>Ga0123337_10000502_pt1 | contig 64795 bp, 64 predicted proteins | sample frozenSSSSmetaG_FD_89792 | JGI IMG/M metagenome (GOLD analysis project Ga0123337, IMG submission 89792) | Glacier valley bacterial and archeal communities from Borup Fiord, Nunavut, Canada, to study Microbial Dark Matter (Phase II) -... | ecosystem: Environmental > Aquatic > Freshwater > Ice >...
AAAAGTAGCGTTGGTGGCTTGTATGCATAAATTGTTGACGATTCTTAATGCGATTATGAAATCAGGTAAACCCTGGGATAACAATTTTTCTTCCAATTTTGCTTGACTTGAAACACAGTTGCTTTTCCGTTGCCGTTGCCCTCCCACCAACGTTGTTTATCAAGCGTAATTTTATTTTTAATGACAAAGCAATTTGTACTTATTAACGCTACCTGAATCGCAATGCCATCATTTATTACGGCAAGCTGATTACGTACCTCCCGTCTTGCCGTAACAATCATTTGTCAATTACACTCGCAGTCACCGCGAACAACAGCGCATCCTATGTTACGTAAAAAATGTAATACCAACTGTCAGGGAAATAATCCATGGATATACCAAATACATATCGCCCCTTTCTTCAACAACGTCCTTTAGCCAGATATCTTACCGTTGAAAGGTTGCTGGTCGATCTCTACGACCGACAAAAGCATCGCGATGAAATTAAGCGTGAAGAAAGTTATGAATATATTGCACGTAAAGTCGCTAATCATTTTGATCTTTTAGACGATTTAACTAACAAAAAAGAAAAAGGTTACATACCCGAACAAATACAAGAAGTCGTCGTTTTATTAATTATGTGTTTAAAAGAGAATAGTGATTTAGCTGTTCTATCCATTTCAAATTTTGAAACCCATGCGGCCTTTACGACGCTACTCAGACACACCACGGAACCCAAGGCAATCAAAGCCATTGTTGGGTATGCGAATATCGTTTATATAAATGACAACCCTACCGACCAGTTTAAAAAAGGGCTTGAGCTTTACAGCCAAAAACAATGTGCTCAACTATAAATGCCCAAGGTCACCTATCGCCACCCTTAATAAACCAAATAAAAAAGCGAGCAAAATTTTGCTCGCTTTTTTATTGAAAAATAATTGAACCTAACGATCTGCAATCCCTTTAACAGTACGCATTTTTTCACCCACATACAATTGACGTGGACGACCGATTTTTTGCTCCGGATCGGAAATCATTTCTTTCCACTGCGCGACCCAACCGATAGTTCGCGCCATAGCAAAAATTCCAGTGAACAACGAGGTCGGAATTCCTAACGCACGTTGAACAATGCCAGAATAAAAATCAACGTTGGGATACAACTTGCGAGATACAAAATACTCATCTTCCAGCGCGATTTTTTCTAATGCCATCGCTAACTTAAACAAGCGATCATTTTCCAATCCGAGTTCTTTCAGTACTTCATAACAAGTTTCCCGCATCAATGTGGCACGTGGGTCGTAGTTTTTGTAAACACGATGACCAAATCCCATTAATTTCACGTTGGAATTTTTATCTTTTACCTGGCGAATAAATTCAGGAATATTTTCTACGCTGCCAATTTTTTCTAACATGGCGAGCGCAGCTTCATTTGCGCCACCATGCGCCGGCCCCCATAAACAGGCGATTCCTGCGGCAATACAGGCAAACGGATTTGCGCCGGAGGAACCTGCTAAACGCACCGTTGAAGTGGAGGCATTTTGTTCGTGATCAGCATGCAGTATCAAAATACGATCTAAAGCACGAACTAAAACGTCGTTGATTGGATATTCTTCACACGGTGTAGAAAACATCATATGCATAAAATTAGCACTGAACGACAATTCATTTTTGGGATAAACAAATGGCTGGCCTATCGAATATTTATAAGCCATCGCCACCAACGTCGGCATTTTTGCAATTAAACGCAGTGCCGATACTTCACGATGGCGCGGGTCGTTAATATCTAATGAATCATGATAAAAAGAAGCCAATGCACCGACCGTGCCTACTAAAACGGACATCGGATGCGCGTCGCGACGAAATCCACGGAAAAAGAATTGCATCTGTTCATGCACCATCGTATGGCGTGAAACCAGATACACAAATTCTTTCTTTTGAGCAGCGTCAGGTAATTCGCCATTCAACAATAAATAGCAGGTCTCTAAAAAGTCCCCTTTGGCTGCCAGTTGTTCAATCGGATAACCGCGATATAACAATTGACCTTTATCTCCATCGATATAAGTAATCGCGGAGTTACATGCCGCTGTGGACATGAAGCCCGGATCGTAAGTAAACAGGCCAGTCGTCGCATACAATTTACGAATATCAATTACATCAGGACCAATAGTCCCTTTGTAAACAGGTACTTCCAATGGCGTAGAACCATCAGAAAAAGATAACGTGGCTTTAGTTTCAGACTTGGTTTCAAGGTTAGACATGGCTCTTCCTTCGTTAGTCACACATTCAAAAAAATAGATAGATTCAGGCAAGACGCAATCGGTGTACGAGAGCATGGATTGAAGGTATATCTAAATCACCTGTCGGCTCTTTACCACCTAGCATCACACTTATTAAATCGTTATCCGGTATTTCCATTAATTTGGAAAATGCGTCGACCTCATCGTCAGTTAAGGTCGTTTCATTGGCATCAAGGAATCGTGTCAACAACAAATCATTTTCCAATAAACCACGACGTGCCCGCCAGCGCAGCCTCGCGCGTTTAATTGGATCAGATTGATGAATTACGTCAGACATACGCTTCCTTATTTAGTGCGTTTTCAGGTGTAATTCTGTGCAGGGCTTTGCGCAATTTGCCGTGTTCAGCTCCTCTCCCGCGGAACGGGAGAGGGAGTATTTTTAACTTAAACAGCGCGGCGCACCATTAATTCTTTAATCTTCCCAATCGCCCTCGTTGGATTAAGCCCTTTAGGACAAACATCCACACAATTCATAATCGTATGGCAGCGAAATAAACGATATGGATCTTCTAAATTATCCAACCGTTCACCCGTTGCCTCATCGCGCGAATCGGCAATAAAGCGATACGCTTGCAATAACCCTGCAGGACCTACAAATTTATCGGGATTCCACCAGAAAGAAGGACACGAGGTTGAACAGCAAGCGCACAAAATACATTCGTACAATCCGTCTAACTCTTCACGCTCAGCGGGGGACTGCAAACGTTCTTTTTCAGGCGGAATGGAATCATTAATTAAAAATGGTTTGATCGAATTGTATTGCTTGAAGAATTGCGTCATATCGACGATTAAATCGCGTATGACTGGCAAACCTGGCAATGGACGTAATTGAATTGGCTCGGTGAGTTCGTTCAGATTAGTCGTGCAAGCCAGGCCATTTTTTCCGTTGATGTTCATCGCATCTGAACCACACACACCTTCGCGGCATGAGCGACGTAGTGAAAGCGAATCATCTACATCTGCTTTGATGCGCTGCAATGCATCCAGCAACATTTTGTCGGTGTCTTGAAGTTCTACTGTTAAATCTTGCATGTACGGCTTCGCATCCTTATCCGGATCGTAGCGGTAAATTTGAAATTTTAATGTGCGTGCCATGATAGCCCCCTTCTCTCTTCCTTTAAAAAGTACGTGGTTTTGGTTTGAAGGTTTCCACCGTCAACGGTGTGGTCTGCACTGGCTTATAGTCCAGGCGATTTCCTTCTGAATACCACAGCGTATGCTTCATCCAGTTTTCATCATCACGTTTTTCATAATCGCGATGTGCATGCGCGCCGCGGGATTCTTTACGTGCTACGGCCGACGTAATGGTCGCTTTTGCTGTTTCAATTAAATTGTCCAGCTCCAACGCTTCAACACGTGCTGTATTAAATACCTTGGATTTGTCTTTGAACGATACATGTTTGCAGCGTTCGGCAATGGACATAATTTCTTTGACGCCTTGTTGCAGTAATTCGTCAGTCCGGAATACGCCGCAATAACGCTGCATGGCGCTGCGAATCGCATTGGCTACATCTTGCACTTTTTCAGTGCCAGAACTATTTTCCAGTGCATTCAGTCGCGCTAACGTTTTATCTACCGCATGGGTTGGAATCGGTTTGTATTCCTGCTCTTTTAAGTTAGCCGCAATAATATGATTACCGGCCGCACGACCAAACACCAACAGATCAAGCAATGAATTTGTACCTAGACGATTTGCACCATGCACGGATACACAAGCACATTCGCCAATGGCATACATTCCTTTGACTATTTCATTTGGCTTGCCATTTTTTGGCACTACGACTTGCCCATGAATATTGGTCGGAATTCCGCCCATTTGGTAATGAATAGTTGGTACGACCGGAATTGGTTCTTTGGTCGCATCAACGTTGGCAAATTTGTGGGCAATTTCCAGAATAGAGGGCAAACGTTTTTCAATTGTTTCCGCACCGATGTGGCGCAAGTCCAGCATCACATGATCTTTATTTGGACCACAGCCGCGACCTTCTTTAATCTCCTGATCCATGGAACGTGAAACAAAGTCGCGCGGCGCTAAATCTTTTAAGGTTGGCGCATAACGCTCCATGAAACGCTCACCTTCTGAATTAACAAGGATTCCACCTTCACCACGCACACCTTCGGTAATCAACACACCCGCGCCGGCAACACCAGTCGGATGAAATTGCCAAAACTCCATATCTTCCAATGGCAAACCAGCGCGCGCGGCCATTCCTAAACCATCGCCCGTATTAATAAATGCGTTGGTTGAAGCGGCAAAAATACGCCCCGCTCCGCCAGTGGCAAAAATGGTTGTTTTGCCTTCCAGGATCATTAACTCGCCGGTTTCCATTTCGAGTGCGATCACACCCAAAACATCCCCTTCTTCGTTGCGAATAATATCTAACGCCATCCACTCTACAAAAAACTGCGTACGTGCGTTGACGTTGCGTTGATAGAGCGTATGCAATAACGCATGACCAGTCCGGTCTGCCGCTGCACAGGCACGTTGCACCGGTTTTTCACCGAAGTTTGCGGTGTGTCCGCCAAATGGACGCTGATAAATTGTGCCGTCGGAATTACGATCAAATGGCATTCCAAAATGTTCCAGCTCGTACACCACTTTGGGAGCTTCACGGCACATGAATTCGATCGCGTCCTGATCGCCTAAATAATCCGATCCTTTGACGGTATCAAACATATGCCAGTACCAGTTATCTTCGGACATATTTCCAAGCGAAGCACCGATCCCGCCTTGCGCCGCGACCGTATGTGAACGGGTAGGAAATACCTTGGAGAGCACCGCCACGTTGAGACCGGCTTCAGCCAGTTGCAGCGAAGCACGCATTCCGGAACCGCCCGCGCCAACAATGATTGCATCAAAACGCCGGACCGGAATGGTTGGTTTCAAACCAGGTTTAAAAGTTGAATCAGAAGTTGAATTAACGTCGGCCACGATCACACTCTCCACAAAATTTGTACTGCCCATCCGGCACAGCCCACTAACCACAAAACGGTAGCAACCTGCAATGTTAAACGCACAGAAACCGGTTTAATGTAATCCATCAAGATATCGCGCATGCCTGTCCAGGCGTGATAAAACAAGGAAAGCAGCACAACAAAAGTAACTAACTTGAACCATTGTTCTGCAAACATGCCAGCCCAGCCTTCGTAGCTAAAATCATGTGCCAGGAAAAACTTAACCAGCAAGATAACGGTGTAGATCGCCATGATGATGGCGGTTACACGTTGTGCGAGCCAGTCTTTCAGGCCGTAATGGGCGCCGACCACGAGACGTTTCGGCCCGATATTATTATTGTCTGCCATTTAAAATACTCCGAATAATTTCAGGCCAACTAACACTGCCAAAGGAATGCTAATCAGCAAAACACCAGCGGCTGAATTACGCGCTGCGTTTTTATCAAGTCCGACATGCAAGTCCATGGCCAAATGACGCAGGCCGGCAAGAAAATGATGCAGATAGGCCCAGACCAACACCAGAATAATGAGTTTGACTACAACAGATTGAGAAAATTCTTTGATGGAATCAAACGTATTTTCTGATGCGAGAGATTGATCAAACAGATAAAGAAGGAATGGTAAAAACAGAAACATCAACAAGCCGCTGATGCGGTGCAAAATTGATATTAATCCGGCGAGCGGTAAGCGATATTTGGCTATTTGAGTAACATGAATGTTACGAAACTGCGGCCGGGGCTTTGCGGCTTCAGGCATAACAACTTCTCCTTTGTAATAAGTACATAAACCAGTTACATAAATTCGAGGGCGTAATTTTCACCTATTTTGTGCGACGCACCAAGAATTATTCGACAAAGTCACAAAATAAAACTTCTTCCGCAATAGAACGTCAGCAAAAAACAGGCTGCAACGGCAATACTGTTTGGCTATCAGCGACACTCCCTTAATCAATAAATATTCACGTCGCAATCTGACTTTTCTGATGAGCAACTGTTTAGAATTGAACCGTACGGATCGCTTGTTAAGTGGCCTGGTCCCAGCGCCAACGGACCCAGGAGATGAAACGTTGCGGATTTATATTTAAGGAGTTTACCTGACATGAAAACCAAAATTAATTTGAAACAACTACGGACAGACCTGGACACATTGACTGAACATAATTTTATTGAGAAGTATAAAGGTGCTTCCGGTACTCCTCCCCGGGCAGTCAAACGCGAATTAGAGAGGCAAGACAGTCACCTGGTTGCCGGAACCTTTTGGCCAGCATTGTAGGAGGTAGTAAGCAGGCTGGGATGCAACCCCGGCTTTAGCATCTGCTATGCCGGGATAAATAAAAATGCCAAATGTATTCAGGTTATGTATGTGTTGGTGCTGGGATTGCATCCCATCCTAAGAGCCACACCTATTCAAAAATTGGAACAAGTTTTGCCAAAACTTCATCCATAATCGCAGCTGGCAGCGTATCCATTTTGCGCGCATTGCGCGTTGCAAGATCAAGTGCCCGGGGCTGATCACAACGAACAACACCGGTTGTCTTGACACCTGTCACAGGAACTGCGAATCCAATGCGGCGTTCAAAGTCAACGCCGGTAGTAATCGGGCAAATGACTGGTAATTTAGTCGCCTCATTAAACTCCTTTGCAGATACGATCAGAATAGGACGACTTCCTTGCTGTTCACGGCCCTCTGTCGGATCAAGCGATACCAGATAAATGTCGCCTCGTTTCATAACAACTCTCCACCCACCGCCGGTGCATCAACCCATTCGCGTTCTTGTTTCGGTTGTGGTTGTGAATAGTCTGAAGCCGCCAACAGTTCCGCAAGCGTGTAACGCACTTTTGGTTTGGGATAAATCACCAGATGACCACCATCAACTGCAACGCCTACAGTTGTTCCAGCTAGCAAGTGCAGTTGGTCAAGAAATGCGGACGGAATAGCCAACATGATCGAACCGCCCACTTTACGTAAATTTGTTAGGTGCATGATGTTTATACCTTTGTCAATTAAATATATTGGAGCACAACTTATGCGAATTTCAACTTCAGGCGCTTTTCTTACCGCCTCTGCGGTATGCATTATTACTTACTGATACCTGATATCTGTCCCCTGATTCCAGAAAAGCACAAGTATAATTACAGCCTTTTTCGCCCCCGTTCTTATTTTTGACCACTTTGGAGATTGAAGATGACAAAAACACCTATGCGCGTTGCAGTTAGCGGCGCAGCCGGACAAATCGGTTACGCCTTATTATTTCGTATTGCTAACGGCGATATGCTCGGTAAAGATCAGCCTGTGATTTTGCAGTTACTGGAAATTCCTGACGAAAAAGCACAAAAAGCGCTGCAAGGCGTCATGATGGAAATCCAGGATTGCGCATTTCCGTTACTGACCGAGATGACTGCACATAGCAATCCACTGACGGCATTTAAAGATATTGACGTTGCTTTACTGGTTGGCGCGCGACCACGTGGCCCTGGTATGGAACGCAAAGATTTGCTGGAAGCTAACGCACAAATTTTTACTGTTCAGGGTAAAGCACTGGATGCCGTTGCTAAACGTACTGTGAAAGTGTTAGTGGTTGGTAATCCCGCTAATACCAATGCTTATATAGCGATGAAATCAGCACCAAACCTGCCGGCAAAAAATTTCACCTCCATGATGCGCTTAGATCACAATCGGGCGTTATCACAAGTCGCGGCCAAAATCGGCAAACCGGTCACATCCATAGAAAAAATATGCGTCTGGGGCAACCACTCACCTTCCATGTACGCGGACTATCGTTTTGCCACCGCTAACGGCAAATCAGTCAATGACATGATTAAGGATGACGTATGGAACAAGGAGGTATTTTTACCGACTGTGGGCAAACGTGGTGCGGCAATTATTGAAGCACGCGGATTATCCTCCGCTGCATCCGCTGCCAACGCGGCGATTGATCATGTACGCGACTGGGTGCTAGGCACCAACGGCAAATGGACGACCATGGGCATTGTTTCCGATGGTTCGTATGGCATTCCGGAAGGAACGATGTTTGGCTTTCCTGTCACGACCGCTAATGGTGAATACCAGATCGTGCAAGGTTTAGCGATTGATGCATTCTCCCAAGAACGCATCAATCACACACTCAAAGAACTAACGGAAGAGCGTGACGGCGTTAAACATTTAGTTGGTTGATTTATCGCAGGTTGGGCTAACGCCGCATAAGCATCACAGCGCAGCCCAACACTCCACGTCAAAAATCACGAAGCTTTAAAAAACCTGGCGGTACGATCTCATTCAATTTTTATTAGTTAATCAACGATGTTGGGCTGATGAAACGTTAGCCCAACCTACAAAAATGCATCCATCCACCGTATTATTCCAAGATCATCTTTTACCGGTTTCGCTACCTGTCTGTGACCATTACGCCGGCTCAGAAAAATTGATGCGTAAATCGATGGTTCTTCAACAAGAATTGTCGAATTCAAGCTCAAGCGCTCTGTTTGATATCACTTTTGATTGCGAAGACGGCGCTTCCTTTGGTAACGAAGAAGCTCAGGCTAAACTTATTGCGGAATTAATTGATAGCGATGCGAATCAATTTGGCCGCATCGGTGCACGTATTCATGCACCATCCAGCACTCACTTTGCGCAAGACATCAACATCATTTGTGCCATCCGCAAATTAGCCTATGTGGTTATACCCAAAACAGGCAATGTCGCTGAACTACAAAACGCCATCAAAACGATTTCTCTGCAACGTGATTTTTCCGGATTGCCGCCGGTACCCATCCACGTGTTAATTGAAACGCACGGTGCTTTAGCGGAAGTACGACAAATCGCTGCACTTAAAGCAGTTGAATGTCTTTCGTTTGGCATTATGGATTTTGTATCAGCACATTACGGCGCGATTCCCGGCAACGCCATGCGGTCTCCCGGACAATTCGCACACCCGTTAGTAATGCGTGCAAAATGTGAAATTGCCGCCGCCTGTCATCTTTATGGCAAAGTGGCGTCTCACAACGTGACCACCGAATTTAATGACACGTCCATCGTTGCCAATGATGCGCAGCGTGCATTTAACGAATGTGGCTACAATCGCATGTGGAGTATTCATCCAAACCAGATTAAACCCATCGTCAAAGCATTTGCACCGCGCAACTCAGAATTACAGGAAGCCATCGCCATTTTGTCTGCCGCTAAAGAATCCGACTGGGGACCAATTCAATTGAATGGCCGCTTACATGACCGGGCAAGCTATCGTTATTATTGGATGGTATTAAAACGCGCCAGGACGAATGGATTAACATTATCTGAAGAAGCATCTGAACTACTGTAACAACCAAAATCAACTAAATAATCAACCAACAATCAGGAGAAATTTGTGAACTTTTACACACGCTCATTTACTGCTTCAACACTTCTTTTTATCGGGCTTTCAATGTCCGTTTTAGCCAGCGGTAATTACGCCCTTGCGCAAGCTGCATCACCGGCTAAAAAATCCGTGGCAGTAAAGAGCAAGGGAACAGAAGTTGCCATGGTCTCCGCGGATGACGACGGCATTATTCCTGACATTAATAACAGCACAACCAACGAATACAAATGTGAACTGAATGACTCACTCACCATTTACTCACATGAAAATGACGATAACCGCACCGCATTGCGCTGGAAAAACAGGTTGTATGGGTTAAAGCGCATTGCCACTACGACGGGTGCCAATCGTTTTGAAAATAAAAAAGCGGGGCTGGTTTGGATAGGCATTCCGACTAAAGGCATGTTGCTCGATTCAATCCGTGGACAACAATTGGCTAATGAATGTAAAACAGCCAGTCAATAACAATAAAGAAAATTGAGTAGCCAATCTCTTACACATAATCTGAAGCGGCCAGTTGCCGCTTTCCGGGTTAAAGCCAAATAAGGAAAAGTCATGAGCCAGGACGTATTTAAACCACTAAGCACACTGAAAGAATTTAAAATTTCAGGCAACAAAAAAGGGCAATTTTATTCTTTGCCTGCATTAGAAAAAAAATTAGGTAAAAAAATTTCGCGCTTACCTGTTTCGATACGTATCGTTCTTGAATCCGTTTTACGTAATTGCGACGGCAAAAAAGTAACTGAAGAACACGTAAAACAATTGGCCAACTGGAAGCCCAATGCAGAACGTAACGATGAAATTCCTTTCATTGTTTCCCGTATTGTTTTACAAGATTTTACCGGCGTTCCCTTATTGGCTGACCTGGCCGCAATGCGCAATGTTGCCGATAAAATGGGCTTCAAAGCTAAAAATATCGAACCCTTAGTTCCGGTTGATTTAGTCGTTGATCACTCCATTCAGATTGACCACTATCGCGAAAAAAATTCGCTCGATTTAAACATGAAGCTGGAATTCAAACGCAACAACGAACGCTATCAATTCATGAAATGGGGCATGCAAGCGTTTGATACATTCGGCGTGGTTCCTCCTGGCTTCGGAATCGTTCATCAGGTTAATCTGGAATATTTAGCGCGTGGCGTGCATATACGTAAAACCAAAACGGCTAAAAAAGATATCTATTATCCAGATACCTTAGTCGGCACAGATTCACACACCACCATGATTAACGGCATCGGCGTAGTTGGTTGGGGTGTCGGCGGAATTGAAGCGGAAGCCGGCATGTTGGGACAGCCCGTTTATTTCTTAACACCGGACGTTGTCGGTGTGAACCTGACCGGAAAATTGCGTGAAGGCGTTACTGCCACCGATTTAGTACTCACCATTACTGAATTATTGCGTAAAGAAAAAGTGGTTGGAAAATTCGTTGAATTCTTCGGCAAAGGTACCGCTTCATTAACCACCACTGACCGCGCTACCATCGCCAATATGGCGCCGGAATATGGCGCAACAATGGGCTTCTTCCCCGTCGATGAAGCCACCATAGAATACTTTAAAGGAACTGGTCGCAGCAAAGCCGAAATCAAAGCATTTGAAAGTTATTTCAAAGCACAAAATTTGTTTGGCATCCCTAAAAAAGGCGACATTGATTACACGCGGGAAGTGTCGTTAGATTTATCCTCCGTGACGCCATCGTTAGCAGGACCTAAACGTCCACAAGACCGCATCGAAATTGGCAACGTCAAATCCAACTTCCGTGAATTATTTTCCAAACCGGTACCGGAAAATGGTTTCAATAAAAAAGCGGCAGACCTGGATGCGGTCTACGAAACATCGGACGGTCTCAAAATTAAAAATGGTGATATTTTAATTGCGGCAATTACTTCATGCACCAACACATCGAATCCAAGCGTGTTGTTAGCGGCTGGCTTGCTGGCTAAAAAGGCAGTTGAAGCAGGGTTAACAGTTGCACCGCACATTAAAACGTCATTAGCTCCCGGTTCCCGTGTCGTCACCAAATATTTAGAAGCGGCTGGCTTGCTACCTTATTTAGAAAAACTCGGATTTCGGGTCGACGCTTACGGTTGCACAACCTGTATCGGTAATGCAGGCGACTTAACTCCCGCCATTAACGAAGCGATCACTAAACACGACATCATTGCTTCCGCCGTGTTATCCGGTAACCGTAATTTTGAAGCACGCATCCACGGCAATATCCGTTCCAACTTCTTAGCCTCTCCTCCGTTAGTGGTGGCCTACGCGATTGCAGGAAACATTACGCGCGATTTAATGACGGAGCCGGTCGGCCGTGTTAAAGGTAAGGATATTTTCCTGGGCGATATCTGGCCAACCAGCGCAGAAATCAGCAAGTTAATGAAGTTTGCAATGAACGCGCAAACCTTCAAAGACAATTACGCCAAAGTGAAAAGTGAGCCAGGCAAATTGTGGGAAAACATTCAGGGCGGCGCAGAAGGCGATGTGTATCACTGGCCGAAATCCACTTACATCGCTGAACCACCGTTCTTCGATAAATTTGAAATGAAACCAACACCTCCCGCAACCCGCATTATCGGTGCGCGCGCTTTGGGTGTATTTGGCGATTCAATAACCACTGACCATATTTCTCCGGCAGGTTCCATCACCGAAACCAGCCCGGCTGGTAAATGGTTATTAGCCAACAAGGTACTCAAGGCCGATTTCAATTCTTACGGTTCACGCCGTGGTAACCATGAAATCATGATGCGCGGTACCTTTGCCAATGTGCGTATCAAAAACAGAATGATTCCATTAAAAGCCGACGGCGGACAAGTCGAAGGTGGTTTGACTATTCATCAACCAGGTGGACAGCAGATGGCGATCTACGACGCCGCCATGAAATATGTGGCTGACGGCGTACCCACCATGATCTTCGGTGGTGAAGAATACGGCACAGGATCTTCACGGGACTGGGCGGCTAAAGGGACGCAATTGTTAGGTATTAAAGCGGTGATCGTGCGTTCGTTTGAACGTATTCACCGCTCCAACTTAGTCGGCATGGGCGTTTTACCGCTGCAATTTATTGGCAACGACAGCGTGGAAACGTTGAAAATTACCGGTAAAGAAAAGTTTGATTTAAAAGGATTAGAAGGCGAAATCAAACCGCAACAGAAATTAACGCTGGTAATTCATCGTGAAAACGGTACAAAACAAGAAGTCACTGTCTTGCTGCGTATCGATACACCAATTGAAGTTGATTACTACAAACACGGTGGCATTTTGCCGTTTGTGTTGCGTCAGTTGTTGGTGGCATAAATCAGCAACGCAAAAACAAATCATCTAAAAAAAACAGAGGTTCAAGCCTCTGTTTTTTTATTGAGCTCTTATAACGTTCTTCGAATGTCATTACAACATTTTATATGCTCTATACGCAAAGTCCGAATACATTAGATTTGATTGAATTTTTTTGCAATACTCTTTTGCCAGATGATGATCAATGTTTGGGTTAATAACTGCGGAATCTTTGGGCGGATTATGATTGAATATGTCACCTGCATGTAACAATATAAGATGAATTGTCGCTATAGAATTACCAGATAAACTTAATTCTTGAAGCCGTTCCTTGCTGCAACTATTAAAAACTTTCATCAAAGGTTCACCGAAGAATAAATAATTAGCAGCTTCTGACAACGCCGCTTTCAAAAAATATTCCTCTGATTTTTTTTGATCCTCATTTTCATACATTATGGCGAGTTTCAGTTGAACCGCTGGAACCGCATCATTTTCGTTTAAAAACTTCTTAAATTCTTCCTGACTTAACCTGGCTTTCTCTTCAAAAGCCTCGTATGGTTCATTCTTATAATTCCAAGAGGGTGCCGCGCCTAATCTTTCCAGTGCCGCTAATGAGTGATGAAAGTGGCCTTTCTGTATGACGCTTATCAGTTCATTTTCCGGGAGTTTATCAATTAGTTTTTCAGCACACTGCTTAAATACATCTGCCAAAGAAACGCTCGAATGAAACACAGGCTTATTTTCTTTGAAATGCGCCTCCAAATCCATCAACAGTTTTTTAAATGAATTATCGCCAGAATGTTGTGCTGATAATTTAACTTCAGCGACATAATCATATAATTCTCTCGATGAGCTCATCATAAGAAGAGAGGCAGCCTGTTTCACTGCCAACCGGATTCCAGGATTATTTCTACAAGGTTCTTTAAAAAATTGCGCCTCAATTTTTTCGCTATTTTCAATACAGCATTGAAACAATAATTTTTGTTGAGATTCCTCGTCCAACGTATCAAAAATGGTGTACTCCCGGACGCAGGCAAATAAAGTAAAAAAGAAAAGTATTGTTTTATTAACGTTATTAAGTTGCCCTGAATCAGCGTCAAACGATAAAAAATGCTCGTAGGGATCAAACGAGGTTGTAGTGGGGATTAATAGATCACAGAAAGGATTAGAGCCATTCAACGGATTGAAATTCCCTCCTACTTCATTCGCAGGAAGATATTCAACCATATTTTCTATAAAACTTATTTCAGCTTTGTCATTCCGCATTGAAAAATAAGGTGAAATCATTTGCGCATCTGAACTCGATATAGTTCCAGGTTGGATTTTATTTTCTAAAAATACCTGATCGATTTCTTGCACCATTTTTTTAACGTCTTCTGGCGGAATTATGTTTTTCCCATTTTCTTGCAGATAAATTGTTATCTGCATCCCAAATGATAGTCGATCACCGTGTACATTTTTCGGGTTCGTCACCTTAAAGTAAGGGAGATACCGACTGATAATGGGAGCCGCGAGATTAAATGCCTTTTCATGATCCGTTGGAGCAACAGAGATATGTAATTTCCAGCCGAGAGTCGACTTCCCGAACCACTCGTCTACTTTTGATGGGTGAATAATGGAAAAAAACGCGCCGCCTTGCTCACACCTGACCACATCAGATTCATGAACTAACGTGCGCAAGTTTTTATATTGTAAAAGTTCCTGAGGGTTATTTTTCCATTGTTCTTCAATCGAACTGGTTGAAAAACAGGATGGATCAGAAGCATTGATGGGAAATAAACTTTCCGTAGTACCACCATTATTCACTCCAAGCATTCCTTATTCCTTCATTTCTTAGTTATACATACCACTATAAGTCGTCATGCAGACATCAGTGATTCTTTACGCTAAATGAAGCATAAAGAATATGCACGAGAATGAATATTGGGAATAACCCGATTGTGGAATCTACTTACTGAGTGGTGTGCACTGTCTTGCTGCGTATCGACACACCAATTGAAGTTGATTACTACAAACACGGTGGCATTTTGCCGTTTGTGTTGCGTCAGTTGTTGGTGGCATAAAATCAGCGGCGTGGTTTTCAACACTTAGCGGACTAAAAAAACAGAGGTTTCGACCTCTGTTTTTTTTGAAAGTGCACCATGGCACGTTGGAAAATACTTAAAACAAGCATTTTGGAAGGGTTAAGGTAGGAATAGGAAAAAATTGGATGGGACAGCCCTGTAACTCATCTAAAGCTGGGTTTACTGTTCAGGTTTTTTATAAAAACTTTCAAAACCCAGTCGTGCTATTAACTGCACTATTTCATTCGGAAGTTTGACCGTTTCATAATTTTTTAGTAGCTGTATTTTTTTATGAGCCTCTCGCGCCTGCTGGATATTATTTGATAGATGCTGCTTGATACCCTCAGGAATCTCATCAAAACCATTAAATGAAATTAACCATTTGTTTGCTTTCACCGCAGTCGCTATTGGTGGCCACGTAACCTTCAAATTGTCATAACCAAGGTCGTACCTCTTATTGTCTACTAACTCAAAAACACGTAGGTAACTTCTTCCCACGGCATCAAGAATCCAACACCATTTTTCCCGATCGAACGAACAACCTTGAATAGTTAATTGGGATATTCTACCCAGTTCCAATTGCTCATCAATAGCCAAATTTTGTATACCCAACATGAAAAGCGTAATAACCTTTAAATCAGGACTATTTTCTATTAAATCATTAAGTGACATCCGGCTTTTTTTATCACCTACCGCAGCGTCACCAAGAGTTATTTGACTTCCCCTGTAATGCCTTTGTAAAAATTTGCCGAGCTGGTTACCAAAAGAAGGACACTCTGACACCTTCACCGTCTTAAAACGCCGACCCGCTTGAATAGCTTTAGAAAAATCTAAATTATCTACACCTTTAATAATGTATTCGAGAGGGGCGATCCGGTGTTCAGCCGGGAATGCTATCGCATCTACAGTGCTATTTTCTGCCACGTAGCATTGAAAGAGATCAAGAAAAAGGACGCTTTTTCCTGCATCATCCTCAGGCAGTGTTCCCGTAGTTAAAAACGCATTCATCACCCCGATATTGAATGCAAACTTTTCCTGAATATAGTGAGGATCAATCGCATAGTCCTTTAATTCCGGTACGTTGTTATCGGAGTTCGCCCGCCCCCATTTTCTTCAGAACCCGTTTTTTTTGGAATAGGCACCTGAGAGAGCGGTGAACCAGGCAAAGAGAGGAGGCTAAATGGAGTCATGTTAATTGAGGGTAAGTTAATAAAGAAAGGGATCTTTATCGACCTTCTTAAAATTAGCTATACGTAATTACCCTGACCGGTCAGTTAAATAATCTATGCTCCCCGTCATTTTTGGGGGCTTCTGCAGATCCCGACGTCGTGCCTTCATCGTCACTTATGAATAACGATTAGCGCCTGCATGGGAATGATGGGGTCGCCGGGACGATGCGATGAGTATGAGTCCAATTTTGAAGGGACAGTCCTGGCTGACATACGCATCAAGCTAAGGTCATTAATTGTAGGGTGGGCACGGTGTAGCAGGGGTTTCGCGGTGCATGCACTGCGCCTGCGGAACGGACTGCCCTTGCAAGGGCAGTTTCCCAGGTTTGTCCACGCGGTTGGTTGATCCACCCAATTCTTAATGTGCTGCTGGTTTATCAATGACCGCGTGGGCACAAAAAACGTGCCCACCCTACGAATTACTCCTTAGCTTGACCCATATGGCCCTGGTTGATGCGCTAAAAATTATGATGAATTTTAATTTGGTGAGCGCCTTTCTTCGTCAGTTCAAAAAAATTTTCTAAGCGTAGTTGCCAGCACCATTCCATTTTCACGACAACAATTTCTGAATTCGTGACTAATGCGTTTATCGTCCGCAGCGCTCATCCAAAATAGCTCCGCCGCTTTCGCAGCACTATGCCAATTGGCAACCTCATCAGGTAACGGCAATTCCGGTGTAAATATTTTTTGGGGAATTTCAACGCCACGAACAGGTGCATAGAGCATCGGCAACATATCGTAAGCAGGAGCCAGCTCCAACATCCCTTTGTCCGATGATGGTTTGAACGACAAATTTCCTTCGTGCATATCCGTGTTACCAATCAATTTTCCAAAATACCAAAGCAGTGAAATGTGTTGAAAGGTCGTCGCTGAAATAAGACCTTCTTTCAACAGTCGCTGACCGCCAGTAATCCAGCTGGAACCTGCAATACCGAACAGCGCCGCTTCGATAGCGGACCAGGTGCAAATCGCAGATCGTCCGGATTCACCATGCCGGTCAAAGCGTTGCACTTCCAGAAAGGTGCGTTGTCCGGTTTGCAGGATGGTGCTTTTAGATGCAAGGCATGGAAGAGTGTCATTGATCGTTTTTAATGCGATATGTTCACACACCAGTAAATCCGACCAACGCAGAACATCCGGTGTCTGATCATTTCCTGAAAATTTCACAATGACATGCAAAGGTTTTCCCTCTTGCATGCGGCATGTGGTGAATTTAGGAAATTCTCCACCAGCAGAAGAATCCGCCACGCCATGTTCCATCGCTTCTGTCGCATGACTCAAATAGGACGGCAGTAATTGATCTTCGTTAATAGGAAGATAGCCAATCTGCACTTGTTGTAAATAACGACGATAAGCGGTTTCTCCTAAAATCAGATTACCTGGCGTATCCGCTCCCATTATGGATAACACCGCTAAGGCGTCATCTTCACCCCATCTTGTCGGGTCTTCTGGCACCTGAAATAGCGCAGCATGGGTACGTGCAAAGTGACGCCCCAGAAAACCTTGTGGTCGCATATCATCCAACGGATAAGGAAGTCCAGGAAACCAGCCATCTCTCATGTCTTCTATTAAAGGCCACTCAAATGTTTCATTCGATTTCAATAAACAACCGTTGGGATAAATAGGATCCAGCGTTGCAACCTGACTTCCCCTACCCTGCTGATCAATCTGATACAAGGGTAGTGATAGCCAATTTCCACGAATGGCCCGCCGTGCTGCATAAGAAGTCCGGCGCGCGGCTCCTCCCACGACGATTTGCTCGCCAAGCCCCTTCACCATCCGCATCATTGTTGCCCGGCTAATTGTCGGTCTGTCGCTTTGCAAACGGGTCAGAAGATCAGCACCACGTACAACACGCGACTGTCTCAGAAGTTGAAGTAATTCAGAAGACAACATAATTATCCCAATAATAGAGAAAATAAATGAAACGATTTATGAAACGATAATAATATAATTATCCATTATAATCAACTGATTATATTAATTTATTGTGTTTATATGAAACGATTAATATAGCATTTTCTTATTAAAAGACACCTCCAATAATTTTCGTCGTGCGTAATACGCCAAACGGCTTTGTAGGATTCCTCCTCTTTTTTAACAATTTTTGCTTGGGTACAATTGCTTAACGGGTACTGACTAACGAGTCAGTGATAATGCCAATTGAACTATTTCCGCTACAGGAATAACACATGACTCTGACAACCTCATTTTGCTCATCAACAAAAAACAGCGATGATTTAGCCGCAGGTTTGTTAGCGGATCACGCTTTCATTTCGCCTAAATATTTTTACGATGCAGTAGGTTCTGTGTTGTTCGAAGCGATTTGCGTGCTGCCGGAATATTATCCAACGCGCACCGAGGTGGCTATTTTTAATCTCTACCGTCGCGAGATTGCGCAATCCATTCCTCCTCGAAGTACCTTGATCGATTTAGGCGCAGGCAATTGCGAAAAGGCGGCGCGTCTTTTTTCTTCCATTCACCCGGGTCAATATGTACCAATTGATATCTCAGTAGATCATTTAACGGATGCGGTGCGACATTTGCAGCAACGATTTCCACATATAGAAATGACGGCGCTGGGCAGGGATTTTTCAACAGACTGGTCGTTGCCTGATGAAATTCGACATGACCAACGATTATTTTTTTATCCCGGTTCATCCATAGGAAATTTTCAACCGGAAGTCGCTGCCAATTTCCTTAAACAATTACGTGCTTTCTGTGACGATGACGGCGGTATTTTGATTGGAATAGATCTGGTCAAAGATCATGCTGTTTTGAACGCTGCCTATAACGATGCCTTGGGTATTACTTCCGCATTTAATTTAAATGCATTACGCCACATCAATCAGTTACTTGGTTCGGATTTTGATGTGAATCAGTGGCGGCATCATGCATTTTTTAATCAGGATAAATCCCGTATTGAAATGTACCTGGAAGCACGCGTTGATCTGGATGTGAGATGGAAAACTGAGGAGGAAACTGAGGAAAAAACAGAGCGTCGTCATTTTATTCGTGGTGAACGTATTCATACTGAATATAGTTACAAATATTCGATTCCGTCATTTGTCAACTTATTGAAAGAAGCAGGTTTTGGTCAAGCACGTTATTGGACTGATGAAGAAGAATGGTACGCCGTGATTTATGCGAAAGTAATTTAATCTCACCTTATCGCATTACCGTGCAGGCGGGAATGACGATGTTAACTATTCCGGGCTGAGGCTATGTTAATAAACTCAAACGCACTCTTAGAACGTTGGAAAAATACGCGCGAACAGTCGCTTTCCATTGCAGCACCGTTAACAGCAGAAGATGCATCGGCACAATCAATGCCAGATGCAAGTCCGGTTAAATGGCACCTTGCACACACCACATGGTTTTTTGAGACGTTTATTTTAGAAAAATTTGACCCTGATTTTTACCCCTTCAATCCAAATTTCAGAATGCTGTTTAACTCTTACTACAACGGTATTAGTGAACAATTTCCGCGTCCACAACGCGGCTTGCTTACCCGGCCTGAGTTAAAGGAAGTAGTGCAATACCGGCAGGTGATTGATCAGAAAATTCAACGAACATACCAGCAGTCTCCATCGCCACAACTTGATTTTCTCCTTGAGCTTGGCATTCAACATGAGCAACAACATCAGGAATTAATGCTTACCGATATTAAGCATCTCTTTTCGTGCAATCCTTTACATCCTGCTATGTTGGCTAACGATAGTGCTGTCATTACAGATCGCGTTTGTGCTGTTCCCCAAACTATGGATTGGATTTTTTTCGAATCGAATTTACAAGAAATTGGCCACCAGGGTGAAGGCTTTTGCTTTGACAACGAAACACCACGGCACCGTCATTTTGTTGAAGAATTTCAGCTTGCATCCAGACTGATCAATAACGGTGAATACCTCGCATTTATTGAAGCCGGTGGTTATAAAAATCCCTCACTGTGGCTTGCGGATGGGTGGAATTGGCTACACGAACAACAAATTCAACATCCGCTCTATTGGCGGCTGAGCGACCACTGGCAAGAATTTACGCTACATGGATTAGTTGAACTTGATCCTCTTCAACCGGTTTGTCATTTATCTTATTTCGAAGCTGCCGCTTATGCAGCGTGGGTAGGAGCAAAGCTGCCAACAGAAGCAGAATGGGAAAGTGCCGCACAACAAAATGATGAACTGCGTCAGCTAGTTGATTGTTGTTGGCAATGGACCAGCAGTAGTTATTCGCCTTATCCAGGATATGCTCCAGCAGCCGGCGCAATTGGTGAATACAACGGAAAGTTTATGGCTAATCAATATGTATTGCGTGGCTCTTCCGCTTTCACTCCGAAAAACCACTCCCGTCACTCCCGTATAACCTACCGTAATTTTTTTCCTGCTACGGCCAGATGGCAAAGAACAGGGATTCGGTTAGCGCGTAGTTAGTTCTCGTAGGATGGGCACGCTGTTGTGCCGACGCGGTATCGCTGACAAACCAAAATAGCTATTAAGGTTCCAACTGATCAACCAACCGCGTGGGCACAACAGCGTGCCCAACTCACCAATTTATTCAGCCGTCCAAAGCGAAAACGGATTGAATTTCGTATTCCTATCGTAATAATCAATCTTATCTTTATGGTTTAAACAGGTCATTACTGTGTGTGTGTAAATGCCAGAAGAATCAGCCAGTTCCTACAAGGAATGAAGTCATTGTCGGACTCCGGCTGTCGCTAAACTATTTTAGGATGAGCAACACAGATACCGGCAACGGTGTTCTGCTACGTGGCCGCGGCGCACAGCGGTAATAGAAATAGGAGCAACGATTATGACTACGAAATCTTCTTCGCAAAGTACCAGTAATGCTAACCAACAAAAATCTACCAGCCAGGGCACCCAGGGTAAACAGGGCGGTAGTCACGAGCAGCATGTGAAGGCCGGTCAACAGAGTCACAAAAACACGTCAAGTGAAAGTCGCGGCTCTTCAGGCAAAGACCGGTCATAAAGTAGCGTAGTTTTAGTAACTGTCCGTTTTCTTACTTCAATAAATACTGGTTATTGATAGTTGGAAAATAATGGCGAAGCCTTAGCAGGCGAATGCGTGTTATTCGCTGTCAGGCTTCGCTCCGCTCTTCTTTTTTGCTCGTTCCGATACGAAAACGTTCCGCCTGAAATCTCCGCGTGTCCCAACAAATCTCATTTGATCCTTCCTCCAAATTAGCTGCTATACCCGTCCGCTCCGTTATCCGTAACACCGAAATTTCGAGCAAAAAAAGCTGGCTAAAAGTGCTTTCACTTTCGTCGGCGAAAAAAGCGCGCCTGCTCCTCAGAGAAAGTCAGCCTGATCCTACGCTATGGAAAGGCATAGTCGCATTCACACTGCCGTTACGCTGATTTAATATGAAATTCACAGATGCCAATTCCCCGGCTATGTGACATGCGGCCGCGGCATCCAGCGGTGATTAACAGGAGCGATATCATGAGTTCGACAACTGATCAAAATAAATCCCATACACAAGGAGGTTCGCAAGAGCAGCATGCGAAAGCCGGCCAGCAAAGTCATAAAAATGCTTCCGGCAGCCAACAAAGTAGCGGCCAGTCAGGACGTGACAGCGCTAGTAGCAACCAAAGCAGCGGTAGCGGCAAACAAGGATTTGCGTCGATGGATCCGGAAAAGCAACGCGAGATCGCAAGCGAAGGCGGCCGGCATAGTCATGACAATGACAGCTCTGGTTCCAACAAGGGTTCGTCTGGTTCTTCATCCGGGCGGCGGTAACCAAAACAGCAGTGAGCGGAGCGGTACGGACCGCAGAATCAGTCGAAATCACTACCTCGCTTAAAGAGCAGGCATATAGCGCGCCGGTCTGAGTGTGTCGTTTTTATAAGAAGCGAGGAAGGCAGACCTGACGCATCTGTCTTTTCTGTTCTTCTATTTTTTCTTCCAGAGAAAAGTAGGCCGCTTTTTTTCGCTGTTGCCTTTCTTAAATGAACCATGGGCGATGCCGATATCGATATGTATCGCATGTGTTTTTGCTCTGGCCCTTCCATAAAGCAAGGGAAGGGTCAAGTTTTTAGCAGCTTGGGCTTACCTCGCCATTAGATAACAATCGGGAGAAAATTTTATGCAAAGCGACACTAATGACACCAATAATAAGCGGCAGCTGTGCGCACTGGTATGTGCCAATGCCATTTATCGTATGCCAAATTCACGCATCTTTTACGGCGTTGTTTTACGTTCGAAAAAAATCAGGCTATTTATAGGGCAACCCGGCCAACCAGGGCAACCTGACGCTCCGCCAAACCAACCTCCGGTTCCTGTCACAGAGCCACCGCAAAATCCTGACCCGGAAGATGTGCCGCTTGAAATTCCGCCGCCGGAGTCCCCCGAGGTGTATCCCAATCCTCAAAAAAAACCTCCGCCTCTTATTACACCGTCAGTGCATTAAACAAACTCCACGGCCACCCCATAAAATAGTAAGCCGCCCGTGGGCGGCTTTTTCAATACTCAATACTAATACCGCCAATTTACGTTTTTGGGTTCAGGATAAAATTTGATCATTCACCCGTGCCGGGCGAGTTGACCTGTAAACCGCAATTTCGTAGGGTGGGCACGTTTTTGTGCCCACGCGGTGTCGTTGATAAATCAGGATGCGAACTAAGAATCCAATTGATCAACTAACCGCGTGGGCACAAAAACGTACCCACCCTACGACTGCCTACCCAAACTCAGGTTAAATATAGATCGAAGCAAGATAGAAGCGTAAACAGAATGTAAAGTTGCCGACTACGAATCGACGCCAAAAATAAATTATAAAACCCAACCCGGCATTAATTGGAAGTGGCCGCTTCCATATTGTGCCGGCGGTATAGCTGCTCTTTCTGTTCAACCATACGCTCGCCCAGTTCGGTGAGATCAAGTTCCGATTCAAGCACCATTGGGAATAATTCGTTTTCTTCTTCTTCCACATGATGTTCGATCTGTTCTTTCAATACGCCGACTTTCGCGTCAAACATCGTACTGTCGAGGGAAGTATGGCCGAGCTCGCTGATTAAAATTTTAGCGCCTTTATGTTCAACAATCGCCTCATCGACTTGTTCCATGTCCTTGATAACATCCCTGGCGGCCGGATAAAACAGCTTTTCTTCCAATTCCATATGGATCAGCAGTGCGGCACAAACCTGGCGAACAACTTCGTGCTTTTCACTCTTTTTATCCGCTTCTTTCGCCGCTTCATATTTTTTAAATAATTCCTCCGCTTCACGGTGGCCGGATTTCAGCATCTCAATTGCGTCCTGCTTATGATTAGTCATCTTATTCTCCCAAATTGAGAGGAGCACCCCTCCTCCTCTTTTATTAAACATCCGTAATATCGATCGCTTGTTACAAAGAGACTTGTCGCCACTTCTCTTCTTTTTTTGACTCTTTAGACTCTTTATCTACGTTCCCTAAATAAACATCCGCTTATTTTTGTGAACGGGCAAAACGACGTTGAGCCCAACCACCGCCATAGCAAGCCGCCCCTGCCGCAACCAGCGCGCCAATTAACAATGTGAAAAAGCTCCATAGAGCCGCTACAGCCATCGCTGTGCGAGCGCTATCCAGCATTTCCTTAGCCTGGCCTTCTGCCTTTTTAAGAGTGGTATGCATTTGTTCCATTGTTTCGTCTATACGTTTTCTCGCCTCTGCTTGCGACATGCCGGTGCGCTCCGAAACTAACTGAGCCACATATTTTTTATCGGTATCCGACATTTCGTTGTTTTGTAATGAACTGATAAAAATTCGCGCAATCTCTTTTTTCTGCGCGTTACTGTTTTGTGTATCGCTGTTGCGGTTCGTGTTTGCAGCGGACGCGCGTTGGCCTTCTGACCCATTATCCGATTCGGATTGAGGTCGAAGCAGCGAATCAAGTGCATAACTGATGAAGCCGTCTCCATCTACAGAGCCTGAGCTATGCATTTCGCTTCCATTCTTATCGGATAACAACAACGAATTGCCCACAAAATAAGTTCCAGCGCCGATTCCCATTCCGGCCCCTTTTCCCACCGCCGCTACCGCCGCGCTGCCACCCGATAAAATGTTGCTGGCTGCACTCCCGAGAAGTAATGCGATTGCGATGGATGACAAAGCCCAAACCACCATGCCATGAGCCATATGATAAAAATGAGTTCCCCGGACTTGTTGATTAGCGGTATTGCATTGGTCAGGCGCCAGGCGACCCGCGATGTAGCCTCCTCCGCCTGACGAAATAATTTGGGTCACGATTATCCAGACCAGGGCGGATGTGCCTATCGCGCCGGAAGAATAATCCTGAAAATTCCACGGTGACACGACGGCGAAACCAAGCCCGGTGCCAAGGATAAGTAATGCTAAGTACAACGCGGCCGCAATAAATACGCCAGAAAAAATCGCACCCCAAGATACGATTCTTGCGCCGCCAATTGGGGCATTCAAACTAGTTGTCGGTTCACTGATTGTCATGCGTTCCTCCGAATAAAAAAATACGTTCCGCCAATTAAGGCAAGGTTGAAAATTACTGCGCGATATTGTTTCCGATGTTGTACAGCTTTTTTATGTGGGATGCGCTTAGCATTCAACAGAGCGTAAAATTTTTAAGAAAAGATAACTCTTAGCTTACCTTTGCTAATACACACTCCACCCGACATTCATCTCAAGCATTAAGTGTGTTCCACTCTTGCTTCATTACGCAATTCCTTGATCAGATCATGATTGCGCAGCACACCTTGATATTGTCGTTCGACGACCATACGAATAGATTCAGGAAGCTCTTTGGCCAGCGCTTTTTGATAGGCAACTTTGGCGACGTCTTCGCCACGTTCACACTCTTCCAATACCGCACGATCCGTCTTTCCGGTGATGGCCGTTTTAACATTCAACCAGCCCCGGTGCAAAGCACCGGCGGCTGTAGTGCCGTCAGCAGGGGTTCCGCCCAGGGTGCGCACAAATGCCTTTAATTCCTCCGCCGCCAACGCGCATCCGTGCGCTCTTTCTATGAAGAGCATCTTAAGTTTAGGTGAATCGTACTTAGCATTCTCAGCGCATGCTTTGAAGCCTTCTTTTCCATCGTTACTGATTTCGATCAGATCGTTCAAGGTGTCAATTATTTCGTCGTGTTTCATGATAGCTCCTCATAAAATTGATAATTTTTCAGGCAAAACCAAGTGTGGTTTCATGTACAAAATTTCGGCACCGTACGCTCTTCCCTGGCCGTGTAGGGTTCAAAGCACAATTGCGATGAGGTTATTTTTGAAAAAAAACCAGCGCTCGCTATAAGCCTGTAATAACCGGCTCACAACCAACTTACGTTTTCTCTTTTTTCGGTACGCGATCTCCTTCGCGCCGCGCTTCGGAAATCGCAATAGCGACAGCCTGCTTATGACTTGTGACTTTTTTTCCTGTCGGTGAGCTTTTTAGTTTTCCGTCTTTCCATTCTTCCATGACCTTTTTTATTGTTCTTTGGGCTGGATCGTCATACTGCTTTTTCATGATGGTTTCCTCTTTTATAAAATGCCAGCGGCAGTCAATTCATCACAAGGTAACCACAGGCGAATATCCATATGATTGTGCGTTTATATTGAGCAAAGTTTGCCATCGCATAAAAAATAATGGCATCAGACGCGCGCCATTATCTGTGTAGGATTTATGGCATAGGGGATAGAAGCTACTGTTAGCGAAATGAAGACGTGGCGCAGTCCTACAGAAAATACCGTTCTTGTGTTCTATATTGAAAACCGTGGAGAGAAATTGTGGCTTGTTCTATCGCAGGAGAGACGAGTTCTTATTTATGGAATCAGGAGGAAAAAGAAATGAACCAGCAAACCAGGGCCGGCAATAAAAATAAAAAGAAGAGTAAGAGTGATCGGGCGCAATCCGCAAAAGAAGAAAGTACTGAACACAAACTAGATAAAGAACTTGAAATGACTTTTCCTGCCAGTGATCCGCCTGCCATTATTCAACCAGCACCGGATAAAAAATCGACTGGTTCAACCCAATAACACAGAACCTGCCCAGAAGTAAAATTTCAGTTACCTGCATTTGCTAAAAGCCTATAAACCCGATAAGAATTGCGATACAAAAATTGCGGCCAAACCGGCTGAGTATTGGTCGGCCGCTTTATAAACTAATGATGCTCTGTCTTGTTACCAGGTCCAGAAATGCTACCGCTTTTCTCTTCCGTTGAAGAAGAGGAAAACTCATCAGCGCTCTGTCCTTTTTGGCTTGGCCGTTTAGAACGCCAATCGTTGAAGTCAGTAGAAAATTTTTGATAGCGTTCCCGACGCCAGTCATCATAATCACGGTCTAAATTTTGAATCTGTTCATTACGCCATTGGTGGTAATCGGGATCACCCTGGTGTGAACGTGACGATTGTTGGTCTTTGCCAGAACCAACTCTTTCGGTCGAACCACTAAAACTGCGTTCACCTGAGCGCCCCTGACCGTAGGATCGCGACTGTCCATATTGATCTGAGAACGGCTGACTGCTCCCGAAGTTGTAGTTACTTTCGTCGTCATCACGGCCTTCACGGCCTCCGAATTGACGTCCCTGTCCTCCAAATGATTCTGTTCCGGCGCCATATCCACCGTAGCCCTGGCTGTATTGCGAACCTGACTCGAAGTCCGACCCGTAACCCTGGCCCGGGCGTCCCTGATTACCGCCTTGACGGCCAAACTCAGAACGTCCTGAATAGTCCTCCCGTTGCCGGTTACCATATTCCTGACGACCGCCAAAATCGCGCCGTCCTTCGTTTTCTCTGCCGAAACCGGATTGGTCATAAAATTGATCATCGTCGCCGCCAGCACTGCTGCGTGTGTTCTGATCCTGATAATCATTACGAGAAGATTCAAAACGTTGATGCTTCGTTGGCCTTTTTTCGTTACGAGAAGTTGGTGTGTTTTTCATCGATTTCTCCTTCATTAATAATAATATTCATCGTTGTGTTTGCGGCGCGCAATCTGAATGTTATGCCACGTCCACGATGTCTCATGTCCATGAGCATATTGAAAATAACATGAGAACGCCAAGATAGTTGTAGGAAAAAACAGCAAGTAAATGTAGGTATTAAGACGCTGCTGAAAATCCGGACAACGTGCCGTGATAATGCGATGGTTGGCTACGCTCAGCGAGCTCAATTTAAAAGGTGTAGAATAAAAATCAGACCACTGGTACTGAGTTTTTTACAGCGTTTAAAAATACCAGGGAAATTAGCAGGCGTCACCGTACCCACGTGCTCATCTGATTACTCAGGATGTTAAAGCGGTATAAATTCATGTAGAACCCTTGATGGGCAAGTTATTTCACCCCATCTGATACCACGGCCTTAGCAGCATGGCCAACAAGATACTACGAACGATATGGATGTTATTGGTTCTTGGTTGATAGTATTAACGGTGTTTCTTATGTCATCAGCATCAAACCAACCAGGCCTTTAATAACGATTTTGCAACTAACTTTTTGAGAAAGGTAGGCGCGTTAAAAAATTGTTGTGGTAACAGATCAGGATGGAACTCTCTCAACATACATCTCCGGAGCTTAGTGTTCATTCAGGACACAGAAAAATAGTCACGTAATATTGGTAACCCAGCCTGTCTGACAAACCACATAATTTCCCTGACTACCGGGAACGTCCTATAAAAAATATGACTTTTAAAAATACAATTCGCGTAGCAATTTGTGATGATCATGAAATCGTAAGACAAGGCATTAGAAGGATCATGATCGATGAAGCAGACATTGAAGTTTCAGCAGAAGCAGCAAACGGACGGGAAGCACTTGATATTGCCCGTAAAGATCAGTGTGACGTGATGCTACTCGACATCAGTATGCCGGGCCAGAACGGAATCGACACACTCCGTACAATCAAACAAGGCCAGCCAAAATTGCCGATACTGATGTTAAGCGGATATGACCCTAAACAATATGCTGTCAATGTATTGAAGATGGGAGCTGATGGTTATCTTGACAAAGAATGTGACACGGAAGAGATCACCAAAGCGATTCGCATTGTGGCGAACGGGCGGCGTTATGTCAGCGCGGCGGTGGGCGACATTCTCGCAAAAAACTTTAGCAACGATGCCGATCCGGGCAGTCACACGCAATTGTCTGACCGCGAATTCCAAGTGTTTTTGCGATTGGCAAAAGGCGAGTTGGTGTCAGAGATTGCCGCGCATTTGTCCCTCAGTGTGAAAACAATCAGCACTTATCGCACACGTGTGATGGAAAAAATGGGACTTCACTCCAACAGCGATCTGACCTGTTACGCAATGAGAAATGGTCTGCTCGATTAAATAAAATCACAAAAATAGCGAACACATTCGCTTTATCAGCCTAACGGTTCCTGCCATTCAGGACGGGAGGAGACAGTAATAATAAAAATTTTGAAGCTATACAAGCTATACAAAGCTTGTCGTGCCACAAAATTACAAACGCGCAGCTCACCCTGTTGATCGCGTCTGTCTACATCCCCGCTTATACCCTTTGCGGACTTATTGCCTTGCAGATAAGGCAAAGCATTTTAGTGCATCACGTCTGGTTTGACTCATCTTTGCTCCACACGATGCCTTGCTTATATCCCGTGGCGTTTCATCACGGGAGAAATTTGTCACCTAAAGGATTACGTAGATGAACTCCCTCAAAAACTTGCCTTTTTCTTTTTATATTATCTTCGTTTTTGTCCTCTGTCAGACAGGCTTCGCAGTTCAAATGGCGCTGTCAGTCAGCAACCTGGATGAACTCCTCCAGGAAAATACGCAGCTTGAAAATAATTGGAATGTTAAAACGTATCTAAAAAAAATAGATGAACTACCCGATTTCTTTTCCAACATGTGGGAGGAAAACTCAACACTTATCATGGCAAAACGGGACAGGTTATTTGCGGCTTATCGTTCGACCATCGTTAAGTACGTCCTGGAGTCAGCGGTATGTTCGTTCGCCCTGCTGCTGTTTTATTGCATGTACACCAAAAAATCTATTCTCCTGGAGACATTTAATAACAAGTTCAGGCGTAACGGTAGGCAAGAAAATATGTTGCCGCATTGCTCAGTACCACCGGAAGTGTTATTACGCCGTTTATTAGCGATGTCAGAAAAAGAAAAAGCCAATTTGGCACGCGAGCTGCATGATGAACTGGGTTCCAACCTGATGGTCATACGCATCAACCTAGCGACGGCGCTGGACACTTTCGGGCAAAATGATCCTGTGCTGGCGAGTCACTTGCGGGAAACATTGGAGTTATTAAAAAAGACTGTTGAGATCAAACGTCGCATTATTGAAAACCTGCGCCCGAGCATGCTCGAAAATTTTGGATTAGCAACTTCAATCCGCTCCCACTGCGAAGACATCGCACGCCGCTCTGGCATGCAAATTAATATCAAGATAAACGGAGAATTTGCTCACCTCGATGCGGAGCGCGCGATTGCACTCTATCGTATTGTCCAGGAATCGCTGACCAACATTGTCAAATACGCCAAGGCGACGCAAGTATCGATTTCACTTAATCAATTCGAATACGGAGCGCGATTGCGCATCGCAGACAACGGGGTAGGCATCGACCAGGAAGTGTTAAAGAATCTGAAATCACACGGAATAACTGGCATGCGTGAACGCGCCGTCTTGAGTGGGGGAAATTTCACTATATTTCCCAGCCAGCTGGGGAGCGGCACGTGCATCGATGCTTTTATTCCGTGTGTTGATTTGTAATGATCTCCAGCTCTGACCTTATAAATAACACGGTTCACTAAAAGGGTCGAAATCAAGCCATTCGCCCTCCACGATTTCACCCTCTGCTTTTTCTATATCGCGTGCCCCCAGTTGGGCAAACAAAGCGGCGACCTTGTCCTGATCAGCCTGGCCGCTTACTTCAACTGCAACCAGCATGCCCGCTCTGTACAACGGCGTTCTATCAGCGTTACCGGTATTGTTTACGGGAGCTGCATTCTCTTTGTCGTGCGTTACGCCAATGACGGCTTCAGCCACTTCGGCAAACGCTGTGCTTTTTCCATCCTTCTCTGTTGTGCCGGGAGATTGATAATGGTCTCCACCAATCGGATATAGCGCATGCTGTCCTGGCGGATTAACGTAGAACGAAGTCACTTTTTCTGGTGCATAACCGGCGCTGATCAATTGTTTGACAGCATCTTCAGCCTGACTCTGCAATTGCAGGCCGGCAGCAATAATGGTAGCCATAATTCCTCCTTAATAAATTAATCGGTCTTCAATACCCCTCGCCTTTCAAGATACCGGATTCTCGTTTTGCGTCCAGGCGACCCCCGCCAAAAACCGCGGGGATGACGGGGTCGCCTGCACGAATTATAAAACCGGTATCTTGAATGACGAGGGGTATTCACACTATATGTCTTCATCGCTCATTCGTCATACAATCAATGCCGCACTACTTGCCTTGCCCTGCCCTTAGCTTTGCCTGATCACACATTCCAATATAGTCAAACGATTAGTGAAGTTTAATTACTCTTCTGATTAATGTGGAATGATAATAGCGCGCTGTCACTAATCTACTCCTCTCAATAAAATAACGTCAAATCTAAATTTTTTTATTTATTGAACACTAATTAATTCGATTACTTACTCTTTCCAATCATGATAAAAATTCGCGAAATCGATCACATTGTTCTCCGCGTCGTCAATCTTGACGCCATGCTCCTTTTTTATACCAAGGTGCTCGGATGCACCGTTGAGCGCCGCCTGGAGGAATTAGGATTAGTGCAATTACGCGCTGGCCGGTCACTGGTGGATATGGTTCCGGTTGATGGTCCACTGGGCAAAATGGGCGGCGCTGCGCCTGGCGCAGAAGGCCGTAATGTTGACCACTTTTGTTTCTGTGTTGAGCCATTCGACGAGGCTGATATAACTCAACATTTAGCCGCATTCAACGTAACAACCAGCAAAGCAGAAACACGCTATGGCGCTGAAGGAGAAGGGCCTTCTATGTATATTACCGATCCGGAAGGCAATACGATTGAACTAAAAGGACCAGCGTCCTTCAGGGAAAAACGCCATGAATAATCACTGGGTTCTGTTAGCCATTGCTGTTATCGCCGAAGTGGGCGGCAGCATCAGTATGCGAATGTCAGAAGGGTTTACGCGCTGGATTCCTGTTGCGTCAGTATGTGTTTTATATCTGATCGCTTTTTGGTTGGAAGCGATAGTCATGCGCACATTAGGTATAGGCATCACTTACTCCGTTTGGGCCGGTGCCGGAATGGCGTTGACGGCCATTGTCGGTATTCTTTATTTTGGCGAATCTGCCAGCCTGATTAAAATTGGAGGCATCGCCATCATCACAATTGGTGTAATTGTCGTTGCACTTGCACCGGATTGAGGAAAGAAAAAATGACTATCGGAATAATGGCTGCTCTTCATGGCGAAATAGCGGAGCTGATTGAAAAAATCACGCAACAAAGTCAATCACAAGTTCGAAAAATTGGCATGCGTGATTATTATGTGGGCGAACTCGAAGGCCAATCATGTGTCGTGGTGTTAGCACGTTGCGGCAAAGTTGCGGCTGCTGCTACTACGGTCAGCTTGATCCGGGAATTTGGTGTAAGTGAAATTATATTTTCAGGATTGGCAGGTGGATTAGCGAAACATGTCGAGGTCGGCGATGTAGTCGTGGCAGATCGTTTAATACAACACGATGTGGATAGCCGCCCTTTTTTTCCACAGCACGAAATACCGATGTTGGGTATCACCGAATTTCCGGTGCAACAGTCGTTACACGAAGAATTGCAAAACGCCACTCGTCACTTTTTTGAACATGATTTAACTAAAAAAATTTCAGCAGAAAAATTGGTTCAGTTTGGTTTGAAAAACCCAAAATTACACGTAGGAATGATTGCCAGTGGTGATCAATTTATTGGTTCAGAAAAAGAACTGACACGACTGCAAGAAGTTTTACCCGCCGCACTGGCGGTTGAAATGGAAGGTGCAGCAGTAGCACAAATTTGTTATGAATATGACGTGCCGTGCGCAATTTTACGCACCATTTCTGACCGGGCGGACGCCACAGCGCATATGGATTTTTATCAATTTTTGACTACCATCGCGAGTCATTATTCCACTGAAATTCTGCTACGTTTTTTAGCACAACGAAATTTTTGCTGAGCACACAGGCTGGGAGGTAATCTCAGCTTACGAGTTAATTTCAGTTTATGACACCGTCTTAAAAAGCGTAAAAAAATTCTGCGTAGTTTGCTGCTCAACTTCCGCCAACGGAATCTTTTTTAAATCCGCCAGATATTCCGCCACATGTTTTACCCACCCAGGCTCATTCATTTTTCCCCGATGTGGAACTGGCGCCAAATAAGGTGAATCGGTTTCAATTAAAATTCGCTCCAGCGGTAATGCTTTGGCTACTTCTTGAATTTGTTTAGCACTTTTAAACGTCAAAATGCCAGAGAACGAAATATAAAATCCCATCTCAACAGCAGCCTCTGCCACTTCCAGCGTCTCGGTGAAACAATGCATTACTCCACCTGCTCCGCCCTGATCAATACCTGCACCAGATTCACGCATGATGTTGATGGTGTCTTCAGAAGAAGCGCGTGTGTGAATGATGAGTGGTTTCTTTGTAATGCGGGACGCGGCAATATGCGTGCGAAAACGTTTGCGTTGCCATTCCAGATCGCCGGTCAGGCGAAAATAATCTAAGCCCGTTTCACCAATCGCAATCACTTTTGAATGATTCGCTAACGTCACCAACTGTTCAACTGTTGGCTCTGGCGTTTCTTCATAATCAGGATGCACACCAACGGAGGCATATAAATGCGGATAAGTTTCAGCTAGCTTAAGTACGCGTGGGAAATCAGGTAAATCAACTGAAACGCACAATGCACGTCCCACCTGATTAGCTTCCATGGTCGCTAAAATTTCGGGCAATCGATCTGATAATTCAGGGAAATCAAGATGACAGTGGGAATCGATGAACATAGAAGATTTATTTGTTAATGATTTGTAGAATAGCCTGGGCACTTTCACGTGCACTATCACGCAGCAAACTATGATGCATTTCTAAAAATCGCTGCTCCAGTCGCACCACTAATTTATCGTTATGCAATTGCGACCATATGGCATCAGCTAATGCCAGTGGCGTTGCCGCATCTTGTATAAATTCAGGCACCAAAAATTCGCGCGCTAAAATATTCGGCAAACCTATCCAGGGTTGATACACCAGATGACGTCCGATTTGGTAAGTCGCCCAATTCTGCTTGTACGCAATCACCATCGGTTTTTTTAACAAGGCCACTTCCAATGTAGCTGTTCCCGATGCGACTAATACACTATTTGCAGCAGCGATTGCGGTGTGTGAACATCCATCAATTAATAGCACAGGAACATCCTGCAAATTAGCCTGGATAATTGCCTGCTTGTATGCGTTACGCTGCATTTCTCCAGCCATGGGAACGACAAAATGAATGGATGGGTCACGCGCATAAAGTAATTTGGCCGCACCAATAAAAGCGGCCGTATGAAAATGGATTTCGGATAAACGACTGCCTGGCATAATCGTGACTACCGTTGCGGCGGACGACAAACCAAGTTCGTTACGTGCAGCGGACATATCCGGTTTAAGTGGCAACACTTCCGCCAACGGATGGCCAACATAGGTGACAGGCACATTAGCTGCTTGATAGATTTCCGTTTCAAACGGAAACACCACCAACATATGCGACACCGATTTGATGATTTTTTTTATCCGGCCACCACGCCAGGCCCAAATAGACGGGCCAATAAAATGAACAGTTGGAATCCCGGCTTCTTTTAAACGCTGCTCAACCGTGAAATTAAAATCAGGCGCATCGACACCAATAAAAACATCCGGTCGCTCGTTTAATAATTGATTGGTTAACTGTGTCTGAACTGTTTTGATTTCCCGATAATGCATCAGCACTTCAAACAAGCCGCGAACCGAGAGCGTTTCCATCGGATAGTCAGAAACAAACCCATATTCAGCCATGTGCTTGCCGCCAATACCATGCAGATGCGCATCAGGTAATTGTGGACGTAGTCCTGACAATAAACGGCTTGCTAATAAATCGCCCGAACTTTCACCAGCAACTAAAGCAATATTGGGATGCGTTGAGGTAAGGTTCATCAGGACGAAATCACCGGACGATGCCGCGTGTAGACCTGTCTAAAAACGCTTGCATTTGCTGAATATGCTGCTGAGCTTCGGGATGTTCTGACTGAGTTTCTTGCATAGCCAACCTGGCTTCATCCAACGTCAAGCTTGATTTATACAATAGTTTGTAAGCTTGTCTTATTCCGCTAATTTGTTCACGACTAAAACCACGACGTTTCAATCCTTCTATATTCAACCCATACACAGCAGCCGGGTTGCCGGATAAAATCACAAACGGCGGAACATCCTGAGTCAGACTGGTGTTCATACCCAACATGGCATGCGCGCCAATTTTGCAAAACTGATGTGCGCCTGAGAATCCGCCCATAACCACCCAGTCACCTATCTCCACATGACCGCCGAGGGTCGCACCATTAGCAAAAATGGTGTTATTCCCGATTTGACAATCGTGCGCGATGTGCACATAGGCCATCATCCAATTATCATTACCGATTCGGGTTACGCCGGCGTCCTGCGCCGTACCTATATTGAAAGTGCAAAATTCACGGATCGTATTACGGTCACCGATTTCCAATGACGTTGGTTCGCCGGCATATTTTTTGTCTTGTGGAATCGCGCCAATGGAAGAAAATTGAAAAAAAGTATTATCGCAACCGATAGTGGTGCGTCCTTCAACAACAACATGCGATCCGATTTTAGTGCCAGCGCCAATCCGGACATGCGGTCCTATGATGCTATATGCGCCGACTTCCACCGAACTATCCAGACTCGCTTCTTTATCGATAATGGCGGTTGAATGGATTTTACTCATTATGACGGCACCCCTATTGAAGTTTTCTCAATATCAACCACTTTGGAGTTATCAACCATACGGATGGTGCACATCATGTCGGCTTCAACAGCTAACTGACCATCTACCGTAGCGCGTGCTTTGTATTTCCAGATGCCCCGCGTTACCTTAACAATTTCAGCTTCTATTTTCAGCTGGTCACCGGGTTCTACAGGTCGTTTAAAACGCGCGTTATCAATTCCTAAAAAGTACACCACAGTTGTATCGTCCGGCTTGCGTCCCGTCGTTAAAAAAGACAATAGAGCAGCAGCTTGTGCCATGGCTTCTATCATCAGGACACCAGGCATTACAGGTTTATTCGGAAAATGACCATTAAAAAATTCTTCATTAGCAGTCACGTTTTTAATTGCGGTAATTGTCTTGCCCGATTCCCAATGCAGTACACGATCAACCAATAGCATGGGATAGCGGTGCGGTAAATATTCTTTGATTTCGTTAATGTCTAAACTAGTTGTCATGGTTACCTTCTTTTGAATCCGCGTCCTGGGCACTGCCAGTTGATTGAATAGATTGAATTGTTTTTTCCAGAGCGCGCACTTTGTCGCGCAAACTATCTAAATTGCGAATAATGACCGCTGATTTTTCCCAGTCTGCTTTTTTTGCTATTGGATAAAAACCAGTGTACTGACCCGGTTCTGAAATTGATTTTGACACCAGCGTGCCGGTAGAAATATGGACATGATCGGCGATGGTTAAATGCCCTAATATCATCGCAGCGCCACCAAAAGTACAATGGCGGCCAATTTTGGCACTGCCAGCGACACCAACACAACCAGCCATCGCCGTGTGCGCACCAATATGGCAGTTATGACCGATTTGAATTTGATTATCTAACTTCACGCCGTCTTCAATCACGGTGTCAAGCAAAGCGCCGCGATCTATGCAGGTATTTGCGCCAATTTCCACATCGTCGCCAATTAGCACTCCGCCAGTTTGAGGAATTTTGATCCATCGTCCCGCCTCGTTAGCAAACCCGAATCCTTCACCGCCGATGACAGCGCCAGAGTAAACAATCGCACGCTGACCTATCCGGCAATCATGATGCCAGCTGACATTGGCATAAAAATGGCTATTGGCACCAATGCGTGCGCCATGGCCAATAAAACAGCCGGCATCAATCCGGACATTATCTTCAATCACCACATTGGCCTCGATACAAACTAACGGACCAATTACCGCAGTCGCGGCAATTTGAGCACTCGGATCTATGCTCGCACTTGAATGTATGCCTGGCTCTAAACGTGGGCGATTTAATTGGGCAAAAAATTGTGCTGCTTTGGCAAAATAGACATAAGGATTGTCTACTAATATCAGCGCGCCTTTGAATTGCAAATGCTGTTGCGATTGCAAAAACTCAGCGTCGCTCGCCTTGACAATAATAGCGGCGGCGAGAGTTTCACCAGCTTGTTTGCGTAATTTGGGATTTGAGAGAAAGGTGATGCTGTTTGCGTCCGCATGCTCCAACGGTGCTATGCCACGCACCACGAGATTTGCATCACCTGTTAATTGACCACCCAGACGTTCGACTAACTCACCAAGTCGTATGCCATTCAAATTCAACATTACTTGTTTAATACTTTCATCACTTTTTCAGTGATGTCGATACGCGGGCTGAAGTACACACCATCTTGCAATATCGCGTCGTACTTTTCTGTCTCTGCAATTTGTTTAATGATTTTCGTGGTGCGCTCATTTAATTTAGCGGTTTCTTCATTCATACGCTGACTGACGTCCTCGCGATAAGCACGCTGCTTACGCTGAAAATCCTGATCCATATCAGACAATGCACGCTGACGTTTAAGGCGTTCTGTATCAGAGAGTACGGGCAAATCTTTGTCTAATTTTTCAGCCATCGTTTTCAGTTTTACAGTGAATTCCTGTAACTCTTTACGACGGGTAGAGAATTCTGTTTCCAAGCGGTCTTCTGCGGCTTTTGCCGGATTTGATTCGCGCAGAATTCGTTCCGTACTCACGTAGCCAATTTTAGTTTCGCCATTTCTGGTGTCGACATTTTTAGCTCCGTCAGCAGCTATTGCACTCGTCATAATCAACACGCAGCCAGAGGTAATCCATAATTGCTTCAAAGATGAAATTGCAAACTGTTTCAAGGTAATTCTCCGCAAAAATAATTTTTTTCAAAAACGGTACATGATAGCCATTTACGAACAACAGTTCAACCGTTCTTCGTAGAGTGGACACGGTGTAGCAGAGGTTTCGCAGTGCATGCACTGCGCCTGCGGAACGGACTGCCCTTGCAAGGGCAGTTTCCCAAACACCAAAGGATTTTATGCTTTGATGCCCACAATGGTTGAGCAACGGCAGCTCTAAATAAATCCGTAACTTATCAAACATTATGCGATATCGACATGCTCGGAAATCTCGACGATGATGGACACAAAAGCGTGTCCACCCCTACGAAAACTGACGGTTCAGAACCCTCCGCCAATTTGAAAATCAAATGCCTTTTTCCTATCAAGGTTTGTTGCATTAAGTGCACGCGCAAAACTCAGTTTCAACGGTCCTAATGGTGAAAGCCAGGAAATACCCAAGCCAACAGAAGCTTTCAACCCACCTCTGAATGCCGCACCATCGTCGTACACATTACCTGCATCAGTAAACATAAACCAGCGCAGTGATCGATCTCCCTCAGAACCAGGGAAGGGGAACAGTAATTCAGCACTTAAAATCAACCTGGATGCACCGCCTGTGGAGTCGCCAGTAATAGGATCTTTGCTACCTAAAGAAGCTGCTTCAAAACCACGAACAGAGCCTATTCCGCCCCCATACCAATTCTTAAATACAGGAAATGGCTTATCACCCAAGCCACGCCCATAATCAATCTCACCATTGAATGCTAACGTCGCAAAATTATTAAATAATGGCAAAAAATATTGATAATTATATGCAGTCCGCAGATATTTCAAATCACCGATGACAGACAACTCGAAATTAGCGCGCTGGTAACTACCGACAGTTGGCATTAAGGCGCTGTCCCGATTATCTCTCTGCCATACCACCGTCATAGGGAAAGCTAGCGTCCGTGCCTGGCCCGGTACCTGATTAATATACGACGGAGCACCGGTGACCGGATTTTCCGGGACATAGATAATTTTTCCATCACCAAAGTCCGTTACATATTTTTGATATCGGAACGGACTATCGGTATAGGTTTGCACATCCGTATGTTCCACCCCTAAACCAAAATAAATCGTATCTAATTCCGTAAAGGGAATGCCAAACTTCATATCCGCGCCTATTGAGCGAACTTTGAATCGGCCCAGACTGCCAATAGGAGCCGTATTGGTACGCAGATATACTTCTTCGCTGCGACTAATACCGTCGTCCGTCAAATAAGGCTCAAAACGTGACAGGATAAGAGACCGGTTAATTTTGCTGGTATTGACATTAATTCCTATCGTATCGCCACTACCAAAAGCATTGCTTTTTGTTATACCGCCAGAAATAGTAAAGCGCTCAGCCTGGGAATACCCGGCACCCAACGTGAAGTTACCCGTTGAGTTTTCAACTACATTTAAATTCACGTCAATCTGATCCGTGGTTCCTGCTACTTCAGGCGTTTCAATTGCGACTTCTTTAAAATAGCCCAATCTGTCTACGCGATCCCGTGACAATTTAATTTTCTGACCGTCGTACCAGGAGCCTTCAAATTGACGAAATTCACGCCGGATAACTTCATCACGTGTTGTCGTATTTCCTGAAAAGCCAATTTTACGAACATAGACCCGCTTGCCAGGATCTAAGAAAATCGTCAATGCCACTTCTTTTTTAGCTCTGTCGACATCCGGATTCACATTGACATTGGCAAATGCATAGCCAAAATTGCCCATGCTCTCTGTCATTTTTTTTGTGCTTTCCGTGAGCTTAGCAGCGGAATAAGTATCTCCCGGTTTCAATGTAAGCAACGACTTAAACTCCGCCTCACGACCAAAAGTTTCACCCTCTAACCGGACATCAGTAACAGTGTATTTTTCGCCCTCGGTTAAATTAATCGTTATATAAATACTTTTTTTATCAGGTGAAATAGATATCTGAGTTGAATCCACGTTCATCTCAAGATAGCCTCGATTTTGGTAAAACGACTTTATCGACTCTAAATCACCGGATAACTTTTGTTTTGAATATTGGTCCGCTTTGCTATACCAGGTGAACCAACCCGGCGTACGCAAACTAATCACGCTTTGCAATTCTTTATCGCTAAACGCTTTATTACCGATAAAACTAATTTTTTTGATGCGGGCAACTTCACCTTCATCGACCACAAAATTAACGTTGACCCGGTTTCGTTCAATCGGGGTTACTGTAGTAGTGATCTGAACACCATACAAACCACGTGATAAATACTGACGTTTTAATTCCTGCTCTGCACGGTCAACGGATGCTTTATCAAAAATACGACCTTCACCAACACCAATTTCTTTTAACGCTTTGAGCAAAACGTCTTTTTCAAATTCTTTCACCCCGGTAAATTCAACCTGTGCGAGAGATGGGCGTTCCTCCAGCACTATAATTAATACATTACCCTGAACTTCAATCTGGACATCTTTAAAAAAGCCTGTTGCATACAGCGATTTAATGGCGGCAGTACTTTTTTCATCAGTAAAAGTATCTCCGACCCGAACTGGCAAATAGCTAAAAATAGTGCCCGCTTCTGTTCGCTGAGCGCCTTCAACGCGGATATCTTTGACTACAAATGGCTGCATAGCTAAAGCAGAACCGCCTGCTATTGATAAACCGGCAAAGGCAAAAATAGAAAATAGTCGACGGGAGATTCGAGACAAAGGGAAATACGCGGAATGTAATTTCATTGGTAAAAATTCTTTAACATTATTTGTAGGGTGGGCACGTTTTTGTGCCCACCATCGCCAAACAGGGTAGGCACAAAAACGTGCTCATCCTACGGGAATTCAAGGGACTTACGAAGGTAGCAATCGCACAATATCATTGTAAAAAGCAACCGCCATTAATAACATCAAAACAGCTATTCCGGCACGTTGGCCGATTTCCCAAAAACGCGGTGGAACCGGGCGGCCAGTTAAAACTTCCAGCGCATAATACAACAAATGACCACCATCTAATATAGGAATGGGCAGCAAATTCATTACGCCCAAACTAATACTGATAAAAGCCAGAAAACTCACATAACTGATCCAGCCAATTTTGGCGGTTTGTCCGGCATAGTCGGCAATAGTTAAAGGTCCGGTCACATTTTTAAGTGAGACCTCACCAAGCACCATTTTTCCCAGTGTCTTAAGAATGAGTACACTGGTGCTCCAGGTACGTTGGGATGCTTTTTGTATTGCTGTAAATAAGGAATCCTGATGATTCAGAATTTCAGGTACAGAACGTACTTCTACATTCAATTTACCGACTAATTTGCCGTTGTCGGCAACTGCCTCTGGTGTTACTGAAAATTCGCGTATGACACCAGATCTGTCGACGCTGAAGTGAAGTAATTTGTCCGGAGCTGCCCGAACTGTTTCAATTAACTCCAGACTGTCCGGGATATTTTTTCCGCCAATACTAATAACGGTATCGCCCTTTTCCAGCCCAGCTCGCATGGCAGGGCTATCGGGCTTGATTTCACCTAATTGTGCTCTTGAAAAGGCTAAATCTAATCCAAGTTTGTTTAAAAAATTGGTCTGTAAATCATCGGTCGATAACTGATTTAACGACAATGTAATTTCATGTGGCTGCGGGTGCGAGCCTTGCGACCCTTCAGATGGCCTGGTCATTAATGTTAGTTTCGCGGGCTGCTTATCTAAAGCAAGCTGCAACAGTTCCCAGCGCAATTCAGCCCACAATTGAATAGGCTTGCCATTGACCGCAGTCACAAGCTCATCACCGCGTATGCCTGCCTGGTATGCTGGGGTTGATGCGGTGGGCATACGCAGTTTTGCAACCGGCTCAGGCACGCCAGCCATAAACAGCACGGAAAATAAAACGATCGCCAGCAGAAAATTAGCCGCAGGGCCGGCCGCAACAATGGCCATACGTTTCCAGACAGATTGCCCGGTAAATTCGCGTTTCAATTCAAATGGAGTAAGCGCAATCGGGGCAATCGCGCTTTTATCCTGTTCACGCAAATCCAGCATCTTGACGTAGCCACCCAATGGCAATGCCGAGATAACCCATTCGGTCTGATCTGCACCAAACCGGCGTGAGAACACGACTTTTCCCATCCCAAGAGAAAACCGCAGCACCTTGACATTACAAAGACGCGCGGCAAAGTAATGTCCCAATTCATGAAACGCAATCAATATGCAAATAGCAAACAGGAAGGCGAGCGTGGTGTAAATTAGACTCATTGGAGATTCAATATTAAGTTATTCGCTGCTTCACGTGCCAGCACATCTTGTTCCATGACGCCTTGCAAATCAGTGACGCGACGATTCGCAATTTTATGCATGACGCCTGAAATTAATTCGGGGATTTTTAAATAGCCAATTTTTTTATCGAGAAACGCTTGTACAGCCACTTCATTTGCCGCATTCAGAATGGTGGGCGCCGTATCACCGGCACGTAAAGCATCAAAACAAAGGGTTAAACAAGGAAACCGCGTGAAGTCAGGTTGTTCAAAATTTAGCTGGGCGATTTTTGTGATGTCCAGCTGTGCAACTCCCGAACTAATGCGGTCTGGCCAAGCCAATCCATAAGCAATTGGTGTGCGCATATCCGGATTTCCTAATTGCGCCAGAAGGGAACCATCCACATAAGACACCATGGAATGAACCACGCTCTGCGGATGAATTACCACTTCAATTTGGTCGACAGGAATAGCAAATAACCAATGCGCCTCAATGACTTCAAGACCTTTATTCATCATCGTGGCAGAATCAACTGAGATTTTTTTACCCATCACCCAGTTTGGATGCGCAATAGCTTGCGATGGCGTGACGTCTTTTAAAGAGTCCAGTGATCTGGTCAAAAACGGTCCACCTGAAGCAGTCAGCACTATTTTTGATATACCGTTTTGTTCACTGTGGCCCTGACATCGGACTTCTGACATCGGACGCGGTAAACATTGAAAAATAGCGTTGTGCTCACTGTCGACAGGCAACAAGGTGGCGCCATTTTCCCGCACCGCATCCATAAATAACTGTCCTGACATGACCAGAGCTTCTTTATTCGCCAATAATATTTTTTTGCCAGCTTGTGCCGCCGCCATCGTTGGCGCTAACCCTGCTGCGCCCACTATGGCGGCCATGACCACATCACATTCACGCGCTACTTCACACAAGGCGGCTTCACCAAATAGAACACGCACATTCAGATTATAGGAAAGCAATAATGCTTTCAACGCACTGGCTGCTTCAGCACTGCCGACAACAGCAAACGCAGGTTTAAATTGCGCGCATTGTTTAGCGAGTTCCTGAACACGACTATGGGCCGTCAATGCTACAACCTGATAACGATCAGAATGCCTGGATATGACATCTAATGTAGAAACACCAATTGAGCCAGTTGATCCTAAAATTGTAATTTTTTGTTTCATGAGTTAGTCGCTATTTTCATTACCACATCAATCAGCATTGCTAGTGGCAAGACAAAAATTAAGGCGTCGATCCGGTCTAAAACTCCACCGTGTCCGGGCAATAAATTACTACTATCTTTCATCTGTGCACGACGTTTTAATTGCGACTCAACTAAATCGCCAATCACACTGGCAACGACAAGCAGGCTCAATACCAGACCCAAGCCAAACCAACCCAGGTGATGTTGCAGACTGACGGAAAAACTATCTGATAAAAATGAAATCTGCGTGCTGGCTACGCCCCAAACCAGTACACATAACCAGCCACCGACAGCGCCTTCCCACGATTTCCCTGGCGAGATAAGCGGAGCCAATTTACGACGGCCAAACGCTTTACCAAAAAAATACGCACCGATATCCGCTACCCACACAATCGCCATTACCGATAATAAATAAACGGGCGAATGCCGCTGAAAAACCAGCATCGCTAAAAAACAGGCAAGAATCGCAATCAGATAAAGCGCGCTATGCAATCGGTTTGATTTGCTTTTAAGTTCAGGCAATCCAAATTTTAAGTAAGGAATAAATTGAACGATCCAGGCTAAACATCCGATGACCCAGATAAACATAAGTTCAAGTGATCCCCCGAAAAGAATTAAACAGATAAATAACGCAGTCCACATTATCGTTAAAAGAATCACAAAACGTGATCCGAATAAACGGCAACTCTCCCAACAGGCGGCAGCAAAAAATACGGTACTAAGAATAAAAATCGCCCATGGCGATCCGATGAATAAAACCGGCAATATCACAGCAATCAGCACAAGAGCTGTGATAACACGTGTTTTTAACATTAAGAGACCTGCTCAAGCAACTGTGCGCTGGTACGGCCAAATCGTCGTTCGCGTTGCTGAAAGGATTGAATCGCGGCTTTTAATTCAGCGCGGCCAAAATCAGGCCAATATGTGTCGGTGAAATAAAGTTCCGTATAAGCGAGCTGCCACAGTAAAAAATTAGATATGCGCTTTTCCCCGCCAGTACGAATAAACAGATCCGGTTCCGGGGCGTAAGCCATTGCCAGATAAGGAGCCAAATGACTCTCTTCAATCCGGGTAATGCCTGGTTGAGCCACGAGCAGTTTATTCATCGCCTGGACAACATCCCAACGTCCACCGTAGTTGGCGCAGATTGTCACTGTTAAACTTGAGTTATTTTTGGTTTTTTGCTCTCCGTTACGAATTTTTTCTTGTAAAGTTTCACTAAAGCGAGATAAGTCACCAACCACTTTTAAGCAAATATTGTTGGCATGCATTTTATTCACTTCGCGTTCTAGTGCGGTCATAAACAAGCGCATTAATATTGACACTTCTTCTTCAGGTCTGCGCCAGTTTTCAGAACTAAAAGCAAACAGGGTTAAATAGCGTACGCCTTGTTCTATACACGATTCCACAATCGTCCGGACCGCGTCCACTCCTTTTGAATGTCCGGCAACGCGCGGCAAATAACGTTGCGTCGCCCAACGACCATTGCCATCCATGATGATGGCAATGTGTTTAGGAATCGCGTCCGCGGAAGGAATGGTTTGCGTAGAACTGATGTTAGACATATTCAGGGGAGTTAGCTTCGTAGGGTGGACACGCTTTTGTGCCCTCCATGGTTGATCAACTACGTTCACAAATAATTTGCATCGCTTGTCAATCGTTACGCCATATTGACCGCCCCTGGCGTCCCAAAGACGGTGGGCACAAAAGCGTGCCCACCTTACGATAAAGTTAACTTTAAACCGTCAACAATTCTTTCTCTTTTTCAGCAACCATCTTATCAACTTCAGCAACAAATTTATCCGTCAATTTTTGAACATCCTCTTGCGCACGACGCTCATCATCTTCAGAACACTCTTTATCTTTCAACATTTTTTTAAATGCTTCGTTAGCATCGCGACGAATATTGCGAACGGCAATCTTAGCGTCCTCGCCTTCCGTTTTGACCAGTTTGACAAATTCTTTACGCCGCTCTTCCGTTAATGGTGGCGTCGGAACACGAATTAAGTCACCTTGTGTGGATGGATTTAATCCCAGGTCAGAATCACGGATCGCCTTTTCAACAGCAGCCACCATTTTCTTTTCCCAGGGTTGCACACCAATCGTGCGGGCATCGATCAGCGTTACATTGGCCACCTGCGTTATGTGGGTTGGACTTCCATAGTAATCAACTTGAACATGATCCAAAATACCAGTATGCGCCCGACCGGTGCGCACTTTTGCCAAATCCGCCTTTAACGCTTCCAGCGTTTTTTGCATTCTTTGCTCAGTGTTTTTCTTAACATCTGCAACTGTCATATGAATCTCCTGCTTCCAAATTAATGATTGTTAATGATTAAGCGTGAACCAACGTGCCCTCATCCTCACCCAAAATAACTCTTCTCAATGCGCCTGGCTTTACGATAGAAAATACTTTAACTGGCAAATTCCGGTCGCGACATAAAGCAAAAGCGGTGGCATCCATTACTTGCAACTGACGTGAAATTGCTTCGTCAAAACTAATGCTGGCATACCGGACCGCATTCCGGTCTTTGTTAGGATCCGCAGAATACACGCCATCGACCTTGGTTGCTTTCAATACGATTTCCGCGCCGATTTCAGCACCGCGCAATGCCGCTGCTGTGTCCGTCGTAAAAAATGGATTACCTGTTCCGGCAGCGAACACAACGACTTTACCTTCTTCTAAATACTGTAATGCTTTTGGCCGTACATAAGGCTCAACGACTTGTTCAATTGAAATCGCCGACATGACCCGTGCAGTAATACCTGCCTGGCGCATTGCATCGGCCAGCGCTAAGGAATTCATCACTGTGGCTAACATACCCATGTAATCCGCCGTTGCACGGTCCATTCCCTCGGCTCCCGGAGCCACGCCGCGAAAGATATTACCTCCACCGATAACAATTGCCAGCTCAACCCCAAGCTCTTTAATTTCAGCGACATCCGCCACCATACGTTCTATCGTGGCGCGGTTGATGCCGTACGCATCCTCGCCCATCAATGCTTCACCAGAAAGTTTCAATAGCACGCGTTTGTAAGCCGACTTATGAGCTGTTTTCGTCAACATGTTCTCCCCCATTATTATTATCTGGTTGCTTAATTTCTGAATTAACTTCTGAATTAACTTCTGAATTAACTTCTGAATTAACTTCTGAATTAACTTCTGAATTAACTTCTGAATTAACTTCTGCATTAAAAAAAACGGGCCCAAGGGCCCGGCTGGAAACTAGAGTCCGATTCCAGTTCGTAGGGTGGGCACGGCTTTTTTTCCCACCATCGTTGAGCACTGGCATCCGAAGATAAATTCCATAACCTATCAAACGATATACTCTATCAACCGCTGGAACCCTCAAAGAGGGTGGGCAAAAAAGCCGTGCCCACCCTACGTATGTCGACTGCTTAAGATTTTTGTGCTGCAGCCACCTGAGCAGCGACTTCAGCAGCGAAGTCATCCTGCTTTTTCTCAATACCCTCGCCCACCACAAACATTTTAAATGCCTTAACTGTAGTAGATTCCGCTTTCAACATTTGCTCAATGGTCTGTTTATCATTCTTAACAAACGGTTGGTTCAACAAAGATACTTCTTTCAAAAACTTTTGCACTGAACCTTCCACCATTTTTGTGGCGATTTCAGCTGGCTTACCAGATTCAGCCGCTTTCAGTGTGGCAACTGAACGCTCTTTTTCAATCAATTCAGCTGGAACCTGATCAATCGACAATGAAACCGGCTTCATCGCGGCAATATGCATCGCCACATCTTTTCCAACCTGGTCGTTTGCGCCATCAAAATCAACGATGACGCCAATACGTGTTCCGTGTAAATAAGTGCTGAGCTTTGCCTTCGTCTCGAAACGAACGAAACGACGGATCGACATATTTTCACCAATACGGCCAATCAACGTGGTACGCAAACCTTCTACCGTGGACTCACCCAGTGGCAATGCAGATAAAGCAGCAACATCAGCCGGATTATGTTCAGCAACTAATTTTGCACAGGCATTTACCAAAGCTAAAAATTCATCGTTTTTAGTCACAAAATCCGTTTCGCAATTCACTTCGACTAATGCACCTACCATGGCGCCCACACTACCAGACACGTAAGCGGCGATAACACCTTCAGCGGTAATACGTGACGCTGCTTTTGAGGCTTTGCCACCCAACTTAACGCGCAAAATTTCTTCCGCGCGATCCATATTACCTTCCGCTTCGGCCAACGCTTTTTTGCATTCCATCATGGGCGCGTCTGTTTTCGCGCGTAATTCACCTACCATTGCTGCCGATATTGCTGATGCCATGTTTCTTCTCCTGATTCATCTGGCCCAACTTATTGTTGGGCGATTCGTTTAAAAAAAAGGGGCCGATCTGCCCCTTTTTTCACAAAGTCACCTTAATGACATTCTGTATTGTTACCTTAAGCTTGTCCGCCAACTTCAACAAAGTCATCATCACCTGTGTTCGATGCTTCTGTAGCTGAACTGACTGCTGCAACCACTTCATTTAACGCATTTGTCCGACCTTCGAGAATAGCATCTGCAACACCACGAGCGTACAAAGCGATAGCTTTAGAGGAATCGTCGTTACCTGGGATAATGAACTGAACGCCATCCGGTGAATGATTGGTATCAACAACACCAACAACCGGAATACCTAACTTAGTCGCTTCAGTAATTGCACCTTTATGGAAACCAACGTCCACCACAAAAATAGCATCAGGAATACCGCCCATATCTTTAATACCGCCGATTGCTTTGCGCAGTTTAATCATTTCACGGTCAAACATCAGCGCTTCTTTCTTGCTGAGCTTTTCTACAGCGCCTTCCTGAACTTGCGCTTCCATGTCTTTCAAGCGTTTGATCGACGTTTTAACCGTTTTGAAGTTAGTTAACATACCGCCCAACCAACGTTGGTCAACATAAGGCATACCGGCACGTTGCGCTTCAGCTGCGATCAGGTCACGCGCCTGACGTTTGGTACCAACCATCAAAATAGTACCGCGTTGAGCTGAAGTCTGGCGGATGAATTTCATCGCATCCTGATACATGCCCAGAGTTTTTTCGAGGTTGATAATATGAATTTTATTACGATGACCAAAAATGTACGGTGCCATTTTTGGATTCCAAAAACGAGTCTGATGTCCGAAATGGACGCCCGCTTCCAACATTTCACGCATTGATACTGACATAATTTTCTCCAGGGTTTAGGCTGAAATCGGATCAGTGACTCAATACGAGCACCCTTTTTTGATCAGATTCGCGATTTGATTTAATTACCATAAACTTACTCCGTCACCGCAAGCAAGCCCGGCATTCTATACTAAAAGGCAGGAATAATTCAAGCAGAACCTGACTTAGAAACTCAGGCCGAAATCGCAGGCAAATCAAACCGCATCAAAATTCATGCAGCGTCATATGGTCTATAATTCCGCGCTTGGCGGCCCATACAAAACCGCTCTACACCAATTTACTTATCAGGCAACAGCATGAGCAATATCACTATAAAAACTAAAGAAGACATAGAAGGCATGCGCATTGCTGGCCGTTTGGGTTCGGAAGTGATTGATTACATCACCCCGTTCGTCAAAGCTGGTATTACAACGGGCGAACTGGATCGTTTATGTCATGAATATATGACCGACGTTCAGGGCACCATTCCTGCGCCACTCAATTATTGCCCGCCTGGCTACACGCCCTTTCCTAAAGCCATTTGCACCTCCGTCAACGACGTCGTTTGCCACGGCATTCCCGGCGACAAAGTATTAAAAAATGGCGACGTGGTGAACTTAGACATTACTGTTATTAAAGATGGCTATCACGGTGACACCAGCCGCATGTTTTATATAGGCGAGCCTTCTATTCTGGCCAGACGCCTGACGGACATTACGTTTGAATGCATGTGGCTCGGTATTTCAAAAATCAAACCGGGGAATCATTTAGGCGATATCGGTTTCGTTATTCAGCAACATGCCGAAAAAGCGGGTTACAGCGTCGTGCGCGAATTTTGTGGACACGGTATTGGCAAAATCTTCCATGAAGAACCACAAATTTTGCATTATGGCCGGCCTGGCACACTGGCTGAAATGTTGCCTGGCATGATTTTTACCGTCGAGCCGATGATTAACGCCGGCCGTAAAGAAATCCGTGAAATGCCGGATGGCTGGACCATTAAAACGCGCGACCATAGCTTATCTGCTCAATGGGAACACACAGTTTTAGTGACGGAAACTGGTTTTGAAGTACTCACGGCATCAACAGGAATGCCGCCACCGCCTGCGTTTATTTCTGTGCAAACTTAAACTGATCGTGAAACGTTCTTTTCGATTTGTTTACAAGCTTGCGGAAAAAAGTCATCGAACCTTGATTCATGACTGGCTTGCACAACCTTACGTTGCAGAATGGTTTTATGGTCAAGGTCTCCAAAATACGATCCGGCACCTGGATGAATTTCTTAATGGCGCATCGCAAGCACAATATTGGCTTGGCTTTGATAAGGACCATCCTTTTGCCTTCTTCATCACTTCGCGGATAGCCAAATCACATGATGAATTAACCCATTGGTGCACAGGTAAAGGAGATGCGATTACACTTGATATGCTAATTGGTGATACCGCTTATCTGGGAATGGGCCTTGCTCATCAAGTCATTCACGGATTTCTTCAAAACCAATTCCCGTTAGTGGACGAGGTTCTTATCGATCCGGAAAAAACCAATTGCCGTGCTGTCCATGCCTACCAAAAAACCGGTTTTAAAATAATCGACGAATTTATACCTTCACATAGCCCTAATCCACATTACATGATGAGGCTCAGGCTTCAGATGTCAGCGGACAGGTAAAAGTAAAACGTTTTATTAACTTCACTGATACCTGACATCTCCAATGGCAAAAATACTAAAGGAACAATTAAAAGCGCGTCACCAGCTTCTGACGGAAGAATTTTCGCAAAATAAATTAAAGCCAGAAGTTCTGTTGCACGGAATTTGTCATAGTGTTGATGAGGCACTCATCGAACTTTGGCATACATTGAAATTACCCAAAAATGCCAGCTTGATTGGTGTCGGTGGTTATGGACGAGGCGAATTATTTCCTTATTCCGACGTCGATGTGCTCATACTTTTACCGCAACCACCAAATGAGACGCTACGCTCAACACTGGAATTGTTGGTACAGCATTTCTGGGATCTGGGTTTAGAGTTCGGCCACAGCATACGCACGATAGAGGAATGTCTGCAATCATCAAAGACGGACATTTCTGTACAAACCAGTCTGCTCGAAGCACGACTGATCACAGGTAACCGACAACTCTTCAAGACGCTGCGCGAAAAATATAATGCGGCCATGAATCCGCAGGAGTTTTTTCTGGCAAAAACGCTGGAATTACGTCAACGCCACATTAAGTACGAAGACACGCCTTACAGCCTGGAACCCAACTGCAAAGAAAGCCCGGGCGGCCTGCGCGATTTACAAGTGATTTTATGGATAGCTAAAGCCGCGGGACTGGGAAATTCATGGTCTGAATTAGCGGCGCGCGGCTTAATTACCAAACCGGAAGCACGTCAATTAAGACGCAATGAGCGCGCTTTCAAAGACATCCGCATACGCTTACATACCTATACCAAACGGCGCGAAGATCGCTTAGTGTTTGATGTGCAAATTCCGATCGCAGAAACCTTTGGATTCGCCTCTACGCCAACCCGTCGGTCCAGCGAATATTTAATGCAACGCTATTATTGGGCGGCCAAGCTGGTCACACAATTAAATACGATTCTGCTGCAAAATATTGAAGCACAACTATTTACTTCTACCTCCACACCTGACGCGATCAATGCGGACTTCAATGAAATCAATGGTTTTATTGAACCAAAAAATATGCAGTTGTTTGAGCAACGACCATCCGCCATTTTTGAAATTTTTTTATTGCTGTCACAACACACCAAACTCAAAGGAATGTCAGCGCCAACATTACGGGCACTTTGGCATGGGCGATTTAAAGTAAATAGTAAATTCAGGCGCGATCCGGTTAATCACCAGTTATTTTTACAAATTCTGCAAGCACCATCAGGAATTACGCACGCTTTACGCGGCATGAATCAAATGAGTATTCTGGGTCGTTATTTACCTAACTTCCGCCGCATTATCGGACAGATGCAACATGACTTGTTCCATGTGTACACGGTTGACCAGCATATCTTGATGGTCATACGTAATTTGCGGCGGTTTACTATGTCGGAACACGCGCATGAATATCCATTTTGCAGTCAGTTAAGCGCTAACTTTCCGCAATTCTGGATATTGTATGTGGGGGCGTTATTCCATGATATTGCAAAGGGAAGAAAGGGAGATCATTCCACATTAGGCGAAGCAGACGCTAAACTTTTTTGCCGCCAACATCAGATCTCTCAAGAGCAGACAGAATTAATCGTCTTTTTGGTTAAGCATCATTTATTAATGTCGCAAGTCGCGCAAAAACAAGATTTATCTGATCCGGAAGTTATTCAGCATTTTGCTAACATCGTCAAAAATGAGCGCTACCTTACCGCGCTCTACTTACTCACTGTGGCTGACATTCGTGGCACCAGTCCTAAGGTATGGAACGCATGGAAAGGCAAATTACTGGAAGATTTATATCGCCTGACTTTACGTACTCTAGGGGGTGAAATTTCTTCTCCCGATCGCGAACTGAAAAATCGCCAGGAAATTGCACTGGTTCAATTACGTTTAGATGGTCTGCCAGAAAACGCGCACGTTGAATTATGGAAGCAACTGGATGTGGTTTATTTTTTACGCAATGACGCCGATGATATTGCGTGGCAAACACACGCTTTTTTTGACAAGGTAAGTAACACCGCCCCTGTCGTTAAATGCCGGGCCGCATCCATTGGTGAAGGACTGCAAGTAGCGGTCTACATTAAAGATCAACCTGATTTATTCGCCCGTATTTGCAGCTTTTTTGAGGGGAAAGGATTGAGTATTTTAGATGCCAAAATCCATACCACAAAACATGGCTATGCCTTAGATGCTTTTTTAATTTCGACATCCACTTTTTCCAGCAACCACAACGAAATCATCAACCGGATTGAGTCTGAACTGACCATATTATTAAGCACTATGGCAGCTCTGCCACTGCCAGGAAAAAACCGTTTATCACGTTTAGCGCGTACGTTCCCTATCGTTCCCACGGTTGAATTACTTCCGGACGAACGAGGGCAATACTATTTACTTTCCATTACAGCGAATGACCGAATTGGTCTTCTTTATTCCATTGCCAGAGTATTAGCCAACTATCAAATCAATCTCCACACCGCTAAAATTATGACGCTGGGCGAAAGGGTAGAAGACGTTTTTTTAATTGATGGCACCGCTTTGCAAAACGCACGTACGCAAATCCAGTTAGAAACTGATTTGCTGGATGCACTCACTATTTAAATCCACCATGAAAAATTCAACTAACGATCATGGCAAGAATGCGACTCCAACGCATGAAAGCACCATGACCACCCTCTCTCCCAACCTCTCTCCCACAAGCGGGAGAGATGGGCGAAGTGAGCCGCTGCGCGACTTTAACGTTAATGAACCTCTCCGCCTTTCAAAACGCATGTCCGAATTAGGGCTTTGTTCACGTCGTGAAGCTGACGAATGGATTAGCCGTGGTTGGGTGCGCGTAGATGGCAAAGTGATTTCCGAATTGGGAACAAAAATTTTACCCAATCAAAAAATTACGATAGAACGGCAGGCAGCTGCAGAACAATCAAAACGTGTCACGGTGCTCATCAACAAACCTGTGGGTTATGTGAGCGGGCAGGCTGAAGATGGTTATGAACCGGCAATTTGTTTAGTGAAGCCGGAAAATCGCTGGGAAGAAGATAAGTTACCGGTGCATTTTCACCCGACGCAATTACGTAGCTTAGTCGCCGCGGGCAGATTAGACATTGATTCCACTGGTTTGTTAGTGCTGACGCAAGATGGACGGGTCGCCAAACACTTGATCGGAGAAAATAGCCCGGTAGAAAAAGAATATTTAGTGCGTGTTTCATATAGCAAAGGCGGACGTTTGCCCGATGCCGATTTAAAACACCTGCAACATGGATTATCTTTGGATGGCAAAACCCTGCTGCCCGCTAAGGTACGCTGGCAAAATGAAGATCAACTCAATTTCATTTTAAGTGAAGGAAAAAAACGCCAAATCCGTCGCATGTGTGAAGCCGTCGGGCTGACCGTATTGGGATTAAAACGGGTGCGAATCGGACGAGTTAAATTGGGTAATTTGCCGGAAGGGAAATGGCGATATTTAAATGAGACGGAAATGTTTTAACCCGGAAACGGCAGTGAATGGGTTTAACTAAATACAACAAATTGCTAAAAATTTACTATTTAAATTGGCAAATGCACCATTACTGTATAAAATTACAGGCTGAATATAACCCCAGCCGGATGCCATACCATGCAAAAACTCACCGCTCGCCAGGAACAAATTCTCAATCTTATTCGTGATGCCATCCAAAATACCGGATTTCCGCCTACGCGTGCCGAAATTGCGACTGAACTTGGCTTCAGATCCGCTAACGCCGCTGAAGAACATCTGCAAGCGTTAGCACGAAAAAAAGTAATTGAACTCACACCCGGAACCTCACGCGGCATTCGCTTATGTGACCCAATGCGCGACCCGACACAATTCCGCCACGCTGAGCAAATGATTACGCAACCCCCTCAGCTTACTTTGCCCCTGGTTGGGCGCGTTGCTGCGGGTTCGCCCATGCTATCGGAAGAACACATTGAAACCAGTTATAACGTTGATCCCAGCTTATTTTCATCCCGGCCAGATTACCTGTTAAAAGTGCGCGGCATGTCGATGCGCGACGTTGGTATTTTGGAAGGCGATTTTTTAGCCGTCAAAAAAACCAGTCATGCCAATAACGGACAAATTGTGGTGGCACGCATCGGCGATGAAGTCACCGTCAAACGCTTTAAGCAAACGGGATCGTTGATTGAACTTTTTCCGGAAAATCCGGAATACAGTGTGATTAAAGTTGAAAGCGAAGATTTTGCTTTGGAAGGTTTAGCCGTTGGGTTGCTGCGTAGTTGGAATTAGCACTCCCGTCGGAATTGATATAAAAAAACTTGCTACGCAAACTAAAGCACTTTTCGCTAATTCAGAATATACCGTTGATTTAGTTTACGAGATCGAGATGGAAGACATACTGCCAACTATTTCCATCCGCCGTAAAGACTTTCTTCTGTTTTTTAAAGACATGGACATTGAAAATATTCGACGCATTTTGGAGCAAAGTGGTTTAAAACCAATTGGAGATTAACGTACGCTTTGTATTATTTAATTAGCTCACCAACTGCCCAATAAAAAACGCCCAATTTTATGTAAATTGGGCGTTTTCTTATTTGAGCATTAAACAAGTTTCATGCTTAGTTTTCACGCCTGGTTTCAATGCTTAACCACTGGATCAACAACGCCGTCCTTCGCCGCTGTCGAGGCAGCAACTATCACTTCCTCTTCAACCAGCGGTGTTGGTTGACGTTCAAGCGCAATCTCCAACACTCGATCTATCCAGCGTACCGGAATAATTTCCAGATGATTTTTCACATTATCCGGAATTTCCACCAGATCTTTTGCGTTCTCTTCAGGAATAATGACCGTTTTAATGCCACCACGGTGTGCTGCCAGGAGTTTCTCTTTCAAACCCCCAATTGGCAACACTTCTCCACGCAAAGTAATCTCACCTGTCATCGCCACATCGGCTCTGATCGGAATTCCGGTAAAAATAGAAACCAGCACTGTTGTCATGGCAATACCGGCTGATGGACCATCTTTAGGGGTTGCTCCTTCCGGCACATGAATATGCACATCGGTCTTTTCAAAAACGTCCGATTTAATACCAAGGCGTTTTGAACGATTTCTAACAACAGTACGGGCAGCTTCAATCGACTCTTTCATCACATCACCCAACGTACCTGTACGGAGAATATTGCCTTTACCTGACATCGACACTGCTTCAATGGTCAGCAAATCTCCGCCAACTTCAGTCCAGGCCAAACCAACCACCTGACCAATCTGGTTTTCTTTCACGGCCACACCAAAATCATAACGTCTGACACCTAAATACTTATCCAGGTTTTTGCAGGTAATCATTACTTTTTTAGTTTGCTTTTTCAACAGCAGCATCTTTACGACTTTACGACAAATCTTAGAAATTTCACGCTCTAAGGCACGCACTCCGGCTTCACGTGTGTAATAACGAATGATGTCGCGAATGGCGGTTTCTGAAATAGCAATTTCATCTTTTTTCAGACCGTTATTTTTAATTTGTTTCGGCAACAAATAACGTTGCGCAATACTATTTTTTTCGTCCTCGGTATATCCGGACAGACGTATCACTTCCATCCGATCCAACAACGCAGGAGGAATATTGTAGGAATTGGAAGTCGCTACAAACATAACGTCAGATAAATCAAAATCCACTTCTAAATAATGATCAGAAAACGTGTGATTTTGTTCCGGATCTAACACTTCCAATAAAGCAGAAGAAGGATCGCCACGGAAATCGGCCCCCATCTTATCGACTTCATCCAGCAAAAATAATGGATTACGTACGCCAATTTTTGACAGACTTTGCAAAATTTTTCCTGGCATCGAACCAATATAAGTACGACGGTGCCCACGGATTTCAGCTTCGTCCCGCACACCACCTAAAGCCATGCGGATAAATTTGCGATTGGTTGCCCGCGCGATCGATTGTCCCAACGAAGTTTTACCAACGCCCGGAGGACCAACAAAACATAATATCGGCGCTTTGAGTTTATCTACGCGTTGTTGTACTGCCAGATATTCCAGTACCCGTTCTTTGACTTTTTCTAAACCGTAATGATCAGCATCAAGAACCCTTTCAGCATTCGCGAGGTTATTGGTGACTTTTGATTTTTTCTTCCAAGGCAAATTAATCAGCGTGTCTATGTAGTTACGCACCACAGTTGCTTCTGCTGACATAGACGACATCAGTTTGAGTTTTTTCAATTCGGCCATTGCTTTATCTTTAGCTTCTTTAGGCATTTTGGCCGCGATAATTCGTTTATCGAATTCTTCTAAGTCAGCTCCTTCTTCGCCTTCGCCTAATTCTTTTTGAATGGCTTTTACCTGCTCATTTAAATAGTATTCACGTTGTGATTTTTCCATTTGACGCTTCACACGACCGCGAATACGTTTCTCGACTTGCAGAATATCGAGCTCACCTTCAAGCTGGCCGAGCAAATGCTCGAGACGTTTTGCAACGCTAAAAATCTCTAATATTTCTTGCTTCTGATCAAGTTTAAGCGGCAAATGTGCGGCAACGGTATCTGCTAATCGACCAGCGTCATCAATTCCTGACAACGAAGCCAGTATTTCAGGAGGAATTTTTTTATTGAGTTTTACGTACTGGTCAAACTGCTGCACAATCGCACGTCGCATTGCTTCCACTTCAGAGTCATCACTTTCCTCTGTAGCAACCGGAATAAGGTTCGCCACAAAATGCGTATCTAACTCACGAATGTGACTGATCCGTGCGCGCTGCACACCTTCTACCAATACTTTGACTGTGCCATCAGGCAATTTGAGCATTTGCAATATATTAGCAATGCAACCAATTTCATAAATATCGTCGGCAGAAGGCTCATCTTTAGCAGCTGTTTTTTGCGCTGCCAATAAAATACTTTTGCCTTGCTCCATTGCCGCTTCAAGTGCTTTAATTGATTTGGGGCGCCCGACAAAAAGCGGAATCACCATATGTGGAAACACCACCACATCCCGCAAGGGCAACAATGGCAACTGAGATTGTTCTGCAATAAGTGTCGTCATATTAGGGATTAGCCATTAAGGATTAGTAAGTAGCGATTAGAGACTAGTTGTAAGTAGGGCTAGCTTCATCAGCCCAACCTTGCGCAGAGTGTTGAGCTGATGAAGCTAGCCCAACCTACAAAACCAACTTCTAGTTCGCCCCTGAAGCTTTAGGTTTATCGTGATAAATCAATAAAGGCTTAACGCCTTGTGTAATCGTATTTTCATCAATAACAACCTTGGCCACATTTTGTTCACTGGGTAATTCATACATCACATCGAGCAACACATGCTCCAATATGGAACGTAATCCGCGAGCGCCAGCTTTACGCGCTATTGCTTTTTTAGCGATGGCATGCAATGCAGTTGGGCGAATTTCTAATTCTGCCCCTTCCATTTCAAGCAATTTAGAATATTGCTTAATCAATGCGTTTTTTGGCTCAAGCAAAATTTGAATGAGTGCATCTTCATCCAGCTCATTTAATGTTGCCACTACCGGTAACCGGCCAACCAATTCGGGTATCAGTCCAAATTTTATTAAATCTTCCGGCTCAACTTGCTGCAAATGCTGATTGGAAGTTGCCTCAACTTTACTCTTCACACTCGCTGAAAATCCAATTCCGCCCTTTTCAGAACGATTAGCAATCAGTTTGGGTAATCCATCAAATGCGCCACCACAAATAAACATGATGTTGGTCGTATCAATTTGTATAAAATCCTGATTTGGATGTTTGCGTCCGCCTTGAGGTGGAACAGACGCCATCGTACCTTCAATCAGTTTCAATAACGCTTGCTGAACGCCTTCCCCAGAAACATCACGTGTAATTGATGGGTTATCTGATTTGCGCGAAATCTTATCTATCTCATCTATATAGACGATGCCTTTTTGTGCTTTTTCAACTTCATAATTACAGTTTTGCAGTAATTTTTGAATAATATTTTCAACATCTTCACCGACGTAACCGGCTTCGGTTAATGTTGTTGCATCGGCAATCACAAATGGAACGTTCAACATCCGCGCCAATGTCTGTGCTAATAACGTTTTACCTGAACCAGTCGGGCCGATTAATAAAATATTACTTTTGGCCAGTTCCACCTCATCTTTTTTTCCAAGATACTTCAGCCGTTTGTAGTGGTTATAAACTGCTACCGACAAAATCCGTTTCGCTGTTGTTTGTCCAATTACATATTGATTTAACAGATCGCAAATTTCAGATGGTGTTGGTAAATCTGCCTTCGCATTACCGATAGTTTCTATGTTTGAAATTTCATCAAGAATAATATCGTTGCAAAGATCAATGCATTCATCACAGATAAATACAGACGGTCCGGCGATCAATTTTTTAACTTCGTGTTGACTCTTGCCGCAAAATGAGCAATAGAGCAACTTTTCACCAGTGGAAGATTTTTTATCTGACATGATACAAATTTAAGAAAAATAGTGGTTATAGGACTAAACCTCAAGTTTGATATTACCTGTAAATGCTAAATTCGTCATTGGGAATCAGAGCGATTTTGTGTATGGTAAACAAGGGAGAGGCGCTAAAAATATAACTCAAAAAAACAAAAAAACGCCCAAACGGGCGTTTTATTAGCGTTAATGGCTCAAACCCGGCGAACCATCACTTTATCAATTAAGCCATATTCCTGGGCTTCTTCCGCCGACATAAAATTGTCACGATCTGTATCTTTAGCCAATTGCTCAACAGTCTTGCCAGTGTGTCCTGACAGAATATTATTTATACGTTCACGCAAATAGAGAATTTCACGCGCCTGGATTTCAATATCAGATGCCTGCCCTTGCGCACCGCCTGAAGGCTGATGAATCATAATGCGCGAATTTGGCAACGATAAACGTTTTCCCTTTGCGCCAGCAGCCAGCAAAAAAGCACCCATCGATGCTGCAATTCCATTACACAATGTGGATACGTCTGGCTTAATAAATTGCATTGTGTCGTAAATTGCTAACCCTGCTGAAACTGAACCGCCTGGTGAGTTGATGTAAAACGAAATATCTTTATCTGGATTTTCGCTTTCTAAAAACAATAATTGCGCAACAATCAGATTGGCAGCCTGATCATTCACAGGCCCAACCAAAAAAATAATACGCTCTTTTAACAGGCGGGAATAAATATCGTATGACCGTTCCCCACGCCCACTTTGCTCGATCACCATGGGAATCATCCCAAGCATTTCCGTGTTGAGTGCAAAACTATCCGTGTCGTATACAGAATTTCGCCTTGAGCCTGCCATGTGTTTTTCCTAATAATTGACACGTTAAAAAGTGAATTAAGCTTGTGCTTTCGTGCTTTTCAGAGAACGACCCGTAGGCTGGGATGAAATCCCAGCAAGATCGTCAAATGTGCCGGTTGCATCCCAGCCTACATCTGTCATCTGTCATCTGATACCTGAGACCCCATCAACTCATCAAAAGAAACAAGTTTATCGCTTACTTTTGCTTTTCCAAGCACGTAGTTGACGACATTTTCTTCTAATACAAGGGCTTCAACTTCAGCCAGACGATTCTTATCATTAAAATAATAACGCATCACTTGTTTCGGATCTTCATAACTCTTTGCAAAATCAGCTACTTGCGCCTGAACTTGTTCAAAGTTTGCTCTTAAATTATTTGTTTTTACCATTTCGGCCAAAATCAACCCTAAGCGCACCCGACGTTCTGCCTGTGCACTGAACATTTCCAGCGGCATTGGCATATCTTTTACGTCCACTCCACGCTGGATCATTTCCTGGCGCGTCATTTCAGCTAATCGTTCGGCATCTTGTTTCACCAGCACTTTGGGGATTTCAAAATCACAAATTTTCAGCAATGCATCCATCACGCTATTTTTAGTTTGCGCTTTAACACGACCCCCAACTTCACGCTCTAAATTTTCCTTAATGTCGACGCGCATTTTGGTTAAATCGCCATCTTCGATACCCAACATTTTGGCGAATTCCGCGTCTATTTCAGGCAAATGTGCCCATTCCAACTGTTTAAGCGTAATATTGAATTCAGCTGTTTTTCCGGCAACGTCTTTGCCGTGATAATCCGCTGGGAAGGTCATCTTAAATACTTTAGAATCGCCCACTTTTAAACCGATTGTTGCTGTCTCAAATTCAGGCAACATGCGGCCTTCACCTAATACAAAAACAAACCCATCGGCTTTACCGCCCTGGAATTCAACGTCATCAATTGTTCCAACGAAGTCAACAGTAGCGCGATCACCATTTTGGGCAGACACATCCGCTCCGCCATCACCATGCTCACTCTTTTTGCCCTTCTCGTGATAATGAACGCGCTGTTTGCGTAAAATTTCGATAGTTTTATCAATTTCAGCATCATTTACTTCAGCTTTTACCCGAACCACTTCAGCAGTTGCTAAGTCACCGATGACAACTTCAGGATAAATCTCAAAAACAGCTTCAAAAACCACCTGACCTTCTTGCACATCTTTTTCTTCTTTAGGCGCAATATTGGGATAACCGGCAACACGTAAATTATTTTCGTTAGCAGCAGCACTAAATGCGCGACCAACTTTATCGTTTAGCACTTCTGTTTCCACCTGATAACCAAACTGTGCAGCGACCATTTTCATCGGTACTTTGCCCGGACGAAAACCCGGCGCTTTAACAGTACGGGCACGCGCTTTTAATCGTTTTTCAACTTCAAGACGCACATCGGCCAATGGCACAGTGATAGTCAGACGGCGTTCTAATTTACCCAATGTTTCGACAGCAGTTGCCATTTGATCGTCCAAATAAAAATAGTTAAATAAAAACAAACAATATTATGGTGCGAGAAGGGGGACTCGAACCCCCACACCATTTCTGGCGTCAGGACCTAAACCTGGTGCGTCTACCAATTTCGCCATCCTCGCGAGATATGCCATACGCAGAAAAAACAAAAGCGACTAACTATGATTATAAGTTCAGTCGCTCAATTACTTTTAACTGCAGCGCCGTATTCTACAAGAAAATAACGGAGATTGCTTTCAATTTATTGCGAGCCTACTAGACCACTACTTTTGCCCATGTTAAGGTGTGCACCTCGTATTTTCTAAATTAGTTACCCCAAAAAAGCTATGGCAGTTGAAGAATTCAAACACACGCCCATGATGCAGCAATATTTGCGCATAAAAGCGGAGTATCCAGACACTTTGCTGCTGTATCGCATGGGAGATTTTTATGAATTATTTTTTGATGACGCAGAAAAAGCCTCGCGTTTAATCGGTATTACATTAACTCAACGTGGCAACTCCAACGGCGTACCGATCAAGATGGCTGGTGTGCCTTACCATTCTGTAGATAGTTATTTAGCTAAACTCATTAAGTTCGGTGAATCGATTGCTATTTGTGAGCAAATCGGGGACCCGGCCACCAGCAAAGGGCCCGTTGAACGCAAAGTCATGCGCGTTATTACGCCAGGTACGCTGACCGACTCCGATCTGTTGCCGGCAAAATCAGAACGGCCGTTATTAGCGATTTCTGTTGCACATCAACGCAAACACATCACCGTAGGTTTAGCCTGGGTATCGTTATCCAGCGGCGCTTTGAAATTATTGGAATTCAACACCTCAGATAACAATTTCAGTCACCATTTATTACAAGAGTGTGAACGCATCGCCGCCGCTGAAATTTTATACACCGAAGATATCCATCAACCCGACATTGCCCAACTCTTAACTCAATTGCCGTGCAAACTGTCCGCCCTGCCCGCCTGGCATTTTGATTTTGTGCAAGCGAAGAAAACAGTACAGGAACAACTCGGTGTCGCCAGCTTGAGTGGATTTGGTGCCGAACACGCCAACGTTGCTATTACCGCCGCCGGAGCGTTGTTGCGCTATACGCAAGCAACCCAAGGCCAAAATTTACGTCACATTAATAGTTTGACGTTAGAAACTACCGAAGAATTTATTGGATTAGATGCTGTCACCAGGCGCAATTTAGAACTGACCGAAACCATCCGCGGCCAGGATTCTCCCACGCTTTTTTCACTACTTGATCACTGTCGCACCAGCATGGGTTCACGCTTATTGCGTTTTTGGCTGCATCATCCAAGCCGGGCTCAGCAACAGGCTGCTGAACGACATCAGGCAATTGCAACGCTCATTGATTCTGATTCTTGTGCAGGCTTGCTCGCCACGTTAGCTGACATTCCTGACATAGAACGCATCACCACGCGCATCGCACTAACATCGGCGCGTCCACGTGATTTAGCTAGTTTGCGTAACGGCTTACAGCGTTTACCCGACTTACACAACACGTTAGAAAAATGCGCGCCTGAAGTATCGCTGCTAACTAAATTATTAACTGCACTAGCAACACCCGATGAATGCCAGCATTTACTCGAGATCGCCATCATGCAGGAACCCGCCACAATGGTGCGGGACGGGGGCGTGATTGCGGCTGGCTTTGATGCGGAGCTCGACGAATTACGCGGTTTATCTGAAAACGCCGGACAATTTTTAATTGATCTTGAAACCCGCGAACGCGCTGCAACCGGCATCTCCAATTTGCGTGTTGAATACAATCGTGTACACGGTTTTTATATTGAAGTGACTAATGGCCAAACGGATAAAGTTCCCGAGCATTATCGCCGCCGTCAAACCTTAAAAAATGCCGAACGCTACATCACGCCGGAATTAAAAGCCTTTGAAGACAAAGCGCTATCCGCTCAGGAACGTGCTTTAGTGCGTGAAAAATTTTTATACGAGCAACTGCTGCAACAACTACAACCTCACATTGTTGCGCTACAAACGATTGCCCAAGCACTAGCGCAACTGGACTGTTTAGCCGCGCTGGCCGAACACGCCACGCGCCATCAATGGTGCGCACCGCAATTAGTCACTGAACCCATTTTAGATATTCAACAAGGCCGGCATCCGGTCGTAGAAAATCAGATTGAGAAGTTCATCGCCAATGATTGTGAATTAAACGCAGACCGCAAACTGCTACTTATCACCGGCCCGAATATGGGCGGAAAATCAACCTACATGCGTCAGGTAGCATTGATTACTTTACTGGCTTACGTCGGCAGTTTTGTTCCTGCTGATAAAGCCACGATTGGTCCGATCGACCGTATCTTTACCCGCATAGGAGCAGCAGATGATTTGGCGGGAGGCCGATCCACTTTCATGGTGGAGATGACCGAATCGGCCGCCATTCTGAATGCAGCAACGGAAAACTCATTGGTGTTAATGGATGAAGTTGGACGCGGCACCTCCACCTTTGACGGTTTAGCTTTAGCGTGGGCAATCGCCAAACAACTCATCACCCAAACCAACAGTTACACACTGTTTGCCACGCATTATTTTGAATTAACGCAATTGCCTCAGACGAATTCAACAGCCAGGAATGTGCATTTATCCGCAGTGGAACACAAAGAAAGCATCGTATTTTTGCACGCAGTGCAAGACGGTCCCGCTTCACAAAGCTACGGTTTACAAGTCGCACAACTAGCCGGAATCCCCAACCAGGTCATCCGTGCTGCACGCAAACATTTAGCGGAATTAGAAGCGCATTCCATCCAAAGTTCACCACAATTTGATTTGTTTGCAGAAGCTGCTCCGGTGCATGAATCCGAAGCCGGAAATGGATTGCTTCAGCAGGCACTCAATGACATAGACCCGGACGCGTTAAGCCCGCGGGAAGCGTTAGATGCGTTGTATCGGCTTAAAAATATTGGCTTATAAATTAGCGTAGAGCAATACAGAGATCTTATTAACGCGGCAAATCAGAATAGATAAATCACATAAAAAAACCAGCTTGTGCTGGTTTTTTTTATGTGACATGAAACTTCATCAAAGTTGCGTGGGCACGCGTACCCACCCTACAACTTATCAGTATAAATACGCTTCAGCCGTAATTGATTTTTCTTCTTTTGTTAACTTCATTTATGCACGGAAAGTCTTTGCGGAAAAAGTTTATCTGCTATTACGATTCAAACTGATGTGGCTTCCTTTCGGTGAAAGCTAACACTACGAGAATAATAAAGATCCCAATTGAGCGCCGAAAATGAACAACGCCCACCTGTTTGAACGGGCCTTGATTAGTCCTCTGAATTGGCAGTTGAGTGTTCTGTTTCCGAATCAATTTTTTCGAATATTAAGTCACCTTTATTGAAAGCTGAGTGTTCGGCTTTTGCATCAATTTTTTCAGGCTTTGAACCGTGGCCTTTAGCAATTTTCTCTAAGCTTGTGATTTTATCCGCAGCAAGGTTAGGCACGCCTGCTTCGGCGGCCACTTGATTTGTCAGTTAAAGAAATAATCAATCAGATGTTCTGATTTTTCTGACATAAGCAGTATTGCTGAACAATAAATAAACGAGCTATTAAGGGAAGCCGCAATACACATAGTAATAACGATAAGTTAAGAGATTGGTGGCATTCAATTCAGGTGTTGAAAATAGGATAGCTATCTTTTATAAATCATTGAAGCAATGGTTGAATTTGGTTCTCTTCAAAATTACGTGCTTGCCTTTGAGTCCCGGCTTTAGACAAACTACAGTGCCGTGACGATACGGTTCAGGCGCGGCAAATAGTCATTTTCTTCATCCAAAGAAAAAAGCACGCGCTCTACTTTTCCGGTTATTAATTCGCGTTCTACAAAACCGTAGTAACGAGATTCAATGCTGTTATCACGGTTATCTCCCAACATAAAATACTGTCCGTCAGGCACTTTCACCGGACCAAATGAACGAATAGAAGGCCGGCCTGGCATTTGAATTATTGGATGGTTTTTCCCAAATAAATTTTCATCAAAAACAAGTTGCGTCCCAACATAGTCAGGAGTCAATTGAACGTGCTCAGTAATGGGTTTATAAACGAGCGGAACTCCATTAATGATCAATCGTTCATCGCGCATTTCCACCACATCTCCCGGCACTGCGACCAACCTTTTCACTAAACGAATGCCATCTGATGGAGAGGAAAACGTGACGATGTCGCCGCGTACCGGGTCAGCATTGTGTTTCAGAATGATGTCGGAGAAAGGTAACTTGATGTCATAAGCCAGGCGATCTGCCAAGACACGATCACCAATTAATAACGTTGGATACATCGAACTGGATGGAACCATATACCAATCAGCTACTGCACTGCGGAACAGCAACATACCAAACAAAAATGCAATGAATCCTTTGTTTTCTAACATCAGTTTTTTAATTGATCGCATGAAGACTCCTGAATTGAAATTGGTTTAAATGGAAGGCAGACCCAGTTACTATTCTCAACGACGTATCGAGTAGGAGGCGGGATTGCCCCCGCCGTCCTCTCACACCACCGTACGTGCGGTTCCGCATACGGCGGTTCATTGAATAAACTGGAAGCGTCGCTGAGTATCCAGCAACGAAACCAACCCG
>Ga0123337_10000503_pt1 | contig 64717 bp, 44 predicted proteins | sample frozenSSSSmetaG_FD_89792 | JGI IMG/M metagenome (GOLD analysis project Ga0123337, IMG submission 89792) | Glacier valley bacterial and archeal communities from Borup Fiord, Nunavut, Canada, to study Microbial Dark Matter (Phase II) -... | ecosystem: Environmental > Aquatic > Freshwater > Ice >...
GCCATCGCTTACGATAAGGTCGCCCCGCCCATCGCCATTGACATCGCCAAAGCCCAGCCCATGCCCCTGCGTGGGGGCTACGCTGACGCGCTCAAACACACCGGGTGTTTTGAGTTTGAGGTAGCCAAGCGGTTTGTTGGGCGTGTTGGGTACAATATCGGGCGTACCATCGGCGTCAACATCCCAGGCGCGGGCCGTTTCTACATTGCCCACCGTCATAATCACGTGTACGATCCACGGCTTGTTGGTAAGCACAGCGGGCTTGCCGGGGTTTTCGAGCCATCGCATCGACTTGCCAAACCAGCCACCCGTCACAAAGTCTATGTTGCCATCGGCATTGACATCCATCGGAATCGTGGAAAAATCGTCGTAATATTCTTCGTGCCGGGGCTGGTTGCTGATCAGGTGCCGACGCCGGAATAACGGCCCTTCGTACCAGAAGTCGCCGGATACCAGATCGAGCGTATCATTATTATCGACGTCGAATACGCCCACCGACTCGAAGCTTTCAGAGGCCACAAAGTAGCGGCTAAACCGAAGTTCCGGTTCGGGTGGAGCGCAACTGATGCCGGTTAACAGGCTGACGGCGCAGAAGAGGAGGAGTTGTTTCATGGATGTTTGACGTTACAGGTTGTAATTTAGGATTTTTACGAATCTACTATGCCTGTCTGTTTTTTTCTGCTCGTTATCGCGCTGCTTAGTTACCAGCCTGCTCCCCCGTTTCGGTATGCCGGGCCAAAAATTGAAGGTGTTAATCTGGTAGCTCCTCCCGAGCTGATAAGCGCGTTTGGGATGACAAGCCGCCCTGCTTGAACCTACCAGTTTCAGCTTACATCCCCTTTTAAAGGGCTGATTACCAGCCTAAAAACCTTACAATCCACGTGATTTTACGTTTTTAAAGGAAAAAGTTGAACAAATTGTAGGTGAGCCAGCTTGTTGTCTGCGTACTGTCATGTTCATTCAAATGCGGCTTTTAAAAGATTATCGCCGTATTATTGGGTCCACATTACGTAATGTGGTGCGATTGCAATATCGCCATTTCACACCCTGTTCCATCAACTGGCACCCATTGCAGTACATAATATCCGGATAGCAGGTATCTGGGCAACCGGATTCCTACGGAGATGCACTACGTCTCCACACGATGATTAGTTTGAACCGGTCTCTGTTCTACAGCATATACTGGCACATCCTGATAGCTTATATCAATTGTACCATGCGCAATTGGTGGCAGTTTGTTATTGATACGGGGCTGCTACAGACAGGCAGCCATCCACGCTCTGTTCTACGAAGTGGCCTACAAGCCAACACAAGTGCATCACACTTTTATTTCCACATTGAGTCAGTTTATTTTAATCCTCCAATAGTCATGAAAAAACTTATTTTTGGTGGTATAGCCCTTATAGGGTTTGCAACCACTTCCTACGCCCAGAACGTATCGACCGTTAACCAGAACGGAACCAGCCAAACGGCCGTTGCGGCTCAAACTGGTAACGGGCAGGTTTCCACCATCAGTCAGGTGCAGTCGGGCACAGCCACTAACTTTGGCAACTTTGGGGCTACCAGCCAAACCGGTGCTACATCCAACACGGCTACCGTAAACCAGAACAACGGCTCCAACGGCAACCGGGCCTATGCTACGCAGTTGGGTGGGAACGGCAACAAAGCCACCATCAGCCAGAGCGACAACAGCGGGGGTGGCGCAATAGCCGCCAGCATAGGGGCTGCCGGGGGCGATGGCAACTTTGCAGGTACCTACCAGAAAGGCGATGGCAACACGGCAGGTGTCAACCAGAACAACGACAGCCAGCGCAACACGGGCGAAGTTCGTCAGAATGGTATGATGAACATGGGTACAGTGAATCAGTCCAATACCTCGAAAGATAATACGGGCAAGATTTATCAGGGCTTTGCCAACGACAACGTTCTGCAACCCCTCACAGGCATAAACAGCAGCACGGCTACCATCAATCAGGGTAAAACAAGCCCTGGCGATATGAATTTTACGCCGGGTGTAGCGGCTGAGTCGGTTAGTAATACCGCAACCGTTACCCAGACAGCCGACAACAACAATGCACTCATTGGTCAGGGGGCAACGATTTCGGACATTAACGGAACATCAACCGGCCGGTCGGCTGGGAGTATGGCTACCATTGTGCAATCAGCTGCCGGAAACACCGCCGAAATTGAGCAGGGTGCTCAGTCGGGCGAATCGAGAGCGAGTAAGGCGACAATTACCCAGACTGGTACAGGTAATTTCGGCACTATCTTACAGGGTGTACTGAACTTTGGTCTGGACAAAAGTGGCGAAGCAACCATAACGCAGGCAGGTACGAACGGAAGCGTGGCCTTTATACAAGTTGGTATATTAGGCGTTGCAACCAGCAATACGGCTACCATTACCCAGACGGCAGCTTCCAACAATACAGATGCTTACATCTATCAGGCGTTTGGCGGTAATTCTACCTCAACCAACGATAAGGCAGGCATTACGCAGGGCGGTACAGGCGATAACTTCGCCCAGATTGTTCAGGGTTCAGCCCCCAATGTAGGTACGGCCAGTTCGAGCGGCAACTCAGCCACCATTACGCAGGGTGATGGCACCAGCAACAGTGAAGCCCTTATCAATCAGGGCCGTGATGATCTTGGTTCGGCCATCAACAACAAGGCTACAATCAACCAGGTGAGTGGTAATCTAAACAACGCCCTCATCAGCCAGGGACGTGCCGTAGCCATTACCGATGGCGCAGGTAACTCCATCATGACCGGCGTTGCCTCAACGGGAAGCAGTGCTACCGTGACCCAGACTGGTAACACAAATACGGGCAACCTCTATCAGGCCAATGGCGCAGGTACGGGTGGCAATATGGCTACGCTGATGCAAACCGGCGACATGAACAGTGCCAAATTGTATCAGGAGGGCACTGCGCTGAAGGCTACCATTACCCAAATGGGTGATATGAATATCCTCGACGGCGGTGTAGTTGGCTCAGTAGCGACGCAAATGGGCACCAACAACACGGCTACCGTGATGCAGACCTCAGCAACGGGTGGTCCCGGCAACGTGGCTCACCTGATGCAGTCGGGTTCGGGCAACAACGCCAGCATCATTCAGAGTACCATAATGCCTTAGTGCATTATCAATAAAAAAACAAAGCCGGGGTGTCTGACAGATGCCCCGGCTTTGTTTTTTTCCTACCGTTTGATAACCATTGCTATACTAATTCCGGGTTTATTCGTTGTTCCATCGCGTACCACGTTTTACTTCTAAGACTATCATGAAACGATTCTTCTTTTTTGGTTCGGCTTTGCTGGCAGCCGCCACTGTACAGGCACAGAATAAGGCTACTGTCACGCAATCTGGCACACCGCACGAGGTAACGGTAGTGCAGGAAGGCAAGGGTAATACTTCTGTTATTAGTCAGGGCAGTTCGTCAGGCAACCGGGCGGTTATTACTCAATCGGGTGGGGGCAATGTGGCCACCATTACCCAGGGCGGAGGTCCGGGCAAAGAGCCGGGGCAGTCGGTAAGTGTGTCGCAGTCGGGCGATTCAGAAACGGTTATCAACCAGAATGACGGCACTAACTCCATCAGTATCTATCAGGGACCGGCCAAAGCTGAAACCACCAGGGATACCCCAGCCGACAACACTAAAAAACGCGGTTCGCGCCGGAAGCCCAAATCAGGCCAGTAGGCAATTGATTGAACGTACTGGCAAAGCCAGGTGGTAACGTAATAATTTTTTTAGGCTTACAGAAACTCAAAGTAAGTCTCTTAAAAATTAGGGAGACTCGCTAAAATAGAGGCTACCGGCTGATAACTATATGGATTATCATTGAGCGAGAAATATAGGCTAAAGGCAGAATATCATGGTCAATTAATCTACCCATTGGAAACAGCCTAATCTGTGCTTAAGTGGTATTTAGCTCTGACCGTAAGGTACTTATTCCAATATACAGGGTAATGAAACAAGTACATACATCATAATTTTATATGGATAGGGCTACTGACAATAATCCATAATCTCAGCAACATAGCCTTTTAGCCTACGATACCGATGGGCACGTTCGGGATGACAAGCCGCCAGTAGTATGGAATGGATGTAGTAAATTCCGGTGCAAAAACTCCGCCGGCAGCAGTAAGCCAGATACAACACAAGGGCAATTAATGTGTGGCCCTGCTTAAACCTACCGTTTTCGGCTTATATATTCCCTTAAAATACTGATTACCAGCCTAAAAATCTCATAGCATACGTTAATTTAGGCTTTTTACGAATCTACTATGCCTGTCTGCTTTTTTCTGCTCGTTATCGCGCTGCTTAGTTGCCAGCCTGCTCCCCCGTTTCGGTATGCCGGGCCAAAAATTGAAGGTGTTAATCTGGTAGCTCCTCCCGAACGGCCCGATTCGGCGGCACTGACTCCGGTGCGCCAGATGGGTGCCGACTGGGTGGCCATTGTACCGTACGGCTTCAACCGGAAAGGCGACAACCGCTTTTATTTCAGCGAAAATCTACCCAAAGAAGGGCGAAAATATGGGCAGTGGTGGGGCGAAACCCCGGCGGGCGTAGCAGAAACCATAAAGATGGCCCAACGAAAAGGGCTGAAAACTATGCTCAAACCCCACGTCTGGATGCAAGGCGGCTCCCACCTCGACCTTGAATTTCAGACCGAAGCCGACTGGCAGATGTTCGAGCATGATTACAGCCAGTACGTCCTGCATTTTGCCCGTCTGGCCGACTCCCTGCACGTGGATCTGTTTTGCATTACCACCGAACTGGACCGCTTTGCCGTGGCCCGGCCTGATTACTGGCGTAAACTTATTAGACAGGTACGACAGGTGTATCGGGGTAAGCTAACCTACGCGGCCAACTGGGATCGCTACGCCGGCATCCCGTTCTGGGACCAGCTGGATTACATTGGGGTGGATGGGTATTTTCCGCTTTCGGACGCCCGCAACCCGTCGGTGTCGCAGATAGTCCGGGGCTGGAAACCGCATTTAGACGCTCTGCAAAAACTGAGCAGCCAGCAGCAAAAGCCGATTCTGTTCACCGAATTCGGATATCGAGCCTGCGACCATACCGCCCGCCGACCGTGGGAGTCCGACACCGACTGTACCGACAACCCCATTGCTCAGGCCCGCGCCTGCGAAGCGTTGCTGACTGCCGTATGGCCCCAACCCTGGTTTGCGGGTGGTTTTGCCTGGAAGTGGTTCATGAACACCAGCCCCCGCCACCGCGAACGTGACCAGTACAGCCCACAATCCCGCCCCGCCGGTGAGGTCTTAGGCAAGGCGTGGCGGTAATCGGCCCACTCCTGTCTCGTGCGTGGGAATATTTTCCTGCACTAAAGGGCAAATGACTTTATAATTGACGGTACTAAACGAGTAGGGAGAGATAACCTATCAATAGAGGATAGGGAAACCGGATGGACGTTTGCTACGTTTGTAGATCAACCAATTGAACCAAAAAACACGATGAAGACGATATATGGATACGTGCTGAGCCTGCTGCTGACGGCGGGTTGCGCACTGGGTCAGGACCGGAGTTTTGCCGAATTACCCAAACCTAAAGCGGGCGAGGCCGTAGCCACGTTTGCGGGCGGTTGTTTCTGGGCTATGGAAGAGGGTATGAGCCAGCTAAAAGGCGTTCGCGAAGTGATTTCGGGCTATGCCGGGGGCGATGTCAAAAACCCGACCTATGAGCAGGTGGGTACCGACCGCACCGGCCATGCCGAATCGGTACAGGTTTACTACGACCCGAAAGTGATTAGCTACAATCAGTTGCTCGACGCGTTCTTTGCCGGGCATGACCCCACCACCCTCAACCGGCAGGGACCGGATGTAGGCCGCGACTACCGCTCGGTAGCCTTTTACCGAACTCCCGCCGAGAAAGCCGCTATTCTGGCCACCATTAATGAGGTGAACAAGTCGGGCCATTACAACGGCAAGGTCGTAACGGAGGTTGCGCCCATTGAGGTGTTCTACCCCGCCGAGAAGTACCACCAGAATTACTTTTCGCTGCATCCCGACCAGCCCTATATTCAGGGCGTATCACTGCCGAAGGTAATGAAACTGCGTAAGGCAATGGCCGGGTATCTCAAGAACGAGACGACGCTGAGCATGAATAAGTAAGTAAGTCATCGATAACAAATTGACAGGATAGCCGGACGTTACCGGCTATTTTTGTACCATGAATACAGGTATTGCTACTAAATCCGGCTACCGAAATCGGTTTGCTCAGAACCTCAGGACGTTTTTCCTGACCCCGCAGGCACTGGCCGTGGGGCTGGTATTCTCGTCCGACAGTCTGCTGTTCGGCAGTTGGGTGTCGCACATCCCGTTTGTGAAGCAGAAGCTGGGACTGTCGGAGGCTGAGCTGGGGCTGGTGCTGTTCGCGCTGCCCGCCGGTTTGTTGGTCATGAACCCGCTGTCGGGCCGAATCATTGCGCGGCTGGGCGAAGCAGGGGCGTGTTTCTGGTCGGCGGTGGGGCTGGCCCTGTCCATGTGTATTCCCATCAACGCGCCCAGCACGGCATGGGTAGTGGTGGGTTTATTTCTGGCCGGGCTGGCGGGGGCGCTCATCAACGTGGCCATGAACACAGCGGCTACCAACCTGGAGCGGGCGCAGGGCATCGTGATCATGTCGTCGTGTCATGGCATGTGGAGTTTGGGCGGGTTACTGGGGTCAGGCATTGCCGGGGCGATCATTGCGCTGCACGTACCACCCGCCACCCACGTGATGGCGATGGCCGGGGTAGTGCTGATCCTGACGTTTCTGATTCGCCCGTTGCTGGCAACCATTCCGTCGAGCAGCCGGTCGGCCGCGGGTGAGAAAACTGGCTCGTCGTTTGTGATGCCCAACCGTAACCTGCTGCTGATGATTCTCATTGGTCTGGCCCTGGCCATGGGCGAGGGGGCAGCTTTCGACTGGAGCGCGGTGTACCTGCGCGAAAGCCTGGGGGCGAGGGCGCAGGTAGCCGCTTTGGGCTTTGCCGCGTTCTCGCTGACGATGACCGCCTTCCGGTTCACCGGCGACGCCATTATCCCCAAAATAGGCGGCAAACGCTGGCTCCAGATTGGGGGCGTGGTAGCCGCGCTGGGGTTGGTGGTGGCCATTGTGCTGCCCTACCCCATCACGGGCTTAATGGGCTTTGCTATTCTGGGGGCGGGCTGTTCACTGGGGGCACCGGTGCTGTATGCGGCTGCGCTGCGGGTACCGGGTATTCCACCCGCGGCCGGGCTGGCCACATTTGCCACGTTTAGTTTCATCGGCTTTCTGGTGGGACCTCCCATTGTCGGGTTCATTGCCGAGGGGTTTGGCCTGTACGTAGGGCTTGGCTTTGTGGCCGGGATGCTGCTGATTTCGGCGGGTCTGGCACGGGTGGTAAATTTGTTTTAGAAAATTTTAACAAAGAGAGAGAAAGGATTTCACAAAGAAAACAGAGAATTTGCGTCACTCTACTCCGTTAACTTTGTGACAATCTCTGTCTCTCTGCCGCGCCGGCGTACCGGTTAAAACCATTGCTCCAATGCCCCGGTACACCTTACCTCTCTTTCTGTTCTCCTTCCTCCTACTCACCAATACCTCGTGGGCGCAGGGGCGGTACGTGATTGGGACAGTGGTTGACCAGACCACGCAGAAGCCGGTCGATAAGGTGACGATCATCAATAAACGCACGCAACAACGGGGCCGCACCAACCCCGCGGGGCGTTTTTTCCTGACCGTACAAACCGGCGACTCCCTAATCCTAACCAGTCAGCTCCACAACCGCACCGGCATTCGCTACGACGGCTCCGACAACCCGATACTCGTGGCAAAGGCGCTGCCTGCCATGCCTTACCGCGTCATTGACCTTGCCGAGGTGACCGTGACGGCCAAGCGATACGAAGAGGTGAAACGCGAAATTCAGCAAATTCTGGACGAGCCAACGGCTTCCAAAAAAGTGACGGGCGCGCAGGCGTTTGACCGGGCTGCCGATGGTGCGGGTGTAACGCTGTTGTACGAACTGTTCGGTAAACGCCCAAAATCAGACCGGAAGGCGTATTATATTATGCAACAGGACCGACGGCACGCGCTGGCGCTGGAACGCTTCCGGCTGCTGGTCGATCAGGCTACCGATCTCAAAAACGCCGATATTGACCACTTCTACGATTTCTGCGACCTGGACGATGAATTTCTGCTTAAAGCTGACGACTACACCCTCATCAACACCGTTCAGCAACTGCGCAACCGCTTCCGGCAGGGCTACACCAAACCCAGCGGTATCATGCCTGACCCGGAGCCGCTGAAGGAGCCGTAGCTTCGGTAAGCACCACAACGGCGTCGCCCACCCGGATTATACCGCCCTGTACCACCCGTGCCGTCATGCCGCCGTGGCCCCGCAGGGCATTGTAACCGCCCGGCCCCAGGGCGGTTTCCATTTTGGAGCAGGGATGGCATTGACCCGTAATTTCCAGGATCACCGGCCCGTGTTCGGGAACGCCAATCTGAACGGTTTGATCTTTGAGTGCCAGCAGGTTCAGGCCCGATAGTACGATGTTCCGGCGCAGCAAAGCCGGGTCAAGTTCGGCGCGACCCGTCAGAGTGGCTACGGCGGGCAGGTGTTCGGCCTGGATCAGCGTTACGTGCCGGTTACCGCTTTGCCCGCTGTAATGATCGCCCAGCAGGCCCGCATCTGCCGACGCTTCTACGCTGTCAACTACCAGAACCGGGCCACGCCGTTCGGGGCGGATGCCGAGCCACTCCACCCGACCGGACCGGGGGAATACCGGGAAAAGGTCTTTAATATTCTGCATCTGTAATCCGGATTCGTATCCTCGCTACTAAACGTTGTAGCCTACGTAGCGGTTCTCAACCGTTCCATCATCAAACAGATCGACGATGGCATATCCGGCGGGGGTGTGATGATAGTTACCAAACCACCAGGCTCCGCTCACGGCTCCGTTGCAGTAGTAGGTAACGCCGTTATAATCGACACGGTCGGTAAGGTGAATATGACCGCTCAGGGCTGCTTTTACATTAGCGTATTGACTAAAAAGGTTCATCAGCCGGACCGTATCACTATGCATCCAGCGCGACGGTACGTTCCAGTTGTCGCCATCGAAGCGTTTGCCATCGAAGAAAACACAGGCGGCCAGAATCGGCACGTGCGACACGATGAGAACAGGCGTTTGGGTGGAGGTATTTTTCAGATCGGTTTCAAGCCAGTCGTACTGTTCCTCATCTACGTGGGCGGTGTACCAGCTTCCGTCCGTCTTTGGTTGCACACTGTCAAGCACTACGATGTGCCAGCCGTTTTTATCGAGACTGTAGTAGCGTTTTGGTAATTGCAGTTCGTCCATCGCCCACTGTTTACCCCCGTCGAACGCTTCTTTTGTTTCGGCTTTACACCAGATGTCATGGTTGCCAATACAGTTCAAAACAGGAAAGGCGTTTTCGCTGCTTAAAACATCGTTATACAGTTTCCACTGCCGCTTCACACTATCATTACTGCGACCGTGTGCTTCCATAATGGCGTCGCCCCCGTTCAGGATCAAGTCTGGTTTATCAGGCAGACTTTGTACGTGGTGCAAACAGCGGGCAAAGCCTTTTGCGGCTCCCACAACAGGCTGCACGTGAACGTCGGTGAGGTGAGCAATACGCAAGGCCCGGCGTTTGGGAAGTGGGGCTGGCTGCGCAGTAATGAGGTGGGGAGTGGACAGGGTGGCTAAGCCAGCCCCGGTATAGCGTATAAGATCGCGACGGTTCATACCTGCCGGTTGGTTTTCCAAAGGTAGGTTTCTGTCCCGGCCCGGGTGTTACAGATGTTTTATGGTTATGTTATGTTTAAAATCCTTCAGAAGCTTTTTGAGTTAGCGATTTGAGCCTGAAAGCAGTTTTTCAATATCTCCGTAGCAACGCCAGCATCTTCTCATCTAACTTCATGCCTTTGTAATCTTTGTAGGATACGTCGGTGCGGTAGCTGTTGAGGATGCCAAACGCCCCCCGAAAATTCCAGAGCGACCAGCCCCATCCCGCTGCCTGCCAAAGTTTTAGCTGGTCTTCCATCCAGCGCAGCGCCACATCGTGCGGGGTTTTGTTATAGCAGCCCCACTCGCCCACGTGTACGCCAACGCCCTGTTTTTCGAGCTTCTGCCAGGGTGCGATGGCTATGTTTTGCAGCGTTTGTGCGTTCCAGGTCACCCCCATCCAGTTGGCGGGCCAGGTGGGCGGGGGCGAGTCTTTTGGCAGTTGTACCCACTCCGCTTTGTAATGGCTCACGTTCATGGGCAGATAGCCGCGCGTACTCTGCCCCAGCTTCAGGCTGGCCAGCGCAACCACTGGTTTGGTACCGTATTGCAGCCCGTCGGCAATGATGAGCCGGTCAGGATCAACGGAACGAATACCCTCGACCAGGGCCGTGATGACGCGGACGTAGGCCGCTTCGTCTGTGTTGGGTTCGTTAATGAGGTCGAACGAGACCTCGCGGTTGGGGCGGCCTTTGTAGCGTTGGGCCAGGTGTTTCCACTGAAAAACGGCGGCTTCCAGGGCGCGGTCGTCGGTCCAGAGATTGAGCGGTTCGGCGGGTGGGTTCACGCAATAGCCCGGAATGCGGTGCAGGTTCAGGTTTACGTGCAGGTTGTATCGCTTCCCGAATTCCACCGCCTGATCGACCTCGCGCAGCACGGTTTCGTCCAGTTCGGTCCAGCGGGCCGGGTCGGCGGGGGTCCAGCAACGGTACGACATCGGCAGCCGTACGAAGTTGAACCCCCAATTGGCGATCATGGCAAAATCCTGCTCCTTATACGGCCCGGCCGGTTCGGGTCCGGTGGTGCCAGACACAAATTTTTCGAGCAGGTTAAAACCCCGCCAGCGCGGCAGTTTAGCGGGCGTAGGGTCCGGCAGCGGGGCCTTAACGGAATGCGCCATACCCAACTGGCTTACGGCCGCGGCTGCCACAACGGAAGTCTGGAGAAACGTTCGACGATGCATAAAACAGGGTTTACTTTATTGACCTGAACTATCCCGATCCTGCGTCAGAGCCGCACCTGACCCGGTTAAATTATTCCCGCTATAGCCGTAGTCAGTTACGACCATAGCACTGTAAATCAGCGTTTTGGACCAACGGCATCATAAATAACGACCTTCTCCCACAGCGACGCGTAATCGTTCCGGAAATCGTCGTGAATCGGGTGTTTCTGATAACTCTCCTCATCGGCTGGACTATCGAAAAAGCACAACCAGGAAAAGGCGTAGTCGCGATCGATAACGGCGCGGTTTGTGGCGGCTGGTGTGCCAATGTGCACCAGTTTAATGGTAGGCACTTTGGCCAGCATGTTCAGTCCTTCCAGCAGTTTGGCCCGGTCGGTTTCATTATCAGGATTCTTGAGGTAAAACAGCACGTGGTGAACAAACATATTTTTGGGGGCTGCACTGGGCAAGCCGGCACCAATGCCGGCGGCCACACTATGTTTAACAAATGATCTTCTTGACTGATTACGCATGGGGTTATCTGGTTTGTTGTGTTTCAGAGTTGTGGCCGATGACCATGCACGTTCTGGTTTATGCTAAAATCTCCCGGCCCTGCGCCAGAGCCGCGTCTAAACCACTGGCATCAGAACCGCCCGCCGTGGCAAAAAACGGCTGACCTCCGCCCCCGCCTTTAATATTCCTGGCGAGTTCTTTCACAATCTGCCCGGCGTTCATCTTTTTGCCTTCGATCAAAGAATCGGGTAGCATGACGGCGAGTTGTGGTTTTCCATTGATGTCGGCTCCCAGTATTAGCGCGAGGTTATCAATTTTGGCTTTCAAATCGTAGGCCAGTTGCTTCAGCGCGTCGGCATTCGGTACGTTAACGCGCTCGACAATGCGTGAATACCCCGGTCCGGCGTCCCCGTTTACCGATTCAACTTTCTCCAGCAGCTGGTTTTTGAGTTGCTGCACCTTCTCGTTTTGCAGGGCGTCAATCTGTTTCTGTAACGCACTGCGCTCGTCCAGCAGCGTCTGTACCGCTTTCACAACGTCTTTGGGCGACTTGAGCAGTTCTTTTAGTTCGCTGACAACGGCCATTTGCTCATTCACGAGCTGCTCCGCGCCAGCCGCCGTAACGGCTTCGATACGCCGGATGCCGGTCGAGACGGAGCCTTCGCTCGTGAACTTGAACAGCCCGATGTGGCCCGTACTGGGCAGGTGCGTACCGCCACAAAGCTCAACGGAATAGCCGGGATCGAACGTGATGACCCGCACAAAATCGCCGTACTTCTCGCCGAACAGAGCCGTCGCACCCATCCCTTTCGCCTGCTCGATGGGTACGTTACGCTGCTCGTCGAGCCGGATATCTTCGCGGATTTTCGTGTTTACGATGCGTTCGACTTCGGCCAATTGCGCATCGTCAACTTTGCTGAAGTGCGAAAAATCGAACCGTAACGTGTCGGGGCCAACGTACGAGCCTTTCTGAGCCACGTGCGTACCTAACACCTGCCGCAGAGCCGCGTGAAGCAGGTGCGTAGCGGTGTGGTTGCTAGCAATGGCAATCCGGCGGCTAGTATCAACTTTAGCATGAACTTCACCTCGCTCGGAAATGAATAATTCTCCGTAGAAATTACTCACATCGTTTGTAATCAATACGGAAAGATTGTTTTCCTTTTGGGTATCCACAATCTCAATCGTGGAGATAGTACCATCAGGATTCCGCAGTTCCAACACACCGGTATCCCCTACCTGACCTCCTGATTCAGCATAGAATGGTGTAGGACTTATAACGATCTGGTACTGAGTTCCCTGCTTATTCGTTACCTCGCGATATTTGACTATCGAAGCAGATTGCACTTCTGTGGTGTCGTACCCTTTAAATTCCACGGGCATATCATGCCTGACAAACCAGTCCCCCGCAGATACCTGTGCATCCTTTCGCGACCGGGCTTTCTGCTCGGCGAGGGACTTTTGGAATCCCTCATTGTCTACGGTCCAGCCTTTCTCCTTTGCAAGTAATTCTGTCAGATCTATTGGAAAGCCAAACGTATCGTTCAGGTCAAAGGCGAATTGACCAGCAACAATATTTTTTTCACGTTCTGCTTCATACTTCTGATGAATATCAATGATGATATCCGGCTCCGAATCTATGTCATCAACTACCATAAGGTCAGTATCTTTCTTGACATAGTTGTCAAACCGTAATATTCCCTGTGACAACGTTTTAAAGAAAGCCTTTTCCTCTTCACGGATGACCGTTGCCACAAAATCGCGCTGGGCGTTGAGGTCAGGGAAGACCTCGGCAAACTGGATGGCCAGCGTCGGCACGAGTTTGGTCATGAACGGCTCGGTCAGGTTCAGGTACGAATACCCGTACCGGATGGCCCGGCGCAGAATCCGCCGAATTACGTAGCCGGCCTTGGCGTTGCCCGGCATGAGTCCGTCAGAAATAGCAAACGTAACCGCCCGGATATGGTCGGCAATGACGCGCATCGCCACGTCTTGCTTACTCATTGTGCCGCCGTAGGCCAGGCCCGAAAGTTCTTCGATGACCTGAATCGTACCGGTAAAGACGTCCGTGTCGTAGTTCGATTTCTTCTGCTGAATGGCCATGCACAGCCGCTCAAAACCCATGCCCGTATCGACATGCCGGGCGGGTAGTTCGTCCAGCGACCCGTCGGCTTTGCGGTTGAACTGCATGAATACGAGGTTCCAGATTTCAACCACCTGCGGATGGTCGGCGTTGACGAGGTCTTTGCCGGGGGTTTCGGCTACTTCGTCCGGGCTGCGCAAATCGACGTGGATTTCGGAACAGGGTCCACACGGTCCCGTCTCGCCCATTTCCCAGAAGTTGTCTTTCTTGTTGCCGTAGATAATCCGGTCTTCGCCCACGATGGGTTTCCAGAGGTCGAACGCTTCCTGATCAAACGCCACGCCGTCGGTTTCGTCGCCCCCAAACACCGATACGTAGAGCCGGTCTTTGGGCAGTTGATACACCTCCGTCAGCAGTTCCCACGCCCATTCTATGGCTTCTTTTTTGAAGTAATCGCCGAACGACCAGTTGCCCAGCATCTCGAACATGGTATGGTGATACGTATCGAACCCCACGTCTTCAAGGTCGTTGTGCTTACCCGACACGCGCAGGCATTTCTGGGTGTCGGCCACGCGCCGGGCGGGGGGGGTGCCATTGCCAAGGAAAAAGTCTTTGAACTGCGCCATGCCCGAATTATTGAACATGAGCGTGGGATCATTTTTGGCCACCAGCGGAGCCGACTGAACAATCAGGTGTTGTTTATCCTGGAAGAATTGCAAAAAGTGGCGACGTATTTCGGAAGAAGTCATTGTAGCAGTTATCAGTAAGCAGTTACCAGTTATCAGTGAAATGGTACACCACATCAACAAATTAATGGGCAAAATTACGCGAAAACTTGCGTTTGTACAGGCGGGGCCGGAAGTTTGCCAGATGGAGCCGGGCGAGAAACTGTATTATAGCATTAGTGAGGTGGCCAACCTGTTTGGCATCAATGCCTCGAAAGTGCGCTTCTACGAAAGCGAGTTCGCGAGCCTGCAACCCAAAAAAAACGGGGCCAGCAAACGACAGTACACCCGCGCCGACATCGACCACCTGCGCGAGATCCTGGATCTGACGCAAAACCAGGGCTACACCCTGCCCGGTGCCCGCGATTACCTGAACAACCGCGCCGACCGCCAGCGCGAAAACGCCCGCTACATCGCCAAACTCCAGCACATCAAGGCATTTCTGGAGCAAATCCGCGACGGGCTGGAGTGAGAAACCTAAAAGGTCTCCAAAAAGACCTTTTAGGTTTTGCGCAGTACGTTTCAGCCGAACCGGAGCGTGAAGGTGCTGCCCTGTCCCACCACCGATTCAACCACGATCTGCCCGCCATGCTGCTGCATAATCTGCCGCGACAGGCTTAATCCAATGCCCGATCCCGTGCTTTTTGTGGTGAAGAAGGGAATAAAAATCTTGTCGATTGCTGCCGGGTCGATGCCGGGGCCGTTGTCGGTGATGCGGATTACGGGGTAGCCAGACCGGGTGTCGGCGTCGAGCCAGATGGCGGGGTCGGGCCAGTGGCTGAAACTCTCCACGGCGTTGCGCAGCAGGTTGAGTAACACCATCTCGATCTGATCGGCGTCGGCCTGAATACGCAGGTTGGCGGGCAGGGGGCGCAGCGTAATACGGGGTGCGTCTTTAGCGGGTAGATTGGCCCGTACCAGTTGCAGCACCCGATTCAGGATTGGCTCCACGGCTACGTCGGTCAGGCGGGGCGGGGGCAGCGTGGTAAAATGACGGTAAGCATCCACGAACTTCATGACGCCCTGCCCCCGCCTGCTGATGGTGGTCAGGGCCAGCCGTAAATCGGCGAGGGCGTCGGTAACGGGCGCGGGCGTGGTATCGGGCGGCAGGCCGGGGGCCAGATCGGTTTCGATAATCTGCTCCATCGTACCGGTCAACGAAACGATGGGCGTGATAGAATTCATGATTTCGTGACGCAGTACGCGGGTCAGGTTCTGCCAGGCTTCGAGTTCTTTGCGGGCCAGTTCGGGCCGGATGTTCTGGAGCGACACCAGCGTAACGAGCCTCCCCCGCAACCGCACCGACGTTCGGCGCATAGACAGCTCGGCGGCATCGTCGTCGGTCTGATACACAAACGTACTGCCAGCACTGACCGATTGAAGCCATTGCACCAGTTTGGGATGGTCGGCTTCCAAATCGGAGAGTTGCCGAAGCCGGTACGTACCCAGCAGCCGCAGGGTGGTTGGGTTTACGAGTTCTACCCGGCCCTGCGCATCGAAAGACAGCAACCCAACGGTCACGTGCTGCACAATGGTGTTGAGGTAGTGGAGGTTGGTTTCGGTTTCGGCGCGGGCCTGCCGAAACGCATCCAGCACGGCGTTGAACTGCTCATTTACAGTCCGAAAACCCGGCCCCAGCCCCTGATCGGCGCGGAACGTAGTGGTAAAATCAGCGTAGCGCACGGCTTCCAGAAAGCGGCCAAACTTCCGGTTCAGGCCGGTTACGTATCGGTACAGATTCACCACAATCCAGACCTGAACCAGTCCCGCCAGCCCAGCCGCCAGTGGCCAGCCCGGCACCATATACAGCCAGACGGCCAGCCAGGTGCTACCTACCAGACCGCCCATGCGCCAGCCGATTCCAAGCAGAAAGCGGTTCATAGTCCGTATTTTTCTAACCGCCGATACAGGGCCTGCCGCGACAGGCCCAGCGTGCGGGCTACGTCGCTGATGTTGCCACTGAACTGCTGCATGGCCTGTTCAATGAGTCGTCTTTCCATTTCTTCCAGCGGTTGGGGGTTGTTGGCTGCGTCATTTCCAGCCATAGATCCGCCCGACTGATCGGGGCCGGGTTGCCAGTTTGTACCCGTCAGGAAACCCTGGCTCTGATGCAGAATTACGGCGCGTTCAATGGTGTGACGCAGTTCGCGCACGTTACCCGGCCAGCTGTACTGCCGCAGTTGCCGGGCAAAAGCAGGGTCGATAGCCGTTACCTGACGGTTGTATTGCCGGCTGAATCCCTTCAGAAAACTTTCTGCCAGCGGCAAAATATCGTCGGGGCGGTGGCGCAGGGCGGGCAGTCTGATTTCGATGGTATTGATGCGGTACAGCAAATCGCGCCGAAACGGAGTCGCACCAGCGAGCGTTGCACCGGCGAGTGTCGCACCGTACAGATCGGCGTTGGTGGCGCAGAGCAGCCGCACGTCGATGGGCCGCGCCTTGCCCGACCCTACACGCGTAACCTGCCGCTGTTCCAGCACCGTAAGCAGCCTGGCCTGCTGCATGGGGCCGATATTGCCAATTTCATCCAGAAAAATAGTGCCGCCCTGCGCTTCCTCGAACCGCCCCGCCCGGTCTTCGCGGGCATCGGTAAACGCACCCCGCACGTAGCCGAAGAGTTCGCTCTCAAACAGCGACTCGGTCAATGCGCCCACATCGACGTTGACAAAGGCCCCACCCGCCCGGCCCGACAGCCGGTGAATCTCGCGGGCTACCAAGTCCTTTCCCGTACCGTTTTCGCCCAGAATCAAAACATTGGCTTCGGTATCGGCCACGCGCCGGATGGTATCCAGCACGGGCTGCATGGCGGGCGATGACATCAGGGCGGGCGTACCGGTCTCCCTTCGACTGGCCGTAACAGCCGCCCGGCTCAGGATCGAAAGTGGTTGCTGTGCCTGACTTTTTTCGAGGGCGTGCTGAAGCGTGGCTGCGAGTTTGTCATTCTCCCAGGGCTTCAGCACAAAATCGGCAGCCCCGGCTTTGATGGCCCGAACGGCCATTTCTACGTCGCCGTAGGCCGTAAACAGGACCACAACCGCAGCGGGGTTGATGGCCAGAATCCGGTCGAGCCAGGCGAAGCCTTCTTTACCCGCGCTGACATCAGGCGACGGCTGTGCATCGGCAAAGTTCATGTCGAGCAGGACTACGTCGTAGGTTGTCTGACTCAGCAGAAACGGAATACGGGCGGGGTTCTTCTCCAGATCGACGGTAGTAAACTGCCGTTTCAGCAGCAGCCGGGCCGCCAGCAACACATCGGGATCGTCGTCAACAATAAGTAAATTGGCCATAGCAGAAGGGGCAAAAAAAGAATCGGTCAGCGAATAATAACGGCGAAGATACACTACCTGTCCAGGCTGTCCGGTTTCGGACAGTGGAGCGTCCGGCAACGGACAGTTTTTACGCTCTATTTCCGAACTAACCTCTGACAGTCAATTAGTTATTAATTTGGCACAGCATTGGCACAAACAGATTCGTGAATACGTATTGATCAACACCATTCGTAAACTTAACCTTTTGCTCACCCGAACGCCGGACCGTCACAACGAACACTATGGATCGCGCCTTACCCAAACGCTTCTGGACCCAACAACGTATGCTGCTCATTGGCGGAGGTACGTTGATTCTGGCCTTATTGGTTTACACCCTCTTCTTTGCCGACCGTCGCTCCAAACTCAACGTGGAGCGAGAAAAAATCACGGTCTCCGCCGTCAAAACCGGACCATTCGATGATTTCATTGCCGTAACGGGCGTGGTGCAGCCACTCAAGACCATCCGGCTCGATGCGATCGAAGGTGGCTATGTTACGCAGAAACTCGTAGAAGGCGGGGCTAAAGTAGCGCAGGGACAAGTACTGCTGAAACTCGAAAACCAAAGCCTGAAACTCAGCTTCCTGCAATCCGAAACCGAAGCCAACCGGCTCGTCAACGACCTGCAAAACACCCGTCAGCGGCTGCAAATCGAGAAATTCACCCTCCGCAAAACCCTCGCCGACCTCGACGCGCAAATTGAGCAAGCCAAAGATGCCTACGACCGGCAGTCGAAGATGTTCACGGAGAAAGTGGCTTCGGAAGATGAGTACCTGAAAGCTAAACGCACCTACGAACGCCTGCAGAAACAACGGAGCATCGAAATCGAATCGCAGAAATACCAGGACGAGAATGCCCGGATGCAGATTAAGCAGCTCGAGGGTACACTGGCCCGCACACAGCGCAACGTAACGCTCTGGCAGCAAACGCTGGATAATCTGGTCGTAAAAGCTCCAGTTTCCGGGCAGCTTTCCAGCATCGACGTAGAGGTAGGCAGCAACATTAACCGGGGACAGAACATTGGGCAGATTGACGATTTGAACGGTTTCAAAATGCGCGTCGGGGTCGATGAACACTACATCAGCCGGGTATTTGCGGGGCTGAACGGCTCGTTCGAGTTTGGCGGTAAAACCTACCCCCTCACCATTAGCCGGGTCTATCCCGAAGTAAGAAATGGCCGGTTCGAGGTCGATATGGTATTCCCTAAGGGTGCGCCGACGGGTATCAAGCGCGGGCAGTCGTCGCCGATACAATTGGAACTGGGCAAGGCGGCACAGGCCACGCTGATCCCCGTTGGCGGTTTCTTCTCCGACACGGGCGGCAACTGGGTGTATGTGGTGGATAAAACCGGCAAACGCGCTACGAAACGCCAAATCACGCTGGGCCGAAAAAACCCGGAATACTACGAGGTCCTGGAAGGGCTACAACCCGACGAACAAGTGATTACGTCGAGTTATGAGAACTTTGGCGATAATGAAGTTTTGGAATTTTAAGAGTTACGCCACAGAGTTACGCAAAGACGCACGGAGATACATAGAGTTCTCTTTTAACTTATTTTTCTCTGTGAAACTCTGTACTTCTCCGTGAAACTCTGTGGCTAAAAAAAAGCAACCATGATACAAACCATCAACCTACAGAAACTCTTCGCCACCGAAGAAGTAGAAACCACCGCCCTGAACGGGATTAATGTGGAAATCAAAGACGGCGAATTCGTTGCCATCATGGGCCCATCCGGCTGCGGTAAGTCAACGCTGCTCAACATCCTGGGCTTGCTCGACAACCCGTCTGAGGGCGAGTACAACTTTTACGGTACGCCCGTAGCGAAGATGACCGAACGGCAGCGGGCGGGGCTGCGCAAAGGCAGCATTGGCTTCGTATTTCAGAGCTTCAACCTGATTGACGAACTGACGGTCTATGAAAATGTGGAGCTGCCGCTGCTGTACCTCAAAACGCCCGCCGGGGAGCGCAAAGAGCGCGTAGAAGCCTCGCTGGAGCGGATGGGCATCATGCACCGGCGCAATCACTTTCCACAGCAGCTATCGGGCGGGCAGCAGCAGCGCGTGGCCATTGCACGGGCCGTAGTGGCCAAACCCAGGATGATTCTGGCCGACGAACCAACGGGTAATCTCGACTCGAAAAACGGGGAGGAAGTGATGAAAGTCCTGAGCGAACTGAACGACGAAGGCACGACAATCATCATGGTCACGCACTCGCCCTACGACGCCGGTTTCGCCCACCGCATCGTGAACCTGTTCGATGGTAAAGTCGTCACGGAGAATTTTCACGTCTGATTACGTAGCCGAAGTACAGACGCGATCCTTCGCATCTCACATACGTAAGCAATTTGCGCCGACAACTATTCACAGAAATCATCCGGTCAGGAGACGCGATCTCTCGCGTCTGTACTTCACCAAAATCGCTGTATCTCATGTTCCGCAACTACCTCAAAATCGCCGTTCGTAACCTCTGGAAGAACCGGCTGTTTACGACTATTAATATATTGGGACTGGCCATTGGGCTGGCCTGCGTGGTGGTGCTGGTACTGTTTGCGCAGAAGTGTCTGACCTGGGATACCCAACACGCCAACCTCGACCGGATTTATTATATGCAGAGTAAAGATGCCGGGGGCGAAGCCTACAATCAAACGGTGCATCCGCTGCTCGATCAGATGCTCCGCGACTACCCCGAAATCGAAACCGGAACGCATATGCAGAGCTGGAGCGACCCCTGGATCGAGTACGGCAGTAAGAGCGTTCAGGAAGCCACCGAATACGTTGATTCCACTTTTTTCGACGTGTTCACCTTTCCCTTCAAATACGGCGACCCCAAAACGGCCCTCCAAAACAAGCGGTCGGTGGTGCTGGTCGATTACGTGGCCGAAAGCCTGTTTGGGGCGGTCAATCCGGTGGGCAAGAGCGTAACGCTGAACGACACCGTTCAATATACCGTGACGGGTGTGGTGGAGAAACTCCCGGCCAATTCGTCATTACAGTTCGAGGTCTTGTTGCCCATTACCAATTTGATGGATGATGCCGGTTTCCGCGCTAATGCCGACTGGTATAATACGTTTGCCAGCACGTTTATTCTGCTCCGAAAAGGACCGTCCGGCACCCCACCCGACCCCGCCCGCCTGCAGGCCAAACTGCCGCAGTTGGTGAAAGCTCATTATCAAGCTGATGCCCAAAAACGCACCCTGCTGGTGAGTGCGTTCAAGAATTTTATTTATACCGAAAACCCGTCGTTTTCGGGCCTGATTTACGGGGCCTTTGCCGTGGCCGCTATTCTGTTGTTGATTATCAGCATCAACCTTATCAATCTAAACACGGCTTCGGCCCTGCCCCGCGCCAAAGAAGTGGCCATGCGGCAGGTGGTGGGAGCCACGCGCCGATCGGTGTTGGGACAGTTCTGGACAGAGTCGGGACTGGTGGTGGCTGGTTCGCTGGTGCTGTCGGTGTTGTTTGCCGTGTTTTTCCTGATTCCCCAATTCAACCAACTCCGCGACGGGCGGATGCAGTTATCTGTTTCGTTGGTCAACGATTATCCCACCATCCTCACCGTGCTGGGCATTGCGCTGGCGGTGGCCCTCGTTGCCGGCACCTACCCGGCCCTGTATCTGCTGGGTCTGAAAACGACCGAAGCTGTGAAAGGCAAACTGTCGGGCAATCCCAAAAGCGGGCGGCTACGGCAGAACGGCCTGATTGTCACGCAGTTTGTGCTGGCCGTGGTACTGATGCTGGGGACGATTGGGATGCGCGAGCAGATTCAGTTTATGAAGCAGGCACCGCTGGGTTATGATAAAGAAAATGTGCTGGTGTTCAAAACCGACCTTGCTTTCCGCAACGAAACGGCGGCTTTGTCGGCGGGGCGGGGCATTCTGAACCGGCTCCGGCAGAACCCCAATGTGGTGTCGTTTACGAGTACGTACTACACGCCCGCGTCGTTCCAGAACAACTTCAACAACTACTATCCCGACGGCAACGAGCAGCAGTCCGTGAACATCCGGCATATGGGCGGGGCGGTGAATTTTACGGAGACTTACCGAATTCCGATGCTGGAAGGACGCAATTTTTCGGATGCCACGCCCGCCGATTCGGCCAATAACGCCGTAGTTATCAACGAGTCGGCGATGCGGGCGTTTGGGTGGAAAACGGCAGTGGGCCGAAAACTAAGGCAACTCAATAACCCAACCCGCCACACCGTCATCGGCGTAACGAAAAACTACCATTACCGCGACCTGAAAGAACACATCGGACCGACGGTGCAGTGGTACGGTGGCCGCGAAAGCCTGAGCAGTTTCCTGTCGGTGCGGGTGGCTGACCCGACCAAAGTCCCCGCGTTGATTGCCGATTTGGAGCGGGAATTCAAGAAAATTCCGGCCCGGCGCGCCCTCACCTACACGTATCTGTCCGACGAGGTGGCAAAAGCGTATCTGTCGCTCGACAACATCTGGCGGATGATTAGTTTCGTGACGCTGGTTGCCATTCTGACGGCCTGCGCGGGCATTTTCGGGTTGATTACGCTTGTGGCCCGGCAACGCACCAAAGAAATCGGCGTGCGGAAAGTGCTGGGCGCGTCGGTGCTGAATATCACGGTACTGCTCTCGGCTGACTTCCTGAAATTGGTGGGCTTAGCCATCCTGATTGCCTCACCGGTAGGCTGGTGGCTGGGCAAAAAAATGCTGAATTACTTTGCTTATCACACCGAGGTTAAGGGCTGGCACATCGCCCTGGCCGGTCTGCTGGCGGTGGGTATTGCGCTGGGTTCAGTCGTTTTCCAAAGTGTGAAAGCCGCGTTGATGAACCCGGTCAAATCATTGAGAAGCGAATAAACCCCCAATAGCTATGTTTAAAAACTATCTCAAAATCGCCTTCCGCAACTTGTGGAAAAACCGTATCTACAGTGGCATTAACGTGTTCGGGCTTGGTGTGGGGCTGGCTACCTGCCTGCTCATTGTCCTCTACGTGGCCGATGAACTCAGCTACGACCGACACCATGAGCGGGCCGACCGGATTTACCGGGTCGTGCATCACGCAACCTGGGAGAGTGGCAACCTGAACCTGGCCCCCACATCGGCCCCCTACGCGCCAACCCTCAAACAGAACTACCCTGACATTGAGCAGGCCGTGAGGATTGTGCCCGAAGGCGGTGGCGTGATGCAATATGGCGAGACAAAAATCGCGGCAGACGACGTGTTGTTTGCCGATCAGAACCTGTTTCAGGTGTTTACGTACCCGTTTCTGTACGGCGACCCCAAAACGGCCCTCAGCAAGCCTCAATCCATTGTGCTGACCAAAAACCTGGCGATTCGATTGTTTGGCGATGCGGCCAAAGCGGTAGGCAAAACGATCCTGTTCGAGAATAACTTTGGCAATGTCGTAACGGGTGTTGTCGACAATGTACCCGCCAACTCGCACCTGACCTTCGGCGGGGTACGTTCGCTGCCAACGGGTTTTTCGGGCGGGTGGCAGGAGTTTAACCTCTACACGTATCTGCTGTTGAAAGAAGGCGCCGACCCCCAAAAGCTGACCGCTAAATTCCCAGCTTTTTTTGAGCAGTATATCAAACCCGAAATGGGCAACGTGACCTACACCATGGAGTTGCAGCCACTGACATCCATTCACCTGCACTCCAATCTGGACTACGAAATCAGCGCGAACGGGAGTAGCCGAACGGTGTCGGTTTTTGCCGGTATCGCCGGGCTGATTCTCTTGCTGGCGGGTATCAATTATATGAATCTGAGCACGGCCCGATCAACGATTCGGGTTCGGGAGGTGGGCGTTCGCAAAGCCGTGGGGTCGGGACGCGGGCAACTGGCGGGCCTATTTCTGACGGAGACGCTGCTACTGACGGTTGTAGCCACCGGACTGGGCGTTACACTAGCTCAGGCAGCATTGCCATTTTTTAATGAGTTAACGGGCAAGCCGCTGTCGATCTGGCAGTTTGGGGTTGGCTATAGTCTGGCGACTATTACCGGATTCGCGCTGCTGGCGGGTCTGCTGAGTGGGGGTTATCCGGCTCTGTTTCTGTCGGGGTCGCGCCCGGTGGCTGCGTTGCGGGGGCAGTTGGGTAATCAGTCGGCAACGGTGGCCTTCCGCAAAACGCTCGTTACGTTTCAGTTTGTGATTACCGTTGCGCTCATAGCCGCATCGGGCATTATTTATCAGCAACTCCGATTCGCGCTCGATAAAGAACTGGGTTTCAACAAAGAACAGGTCCTGACGTTTCACCTCAACAACGAAACGACGCGTACTAAAATCCCGGCCATCAAAGCGCAGTTGCTCAGCAATTCGCTCATCGAAGGCGTGGCGGCAGCCAGTAATCCCATCGGAACCAACAACCTGGGCGGTGGCGGCTATTATTTTGAAGTCGATGGTAAAATGACCGAATCGTCCAGAATCACCCACAACTTCATGGTCGATGGCGACTTCCTGAAAACGATGGAAATTGGCCTGGTGCAGGGGCGCAGCTTTTCGGAAACCATACCCGCCGACCGCTACCATGCTATGTTGGTCAATGAAACGCTGGTGAAGGAGTTAGGCTGGAAGGACCCGATTGGCAAGCGCGTAAAATTCCATATTGACAATAAAGGCACGCTGGCCGAACGCCGGGTAGTTGGGGTAGTGCGCGACTTTCACACCCATTCACTGCAACACAAAATCGAGCCGCTGGCCCTGCAAATGCCGCCCGATGCCGCCGAACAGGATAATCTGTATGTGCGCGTTCGGGCGGGAAAGTCGGCTGACGCGCTGGCTTTTATCAGAAAAACATACCGCCAGTTCGAACCGGGCAGCGTGTTCGATTACCAGTTTCTGGATCAGAATTTCGCCCGGCAATATGCTGCCGAACAGAAGCAAAGTCAGCTACTCCTGATCTTTACCGCACTGGCCATCTTCATTGCCTGTCTCGGTCTGTTTGGACTCGCAACGTTTACCGCTGAGCAACGCACAAAGGAGATTGGCGTGCGCAAAGTGCTGGGAGCGAGCGTGACAAGCATTGTAACCCTGCTCTCTAAAGACTTTCTGAAATTAGTGCTGATTGCGGTCTTGATTGCGTCGCCGATAGCCTGGTACGCTATGAACCGGTGGCTACAGGACTTCGCCTATAAAATCGACATCGAATGGTGGGTATTCGCGCTGGCGGGTCTGCTGGCGGTGGGCATTGCGCTGATTACGGTCAGCTTCCAGAGCGTAAAGGCGGCTTTGATGAATCCCGTGAAATCATTGAGAAGTGAATAAATCCCGAATAGCCATGCTACGAAACTATTTCACTACTGCTCTCCGCTCCCTGAAGCGCAATTGGAATTATACAGTCATCAACGTTGTCGGGCTGACATTTGGCTTGGCCTGCTGCTTGGTGCTGTTTTTGGCCATCCGTTACGAGTTGAGTTACGACCGGCATCATACCAACGCCGACCAAACGTACCGGCTTATCACGTACAATACAAAATCGCAGGGGAACGGGCGTAACGTCGGCATACCCTTACCGGCATTGGCCGCTTTACGGACCGACTTTCCTGAACTGAAGCATCAACTAACAATGGTTTATGACACCTACGGAGGACTGGTACGTGTCAATGCTAAAAAAGCCAGTAAGTTTCAGGAAAACGCGGGGGTTATTGCGCTGGTAGAGCCAGCGTATTTTCAATTATTTGACTATCAATGGAAACAGGGCAATCCAAAAACAGCCCTCAGCAACCCAAACGCGGTGGTGCTATCGGAGCGGATGGCCCGAAAATACTTTGGCAACGCTGATCCGATTGGCAAAACCATCCGAATTGATAATAAACTGGATTTTGTAGTAACAGGCGTAGTTAAGAATCCACCAGCTACTACAAGTTTGCCTTTTGAAGTGCTGCTCTCCTTTTCGTCATTAAAGCAAAATAAAGTCATCGAGAATTGGGACGATTGGGGTTCACAATACAGCGGTGCCCAGATCTACCTGACCCTGCCCACAACGATGGGTCAGGCGCAACTTGAGCACCGACTGGCGCCCTTCATTCGTAAATATATCAAGCCAGAAGATGTCAAGAATCTGGTCTACGAACTCCAGCCATTCACCACCATTCACTTCGACACCCGCACCGAAAACTCGGCGGGCCGAACGGTGAGCCGACAAATGATCTGGGCGATGGCGTTGATTGGCTTCTTTATCCTGATTACGGCCTGTGTCAATTTTATCAACTTAGCCACGGCGCAGGCCATCCGGCGGGCGAAGGAGGTGGGTGTTCGGAAGGTGCTGGGTAGTTCGCGGGCGCAGTTAGTGCGGCAGTTTCTGGGCGAAACGGCTCTGCTGACGGGCATTGCCATTGCACTGGCGTTTGTGGTGGCCTCTTCGTCACTGCCTTACGTAGCCGAATTGCTGGATATCAACTCCACCGCGCTTGTGCTGTTCGATCCCGTTGTGATTGGCTTTGTGCTGCTGCTGGCTTTGTTGACCACCGTGCTGGCCGGTTTTTATCCAGCCCTGTTGCTATCGGGCTATCAGCCGGTGGTGGCGTTGCGTGGGCGAATCCAGGCGGCAGGCAGTAACCAACTGACGCTGCGCCGGAGCCTGATTGTGTTTCAGTTTGCCATTTCGCAGATGCTCATCATCGGCACCATCGTCGCCTACAGCCAAATGCAATACGTCCGGTCGGCAGATCTGGGCTATAACAAAGAGGCCGTGCTGACAGTACAAATACCCGAAAACAAGCCAGGGCAGTTAGAGTCGCTCCGGGCTAAATTAGTTGGCCAACCGTCTATAAAATCGCTGAGCTACGGCATCTCAATACCCTCGTCTGACGGAAACTGGTGGACTGGTTTTGCCTTCGACAATGCGGATAAAGATGCGGACTTTGGCGTCGTAATGCGTTTCGCCGACACGTCATACATCCGCACGTATGGCCTGAAACTGCTTGCCGGGCGAATGTATCAACCTGCCGACACAGCGCGGGAGTTGGTCGTCAACGAGTCGTTTGTAAAGAAGCTGGGCTTTCGTAATCCGCAACAGATACTGGGCAAATACGTCGCCTTAAATGGAGTTGGTAATCCTAAAAAACCGATTGTGGGTGTTGTCAACGATTTCAATACGTTCTCACTCCATCAGGAAACGAATCCCAGCGTACTGACCACCCGGCGTGATGCGTATCATACGCTCGGCATCAAATTATCTACGCAGCAGGGTGGCACCGAAGCCATTCGCCGACTGATTGGTGAAGTTGAAACGGCCTGGAACGCCATCTTTCCTGATTTTGTGTTCAAATACGAATTTCTGGATCAAACGCTGGCCAATTTTTACAAGGGTGAAGAGCGGATATATTCCTCATTTCGGTTGCTGGCCGGCATTGCTATTTTCATTGGTTGCTTGGGACTCTACGGAGTGGTAGCGTTCATGGCCGAATCGCGAACGAAAGAGGTAGGCATTCGCAAGGTTTTGGGGGCATCAATTGGCCATATCGTGGGTTTGTTTTCGGTTGATTTCGTCAAGCTGGTGTTAATCGCGCTGGTAATTGCTTCTCCCATCGCCTGGTATGTAATGAAAGAATGGTTGGCCGATTTTCCCTACAAAATCGACATCGAGTGGTGGGTGTTCGCCTTGGCGGGTTTGTTGGCGGTGGGCATTGCCCTGCTGACCGTTTCGTTCCAAAGCATTCGGGCCGCGCTGATGAACCCGGTGAAAAGTTTACGGAGCGAATAGAGACGCATACTTGCGTCTCACCGGCGGATGGTATTCTTTAGACAAATACCTCACTTACGGGTAGTTCGATGCCGGTAACGGAATCTGTTAATGTTTCGGTTTCGGGAAAGAACTGGTATTTACCGAAAGCAGAATAAACCGAAATGGCCTGAAAGCTGGGCATGACTAACCAACAGGACCGAATACCCGCATCGAAGTACCGTTTGAATTTGGCAATGATTTCCGCGTCTGACTGCGAAGGCGAAACAATTTCAATGGCTGTCAGCGGCATCTCGGTCATCGACGTGATGTCTTCAAAGAAGTTTACTTCCAGCTTAGGAAAAATAGCGATGTCAGGAACGACATCCGGGCGTTCGGGCATGGTCAGGTTTATTTCCGACACAATCAGGTATTGCTCCCGATACTTGAGTTTGAGGGCAAAAACTAAGTTTGCCTGACTAACGGCATGATTTAGCGTAGGCATGGGTTTACCACGTTCGCGTTCGTACTCGGAAATTTCATTCAGAATGGCTTCCATAAGCTGACGGGTTTTTTCTTAAAGATACCAAATTTTCAAAATCATGTTCACGAACTATCTCAAAATTGCCTGGCGGACGCTCCGTAAACAACGAGGCCTGACGTTCATCAACATCGTGGGGCTGGCCACCGGCCTGACCTGCTGTATGCTCATTATGCTCTATGTACTCGATGAGTTGAGCTACGACCGCTACAACCAGAAAGCTGACCGGATTTACCGCGTTCAAACCGATGTTAAGTTTGGCGGTAACGATATGCACTTTGCCACGTCGCCCGACCCCATTGGCCCAACACTCAAAAAAGACTACCCACAGGTAGAGCAGTTTGTACGTTTGCATGAACGTGGAACGTGGTTAGTGAAACGCACAGGTGAAACAACCAATTTACGTGAAGACCATATCATCTTTGCCGACTCCACACTCTTCGATGTGTTTACGCTCCCGCTCGTGGCGGGCAACTCCAAGCGGGCATTGGCCGAACCAAATACGGTAGTCATCAGTGAGTCGGCGGCCAAGCGGCATTTCGGCAGTCAAAACCCGATGGGACAAACACTGGTGTTCAACAACGACAAAGCATACAAAGTAAGTGGTGTGATGCGGGACATGCCCAAGAACGCCCATTTCCACAGTGATTTTTTCCTGACCATGCTCAATGACGAGTACACTTGGGGTCAATGGCTGAGCAATAATCACCACACCTACATTTTGTTGAAGCCGGGAAGCAATCCGGCCTTGTTTACCCAATACTTCGACACTATCATCAGAAAGTACATTGGCCCGAAAGTACAGGAGTCTATGGGTGCGTCTATGGAGCAGTTTAGAAAGGCGGGTAACACCCTGGCATATTGGCTGATTCCACTCACTGACATCCATCTGCGCTCCAAACAACAAATCGAATTATCGCCCAACGGCGATATGCAGTATGTGTACATCTTCTCGGCAGTAGCGCTGTTTATTCTGCTCATTGCCTGTATCAATTTCATGAATCTGGCTACGGCCAGGTCGTCCAATAGGGCCCGGGAAGTGGGTGTTCGCAAGGTAATGGGGTCAAAACGGCAGCAACTCATCGGGCAGTTCATGACCGAATCGGTGCTGACCACCGTGCTGGCTATGCTCCTGGCGTTACTGCTCGTGGCCGTTGCCCTGCCGGGTTTTAACGCCATTGCCACCAAAAAACTAAGCATTATTCAACTGGTATCACCCTATTACCTGCCCTTTCTGGTAGCCCTACCCATTGTAGTAGGCTTACTGGCAGGTATTTACCCAGCCTTCTTCCTATCGTCGTTTGAACCAATTTCGGTGTTAAAAGGCAAAATAAATGCGAGTTTCCGAAGTTCCGGGTTACGCAGCGGATTAGTTGTTTTTCAATTCGCCATGTCAGTCGTGTTGATTATCGGGACCCTTATTGTCTATCGGCAGATCACGTATATCCAAACCAAAAATGTGGGTTTCAATCGCAATCAGGTCGTGACCGTCAACGATGTGTATGCCATTGGCAAACAGGCTGAAACTTTCCGGCAGGAAGTACTGCGACTACCGGGCGTAGTGAGCGGGAGCGTATCCGGCTACCTGCCTACGCCGTCTAACCGGAGCGATACGCCTTTCTGGGCCGAGGGGCAGACCGATATGAACAAAGGTGCTGTTATGCAGAATTGGGGCGTTGATTATGACTACCTCAACACATTAGGCATGACCGTTGTACAAGGGCGGAATTTTTCGCGCGACTTCGGCTCCGACTTATCGGGTATTATTCTCAACGAAGCGGCTGTGAAGGTATTGGGCTTCAAAAATCCCGTTGGCCAACGCATCTTTCGGTTTAATGACGAGCAGGGCAAAAGCCGACAAGCCTTCACCGTTGTTGGCGTAGTCAAAAACTTCCATTTCGAATCGCTCCGGCGCGACATTGGGGCGTTGTCGATGATACTGTCGCCTAATTCAGGGGCGGCTTCGTTCCGAATCGGCAGCGGGAACCTACCCGTGCTGATGAAACAGATTGAAGCCAAATGGAAGCAGGTGGCCCCCGGCCAGCCGTTCAGTTATCAGTTCATGGACGATAGTTTCGACGAGATGTACCGGGCCGAGCAGCGCGTTGGTACTATTGCCCTGACGTTTGCCGGACTGGCCATTCTCATTGCCTGCTTAGGCCTGTTTGGGCTGGCCGCTTTCATGGCCGAGCAGCGCACCAAAGAAATTGGCGTTCGCAAAGTGTTGGGAGCCAGTGTAGGTAGTATTGTAACGCTGTTATCCAAAGACTTTCTAAAACTGGTGTTAGTGGCCATTATCATTGCTTCACCACTTGCCTGGTATGCCATGAATAACTGGTTGCAGGACTTCGCCTACCGCATCGACATTGAGTGGTGGTATTTCGCGCTGGCGGGTTTGCTGGCGGTGGGCATTGCGCTCTTGACGGTCTCGTTCCAAAGCATCCGGGCCGCGCTGATGAACCCGGTGAAAAGTTTACGGAGCGAATAAACCCCTTACAACTATGCTGACCAACTATCTTAAAATCACGCTGCGTTCACTCGTTCGTCATCGTTTGTTCACGCTGATAAACGTAGTCAGTCTTAGTGCCGGCCTGTTTGTGGCCTACACCGCCATCAGTTATATCCGCTTCGAACTGAGCTACGATACATTCCACCAAAACGCGGATTCGGTCTATCGGCTTATCCGCACCTACCGCTCGCAGGATTACAGCGTGATCGGCTTTGCCAACTGGGATGCCGCCACCAACCAGGCGCAGCAACAGCAACTCAACGCGGTCAAAAAAGCGACCGGCGTGGTGGATGCGGCCCAATTTATCACCTCCGACGCGCCCACGTTTGTAGAGGCCAATGGTCGGCGGATTCAGGCAACCAATCTGCTAACTACCAACACACCGGGGGCCTTCTGTTCGGTTTTCACCTGGACGCTCCAACAGGGTACGTTCCAGAACTTTGCCGACGGCACCAACAAGGCCATGCTGACCGCCCGTATCGCCCGGAACCTATTTGGCAACGACGTGGGAAACGCGGTGCAGAAACGGCTGAAAATCGGTGCGGATTACTACACCATCGCGGCTGTTATTGATGACGTGCCGGTGAATTCACACGCTGATTTTACGGTGGCTCTGAGCAAACCCCGCCTGCCGTATTGGGGGAGCCGAGTCTATATTCAGACTGAAAAAAGTGTTGATGGTAAGGTAGTTACGGCGAATATAAACGCGACCATTGCGTCATTCAATCCGAAGTTAGCTGCCGATCCACTCTACAAACAGCACCGGTTGCAACCCATCACCGGGATACATCTAACCCCCAACATCCTTTACGAGTTGAAGCCGCCCGGCAACCGGCTTTATATGGTGCTGATTGGCTGTTTTGCGGTGTTCATCTGCCTGATTACCCTGTTTAACTACGCCAATCTGTCGCTGGCTATCAAGTCGAAACAAACCAAATCGATTGGGATGCGGAGGGCGTTGGGCGCGTTGACCTGGTCTATCGCGGCTCAGTTTGTGTTCGAGGGGGTTTTGCTGGCCCTGCTCGCCTTGCCGCTGGTGGTCGGGCTGATAGCGGTTGGTATGCCGTTGTTCAACCAACTGATGGGAGTCGCCATTCCGACGCATGTTTTCGGTGATCCGCTGCCGTTGCTCACGCTGGTGTTGCTGGCCGTATTGTTAGGTACGCTGTCGAGTAGTTTCACCGCTACCAGTTTAGCCTTCCAGCCGATATTGTCCCTGTTCACTAACAATCTTCGGAGCCGCACAAACCGGACCTTTCCGGTTCGTAATTATTTGATCGTGAGTCAGTTTGTGTTGCTGATTGGTATTACGGCGGTGTCCTATTTTATCACGAAACAGATTGATTTTGTGGAGCAAAAAGACCTTGGTTTTCGGCAGAAAGGCATTTTGTATGCGTATTCGTCGCCCGAAAAGCAGACGGTTTTTCAGCAGCAACTCCGGCAACTTCCCGGCGTTCAGTCGGTGGGGAACGGCTCGTCGTTTGGTATCGAGCCGTTCAATCAGATGACCTACAAACTCCAGGAATCCGACGCGGTGTTCGACGATGCCCGGCAATTTTACCTCGACCCGGCTGCGCTGACTGCCTACGGCCTTAAAACCACCCTCGGCACTACCCGTAACGTACCCCAACGGTTTACGCTTATCAACCGGACAGCGGCCCAAAAACTCGCGGCCCAACAGGGCATACCGGTCGAGTCGCTAATTGGCAAAACCATCATCACCGAACCGGAGTACGTGGACAAGAATCGGCGGGCGGGTTTTCCGTTTACGGTGGCGGGTATTTTTGACGATATCAATGTGTTTTCGCTGCACCAGAAAGTGGAGCCGTGTTTCATCACTGTTTCGGGCAATCTGCGGATGGACGGGCGCACAATCATTCGGTATGACCCCGCCACGACGGCCAAAACACTGGCCGACATCCGGCGAATTTATGCCGGATTGAATGAGCAAAGCCCGCTCGAAATCCAATTTTTGGATCAGCAGGTAGCGAGCCTTTACGCGCAGGATCGGCAAACGGCGAATCTGCTGGTTTGTTTCAATCTGATCGCTATCCTGCTGGCAGCTATCGGCATTGTGGGGATCACGATTTTCCTGACAGTGGCCCGCACCAAAGAAATTGGCATTCGCCGGGTGTTGGGGGCTTCGCCACTGTCCATTATTCAGTCGGCCATCAACGAATACACCTACCTGATTGGGATTGCGCTGGTCATTAGCTGGCCCATTGCCGTTTATGCCATCAATGCCTGGCTAAACAACTTTGCCTATCATGTTGATATTCAACAGATTGCATTTGTTGTTGTTGGCTTGTTGGCTTTCGGGCTAACCGCGCTGATTGTGGCCGTAATTGCCTACCAGGCGGCTTTGGTAAACCCGGTAAAATCATTAAGAAGTGAATAAACGATAAAAATCATGTTCACCAACTACCTCAAAATCGCCTGGCGGAATCTGCTGGCCAACCGCGTTTTCAGCGGTATCAACATTGCTGGCCTGAGCGCGGGGCTGGCGGCTGTGCTGCTCATACTGCTGTTTGTGCAGGACGAAGTGTCGTATGACCGGTTTCACGAACGCGGCAACCGGCTCTACCGGCTCGTGCAGCACACGACCGACCCGGAAGTTGGCGAACGCAAAAGCAGCGTTACCGGAATGCCTCAAGGTCCGACCTTCGCCCGCGAACTACCTGAGGTCGAAGCCTTCTGTCGGGTGAAAGGCTACGAAATGCTGTTTCGCAAGGGCAGCGAAGGCATCTACCAGCAAGTGCTGTATGCCGATACGTCGTTCTTCAGGCTGTTCAGTTTCAATCTGCTGTCTGGCAATCCCAACACGCTGCTCAATGACCCCCAGAGCGTGGTACTGACCAACGACGTAGCCACCAAATACTTCGGCACGACCGATGTGCTGGGTAAACTGATAGAGATTGATGCCGGTGGCAAGTTTGAATCCTGTAAAGTGACGGGCGTGGTCAAAACGCCACCCATGAATTCGAGCATTCGGTTTGATGTACTCCGCCCATTTGTAGCCTCGCTGCCGCCCGACACCAAAGACTGGGGAGCCGATGTCTGGACAAACCGGTTTCTGACCACCTTCCTGCTCCTGCAGGCCGACCGCACCGGCCATGTGTCTGACCCGGCTGCGGTGGAGCGCAAGTTTGCGCCCATCCTCAACACCCACGCCCGGCAGGAACTGGCCGACATACGCAAGGACTACGGCGCGTTCAGCCTCAGCTACCACCTGCAACCCTACGAAGCCATGCACCTGAACCCGGACTATGGCATGAACAACGGGCTGAAATCGCAGTCATCGTCGGTCTATTCCTACATTCTGAGCGGTATTGCCGGGTTGATTCTGCTCATTGCGGGGATTAATTTCGTGAACCTGACGCTGGCCCGGTCGCTGCGCCGGGGTAAAGAAATCGGGGTCAGAAAAGTAAGCGGCAGCACCCGCGCTCAACTGGTGGGGCAGTTTCTGGGCGAATCACTGCTGCTGACGCTGCTGGCGTTCGTGCCCGCCGTGTTTCTGGTCTATACCCTGTTGCCGCAGTTTTCGACGCTGGCGAACAAGCCGTTGCAGATTGGGTTTCTCTTTACGCCCCAGACCATCGGGCTATTTGCGGGGCTGGTGCTGGCGGTGGCCCTGCTGGCGGGTGCGTATCCGGCACTGGTGCTGTCAGGGTTTAGTCCGGTGCAGACGCTGTACGGCCGGTTTCGGTTGGGCGGGCGCAACTGGCTGGGCAAATCGCTGGTGGTGGTGCAGTTTGCCATCGCCGTGTTTCTGCTCATCGGTACGGCGGTGTTGCACGGACAGTTTCAGTACATCCGCACGGCCAACGTGGGCTACGAAACCGCCAACCGGGTACGGGTCTATATTCCCTGGGGCCGCGAACGACGGGGCGAATTGCTGCAGACCGTTCTCCGAAATCAGCCGGGCGTTCAGGTCGTGACGCGCAGGTCGGGCGGGGCAAATTTCAATACGTTCTGGGTACGGAACAGGCCCATCAACGCAGCCATCGAGCGCATCGACGATCAGTATCTGGACTTCATCAACGTGCCGGTCGTTCAGGGCCGGGCATTGAGTTACGCCAACGCTGCCGACACCCTGCATAATGTGCTGGTCAATGAAACCTTCGTGAAGAAATTTTTAGCCGCCAATCAGCCCGCCGTTGGGCAGATGGTCGATACCGACGACAAACACACGGCTCCGCTGACGGTGGTTGGCGTAGTACGCGACTACCAATACGGTTCCCTGCGCGACAAACTCGAACCCGTGTTATGGCAGCTTGGCAAGCCCAGCCAGATGAACCAGCTCTACGCCAAACTCGACCCGGCCTACACGCAACCGGCCCTGCAACGCATTGAAAAGCAGTTTAAGAAGCTTATTCCAACCCAGCCCTTTTCGTATCACTTCATGGAGGACGACCGCTTAGAAAGCTACGCCGACGATGCCCGCTGGACGCAGATTATTACGTACTCATCGGGGCTGGCAATACTGATTTCGGCCCTGGGACTGTTTGGCCTGGTGTCGCTCACCATCGAACAGCGCACCAAAGAGATCGGTATTCGCAAAGTGCTGGGTGCCAATATTACCGAGATAACCCGGCTGTTGTCGGTCAATTTTCTGGCCTTGATTGGCATAGCCTGCCTGATTGCCATGCCTATCGGCTGGTACGCGGCCCGGCAGTGGCTCGACACGTTTGTGTTTCGGATGGATTTTGGCTGGTGGATTTTCGTCCTGACAGGAGCGTTTGTGCTGTTGGTGGCCGGGCTAACCATCTCGATTCAGGCCATCCGGGCCGCGCTGATGAACCCGGTAAAATCACTTCGTTCCGAATAAGTGTTCTAAAACTATGAACTACATACTCATTACCATACTGACGAGTCTGAGCCTGACAGCCTTCGCGCAGCAGTCCCGAACCGAAACGCTTAGCTCCAGCGTCAATGACGATGGTAAAACGTACTCCATAAAAATTGATGGCGACATGAATGGCCGAGCCGTGCACTACGACCGGACGTTTACCGTAAAAGGCATGTCATCAACCCAAAAAGACGCGCTGAGAGAACGCATTATGGATTCGCTCCGCACGGAGAAAATTACCGACGTTCGGCCCCGCGTTACGAAAGACTCCAACGCAACGGTATTCATCTGCGAAACCTGCGCGGGCCGGATGAAAATTCAGGTCTTTGGCGATGGCGTGTCGGTCATTCGGGAGGAATACCCGAAACTGGGCGAAGCGTCGATGTTCCCGCTGACGATGACGCTCAAACCCGGCGAATACCGGCTGATGTACTGGCAAAACAAGGTGATGCAGATTCAGAATACGTTCACCGTAAAAGCGGGTGAACCCGGCGAGGTATTGATTAAATGAAATTTGCGCACCAGACCTGCAAGGTTTTTGAAACCTTACAGGTCTTACAACCCAAAATCCCATGTTTCGCAATTACCTCAAAATCGCCTTCCGTACGCTCTGGAAAAACCGGACCCATACCGGTATCAATCTCGTTGGTCTGAGCGTAGCATTTGGCTCAGCGGTGCTGTTGTTTCTGACCGCAGCCTTTGAACTCAGCTATGACAATTTCCACGCGGATGCCGACCGGATTTTCGCACTTAACTTCCTCCAGTCCAACCGCGACGGTACGGCGGAGAAATCCGGTACGATGCCTTACCCCATTTCGCCCGCGCTCCGGGCTGAGTTTCCCGAAATAGAGGGCGTAACGCGGTATTTCAGCAACGGTGCCAGCGTGCGGCAAAACGGGCAGACGTTCAGCAAAGACGTGCGCTTAGCCGATCCCGATTTCTTGCAGATGTTCACCTTTCCTATGCGCAAGGGCAACGCCAAAACCGCGCTCAGCAACCTGAGCGATATTGTGATTAGCGAGCGCATGGCGACCGACGTTTTTGGCCAACAGAATCCCGTTGGCAAACCGCTCCAACTCCGGCTCAACGGCGTTTGGCAGGCGTTTACAGTAACGGGCGTCATCGCTGATTTCCCCAATAACTCCTCGCTCGATTACGATGCGTTTATCCGCAGTGAAAACGCTGGGGGCTATCAGGACACCAAAAATCGCTGGGATTTTGGCAACCATACCGTCTATGTAAAACTGAAAGCTGGTACCGACCCGCAAACGCTGCAACGGCGGTTACAGGCATTTTCAGACAAATATTTTGCCACCGACCTCAAACAGCGGCAGGAACAGGGCTACCCCAACAACACATTGGGCCACCAGAAAAGCCTGCTTCTCCAACCCCTTTCCGACGTGCATTTCGATACCGAAACGACGAACGGCGAGGGCATCAGCCGGACGTACGTTTACACGCTGTTGCTGGTTGGGCTGTTCATTGTGGTGATTGCCTGTATCAATTTCGTGAACCTCACTATTGCACAGTCGCTGGCGCGGGCGCGGGAGGTGGGCGTTCGCAAGTCGCTGGGGGCGCAGCGGGGGCAGTTATTCGCGCAAATATGGGGCGAAACGGTCATGCTCTGTTTTGTGGCCCTGCTCATTGGTCTGGGTCTGGCCTACGCTACGTTGCCCACGTTCAACCAACTGTTTCAAAGCCACCTGGCTATTGCTGACTTCCTGCAACCCAACGTATTGCTGATTACGGGCATCGGCTTTTTGTTCATTACGCTGGTGGCGGGCGGTTATCCGTCGTGGTTCGTAACGCGCTTCAACGCGGTGGCCGTGCTGAAAGGAACACTGAAAATGAGCCGACCGGGCCTATTACGCAACTCGCTCATTGTGACGCAGTTTACTATGGCCTGCCTGCTCATTGTTTGTACGCTCATTATCCGGCAACAGATCAACTACCTGCAACAAAAGCCAATGGGATTAGACAAAGAACAGGTCGTGAGCGTACCGGTGGGTAGCGAACTGGACGGCAGCGAGACCCTCAAAACCATGCGCGACCGGCTGGCCAATCAGCCCAACATTACGGCGGTGTCGGGATCGGGTGTGAACATTGGCGCGGGGCTGGACGGCAGTTCGAGCCGGCAGATGTTCGGTTTTCTCTATGGCAAACGCGACGTAATGACCGACTGGCTCCGGGTGGATACCGACTATCTGAAAACGATGGGCATTAAGCTGTTGCAGGGTCGCGATTTCAGCCCGGCGTTCGGCACCGATACCAGTACGGCTATCCTCATTACGCAGCGTATGGCGAAAGCACTGGGTGAGAAAAACCCGGTCGGCAAATTCATCAAACCCGACAATAAATCGTTTCAGATTGTAGGCGTTGTTTCGGACTTTAACCTGTACTCGCTGCATCAACAGGCCGAACCAATTACCCTGCAAATGCAGTCCGACAGTCCCGTTCGGTACGTGCTGGTTCGGGTGAACCCGCAGAACCTGACGGGGGCAATGGAAACGATAAAAAGCGTATGGAAAACCATCGCGCCGAAACAGGAATTCCGGGGGTCGTTTCTGGACGAAAACACCGAACGCTGGTACCGCAAAGAGCAGCGACTGGGGACCATTTTCTCGTCGGCGGCTGGCATCGCTATTCTGTTATCCTGTCTCGGTCTGTTTGCCATCGCCCTACTGTCGATTCAGCAACGCACCAAAGAAATCGGGGTCAGAAAGGTACTGGGCGCCAGTGTGTTCAGTATCGTTACGCTGCTCTCCAAAGATTTCCTGAAACTGGTGCTGGTGGCCATCGTTATTGCGTCGCCCATTGCGTGGTGGGCCATGAACAAATGGCTGGCCAACTTCGCTTACCGCATCGACGTGGCCTGGTGGGTGTTTGCGCTGGCGGGGTTGCTGGCAGTGGGTATTGCCTTGTTGACGGTGAGTTTCCAGAGCGTGAAAGCCGCGCTGATGAACCCGGTGAAAAGTTTACGGAGCGAATAACCCCTTACGATCATGCTCCAAAACTACCTCAAAATCGCCTGGCGGAATCTTATCAGAAACAAGGTATTCTCAATGATCAACATCGTTGGCATGACGCTGGGAATTTGCGTCTGCTTCTTTGCGCTGCTGTTCGTCAATTTTGAGCTGAGTTACGATACTTACCACGAAAAAGCCGATCGTATCTACCGACTGGTAACTGATATAAAAACAGCCACAGGTATTAAATATATGAGTACAACCGGTGCCATGGCACCAGCCATACAGGCGACTTTTCCCGAGGTAGAGGCAAGTACCCGACTATTTCTGGATTACCTGATTCTGCAAAAAGATCAGGATAATCCTAGTGAAGAGAAAATTGCCTACGCCGACTCATCCCTGTTTTCGGTTTTTACCGTTCCGCTCATCAGTGGCAATCCTGGCACCGCATTAAATGCACCCTACACCGTTATCCTCTCCGAAACGGCGGCCCGCCACTATTTCGGCACCACTGATCCAATGGGCAAGACCCTTACTGTGAATGGAAAAGACCTGGCTCATATAACGGGCATTATGAAAGATATGCCATATAATTCGCACGTTCGGGTAGATGTGCTGATGTCGATGGCGACGCTGGGCAGCGAGTGGCAGAGCAACTGGAAACGCTTCTTTTTTTATACCTACCTGCTGCTGCCTGATAACTGCAACACAGGGCAACTGAGTACCAAAATTACAAAGCTGGTTAAGGAGCATACCAACCAAAGTAAGAGACAGTACACACTCTCGCTTGAACCACTAACTCAGGTTTACCTGCATGGTAAACCAAGGGGTTCCAGGACAGGGAGTTCGGTAAGTGGCAGCATCAGCAATGTGTACATCTTCTCGCTAATCGCGGTCTTTGTTCTCTTCATCGCCGGATTTAATTTCATTAACCTGACCACGGCCTTTGCCGCAAAACGGGTGAAAGAAATTGGGGTTCGTAAGGTGTTGGGGGCCGAGCGGCAGCAACTGATCGGTCAATTTTTGCTTGATGCTGTACTGCTCAATTTAATTTCTTTCGGGCTGGCCGTTGCCTTGTGTATTTTCCTGCTCCCACTGTTCAACAGCATTGCCGGAAAAACGATAAGCCCGACGGTTTTTGTGTATCGCCAATACCTCGGCTGGCTCTTTATGCTTGCCGTTACCATAGGGCTGGTTTCTGGCTTGTACCCTGCTTTTTTTCTATCCGGTTTTCAGCCCATAGCTAGTCTTAAGGGCCGGTTCAGGGCCAATCTGGGCGGCATTAGCCTACGCCGGTTTCTGGTTGTCACGCAGTTTTCAATCTCCATCACGCTCATTACAGCCACTATTGTGGTGTACTCGCAGTTGCATCATATGCAGAACCACGAGTTAGGCTTCCGGAAGGATCGCAAAATAGTGGTTGACTTTCAGTTTGATGGCCGTATCTCAGACCACAGCGAGCTTATAAAACAACGACTTACTCATCTTCCGGGCATTGAGAGGGTGAGTCTGTCATCGTGCATACCGGGCCGGGAAAACCACATCTATCCAACTAAGCTCGAAGCTAAAAACCATGACCTGCAAGAGCTCGAATCAGATGCCTATTTCGTCGACTATGATTTCCTGCGCCAGTACCAAATTGACGTCATTGCGGGACGAGCCTTTGCGCCACAGTTTGCGTCAGACTCAACGGAAGCCATGGTCATTAATGAAGCAGCCGTAAAAAGCCTGGGGTATGCGAACCCGGAAGAAGCTATTGGCAAACGGTTCGAACAACTGAACCGCAAAGGCCTCATTATCGGGGTTATCCGCAACTTCCACTTCCGCTCATTACAGGAAGCCGTGCAACCGCTGACCCTGCGAATTGCCCCCGGATTTTTCACATTTATGACGCTGACGGTTTCGGATCAATACACGCAGGAAACGATTGGTAATCTGAAACGGGTGTGGGGAAAACTGGCTTCAGACGTGCCATTTCTCTACTTTTTTGCAGACGATATCTACGATGCACAGTATAGTACCGAAGAGCGTTTCGGAACATTATTTGTCTGCCTGACCATTACGGCTATTCTTATTTCCTGCCTGGGCCTTTTCGGGCTATCGATTTTCAGCACCATGCAGCGCACCAAAGAAATTGGCATCCGTAAAGTACTGGGAGCCAGTGTATCAAGCATTGTGGCCCTGCTCTCAAAAGACTTTTTGAAACTTGTCCTGATCGCCATTGTGATTGCCAGTCCGATTGCGTACTACGCTATGAATCGGTGGTTGCAGGATTTTGCTTATCGCATCGAGATCGAGTGGTGGGTATTTGCGCTGGCAGGTTTGCTGGCGGTGGGCATTGCGCTGATTACGGTGAGTTTTCAGAGCGTCCGGGCCGCACTGATGAACCCGGTGAAGAGTTTGCGGAGCGAGTGATATAATTCAATGTCAGCTAAATACCTTCTTCAATTCAAGTTCGACTCCAGTAGCCGAATCAATTAATAGGTCATCATGATGAAAGAACTCATACTGGCTGGGCTGATTGAAAACGAAAACACCTTCGATCCGCGGCTGAATAATCCAGCATGATTTGACCCCAAACGCAAAATAGATGATAGCCTTATCAACCATTTCATCAAGGCTTTGCGAGGGTGACTGAATCTCAACCGTAATCAATGGAGCATCGGTCCGGCGGGCCGGATATTCTTTAGAAAAACTGGCTTCAAAGAAGGGGTAAACTACTACGTCGGGTGTGGAACCGTTGGGTGGGGTGTCGAGGGTCAACTCGGAGAGGGCGCGGTACTGTTTACCGTAACGGCTTCTAAGTTCAAAAACCAAATTGGATTGAATAATGGCGTGTGGCGTTGTGGGTATGGGTTTTCCTCTTTCGAGTTCGTACTCGGACGGTTGTTCAATGAGAGCTTCCATAAGCGGGCGGAGTTTTTTCTTAGAGATACCAAAATAACAAAACCACTCAGTATGTTCCGAAATTACCTCAAAATTGCTGTGCGCAATCTGAGTTCCCAACGTGCTTATACGCTGCTGAACGTAATGGGCTTAAGCGTTGGTATGACGGGCAGTCTGCTCATCTTTCTATTCCTGCGCCACCACCTCAGCACCGACCGGCACCACGCTGACTTCGACCGTATTATTCGCATCAGTACGGATATGCACCTCGATGATGGATCAGTGGAATATTATCCCGAAGCTCCGTTGCCAATGGCTAAGGTGTTGAAAAAAGACTACCCACAGGTTGACCATGCAGCATTTTTAAAGATGTTTCGGGAGGTGACCGTCACTACAAATCAACCGAATACAGGCCAGTCCACGCGCTTTCTCGAACGAAAAGGCGCGGGAATGGTTGAGCCGGAATGGTTCGATATTCTAACGTACACCTGGTTGCAGGGCAACCCAAAAACGGCCCTGAATAGTCCAAATACGGCAGTACTAACCGAATCGTGGGCGAAAAAATATTTCGGGGAGACGGATCCCATTGGACATACTTTGCTGCTCGACAATAAAGTCCGCGTGACCGTAACAGGTCTGTTAGCCGAACCACCGACCACGACAGATACGAATCTGGGTCTGTTCGTTTCGATAGCAACGCTCAAATTACTCGATCCTGAATACGACCAGACAGACTGGGGAAATCTTAGTAGCACCGACCGGCTCTATGTTACCCTGAAAAGCCCCGAAGCCGTAGCGAGTTTACAACAGGCTATGCCCGCGCTGATCCAAAAGTATTACGGCGAGTATTCCAGGTACTATCAGTTTGTGGTTCAGCCCATGCGGGATATTCACTTCGATACGGCACGGGTGGGCGGCTCTATCCGACCGTCGCTGCTGTGGTCGCTGGGTGCTGTTGGTTTGCTTTTGATTCTAGCCGCCTGCATCAACTTCATCAACCTCGCTACGGCGCAGGCGCTCCGGCGCGGTAAGGAAGTCGGTATCCGCAAAACACTGGGCAGCAACCGGGGGCAGTTGATTGGTCAGTTTCTGCTCGAAACAAGTCTGATTACAGTATCCGCAACCGCCTTAGCCCTGTTGATAGTCAGCGTCCTGCTCCCGGTTTTCAACGACTGGACACAGTTGACGTTATTCCTGCACTTCGACTGGCTGACGGTGGGTTTTATTGGCTTGCTGCTTAGCGGCATCATTCTGTTGGCGGGCGGGTATCCAGCCGCTATATTATCCGGCTTTTCACCCATGCTGGCCCTTCGCGGAACAATGATACGCAGTTCTGCCATGCGTAGTTTTAAGGTCCGTCAGGTACTCGTTGTAACGCAGTTTGTCGTATGTCAGGTCCTGATTTTGGGCGCATTGGTTGTGGCGCAGCAAGTTAGCTACATGCAGCAGGCCGATTTAGGGTACCGTAAAAGCAATGTCCTGGCCGTAACCATGCCCCGTAGTACGAAACCGTTGCAGGACGCATTTAAGCAGAAAATAGAGGAGTATAGCGGTGTTAGGTCTGTCAGCCTGAGTTTGTTGCTCCCCGCCAACGGCCTTATGTACGGCGGGCCGTTTAAGTTAGACGGTAAACCCGACTGGGAAAAATACCCGGTTCGAGAACGGCTGGCCGACGCTGATTTCGTAAAAACTTACGGCCTGAAACTACTGGCGGGCCGCAACATCATGCCAGGTGACACCATCCGGGAGTATCTCATCAACGAAGCGTTTCTACACAAACTCGGCTTTCAGAAGCCTGAACAGGTGTTGGGTCGGCGTATTCAGTACCACATGTCGCCGGTTCCCTTACCGATTGTGGGCGTTGTCCAGGACTTTCATCTAAAATCGCTGCATGAAAAAATTGACCCCTGCATCATCACCAGCAAAGCCGACCGCTACGTAAAGGCGGGCATTCTACTGTCGGGCCAAAACCCGATCCAAACAGTATCGTATATCCGCCAAGCGTGGCAAAAACTTTATCCAAATGAGGTTTTCGAATACCAGTTTCTGGACGAGCAGATTGCCAGTTTCTACGAGACCGAAACGCTCACCACCCGCCTTATCAACGCATTTACCGGTATTGCCATTTTGATTTGCTGCTTAGGACTGTACGGTTTGGTGTCGTATGTAGTGGTGCAACGTACCAAAGAAATCGGGGTCAGAAAGGTATTGGGTGCCAGTGTGTTCAGCATCGTTACGCTGCTCTCCAAAGATTTCCTGAAACTGGTGCTGGTGGCTATCGTTATTGCGTCGCCCATTGCGTGGTGGGCCATGAACAAGTGGCTGGCCGACTTCGCCTACAAGATCGACATGGCCTGGTGGGTGTTTGCGCTGGCAGGGTTGCTGGCGGTGGGTATTGCGCTCATCACGGTCAGTTTTCAGAGCGTCCGGGCCGCACTGATGAACCCGGTGAAGTCGCTCAGGAGTGAGTAGTGTCCTGTGGATCAGCTGCCGCGCTTTAACAACACATGACAAATGGCGTTTCAACGGGCAGTTAATTAGCAGAAAACGGGTAGTTTTCTTAGCAACCACCGTTTTCAAAATAGTCAAAAACACGGATTTCTCCCCCACCCTTTTTCAATGATACATCAACCTAATCGTCGTGAATTTTTAAAGCAGGGCAGTGCGGCTCTCGGCTTGCTGGCTATGCCCGCTTTTATCCGCAAGGCAGCCCCGAGCGACCGGGTCCGGGTTGCACACGTAGGCCTGAACGGCATGGGAACCAACCACCTCAACTGGTTTGCCGGCCTGCCCGATGTGGAGGTAGTGGGCCTGTGCGATTTAGACCAGTCGCATTTAGATAAAGCACTGACTACGCTCCAGAAAATCCAGCCTGACACAAAAGCAAAAACCTACTCCGATTTCCGGTATCTACTGGACCGCAAAGACATTGACGTAATCACCTGCGCTACCCCCGACCACTGGCACGCGCAGGTGGCCATCATGGCGTTTCAGGCCGGAAAGGACGTATATGGCGAAAAACCGCTGTCGTACAGCGTGCGCGAAGGGCAGCAGATGCTAAAAGCCCTCAACCGATACGACCGCATTTTTCAGTTAGGTACACAAATTCACGCGGGCGACAATTACCACCGGGTTGTTGAACTGATAAAAGCCGGGGCCATTGGTAAGGTTCATACGGTTCGACTTTGGAAAACGGGTTTCCCACCCGTACTGGGGCCAAGCAAGTATCAAACGCCCCCGCCCGGCCTAAACTGGGATATGTGGCTGGGTCCGGCCCCGGCTTCGCTCTACTCGCCCGAACGCTGCCACTTTTCGTACCGCTATTTTCTGGATTATTCGGGTGGCGTGTTTCAGGATTTCTGGAGCCATATTGCCGATGTGGTATGGTGGGCCGTCAATCCCACCGGCCTGAAACGGGTTAATGCCAAAGGCGAAGCCCCCGAAGGCGTGGGTGATGCCCCCAAATGGATTGACATCGACTACGAGTTTGATGGGCTTACGCTGCACTGGACAAGCACGCCCCCCAACGTGCCGGGAGCCGAAAAGCGAGGTATAGGGGCTTACTTTGAAGGCGATAAGGGAACGCTCCTTTGCGACTACAACACCCGCGAAATCACCATCAACGGCATAATGATGACAGACGTACCCCAAATACCCATCACGTTGGAGCGCTCACCGGGCCATCAGCAGAATTTCATCAATGCCGTCAAATCGCGTAAGCAGCCAGAGTCGAACTTAGCGTATGCCCGGCAAATGACGTTACCCATGCACCTCGGCCTGATTTCGTACCGGCTTGGCCAAACCCTGGAGTGGAACGCCAAACGGGAAAAATTCAGACACAACGCAGAGGCCAACAGCTATCTGAAACGAGCGTATCGAAAAGGCTGGGATTTGATTTAGAAGCTGTTCATTGGGGTAGCGATTTACGTCGAAAAACGACGGATTTCAGGCTTATTCAAGGCACTTTTATGGCGGTCCGTCGATACGGTCGTAGTCGCTTCGCCGGTCCAATTGGGCCAGAAAAGTAACGCAGAACAGGGCTGAAAGACGAGTTTTCGGCCAAAGGGAGTAACTCAAGCAGCTTCTTAGTAGTATTCCGCAGGAACGAGCTTTAATTAGTTTACCTGCTGATTTTCAGTCAGAAAAACAGCAATCATTCCTTCCGAACGACTAAATGATGGGCATTATCCTGGAACAGGCTGAAACCAGTGATTAAACCGGCTGTGTATCTCTGTCGATCCGCCGATACGGTCCAAACTTTAACCTCTAAATCCTTACCGAAATGTGTCAAAATCATGGTGTTGCCTACATCAGCCCCGGCGTGGTTGAAGTGCAGGAAATCGCGTATCCGAAACTGGCAATCGGCGATCGTAAATGTGAGCATGGTGTTATCCTGCAAATTGTTTCGACTAACATTTGCGGCAGCGACCAGCATATGGTTCGGGGGCGCACCACAGCACCCACCGGGCTGGTACTGGGTCACGAAATAACCGGTCTGGTCATTGAAGCCGGGCGCGATGTCGAGTTCATCCGGGAAGGCGACCTGGTATCCGTACCGTTTAATATTGCCTGCGGACGCTGCCGTAACTGCAAAGTGGGTCAAACCGGTATTTGCCTGAATGTAAATCCGGCCCGGCCTGGTGCCGCTTATGGCTACGTCGATATGGGCGGCTGGGTGGGCGGTCAGGCCGAATACGTAATGGTGCCCTACGCTGATTTCAACCTGCTGAAGTTTCCCGATAAAGACCAGGCCATGGCTAAAATCCGGGACCTGACGCTTCTTTCCGACATTTTCCCAACGGGCTATCACGGCGCCGTTACGGCGGGTGTTGGACCGGGCTCCATTGTTTACGTGGCCGGAGCGGGACCGGTAGGTCTGGCCTGCGCGGCTTCCTGCCACTTGCTGGGGGCGGCAGTCGTTATTGTGGGCGACATGATTCCGGAGCGACTGGAACAGGCCAAAAGCTTCGGTTGCGAAATTGTTGACCTGCGCAAAGAAATGCCACTGGCCGATCAGATAGCCGAAATTATTGGCGTACCGGAAGTCGATTGTGCCGTTGACTGCGTGGGTTTTGAAGCCCACGGACACGGAGCCGATGCCGGGAAAGAACAACCCGCTACGGTGCTCAACGCAGCCATGACCGTGACGCGGGCGGGTGGAGCCATCGGTATTCCCGGCCTGTACGTTACCGGCGATCCGGGTGCCTCTACGGAGGCTGCCAAGGAAGGAAACCTGTCTATCCGTATTGGCTTAGGCTGGGCAAAGTCGCACTCGTTCTACACGGGTCAGTGTCCGGTCATGAAGTATCACCGCCCGCTGATGAATGCAATTCTGTACGACAAAATTCAGATTGCCAAAGCCGTAAACGTGGAAGTTATCAGCCTGGATAAAGCCCCGAAAGGCTACGCCGATTTCGACAAAGGAGCCGCCAAGAAATTTGTTATCGACCCGCACGGGATGATTATGAATTAGCGGTCAGCTTAGTGTTGGATTTCAGATATTGGTACAGGGATGCTCCGCATTTCTGTACCTTTTTTTTACGTTCATACCATCGCCACGTAGCCTCATTTAACAAGGCTTAACAAACTTTAACAGACTGGCTGTTAGCACTATCCGTACTCTGCTGGCGTAAATTAGATACGAATAGTTGTGGGTCCGAATTACCTTAAAATCGCTTTGCGCACCCTGCGTTCCCAACGGAGTTATACCCTACTGAATACCATTGGTTTATCGGTAGGTATGGCGGGTGGCCTGCTCATTTTTCTGTTCCTGCGCCACCACCTCAGCACCGACCGGCACCACACCCACTACAACCGGCCTGGTGCTGATTGCCATCGTCACTGCCAGCCCACTTGCCTGGACATGGCTGAATGACTTCGCTTACAGGATCGACATGGCCTGGTGGGTGTTTGCGGTGGCGAGTTTACTGCCGGTGGGAATTGCGTTGTTGACCGTAAGTTTTCAGACATAAAGGCCGCACTGATGAATCTGGTGAAGTCGTTGCGGAGCGAGTAGAGCCCGCACCGGCGTACCGGCAACATATTGCGGCTCACCCACGTCAGCAATCTCCCGCTTACGAACAAAGCAGAAAGGGCAGTTTCCAGCCGCTTACAAAGGTTTTACAATTCCTTTACAATGTTTTACCGGGCTTTTTCGATTCCTGAAAATGAGGGCTATACTTTTGGTTCGTTCCTTAAAAAAAATAGAAACCATGAACGCTAAACTACTTGCTCTCGTCACGCTGCTACTGGGCGTAGCGGCCACATTTGCCCAACGCACTCCGTTGAGCGTATCACTGCAAACAGGCCAAAAGCAACCCGCCACCTCCTGCTATAATCCGTCGAGATTAGACGTCAAACCGATCAATTACGCCACTTTCTCGGTTGCCAGCCGGGGCATATTGACCGTTGTGCCGAACAAGTCAGAAACGGAATGCGCCGGGCCGGTTCCGTTCCGAATTTACCTGCGCCGGAACGGTCAGGTTATCCAGCAGGGCCTCTCCGACACAACCCGGTCGGTGATGAGCATTGAGGTGGCTTCTGTGCTGGCCATCGCTAAATTTGGTGATGATCTGGTAATTGAACCCACCCAGAAAAGCCATGCGGCTGCCAAACGGACAATCAGAATTAAACCAGCGTTTAACAATGATTTATTCTCATTTTTGAGAACCCCAAAAGACGGATGCTAATGAACCGATACACCCCGTACGCATGAAAAAGATAGTCCTCGTTCTGTCACTGTTGGTAGCCGGTTTGCTATTTGCGCAGGTTAACCGGCTACCAGCCGCTACGGGCAGGACTGACCAACCTGACTTTACGCAGCAGGCGAATCTGGCTCTTCGGCGCACTGCCCATCACCTCCTGCGCGAAGCCGGCGATTCTACCTCCCGGATTCCGGCAGTACAGCAGGTCCATGCCGCTACGTTCCAGATTCGGCTGGATCACGCCCTTAACTATAAAAGGCTACCGGCCCTGTTGCAGCAATCACTGGCTCTGTATGCCCTTGACGATCCCTACGACGTAGCGGTTCTCGACTGCACAGCGGGCACGGTACAGTTGGGCTATACCGTAACCGACCTGACTCAACGGAACGACGTGCCCTGCGTGGGTCGCGACCAGCAACCCGGGTGCTACACCATCCGGGTTTCGTTTACCAGACGGGAGTCAAAAAAGGAGCCATTAGTACCTTGGGGCCTGTGGGTAGCCGGTTTCGCATTGAGCGGTGGCGCCTACATGGTCTGGCGAAAAAGCAGCCGAACCACCCACCCTGCGCTACTAACGGAATCATTACCAGCAGCATCCGCCCCGCTAATTCAGGTAGGAAACCTGACATTCGACGCCCTTAATCAAACGGTTGATGTTGCTGGCCAATCGCATGCCCTTACCTACCGGGAAGCCAAGCTGCTGCACCTGTTTCTTCGCCATCCGAATCAACTGCTAGCCCGCGATTTCATCCTTAAATCAGTCTGGGAAGACGAAGGTATTATTGTGGGCCGCAGCATCGACGTCTTTGTATCCCGACTCCGTAAACACCTGCAACCCGATCCCAATCTGCATATCGTCGCCGTACATGGCGTGGGTTACCGGCTGGAAGTTCGCGTATAATACCGGACCTCGCTGATGAATACGGGCAAATCACTACGTAGTGAGTGACTACTAAAAAGGAGCTTAACAAACTTTAACAGCCTGGCTGTTAGCACTATTTGTACCTTGCTGCCCTACTAAAGAGATGGCAGGATGCTCCAGAATTACCTGAAAATCGCCCTCCGTAACCTGGTCCGGCGACGGTTCTACGCAGTCGTTACGCTTTTCGGCCTGACGGTTGGCCTGACGTTTCTACTGCTCATCGGCAACTATATTTCGGGCGAGTTAGCCGTGAATAAATCCCTCCGCCATGCCGGGCAGCAATACCTTTTGCAGAGCCAATGGAAGGTAAAAGAGATGGGCTATGAAATTGGCTCGCTGGCGCCAATGGGACCAACACTCAAACGTCTGTATCCCAGCCTCGTTGCCAATTATTACCGCAACTACGGCGTTGGAGCAATCGTATCCGGCGCCCACCATCATTTTAAGGAAGTTGTTCAGGTTGGCGATTCTACGCTGCTCACCATGTTTGGTTTACCAATGGTTTATGGCAATCCGCAAACCGCACTTCTGGAGCCCAATTCAATCGTTATTACGTCGACGATGGCCCGGAAGTATTTTGGGCAGACCAGCGTACTCGGTCAAGAGCTTACTATCCAGACACCGGGGGCCGGGAAACAGCTGTTTACCGTTACGGGTGTACTGGAAGATTTGCCCAACAACAGCGTTACTCAACTGTCGGGTAGTGGGCAGGCCTTTATACCCATGAGCAGTTACGGCTACTTTGCCGATAAAGAAACACTGAACGCCTGGGACAACCGCACCCTGATTACGTACCTGGAACTGCAACCGGGTATCTCAGCCGACCAGCTTACCCAACCTTTTGTACAAACGCTGACAACATATACCCCGCCGGAAATACGGTCAAATTTGCGGGCTTATCTGAGTCCACTGACCACGTATTACCTGAAGGCGAATAACGGTATGGTTGAAAAAATGCTGCTGGCCCTCTCGCTTACCGGCCTGTTTATTCTGCTGATGGCCGTCGTTAACTTTGTCAATATCACCATCGGCACGTCGGCCACCCGGCTTCGCGAGATTGGTGTCAGAAAAGTGCTGGGTGGGCTCAGGAAACAGCTCATTAGCCAGTTTCTGACCGAAGCCCTCCTGCTGACAACAGGAGCTACTATACTGGCCTTAGGCTGCCATGAACTCGTCAGATCTTCGTTTGCCGATTTGCTGGAACAGCCTGTTTCCTCGTTCGTTGACTGGCCACCCCTGGCAGGCGTAGGGCTGTTGGGTTTTGTATTATTCATTACGTTGCTGGCGGGTTTCTACCCGGCGTTTGTGCTATCAAACCTGCCTTCTGTCGAGTCGCTCAGGGGCAAACTGGCAGTTTCCGGGCAAAAAGGAATCGGTCTTCGCCGGTCATTGATTATTTTCCAGTTTACAGTCGCCATTTACGTTTTTGCGGGGGCTGTTGTGATTGGCTGTCAGGTAACTTATTTTTTCAGCAAAGATTTAGGGTACCAGAAAGCACAAATCATGACGGTATCCTCCGTACCGCGCGACTGGTCTCCGGCGGGGGTGCAGCGTATGGAAGGGATCAGGAATCAACTGGCCCGCGTTCCTGGCGTGAGCAATGTCAGTTTATCATTCGAGGTTCCAGACGGCAGTAGTAGTGGCAGTGTCGGTATTTATGCGGCCGGTCAGGACAGTACGCAGGCTATAATTGCCAGCACCGTTACTACCGATGAGCAGTTTGCTCAAACGTACGGGCTGCAACTAAAAGCGGGTACGTTCTTCCATGCCAGCAGGGGTTCTGCGTATGATTCACTGCGCGTTGTCCTGAACGAATCTACGGCGAAAGCATTGGGCTGGACTAACCCGGATAAAGCAATAGGTCATTCCGTACGGTTTCGGGGCGGCACGTTTCAGGTTAGTGGTATTCTGGCCGATTTTAACTTCGGTTCGCTGCACGAAACCATAAAGCCGCTGGTGTTTATTCAGGTCAGGCAAGACCCCATTTATCGCTATTTCTCGTTCCGCATTTCGCCGGGCAGGTTAGCTGAAACCGTAGCCGCCGTTGGCAGCGAATGGGCGCGGCTGTTTCCTGATGCGCCTTTTGCGTATGCGTTCATGGACGATACGCTCCGGAAACTTTATAAAACAGAAATTCAACTACAGAAAGCCGCGCGATTAGCCACCGTTCTGGCTCTACTTATTGTTCTCCTCGGCATTTTCGGGATGGTGTCGCTGAGCGTGGCCCGGCGCACAAAGGAGGTCGGTATCAGGAAGGTACTGGGAGCTTCGGTGCCGGGTATTGTGGGGTTGTTTCTGCGAGAATACGCCCTGATTCTACTGATTGCCAACGCAATTGCCTGGCCCGCAGCGTATTGGTTTATGACTAACTGGCTGGCAGGATACGCATACCACATTCCTTTGACCTGGTCGCCGTTTGTGCTGGTGGGGCTTGGCATAGCGATACTGACAACCGGCGTGGTTAGTATACAGGTCATGCAAGCCGCGCTGATGAATCCAGTGAGGAGCTTACAGAGGGAATAGTCTATGGCAACATGGCCTTACGCTCCCCCCGCCAAAACCACATAACAAGGACGTATTGGCTGGCAATTTCTTATTTGTATGAATGGGAAATTGCCAGCCAGTTATTGCTATACGGGCTTAGCAGCCGGGCGGGCATGTTCGGCTTTAAGTACCACCACGTCGCGGACAGTGCCGCCCGCGTTGATTTTCTCTACCATCTTGTCGAGCAACGGCGTAGCCCAGTTGGGAATGTACTTGTCCGTGGTTTCTACGAATACCCTCGGAAAATCGTAGAGCGAGCGGCCCAGGCCAAATTGCACGGCACAGCGTTTCATCGCGTCGCTGATGCCGCCCTTTACGGGTTCGATGTCGGTTCGGCTGGCTCCGTCGGTCTTTTTGACAACCGTACCACCGGCCATCGACACCGTGATGGTACACAGAAACCCACCGTCAATTTCCTTGATTTCGTTTTGCCAGTTGGCCCAGCCAAACTGCTCGTCGAAGCGCTGCATGACACAGCGGTTGGTGATGTAGGGCACCACAATGAGTTTCTGACCGTCTTTGGTCTGACTTTGCACGCGCCACTCGATCTCATGGGTAGTGAGCGGGGCGGTTAATACGTTAATGTCCATTCAGTTTTTTGTTGGCTATTTACTCCACTAATTTAAGCAATTCGTTTAGTTTCAGCAAGGCTTCGATGGGCATTAATCGGTCGACGTCGATGGTGCGGAGTTTCTCTTTGATGGCCTCGGATTTGGGGTTGCTTCTACTCGTAAATTTTACTCCGATGTCCAATCGCAACTACCTCAACGGTCAGCACATCATCGGCGATGTCATAGATAACGCGGTAGCTTCCTCTACGAATCCGATAACCAGCACGTCCTTTCAATTTCTTACAACCGTCGGGACGCGGATCATCGGCTAATTTCTCAACGGCATCAAGCAAGGGATCAGCCACTGCGTCAGGCAATTTATCCAATTGCTTCTGTGCCGTTTTCGTCAAAACGACTGTGTACTCAGCCATTGGCCTGCTGTCGTTTTCGGCGGTAGTCAGCAATAGAAATGGTTGGCTCGTTGCGGGCCTTCACCTCGTCATATAGGCGAATATCATCCAGTTCGTCGAGGTCATCCAGTAGTTGTTGCCATTGCTGAATGGGTAATACAACCGACACGCGGTTGCCGCGCTCATCGGTGATGTAGGTAGGATGCAGGTCTTTGGTCATGACATGATTCGTTCTTTATCTGCTTACTCCACCAATTTAAGCAATTCGTTCAGCTTTAACAACGCTTCGATGGGCGTCAGGCGGTTGACGTCGATGGTGCGGAGTTTCTCTTTGATGGCTTCGGATTTGGGGTCGCCCGCTTCAATGATGCGCAGGGCCAGTTCCTGCCCGGCGGGGGCCGCCTGCCGGATGCTTTCCTGATTGGTTTCGCGGTTGCGGGAGGCTTCGAGCTGCGCCAGAATCTGCCCGGCGCGGGTCACGATCTGGGCGGGCATACCGGCCATCTGCGCCACGTGAATGCCGAAACTGTGTTCTGACCCACCAGGCTTCAGCGTCCTGAGAAAAATCACTTTGTTGCCCAGTTCCTTGACCGACACGTTGTAATTTTTGATGCGCGGATTGTCGGCAGCCAGCTCGTTGAGTTCGTGGTAGTGGGTAGCAAACAGCGTTTTAGGGCGGCAGTCAATTTTGTTGTGCAGGTATTCGGTAATGGCCCAGGCAATGGAAACACCATCATACGTGCTGGTACCACGCCCAATTTCGTCCATTAACACCAGGCTACGCTCGCTGAGGTTGTTAAGGATGCTGGCCGTTTCGGTCATCTCGACCATAAACGTACTTTCGCCCCGCGACAGGTTATCGCTGGCTCCTACCCGCGTGAAAATCTTATCGACAATCCCGATCTCTGCCGACGCTGCCGGGACAAAACTACCCGCCTGCGCCATCAGCACGATCAGGGCCGTTTGGCGCAGCAACGCCGATTTGCCCGCCATGTTCGGCCCCGTGATGATGATGATCTGCTGGGTTTCGTCGTCTAAGAAAATATCGTTCGGAATGTACGGTTCGCCGGGGGGTAGCTGCTGTTCGATTACGGCGTGCCGACCGGCTTTGATGTTCAGCACCCGGCTTTCGTTCATCTGGGGCCGCACGTACCGGTTTTTGACCGCCACCCGCGCAAACGACGTCAGCACGTCCAGCACCGACAATACGCGCGCGTTCTGCTGAATGGCTCCGACGTACTCGCCCGCGGCCACGATCAGGTCGGTAAACATCCGGGCTTCGATCTGGAAAATCTGCTCTTCGGCGTTCAGGATTTTCTCTTCGTATTCTTTGAGTTCGGGCGTGATGTAGCGTTCGGCATTTACGAGCGTCTGCTTGCGTATCCAGTCTTCCGGCACCCGGTTTTTGTGTACGTGGGTCACTTCCAGATAGTAACCGAACACTTTGTTGTACGACACCTTGAGCGACGTAATGCCGGTGCGCTGAATCTCGCGTTCCTGCAATTGGAGCAGGTAATCCTTACCCGAATACGCAATGGCCGTCAGTTCATCCAGTTCGGCGTTGATGCCGGGCTTCATCATGTTGCCCTGATTGGAAAGCGTGGGCGGGTCTTCGCGCAGCTCAGTTTCGATACGGTCAATTAGAAACGCGACGGGATTAAGCTGGTCAGCGTACTTCTTTAGTGATCCGGCCCGGCCTGGATTGGCATTCCGGGAAGCCGACTCAACCTGACTCAGAGCCGTAATCAGCATTTCTTTGATAGGTAGCACGTGTTGCAGCGACCGTTTGAGCTGGAGCAACTCGCGTGGATTGATGCGCCGGACCGCCACTTTCGAGACCAGCCGCTCCAGATCGCCAATTTGCCGGAGGTGGTTCACCATCGCGTCGGCCAGGTCAACGTCCTGCACCATCAGCTCGACCATGTTAAGCCGTTCGTCAATCAGAGCTTTTTCTTTAAGCGGCAGGTTGAGCCACTTCCGCAGCAGCCGCGCCCCCATCGGCGTCGCGGTCTGGTCGAGAATCTGAATCAGCGGCACGCCCCCCTCCTGCTGCGCAGTGGTCAGCTCGAGGTTACGGATGGTGAAGCGGTCGAGCCAGACATAGCGGTCTTCTTCAAGACGCGTTACGCGCGTAATATGCTGAAGGTCTTTGTGTTCCGTTTCATTGAGGTAGTGCAGAATAGCCCCGGCAGCCACAATCCCATCGGGCATTCCCTCAATGCCGAAGCCTTTGAGCGACGTAGTCTGAAAATGCTGGATGAGAAAGTTATACCCGAAATCGTAGGTAAAGGCCCAGTCCTCGAGGGTGTAGGTATGAAACTTGTCGCCCGAGGCCGTACTGCCAAACAGGCTGCCAAACTCCTGCCGGTTTCGCTTACAATACAGCACCTCCGACGGGTTGAAACTCTGCAACAACTTATCGATGTAAGCCCCGTTGCCCTGCGACGCCAGAAACTCGCCGGTGGACATATCCAGAAACGATATGCCGAAGGTATCATCGGTCTTCCCGAAATGGATGGCCGCGAGGTAGTTGTTACGCCGGGTGTCCAGCACGTTGTCGTTGAAAGAAACGCCCGGCGTCACGAGTTCGGTTACGCCCCGTCGCACAATGCCTTTGGCCAGGGCGGGGTCTTCGAGTTGATCGCAAATGGCAACGCGCTCGCCCGCCCGAACGAGTTTGGGCAGGTGGGTATCGAGGGAGTGATGGGGGAAACCAGCCAGTTCTTCGTTGGCTCCGCCGTTGTTGCGTTTGGTAAGGGTAATGCCGAGAATCTTGCTGGCCCGAATGGCATCTTCACCGAAGGTTTCGTAGAAATCCCCCACGCGGAAGAGCAGCAGCGCACCGGGATATTTAGCCTTGATCTGGTTATACTGGCGGTTGAGGGGTGTTTCGGTCTTCTTCTTAAACGACTTTGTTTCGGTGGCTGTCTTCACTATTCGTTGGGTATTGGCGTAAACAAAAATAGTGCTTTTTCGGGGCCGAATCAACGCCTGCCGCATCGCAGTGGTACGCGGATGACACGCATACAGTCAGTTCACACAAATCCACCCAGCAAAACTCCACAAGGTCTGCGTCATCCGCGTACTATTTCTGATAATTCCGATACTAACAACTCCACCTCGTTCATACACTTGAAATGACCCAGCGGGCAGCGGGCAGAACCGATTTTAGAGCAGGGTCGGCACGACAAACCGGTTTTTTCGAGCGAGGTAAAGGGCGTCTGGTACGGATACATGCCGAAGCGGGGTGTGGTGTTGCCCCAGATGACGTAGATTTTCTTCTTGAGCGCAGCCGCTACGTGCATCAGCCCGGTGTCGTGACTAATCACCAGCCGCGCCCCCGCCACCAGCGACGCCGACTGGTTCAGGCAGTACAGGCCGCAGGCGTTATAAATTCGTTCTGGCCCCAGTGCCTGCACGACCTGCTCACCCGTTTCGCGGTCCTGAGCGTCGCCGAGGAAAACAATGGGCTGGTCGAGCTGGCGGCAGAGGTCGATGATGCGGTTGGCGGGGAGTCGTTTGGTGGCGTGCTGCCCACCGATGGCATAAGCCACGTAGCCGGTCTGGTGCAATGGCGGCAACTCGTGCGCAGCAACTTGGTCGGTGGGGGGGATGAAATGGTCCAGGCCCTGCCCGTCATTCACCACACCCAGCCACAGGACCGTGTCCATGTAGCGATCTACGATATGCCGGTTGGGCAACCGGTCTATTTTCCAGCGGACGTACAGCCATTTCTGCCAGTTCAGCTTATCGACGGTACGCGCCCGGACGCCCAGCCGGGTTTTGATGATGCGGGTGCGGAGGTTGTTGTGTAGATCAATGATGAGGTCGTAGCGCTCGGCGCGGAGTTGCTGAATCAGGTCGTTCAGGCTGCCATCAAGGTAATATCGCCTGTCGATGTACGGGTTCGGTTCGATGAGGTCGGCGAAGGCGCGTTTGGTGCAATAGTGGAGTTCGGCACCCGGCAACTGCGTTTTCAGGCAGCGCAGAACCGGCGTCGTCAGCACGATGTCGCCGATGGACGAGAAGCGGAGGATCAGGATTTTCATGCGGGTTACCCCACCCCAACTCCTCCCCTAAAACAGGGGAGGGGCTTACGATGCGGGTTGTTTAGCGTTTACTTGCAATACGTCGGTGAGTCGATGGTGAGAGACCAGGTGGGTTTGTCGATCAGGTAGTTGTTCTGGCGCAGGGGCCAGGTGGCTCCGCCGTCGGTGCTGGCGCGGAAGTCGTAGCGTCGGCCCACTTTCAGCTTGTACGACGCCACGCTGCGTTCCGTCCGGGTGGCGGTAATCAGCTCGCGCCACTGCTCTTTACCCGTTTCGCTGTACTGGGTTCTTATCTGCGCGGGCAGGGCCGATTCGTCTAATTTGGTGCCTTTGGGGCAGGTAAAGTTGAAACTGAGCTTCATAACCGGCGGTACCGGTAGTGCGGCCAGACTAATCGGAACGGGCGTGTCGTTGCAGGTCTGCCCCACTGCCGACTCGGCCATCAGCCCCCCCTTTGCCCCCTTGCCCCAGGCATCGGTTTCGTCAAAAACGCGCAGTTTCAGCTCCCGACCCTGGGGCTGGTTATAGATGCGGATCAGGGCGTTGTTGTTTATGTTGGCATAGAACGTACTGACCCGCTGCCCGGTGGTGGCGTCGATGAGTTCGCAGCGGTAGTTAATATCTACATCGTTTAGTTTGCTGCTTACCCGAAATACCGGCCCAACGTTGCAGACGCGCTCAGTCCAGGTGGCTACGTAGGCGGCTGTTCGGGAGGCCGTGGCGCGGTATTCGAGCCGGTTGGTCTGGGCGTTACGCACTACTACCCCCGTCGGTTCTTGCTGCCAGCGGTTCAGCCAGGCGTCGTAACTGTACAGCGGAATCGAATCGCCGGGCTGTACGGCACGGCCCCGCTGCCCATTAATCGTGGCCGGGTTAATATCCATTGTCCAGTGGGCAGGCTGCGAGAATGCGTAGGCTAACTGATACGCATCGTTAAACACCTCGACCGTAATAGATCCGGCCAGCGAAATCACCCGCAGTGAACCGGGAGAGTCCTGTCCCGGTAGAGCAGTCACATTTGATAATACGCCCCCACCCGGTATCTGACTGGTGTTATTTCCATCGCGGGTGTGGGTTTGAATAACCTGCATGGTCAGGTTCCCACCTACGGATTGCCCGTCGCGGTTGGTGAGCCGGGTTCCGGTGGGCAGCCCAATTGAGGCCCGGTCGGCGTTGGGAACGGAACTGGCAGTGGTCAGGCCAAACGGGGCGGTCAGGGTACCGGTGGCATCGGCCCTCCCGGTAGTACGGGCGGGCGTGACGGTTTGTGGAGGCTTACTCAGGCTGATTTGCCGCACCACCCGCGTAACCCGGCCCGGCCCCGTCAGCACTACGGATTGTACAACAGTCAGGTACTCGTCGGCACGAATCACCGCTGTAAACCGAAACGGTTCCGCTGTCGATGGGGTAACATCCGGCGATGCGGCCAGCAGCAGTACCCCATCGGGATTGACGCGGTAGCGGTTGGTATTCAGCGTCGTTACAACCCGGCTGGCATCGGGACCGGCCAGGTTGACCTCGCTGACTGGACGCGGATTGCCCGCCGGATCGTAGAGCCGGACTTCGACCACGCCGTTTTCAATGGGATCTTTCACGCGCAGTTCCACCCCATCGAGCGGGTTCCGGCACATAACCAGCCCGGTAGCCAGGCATATCCAGATAAGAGAAAGACGTTTCATTTGCGGGTGGTTTAGCGGGTCAGTTTATACGCCAGGCGAAAATTCAGCGAGGGCAGGTAGCGGTAATTGCGCAGGTTATGCTCCACAACAGATACCTGCTCATCGAGGGTTGTCGTTTCCAGAAAGCCTTCGTAATGCAGGTCAACGCGCGGGCGACCGAGGTAGAAAACGCCCATCTCGAACCCAACGCCCCATCGTTTGCGGGGAATGATACGCCCGAATCCCCAGCCCGCGTAGCCCACCACCGGACGCCAGCGTACCGTGAGGTTCACTACGCCCACGTCTTCAGGCGTCAGTTCCAGCCCGCTGAAGGTTAGCTTGTCGGTAGCCGATGCCACCACACCGAGGTACGGATGCCAGGTATAGCCCACGCCCCCGGTCAGAAAAAACGACCCGCGCCGGAATGGGTGCCAGTTTAGTCCGGCCTGTACCAAACCAATCATAAAATCAGGGTCAATCAAAAGTTCAGAACCCGGTTCAGTTTCTACGCGCACCCGCTTACGGTAGGCTGCGTACTGCCCCCGCACCACCACCGACAGCCGGTGCAGTTGACTGAGTTCACGGGCGTAAAAAATACCCGGCCCTGTCGTGGTTAGTTGTATACCTGCCGACTGTAACGTAGATGAACGGAGTGAGTCAGGCAGGGTTTGCGCGAAGCCGCTGAGGGGTAGAAGCAGGGCAAAGAGCGATAGTACGTACCAAAGCCTCCAGTTGATAAAATCCATTTTTAGTTATCGAATTTCATTTACAGTAACAATTATAGTACATAAAATTTTATTAGATACTATTTTTCACATATCATCAACTTCAAGAAATCGTGCCAGTGGCAGCTAAAGGCTACTAAACATCCGGTCATTTATATTTATAATATACTGATTATAAGTATATTATGATATTTGCTTCACTTATTGATTGACAGATTAGCCATCTTTTAAGAGGACATTAGACTTTACCTAACGGGATTAGGTCACACATTTTTCAGAAAAAATATTACGTTTTATTTACTAATATTCTTTTTAGTAAATAATCTATGAACTATGTTTGTTCTCGAAAAGCAGCTGACAAGGCAAGACAGGTCTGGCCGTATCGATTTCAATACCTATGAAAAAAAAGACGTTTACCCGGTTTAAACGCAGCTACCGGGCGGCATTCGCAGCCGTAGTAATCTGCGGCAGTCAGTACCTGACCGCCTGCGTATCAACAAAAGAACTCGCTTATTTTCAGGATGGCGCGGGAGAGGAGATAGCCACGACAACCGCTGCCCGCTACGCGCCCACCATACAACCCGGCGATTTGCTGGCCATACAGGTCAACAGCCTGAATCCCGAAGCGTCATCGTTCTTCAATCCGTACACTGCCATGTCTGTGGCCGACCGGGGTGGTCAGCCCATGCAGGTGACACCCACCACGCCCCTACCTGCCCAGAACGGCTACCTGGTTGATAACGATGGCACGATCGAACTACCCGTGCTGGGTAAGGTAGCCGTAACGGGACGCACCACCGCCGAAGTCCGCGACGACCTGCGCCGGAAGCTCGGCGAGTATCTGAAAGAGCCGACCGTGAACGTACGTAACCTGAACTTCCGCATCTCGGTCATGGGCGAGGTAAGCCGCCCGTCGCTGTTCGCTATCCCCAATGAACGCATTACTCTGCTCGAAGCCCTCAGCCTGGCGGGCGACGTAACGATTTATGGTCGGCGCGAGAACGTACTTGTGATTCGGGAAGAGAACGGGCAGCGCACCTTCGGGCGCATTGACCTGACCAGCCGCGACGTGTTTCGCTCGCCCTATTACTACCTCCATCCGAACGATGTAGTGTATGTAGAACCGGGGCGGGCCAAAGCGGCCACCGCCAACCGGACCAATCAATTGCTGCCCACGGTTCTCAGCGCGCTTTCGTTCGTTGCCATCATTTTCTCGCGGTACCGGTAGGCTCCGCACCCTCGCTTTATCCAACTAATCAAGTCACGTTTCATTTTTAACCGGTACGACTATGTCGAATCAGAACACGTATGCCTACACGCCTTATCAGGTGTATGAAGGCGAAAAGATGCCCAGCTTACGGGCGGTGCTGATGCGTTACCTTAAACACTGGCCCTGGTTTCTGGTGTCGGTGGTGGTATTGCTGGGGGCTGGCTATGCCTACATGATGTACCAGACGCCCATCTATCAGGTACAGGCGAGTTTGCTCATCAAAGACGATAAAAAAGGGCTGAGCGAAGAAAGCATCCTGAAAGAGATGGACATCTTCGCGCCCAAGAAAGTCATTGAGAACGAAACTGAAATTCTGAAATCGTTTTCGCTGATGAGCAAGGTAGTGGGCGAACTGGGTCTCGACGTGCAGTATTTCCACAAAACCCCTACCATCCCCGAAGAACTCTACGACCAGTCGCCGGTTCGGCTGATTATAGAAAAAGCCCATCCGACCCTGTACGACGAAGACCTGGAAATGACGGTGGTCAATCCGCACCGGATAAGTCTCAACGGCGTGGCCATGCCCGTGAATCAGTCGGTGCAGACGCCCTACGGACGGCTGCGGGTATTTGCCCGCCGGAACCTGCACACCACCGACAAGCCACTACTGATTCGGGTACAGCCCCATGCCAGAGTCGTGGAAAGGTACCAGAAAAACCTTACCGCCGAACCCAGCAGCAAAGCCTCGACGGTGCTGCAACTGACCCTCGAAGACGCCGTACCGCGCAAAGGCGAAGCTATTCTGACCAAGCTCATCGAAGCCTATAACGAAGATGCCGTTACGGACAAAAACCTGGTAGCTGCCAATACGCTCAACTTTATTGAAGACCGGCTTCGGCTCATTGCGGGCGAACTGACCACTGTAGAACAAGGCGTTGAATCCTACAAATCGTCGCAGGGAATTACCGATCTGAGTTCGCAGGCGCAGGTATTTCTGGAAACAGTGAAGGAAAACGACGACCGGCTCAGTCAGACCCGTATCCAGATTAACGCCATCCGCGACATTGAACGCTACATAGAAAGTCAGCGCGATGAGCGTGGGGTGGCCCCGTCAACGCTGAGCGTGACCGACCCGATGCTGATCAGTCTGGTGGGTAAACTGAACGAACTGGAACTTCAGCGCGACCAGCTCAGCCGCACCACCACCGTCAGCAACCCCATGCTTCAATCGCTCGACAGTCAGCTCAAAATTGTGCGCAATAGCCTGACCAACAACATTACGAGCATAAAGCAGGCCCTGCAAAGCACCGAGCGCGCGCTGGCTGGCACCAACCGCGCCCTGGAGTCGCAGATTCGGAGCATCCCCAGCAAAGAGCGGGCGTTGGTAAACATTACCCGGCAGCAGTCTATCAAAAATAACCTGTACACGTACCTGCTCGAAAAGCGCGAAGAAACGGCCCTCTCCTACGCATCGACCGTGGCCGACAGCCGCACCATCGACCTGCCCCGCAGCGGCAGCGAGCCGGTGAAACCCGTCACAAAAATCATCTTTCTGCTATTCGGGATGCTGGGACTGGTGCTGCCGGTGGGCGTTCTGGCCACCCGCGATGCCCTCAACGACCGCATCAGCCGCCGGTCTGACGTAGAGGATGCGTCGCAGGTACCCATACTCGGCGAGGTAGTAGCCAGTCGCAACAACGACCCGCTTGTGATGGTATCGGGCAAACGGTCGGTCATTGCCGAGCAGATTCGGACCCTGCGCACCAACCTCCAGTTCCTGCGCAGTAACCCTACAGACAGTCAGGTTGTACTATTTACCTCCAGCATCAGTGGCGAAGGCAAATCGTTTCTATCGCTGAATCTGGGGGCTAGTCTCGCGCTGGTGGGCCGCCCCACGGTCATTCTGGAAATGGACCTGCGCAAACCCAAGCTGCACACCGTGCTGAACACGGCTAACCACGCAGGCCTGAGTAACTACCTCATTCAGGAAGCCAATCTGGATGATGTGTTGCAGCCGGTACCGGGTTGCCCCAACTACTTCATTATCACCAGCGGACCGCTGCCACCCAACCCGTCAGAACTGCTCAGTAGCCCCCGCCTTGCCCACCTGTTCACCGAACTCCGCCAGCGGTTCGACTACGTCATTGTCGATTCGCCCCCCATCGGTCTCGTTACCGACGCGCAGCTCATTGCCGCCCACGCCGACACAACCATGTTCATGATCCGCAACGATCACACGCCCAAAACATGCCTGAAAATGATCGATGTACTATACAAGGAGCAACGATTTCCCCGGCTCAATGTGGTACTGAACGCCGTTGGCGAAGGCCAGTCGTACTACTATAGCTACGGTTACTACGAGAAAGAAGATCGCAAATCGAAAAAAGCCCTGAAAGCATAGGGCGATTATGGGTAGTCCGGACCGGTGCGCCCGTGCGTCTCCCGGTCCGGACTACATCAATCGACCGAAAACCTCAAATCGTCTATTTCATGCTGAGCTTACCTACCTCGTATGCTGAACCGGCTACCCACCAGGCCGACAGCGTTTCAGAAATTGCCGGGCGTGTTGTCTGGGGCAAGCGACTGCTCGATCTACTGATAGCCACGCTGGCTATGCTGCTGGTTATGGTCTGGCTGGTACCCCTGCTGAGTATCGTCATCCGGCTTACCTCGCCCGGCCCGGCTCTGTTCGTGCAGCTACGGACCGGACGTAATGGGCGGCTGTTCCGGTGTCTGAAGTTTCGGACAATGAGCTACGAACCAAACGCGCAGTTCAAACAGGCCACCAAAAACGACTGCCGCGTTACGCGCATTGGGGCAGTGCTGCGTAAAACCAACCTCGACGAACTCCCCCAGATACTAAACGTCCTGCGGGGCGACATGAGCGTGGTTGGTCCGCGCCCGCACCCCATTGCACTGGACGCCCAGCACTGGCACACGCTGCCCCATTACCCAAGCCGCTACACCGTGAAACCCGGCATTACGGGCCTGGCGCAGGTACGTGGTCACCGGGGCGAAACCGCGCAACTCATCGACATGGCCCACCGCGTTCGGCTCGACCGGCTCTACATCCAGAAGCAGTCAGTCTGGCTCGACCTCAAAATCTGCTGGTGGACGGCAACGAGCATGATAAAGGGGGATAAAAAAGCGTGTTGACGTATTTATAAGCCCATTCTGATGAAAGCGTATCTGAAAAAAGGAGGAACGGCGGTATTGGATCAGGTGCTGTTTTCAGGCAGTAATTTTCTACTCAACCTGTTTTTAGTGAAGCTGCTGACACCTGCCGATTATGGCTTGTTTGGCAGCCTGTACTCGCTATATCTGCTAACGATCATTGTCTTCGGGGCGGTGTGGCTGGAACCCTACAACTACTACAAGAATAGACCCGGCGACACCCGGCAGTATACGGCACTCAATGCCGGTTTTACCAACTTACTGCTTCTGTTGGCGCTGGGGCTGACAGTGGTGGGCTGGCTGGCCCACGCCTACCTGTTCGTATATGCGTCGTACACGCTCACGACCTGCGTCATCTATTTTTACAAACGCCACTTTCTATCCATCCTGTCCGTTGGTCGGTCACTGTACATCAGCGTCCTGTATTTCGTCCTGATTTCGGCGGGGCTGCTGCTGCTGAACTACGTAATTCCGCAATCGCTGTTCAACGCCTTTCTGGTGCTGAACGGGGCCACGATTCTGAGCGTATTACCCGTCGTTTTGTCGAATCGGCAGTTCCGTACCGTGTTGTACCGACCTCTGGCGTGGCTACAGTTCCGGGACATGATGGTACAGCAAAAGAAGTACGCGTTTCACTGCGTCTCGTCGGGCATACTGGCGTGGGTACCCGGCAATATCTATTTCATTCTGTTGCCACTGTTCTACTCCAGCGAGTTGAACGCCTACTTCAAAGCCCTGCAAAACATCAGTCTGCCTATCACACACCTCAATATTGCCATTGTGAGCCTGCTGGTGCCTTTCTTCATCCGGTCAGCGAATCCGCATAAACTGATCCAACAGGTTTCGGGGCTATTCGTGCTGATTCCTGTGCTGTATCTGCTGGTGATACTCGGGCTGTCGGGCAGTATTGAGCACTACGTTTACAACGACAAGTATGATCTGAAACCGCTGTGGCTCTGCGCCCTGCTGCTGGGTATCATTCCCGAAATCACGGCCAACGTCTTCAAAGCTTTTTTCCGCTCCATCGACCGGCCTGAACTCGTTACCCGCATTAACCTCGGCAATGCCTGTGTGGCCCTGCTGTGCAGCTATTTTGTGTACCGGTTTGGCCTGCCGGGGGTACTGACTTCGTATGTAGTGGTCAACGTGTTTAATCTGCTGAACTCCGTTCGCTCCTACCGGTTCGAAACCCGCCACCGACAAAAAACATCACTTGAATTAGTATGACGTATACATAGTGCCGTTCATTATCATAAGTAGTAGAGAGAGCCAAACCATCATCGACAAATGAAATCACTCGCCGGTCCGTTCCTTGCTGTTTTGTACTTGCTCAGCGTAGCTTTCTACTATCTGGATGCATCGGGTACGCTAAAATATTTTCAGTATGCTTTACCAGCCATTGGTCTTGGAATTAGTCTTATCAACGTACGGCGCGTCTGGTTTGCTGCGGGCGATTTAGCCAGACTGAGCCGAACAATTGGCATACTCTGCTTTCTCAATCTGCTGATTCTATTGGTCAACGGTGACTTGTATACCAAGTATTTCCAGGAAAGTTTCCTGTTAGCAGGCGCGCTTTTTTTTGCCGTGATGGTCGCCGGAAACCTGACGCACCATACCGGTTCAATTCTAACCTGGGCTTTGTATTCCTTAGTTGGTATTTTCATGATTGATAAAGGCAGTGCACTCCTGCGTGTGCTGCTCAATCCAGGCGAAATCGTGGCGGGCCTTCTCACCTCATCAATTCAGACAGAGTCATCACTTTCATTCTATTTTGCTCTACTCAGCTTATATTTTATTTTTGAAAAAGACAAGCC
>Ga0123337_10000504_pt1 | contig 64710 bp, 88 predicted proteins | sample frozenSSSSmetaG_FD_89792 | JGI IMG/M metagenome (GOLD analysis project Ga0123337, IMG submission 89792) | Glacier valley bacterial and archeal communities from Borup Fiord, Nunavut, Canada, to study Microbial Dark Matter (Phase II) -... | ecosystem: Environmental > Aquatic > Freshwater > Ice >...
CCCCCCCCCCCCCCCCCCGACCTCCGGGCCTCCCCCATACCCAGCACAGACACTGACGCCTCGCAGAACCGTCTGCTGCAGATGATCCGCACGCAGCAGGCGCAGCTCCTCGCGCTGCAGACCGCGCACGGCCTGCCCGCGTCGGCGGGCCCCGCATCCGCGTCCGCGTCCGCCATCGACGACTCGACGTCGCAGCAGAGCGCGACGCCGCGCTCGCCGCGCCCGCGCAGCTCCTTCGACCTCGCGCGCGCGGACCTGCAGCGGCGCAGCGGCGCGAGCAGCCGCAACGCGAGTCCGCGGCCGGAGGGCGAGGGGTGGCTCGGCGGACGGGACGAGGGCGCGCTGCACCAGGCCGAGGTGCAGATGATGGCGAGGGAGAACCAGATGCTGAGGATGCGGATTAGGGAGTTAGGTAGGTGCACTTGATGGAGGGGGGGGGATGTCCACCCGGGCTTGGGCTCTTGGTTATTCTGATGGAGGGCTGACGAGATGCGTGGTAGAACGACAGGTTACGGAGTTGAATGCGAATGCGGCGATCACGCATGAGCCCGTCACGCCGTCGAATTTGCTGGCGCATAGGAGTTCGCAGGACGAGACGGCCGGGACGGGTGAGGCTGTGGCGGGAGAGGGGAGGACGGAGTGAGCGATGATGAAGTCTGGGGGATGAAGATGTATGACTGCTCGAATGGTTATGGGAACGCCGTGCCGAGTCTCGAACGATATTGGCCGATGTGCAGAGGCTAGATCGATCGATCGACGACGGAGCCGCTGAGAAGGCTGGCCTTGGAGGCGCAATCAATCAATCAATGGCGCGCAAGTCAAGATAAGGGCAAAATCTCTATGGAAACACCGCCAATGAATCTTCTAAATATCACCAATCTTACTCCAGGACATTGGCCAGAGCGTCTCGCCAAGTATCATCCGCTGCTCGTTGAGGCCATCACTCACACCGAGGGCATGATATACGAGGCATTCCATGCGGAAGGTAACCAAGCTGCGGACCTGGCATTGGCAAGCCTACGCTTTTGGCTCACCACCATGGCAACGTCCAGAAACGCACACAATGCAGGATCCTGGCTCAGAGTCGTGGACTTCGCCGTCACCTCTCAGGAAGGCAATTCGATCGTTTGGCCTGTGGGCAGGGAACTGGGAGTTTGGGAGACGGGAAGGGAGACTAGGTGGTTGATGGGCGCCCGTACTGTGGAGGATATAGGTCAAGTCAAATAGCGCCGTCCATCATATTCTCCAAACTCGCGATCCTGTTTAAATGCTTGCTTGCTTGTTTGTCTGCTCAGGTAGAGTAGAGTACTCGAAGGATGGAAACGCAGCGCAGTGCGGTGCGGTGCGAGCGGGTCAATATAAAACTTCAAAAAAAAAAAGTGAACAACAGCCGGAGCTGCTGGAGATTGGCGTGCATCGACCGTGAATCGAACACGGGGCCCATCGATGGCAACGATGGATTTTACCACTAAACCACCGATGCTTGGAATTGACTTTCGTATTTTCGTATATGGCTGTGAGCCAGGCCGCTTTACATCCGTCACACTTTTTAAGCAGCCGCCGATTTCTCATTTCTCGTTTCTCGTTTCTCATTTCTCATTTCCCATTTCCCATTTCCCATTTCCCATTTCCCATTTCCCATTTCCCATTTCCCATTTCCCATTTCCCATTTCCCATTTCCCATTTCCCGTTTCTCGTTTCTCGTTTCCCGTTTCTCATTTCCTTTTCTGGTTTCCAGATCCCGACTACCAGGCGTCTTCGGTGTGTTCGCAATTCCGGGCTTCAATTTCCCGTGCGCAGTCAAGGTAGCCAGGCATCCATCACGTCGGCGGCTGGCCTGCGCTCGCCAGTTTGTCGCGTCGCTGCACTCACTCTTACTCCAGATCGGTTACCGAGATTAGCAGTTCGCCGGGCGCCCGGGCGCCAGCGAATCCTTGCTGTTTGTTGTATGCTTGCTTGCTTTTGCTCCTTTGCCCCCTTTCTCGCCTCACCTTTGGTTTTATGGATTCGACTTTCATACGGACGGTCAACAACGGGCACATACGACCACAGACTAGAGAGAGAGAACCGGGCATCCCGTCCACTCTGTCGTCCATAAGCTCTAGGTTCCTGTGGATAATAGCCTCAATCGTGCCAATAGCATGGCGTGGAATTTATTGCCTCCAAGGTGAAGGCTGTCTACATGTAACGTCCGTGGACTGCTCTGCTTCTAAGGTAGAGGCGGTCTTGAGAGGTTGGGTTGGTTGTTGGGTCAACAGTATTATCGCCTTTCCTGCACATCGCGGTCGGTCCCTTTCGACTTTCCAGCGCCACTTTCCCCCAAACATGTCAGTCTAACCAGTGAATTCTTCGCTACTTTTGTAAAGTACGTCGTGAGCTTTATTAATCTGCGTCTTTGTTTCTTAGAGTAGATTAACGTTTCATCTGAAAGACAGAAATTGCGCGTTAGAATCCCCTCTGTTACCAATTAAAAGCTGTTCTCCTGCATTAGAATAAGTAGGCCACCTTTACCCGTTTGGATGGACCTGGGTCGTTGTCAGAAAAAAGGTCTTGGGAATCGTCGCTTAACCTCTCCTCCTCATCGAAGCAGCGCTTGCTGTTTCTAGTATGAGTCTCTACCGCGCTGTCGTTTAATCTCTCCTTCCCCTTCCCCTTCTCCCTCCTCTCCCTCCCCTCTATCTCTTCTCTCTCCTCCTTCTCCATTTTCTCCCTCCCATTTATGCACAAATATATCTTCTCTATTGTACTCTCCTGGTAATGATGAACGCCTCGTAGGTGATCTAAAAACGCTTGATCGGAGCCACAATGCGTTCCTACAGATTTAGAACATTCATTTACAATGCAATGCCAGCCAGAATCGTCCTGACACCTTCCCTTGCCTTTGCGAGCACGATGTTCTTCGAGCGCCCTAGTTAAGGATTGCTTCGCCCTTGCTTGTACTTTCTGGCGGGCAGTCTCACTTAGGAGGTTGGCCCAACTCGGCAAAGACAAGTCCTCAGTGTCGCTGCACGTCCGCGTCCACTTGAGCTCCTGGCGAGTATCGTAAACCGAATTCCAATCTAAGATATAGTTGTCGTCGCAGAACTTGTGCCATGGCGTCAGGTGTTCGAGTATGAAGGTCCGGAAGTCGGTAATGGCCCACAGGCGGATCTGATCACAGAGCGATAGAAGTTCCCAGGCTGCCCGCTCATCAACAACACGAGCGCTCCATACCCTTTGGAAAAACTGCAGAATGCTAGTTAGTATTATCAATGAAACTCCAGTAATATGTTAAAGCTACTCACATAGACCGTCTCGCTCATCCCTTCCATTTCACCATACTCTTCAGATTGCCGCGGACGTCGGTAGCCCACCAATAGGTGCCAATGAGCGCCAAAAGACGTGAGCACAAATACTTGGTATTGATGGCTCGTTGCTGTCTGATATGGCTTGATGGAACCAACCGGGCCAGGCGTGCGAGCCAAGTTGTCAAGCATGTCAAGGTAGCACGCTGCCCCTTCGCATGCCTGACGGCGTGCCTCACGACAGTCCCCGCTCCACCCCTTGGCCTCATAGACCGCGAACGGAAACACAAGATCCGTTTCCCCCCATTTCGGGTCGGCCAGCAATCCACATTTGCGATGCAAGAGGAGTCTCTCCAATCGTTCTCGACGCAGCTCGTCGGCCCAGCCCAAAAGATCGCTTTTGTCTTCTGGAAATGTGGCGAGGCCGATGGTCGCATCCGGTGTGCGCTTTACGAGGGTGGACTCTCCAGTGAGCGTGCATCGGACTGGGTCCGTTTGTGCCAACTCGGCGAAGTAGTCGTGCTTGTCTCTATGGGGTTTGAATGAGCCTTCGTACTTCTCTTAGCGGGCACCAGTCGACTTACATCTCTAAATAGGGATCATTTCTCATATCGCTAAAGACGTCGGCCCAGGCATCTGCTTCCCATGCGTATTCACTTTTGTGCCGGGTCTCGTTATTTATATTATGCTCCATGAGAACGCGAGCACGCCTTCTCCGATCCCACTCACAAGGTTTGTCCCAGTCAATAGCTTCAAGGCTAGGGATCCAGACCTTTCGGCCAACAGTCACTAACTCTGGCGAGAAATTGTCGTGGTAGTATATACCTCGGGCGTTCAGGGCATACTCTTTCCCGTATCTATCAAGCATGCTTGGCGGGTACTTCGTTTCCGGATCAAACGCCCTAGGTCATAGTCAGTGGGCATTTCAAGCAGCAGGATTCAGAACTTACCGGCCGTCATTTGTATATAAATATTCCACATCTCTCACCATTTCCTGGCCCGTCCCTGGGAATCTTTTCACGTCTACAGAGCGAGGTGCTATGAGAACATCCACGATGCTTACGAAATTCTCCTTGGTCCTCGTTCTGCGAAATTCCTCTAGCTGCTCACGGTATCGCTTTCTGTACTCCTGCATAGCTGCTTTGCTGGACGGATCCGCATCTGTGGCTCCCTCCATGGCTGGAAAGAGGAAAGTAATAGTGAATATGCGGAATTCGCTGCCCAACCGCCTATCTTAGGAAAGAGATTGTGACCTTCTACGAGACTGAGCAGGAATCACTGCATGTCAGACTCCTAGAGTCCTCTTTATATGCCATGACAGAGCGAAGTCTGCCTGGGTACTGCAGTTGGCAGTTGCTGACTTGCTGTGGCTGTGCGCAATGGAGGGCTGAGCAGAGTCGTCCTGCCTTGGCTCTTGGGTGGTGGTGCTCCTTTCACAAAGCAGGCAGCAGCTGATCCAACAACCACACAAATCCAACAATCATACAATTAATTCATCCACATGACTCTCTAGGACCTGAGGCTCAGCTCAATTCCTGATGTGATGTACAGAGATTGTCTATAAAATGTTGGATTCGCCATGTATGAATAAGTACTTTCAAATGCAATTGTTCGTTGCTGTCTTTATCGTCGTCTGGTAGTGGCTGACGGAAGCCAAAACGCGGGCCGCTGCCGCCGCAAGCGCATTTTAGTTCTTGCACATGCTGTCGCAGGTATTAAACCCCTCTTTATCACCCTTCAAAGTCCTCAGGCAATCTGCTTAGCAATGAGCCAAATGTAGAGTCTGGAATACAATATGAACACAATATGAGCTTCGTTCGAATTGTCTTCAAAAACTCCCAGAGAATCGAATACATAGCAATCCACCTTCGACCTCACCCCCCCCGTGCCGTAGCCTCGTTCTTTTCATGCATAGCATAGCATAGCGCCATGTCTGCCTGTTATCTGTTATGCAGGTCAAGGACAATACAAGCCCCAGCCTAAAATAGTCGTGATGTGACTGAGAAATGGCGCAACGACCCTAGAGCACATCTACTGGCGCGGCCTCAACAAGTCCTCCACGCGGCGGCTATGGCAAGGAAGCCGTACGAAGCCGTACGAAGCCGTACATATACTTCATATATGTTGGACAATAGGGGTATTGAGCATCGAGGAACATACGAAGTATCCATTCTGCAACAACCGACCAGGGCTCAGCCCCGTAGATAGACAACGCCAGTTTAATCGATCAATCAGTGTGCGGCAAATACACACACAGACGAATGTGAGTAGTTCGAATACTTCGAGGCCTGAAGCAGAGTATATGTGATTACTATGGAGACCTGTGTAGAGCAAGGTCTGCTATGTGGAATACCTTTCCCATAACGCAATCCTTGCATCACAGGACTATGTAATATGGAATCGACTCTTCTTCGATAAAGACTAATGGACCTATCAATTTGAATGAAGGTTTGCAGTTCTGAAGAAGACCGATTTAACGATGCCATACCGCGTAGGCATGAATGTTGCAATAGTCACGAGGGGTGTGGAGCGTTGCATAGAAGAATGTTAGAGGCTAAGGAACACTATATCACCATTAACATAGCTGAAGTCAACTCTCTTAAACCCGATTCGCTATCCCATAACCCTATCTCCCCTAATTTGTCACTCTTACGCCTTCTCATCTTTAACCCTCTGGAAAAAAGCGGCTTGAACATGTGATTTGCATACCTTGACTCCTTGAGTATTCTCATTCGTATTACCCCACAGTCGTATCGCTGAGATGGAGGCAGAGATCGTGAAAGTGGTAGCTTCGGTGGCAGCGAAGATTGGTAGTTCGAGGATCATCGAAACTTTCTTCCATGACATGTCCAGCTGTCTACGTGCACTTTTATAGACGCATTTTGACCAGATTTCATCGGCTTCGAATCGAGCTGGAATCTTGCTGGCGCCTTGTCAATTGTAATTCCTGCAGCCTCTGCCGGACCTCTTCATTGCCATCGCAAGGTGTATTGCCATAGTGTCCGAGGCATAGGCGGTATGAAGTTGCGAACTATTTCGAAGTGCTGAGGTGCCCCTATGGCAGAATTGGAAAGTCTGTCCATGCAAACCAGTCTTGCAATGGCGTTGCTTACTTAGTTAGAGCTTGCCTCTCGCTTCTGTCTTTCAATACGCTTGCTTCTCCGTCGAATACTGCGAAATATGTGAGTACTCCGCTGAGGGGTGCCTTCTCCCATCACCTGCGAAGATGGTTTTGATGCTTTAGACGGCTCACGGCACACGCTGGCTATATTCTCGCCTCGTACGACTTCATTGCCAGCGTCTTGGCTTGTTCTTCAGAATAGGTTTCTCCCGTTTTGCCATGGTGTTGTTGGCAAGTAAAAGCAGCACTGGCCGTTTAACCACCTACAAGATTCGGCAGCAGAAATCAGCAACATATTTCATAAATCATAAAGCTGTCTCATTCAACGACTGCCTCCGGAAGAGATGGCCCAGGCAACCAAACATCAAAATGTTGCTGCTTTTTCAGGACTCAAGAAAGGAGCAATCAGGAAACGGTAAACCAGCACCAGAGGGCCAAAAAACGAACTGGCATCGATGGATTGATACCACTAAACCACCGATAGAGTAGTACTCGAAAAATGGAAACGCAGCGCGGTGCGGTGCGGGCGGGTCAATATAAAACTTCAAAAACAAAAGTGAACAACAGCCGGAGGTGCTGGAGATTGGAGTGCATCGACCGTGAATCGAACACGGGGCCCATCGATGGCAACGATGGATTTTACCACTAAATCACCGACGCTTGTGCTCTCTTTTTCGTATTTTTGTATATGGTTAGGAGCCGGCCGCTTAACGCTCCTGGTTGACTAAATATCGAGCTCAAAAGTATCAACACCCTCACTTTCGCCTTTCCTGCACATCGCGGTCCCTTTCGACTTTCCAGCGCCACTTTCCCTCGAACATGTCAGTCTAGCCAGTGAATTCTTCGCAGACAGCTTTTATAAAATGCGTCTTTGTTTCTTGGAGTAGATCAACATGTCATCAGAAAGATAGAAATTGCGCGTTAAAATACACTCTGTTACCAATTAAAACCTGTTCTCCTGCATTAAAATAACTAGGCCACCTCTACCCGTTTGGATGGACCTAGACAATAGTCAGATGTACTACGGGAGCCTCGAGCCACCAGTCAAATCGTTCATGGTGAAAGCCTACTCTCTGGTAGACCTGCTTTTCATGATCCAGCTTCTTCAAGATCAATGAGAAGAATCGTCTCTCCTCTGTTATCACGCCATCCTTTGGACTTGACGGAGAACCTCCAAGTAAGAGACAGTAAAGCTCATCTCCATTCGTCGTTTCCACCGGTTTGCCGTGTCCGTCCATAATGTCTGCAGAGAACTTAGCACTAACACCCTTGAAACTAACGTAAGGTAATGAGTATCTGTCTGGTTCTAGAGGTATCGAGCATATGCCAGTAATGAGGGCCCCTTGCATATCTAAGCTCGCCACTATGCAGTCTCCAAACAAATTCATCGTTTTTGGAAGGTATTTGTAACCAAGAATTCTTAAGCGTTCGTCGACTACGAAGACACGACCAAATATCGTATCATATGCTAAGGATGAGCCTGAATCGCGGTCCTTTTGATTCCATATTGAAGCCCATGACCATGAAGGAATTTTGGATGCCACCGAACGCGTCGTATTAAGAATATTGAGCTGCCAACATAAGGACCGAGGCAAGTCCTGGGACCATAAGCCTGCAAGATAGACACTCCCCAAACGTGTTGCGGCTCGCGATGCCAAACCAGAAAGGGCCATCAAACGATCTCTCTGCAGGGTGAGCTCCAAGTTGCAATAGTGGCCTACGATCTCCAACCAGTTATCCAGGATTTGCATTTCAGTCGAAGATCCCGACAGTATTGCAGCGTACATGGCTTTAAGTTGCAATCTCGAAATTTTATGACCACGACTTGAATCGGGGTCATCGAAGGCGTAATCGCTCAGACGAGAGCATTCGCAGGAGAGTGAATGGTTGCATTCCCATATGAGCTCTTCTGCATGGAAGTGCAGTGTCCGTGGCGCAAGAAGCCGTTCTTGAAAAACCCACGCACGGTCGAGCAGCGGCGATACTTGCTTGATGCTGCTAACGAAATCCTCAGTTCGAGTAAACTGGTCATGAGCAACGTGTAAAGCAAACCGAACCTGGATGCAGTAAGGTGAACCAGTTTCTCCCATTATGTCCTCCGGTTGGAGAGAGACCCATGATTCTACATTGAGATCAATCTCGTTGTGCGGGTCAAGTGTGAATCGCTCACCGAAACATCCACCTCTTCCGTCTGATGCATGTGTTGCTGCGATGTTAAGCTGAGAGCCAGCATAAATTCCAGCCATCTTAGATGCCTCTTCTTCCCAGTCTTCCAGATCATCTTGGACAATACACAGCGAATCAATCCACAAATATTGGAGGCCAAGTCCATTCGTAATGGCAATTGCGTCTTGGAAAGTTTTTGGAAGCACAGATTTGTGAAATCCACGCATTCTATTTCGTAGAGTAGCCTTTGTCGTTGTCAAGATTGGCTCCTTCCCCCAACAGTGGCTTAGGGTCATATATTTAAGCGGACTCAAGCCTGCTGAGTCTCTCAATGATACTGTCTGAGTAGCTGCAAATAAGCTGAGATCAAGGAGCCTAGAAGGAGCAGTCTTTGTCTGCTCTGGTATGCATAAAGGATGATTTCCCTCGCAATCCCCCATCCATTTGGAAACCATCAGAAGACAATCCTCGAGATCCAAATATGTAGGAACATCTCTAGCAATTCCAAACTGACTCAGGTGGCCAGATTCTATGTCTCATTAGATTGAGTGCCCGTAAGAGATGTTAAGCCAACCAACCTAGAGGAGTATGTGTATAAAATTCAAATCTCAAGAAATCAAACGTTTGTTGTTTCCTCATATTCATAAGCCAGACTCTGAGACTATGTCCTTCGCGGACATATATCTCGAGCTTTGTTAAACCATCAAGACACCAGGACATGTCTTCTCGATCTTCAATTGCGTCGTTCCATTGCTTGTGCATCTCGGTAAGTGCAGTGTGAATCAGAATACATCTTTCACATTCATTCATGGCAACAGAAGCCTCGAGTTGTGAAAAGTCGAATGCTATGACAATATCATCTAAGATAAAATGCGGTTCCCCCGTCGTCGGGAAGAGATTCTTGTCCAAGTTGAGGCAACATTTGCAGATATAATCACTCCCGACATGGAGAGTTCGAGGAATAGTTATCGTCAGTGCTTGAGAGCCGGAATCGCCATCTTCATCAAGCTTGCAGCAAAAGAAGTACCGAATTAGCAACTTGTAGAATGGGCAGCTTTATCACGATAACATACTTCATTGCTTTCGGATGACATCGTGCTCTTAGTTATGTCAAATATGATGACACTAAATATGTTGACTGAGATGAAGAGTCAATCAAGCAATAGAAGGATCTGCGATGTCTTACTCTTGACCAACGTTGAAGTGGAAAGAAGTGTTGAATTATTGGAAGTGGTCTATGACAGTCACATGGAATATGATAATATGACATTGATAATAAGTGAGGCATTCAATTTTGGTATTGATGATAATTCACATCCCAAGGTGAGAGGCCGTTGGATGGCTATATAGTTATCACCTGCAGGTTCCTTCCAGTCTATCTCCACTGTCCAGTATGCGTTGGCAGTTGCATTGGCAGTAACAGATGACTCTCCACACGCTGTGTTGAAGTATAAGCGGCTAACAAGGAATATTACCTGCGTCTCCATGTCGACATCCAACCACCCTGTTCAGGCGACCAAACGTCCAAATGTTGCTGCTTTTCCAGGACTCAAGAAAGGAGAAATCAGGAAAAGGTAAACCCGATGGATTGATACCACTAAACCACCGATGCTTTCAAAGGATTGGGTGTGAGACCGTGTGAGAGGTGTAGGGTCAAGATAAAACTTCCAAAAGGTGAACAACAGCCGGAGCTGCTGGAGAGTGGGATGCATCGACCGTGAATCGAACACGGGGCCCATCGATGGCAACGATGGATTTTACCACTAAACCACCGATGCTTTGATTGGGTGTGAGACGTGTAGATGGAGAAGGTAGAGTAGTACTCGAAGAATGGAAACGCAGTGCGCTGCGATGCGGGGTCAATAATAACAGAGCGGCCATAGTCCGCCCCTGCACGTGGCTCTCCACAACCGCCAAGCCTTGGGCGATAAGAGCGTCAACTTAGGCCGAATGCCGACATCTCGCCGCATAATCCCCTACCCGGCGCGCGTCAACATTTCTTCCCTCGCTTTCATCATCGCCGAGCCGCACCCCTCTCTGACTAACGCGCCTCCTTTCTTTCCTCCTCCCACCTCGCCCATTCCTTCACACCTCAGACACAAACACAACATGCCCCCCCCATCCTAACAATCCATCCCCATGCCCATCTCCCTCCTCAACCACGGCGTCCGCGCCCGCGCCCGCTTGCCCCTCCTGCGGCACTCCCAGCGCCCGCGTCGTCGGCGCTTGCACACCCAGCGCGACCGCTCCGCGGCCGACACCTCGATCCCGATCGCGGCGACGATCCCTCCGCTTCCGCTGTGGCAGCGGCTGGGCCCGCTGACGACGGCGCTGCAGGCGTACGGGCGCGCGCAGCGGCGCCGGCCCTGGACGACGCAGCTCGCCAGCACGCTGGTCGTGTACTTCTGCGGCGACATCAGCGCGCAGAGCCTGCGCGGGGAGGGGTACGAGGCGGGGCGCACGGCGAGGGCGGTGGTGATTGGGGCGGGGAGCTCGATCCCGACGTATACGTGGTAGGGGTTCCCTTTCCGGCGTTATGACCGTGGAGAGAGAGAGAGAGAGAGAGAGATGTTGCTGACGAAGGAGGCTAGGTTCATATACCTGGGCAACTCGTTCAACTACGCGTCACCGGCGCTGTCGCTGCTCACGAAGGTCGTCGTCAACCAGCTGCTGTACACGCCCGTCTTCAACTCGTACTTCTTCGGCATGCAGGCGCTGCTCTCGGGACACCACTCGCCGCTGACCTGGGACGGGCTCGCCGGCATCGCCGAGCACGTCAGGCGCACCGTGCCCACCAGCTTCGTCAATAGCTGCAAGCTGTGGCCGGCCGTGACGGCGTTCAGCTTCACGTTCGTGCCTGCGGATTTCAGGAGTGTTTTTGCTGGCGTTATTGCGATTGGGTGGCAGACGTACTTGAGTTTTTTGAATCGGAAGGCCGAGGGCGAGGAGGAGCAGGAGCATGAGCATGAGCATGAGCATGAGCAGCCAGGAGTCGTGGCGAAGGTGGATCAGAGGTCTCAGATACAGACGAGCAAAGGAACGGCTTGAGATCTCGATGGAATAGCGTTGGTGCATAGAGAGCGCTGCATGCTGAATTGGCCGAAGCATTAGACGTCGCATTGGGCGGATATTATTCCGGATGGCGTTGTAAGATGGGCTGGCGTTTGGGCATATACATGGGCAACACTGCCATTTCATTGCATGACAGACTGACTGTTCGATAGAAGAGATCTCCATCAAAAGATTCTCGCCAATTTAGAGATTAGATTTAAACACGATAAACATCCCAGGATCGCAGCTCTCATGATATAACACACAAGACTCGGCATTCCTTCGTGGCCTCCACATCCACATCCACATCCGATCTCCCGAACTCACCACGCTATCCCGTCTTCGCAAAAAACGGATAGTCCCCCCTCTCCCTCTCCTCCTCCTCCACCACCACCCCCGCCTCCACCTGCTCCGCATGCTTGCGATCCAGATACTCCAGGAGCACCTCCTGGTACCTCTCCCTCCCCTTATACCTCGCCACATCCTCGCCCCAGCTCCTGACCGCACTGGCCAGCCTCCCCGGACAGCCCGGCTCCCGCACCAGCTCGATCACGGGCACGAAGTACGTGCGGATGGTGAAGACGACGCCGCCCGTGCGCGGCAGCCTGCGCAGCGTCTGCCTCTCGGAGCGGAAATAGTGCTGCGCGATCGCGCGGTTCTTCTCCGCCGTGAACCACCCGACGCTGCCCTCGCTGCCGTCCTCGGGCCCGATGCTCGTGCTCCACGGCAGCTCCCCGTCGGTCTGGATGAAATAGTTGTTGCGCACGACGGGGCCCTCGGGCGTCACGCGCCGGAAGAAGTTGTTCATCCCGCGCGCCAGCTTGTCCTCGTAGCCCGGCACCGAGCCCGACGTGTGGATGGCGTCGAGACACATCCCCAGCTTGTCCTGCAGCCGCCAGAAGCCCGCGAGCAGCACCGACCCCGCCAGCAGGTAGTACTGCCCGTCGGCCTTCTCGATCATGATGGCCAGGTCGTCCTGCACCAGCCGCGCGGCGAGCTGCATCGGGTCTTCGGCCAGCGGACGCTGTTGGATGTCGAAGGACTCGCCCGTGACGAGGTTGCGGATGCCGACGGCGGTGCTGCGGAACATGGTCGGGTAGCGCTCGGGGAGGTAGGCGCACAGTTCTTCGAGGAACTCCAGCGCGGCGGGGTAGGCCACCGGGTCAGTGTGGGAGCATTTCGAGCCGCGGGCTGCGATCCGGGTGGCTTTATCGGCGTGGTATTTGAGGTAGTCGGAGTCGAGTTCTGGGATGGGGGTTTAGATGGAGGGGGGAAAGGTGGGGGGGACGAGGGAGGATGGCTCACCGATCCATTCGTCCCATTTCATGTTTCGGAGGCCCATGGTGATGTGGTATTGTCCGTAGCGGAAGGGACGGTAGGGGAGGGGCTTGCTGGTGTGGACGTCCCAGTCGGGGAGCGGTGCTGCTTTGGGACGCTTGAAGTCGGAGGGAGTCCATACTGTTGTATGCTTAGTGATAAAAACCTTGAGATGTCATAGGAGATACAAACCTCCTGGCTTTCTATCCGGAGACTTGAACTTGCTTGCCGAGCTGCCTGCTGGCTTCTCGAGATCAGGAGTGCCCGAAGGAGCGATCGCAGGGGATCTGAAGAAGCGAATTGCTTTCGAGGCAAGAAAGATTGAAAGGAAGACAGAGAGCGAAGCATATAATAGTCCTCTTGGATGGTTGGAGACATCTTGCACTAATGAACTGAATTTGATATCACCGAGGACATCTTTAGCCCAAGACTGGCACTGGTGTAACCGTTTCTCCATCGTCATGATTTTGAGATTCTAATGTGAGACTTGAAGGAGCAACGCAACAACGAGGAAACGAGAATAATCATTTCAATTGACTTGCGAGAGTATATATTCAACCTGCCATACAACATAATTTGCCTCACATCGTTTCCTGTCGCACTGCTGCGACTGATAAGAATCTGCGGGGTTGACGTCGTCTGCATTGTTATCGTTAAGTCTTAGGCCAGCCTGGCGGATGTTTTGCCTGCTTTGGGAAACCGTAAACGGGTATCATCAACAACAACATATCTCGAAACTAGCAGTTGAACTTCCATACCGCTGATCAGAGTAAATATACAATATTCAGATACGGTACTTGCGACCGCTAAAAGAACCAAATGCCGGCCCAGCTAAGATCTTTGACTTTTCATTAGGATACAATATCATGGCGATACCCCACATCCAACCATGCGACGAAATGCCGACCATAGGTAGTACCTAAAATTTGTCCAGATACAATTGTTGCTCTAGTGCTTCAGCTTTTGTATATCTGCGCCTCAATAAGCAATGCTGTCCATACTGTCGTCGGAAGCCTTCCAGCTCTATGGGCAGCCATATGGTGCGTGGAATGACATGTGTTCTCGACGCATCGAGAAATGGCTCGCATTTCACCTGTTCCCAGTTTTCCTTGTCTAGCATATATGCTGGTTCAAGGTCCGAGGCTTCAGAACCAGGAAAGAAGGTATCGACCAGAAACTTGCATGCTCGTACATCGACCTAGAGACGTTAGTCAGTACATCCGAAACGTAATGATAGACTTACATATTTTCCCATGTCCTCCTTGTTCTCGTCGTTCATACCTGATGGTATGAGCCAAGTTCCTGGCCTGAACCCGAAACCAACTGTGGCCTCAGAGAATTCTCCTGGCAATAAGCCGTTAAACTCGCTCTTGATAAACTTCGCCTTCATGCCATTTGGCAGGAAGTAAGACGATGGGAAGCGATACCAGTCCTTTCCAAAGCAGACAGAATCCCCAGGCGATCCAAGGCTGGCACCGCCAGGCAACGCAAGACCATCATAGATGCGCATCGGAGCAGAATATGCGTCATATATGCTATACATGCGAGATAATCCCAGATTTATTGAGGCCATGACACAAGAAACGATGACTAAAAGCTTCAATTGAACCGGGATCTTGCCGACCAATGTTCGGGGATTAGACTGTCCAATGGTTGCCAGAATGATGTGAAGAGCCATAGCCGCATTCAGTACCAAAGCGGGATACGCTGGATACATGAAGCGCTCTTCCTTATGCGGCTGGAGGCTGAAAATGGTAAGCCATAAGTAGAACGGAGACATAAAAATGACTGTCCGAAGACCAGTTTGTGGTGACTGCCGGCTTCTTGAAAATACTTTCTGTAGACCAAAGAGTGGAAGAGCGGCAAGCGCCAGAACAAACCAAAGGTTGAAGTTGAGGAGAAGATTTCGGAAATAGAAATGCCACGGCTCCGTCCCATAGATATTTGGCCCTCTGCCTTCGCCACTGAAGACATTGTAGAGGACGATGTTAAGGGGTACAAGTTCTTTTTCCTTGTAGAAGTATGATGAGACAGCGAATTCAAGGAACTAGTTACGTCAATAGGAACTCCTGACATGAGCGTGTCGCTGCAACATACCAGAACAAAAAGTGAAGCCGCGATGCCTCGAATGAAACGCATGGCAGCCTTTGGCAGGGCCTCTCGAGACCCCATAGCAGCAAAGATCAACTCTTCTAGCAAGAACGGAGCAGCCAATGCGACTGAGAACGGCCAGCCAAGTATGCCGCCTACAGCAAACCAGAATATTCCTTGAGCTGTCTTGAGCCCTCCCCGCCAATTGATAAAGGCGGCCATGCCCAACATGGTGGTGTACATGGCGAAGCTCGACGGAAGAAAGGCGGTAGAGGCGCGGAACATGCCAGGGCTGAAGATCATTGACATGAGAAAGAACATTGCAATGCGTGGATTGAGCGTTATGCTGATGACTCGGAAGAGCTGAGTCTGGCAGATTGCGCAGAAGACTGCCAGGACATATCGAATGTAGTAAAACTCGGCAACCTTCAGTCAATCAGCCATGGTCCTCGTTTCCACTCGAAGGAATGGAAGGCGCCGGATACCTTGTTTGGAAATGGCAATAGCCTTCTGACGCTCCCAATGAGCGCATGAATTCCAACATAAAGCCAGCTCCTTATTGCGTATTCTGGGGAGTATTCCCAAGTCTGAAGGCCATAGCCATGGCTGAGATAATGTGTCGGCTCCCAATAATTGAAGGTCTCGTCGCAGTCCTCAATGGGCGAATATAAAGCAGATATCAGATTCGCAGCAAGGAATACCCAGAGAGCAAGAATTGGCGTGACAGCAAATGGTGTTGCTTGGGGTCTGTGGAAGCATTTTGTCAGCCTTGGGGTTCAAAAGGACATTCTACAATCTACATTGAGGAACACTCACAGCTTCTTCGGTCTCACTGGAGCATCAGAACCTTCCGAAGGAGCTGCATGCTGTCTATCCGTTGTCGACATTTCGATGGCTCTCAATGACGCCACGGTGGAAGCATTGCCTTCATAGAAAGGATAGAATCTCACAAAGTAATCAGATAATCAGGTAATCAGGTAATCAGGTAATCAGAGGACTTCTCCCCGCCATCGAGACGCGTTCAGCCGTGACGGAATCCAAGCTCACCAACCCCTGTTAATGCACGGACACCCCCTGCAACGCTAACGCCACAGTACCAGGAAACTTTGCGACTCGAGACTTTTATCGCAATTCTCCAGCCTTGTGCTCTTATCGGGCGAAATTTATTTTGCTACCTCACATACGCTCTATCTACACAATTTCTGGAATATTAATTGTATCACTTGACTTTTTCAGATGCATGAATAGGATATCAGGTTATTAGGATTTAGGACTTGGAAACAGCAAGGTCTTGCATACTTACGGCAGCGATATGGACGCTATTTCCGGCAACTCTGCTGGTCAGCCAGCTCATCATGTTAGACCTCAAGATGACAGCACTACGGCTTCACAAGTGGCGGTCTCAGTCTTGAGCGCGATTCCTGGCTTGGGGTCAGTAAATCCATCGGTGAACGTAGCGCAGATCGAAGATGGTGAGCAACCTGAGCAATTGAGTCCAGACGCCCGAGGCTTACAATCTATTCAAGCAGCACGCCCGGACTCCAGAACCACGCAAGAGGGCAATTCACACGATGCTATGGATACAGACACAGGAATCGAAGCTGCTGCACAAGATGCGACGACACACGAGAATACGGCAGCAGATGCTGAGGAGCAGCCCTCCGTCACAACTGCATTAGAGACTCTATTGGGTGGACTGTCGCCACCTCCACCAGACGAAAGGGACGATTCAGCCGACGTGCAGGCGCAATTAATCGCAGAAGCCGCAGCCGATGCAAACGATATAGAGATGGCGAATGGCCATACAGAGGAAGTTCAGACTTCGCACCCAGTGGCCATCGCAGAACAAGCCACATCTGCAGCCCCGAACGATTCTGCAATGATGGACTATATACCTCCGGCCGAGATGATCGACGCCAATATGGAAAACGTGGAGCCTCAAGAAGCCGAATTCGAGGTTGACTCTTCGCCGTACGAGTCTTCGTCCGACGATAGTTCGGATGATTCCAGCTCGGAGGAGGATAGCGATGAGGACGCATACCAACTATTAGATCCAGCTGAGCAGGCTAGGATATTGATGGAAGGCGACGGCGGCTCCGACGATGAAGGTGGCAAAGGCGGCAAAGGATCTGGAGGGCAACTACGGACAAAGAACGAGGTCCCAGAGGAGATCATTCCCAAGCCAGATGTGACGATTACTGCGGAGATGAAGATCGAGGAATTGGGAGATGTGGAGGCTATTGTCGAGAATATGGTCCTTGTCAAAGCGAAGATATCCGGCGAGTACAGAGTCTTGGAGAGTGGCTCGGTGCTCTGCTTGGAGGATCGAAGTGTTATCGGCGTTGTTTCGGAGACTCTGGGAAGAGTGCAACAACCATTATATTGTGTACGATTTACTAATGCCGAGGAGGTGGCAGCAGCTGGCCTCTCGAAGGGAACAAGGGTATTCTACTCGGAGCAACATTCTACGTACGTCTTCACGCAAACGTTGAAGGCGTTCAAGGGATCGGACGCCTCGAATCTGCACGACGAGGAGGTCGGCGATGAAGAAATCGAGTTCTCGGATGACGAGGCTGAGATGGAGCACAAGAGGAAGGTCAAGCAGAAGAAGCTGGAGAGACGAGGCGGAAGAACGCAAGAAATGGGTGGTCGCGGCGGCCGAGCAGAGCACCCCCTGAGACAGGAGTCATACAACGCGGCGGCCGGCATCAGCTACGACGACGATGAAGATGGGCCATACAGGCCTTTAGCAAGACCAACGGGCTATGCAGACAAGATGGGCAGGACAGAAGCTCCGGAGGAGGGTGCTGGATATTCCAGACCCAGCGGATCCAACGATCGTCCTCGAGAGCCATACGGCAACTCCAGAGGCAGAGGGGGCGACAGAGGCAGAGGAGGCGACAGGGGCAGAGGGAGAGGCGGCGACCGCGGCCGTGGCGACCGCGGCCGCGGGCGAGGAGCATTCCAGGACCGGCGCTACCCACCCGCACCCGCCGACGCGCCTCAAGACCCACGCAAGAACCGAGGCTACGGCTCGCCAGCACCGCCGCCCTTCTCGTACCCCTCGGCGCCACCGCAGCAGCACGCGTACCCGCAGCCGCCGTTCCCGTTCCCGCAGCAGAACTTCGCGGCGCCGCAGAACTTCGCGCCGCAGCCGTACGCGCCGTATGCTCCGGCGGGGGGGTGGGCGCCGCCGCCGCAGCTGCCGGCCGGCGCGTTCATCAACCCGGCGTTCTTTGGCGGACAGCAGGCGCAGGCACAGTGGGCGCCGCCGCCTCCTCCTCATCCTCCGTCGCAGTTTGGGGGATGGACGGCGCCGGCGCAGCAGCAGCAGCAGACTCCAGAGGGCGCGAGGGCGCTGGCGGAGGCGCAGGAGAAACTCCGGATTCTGCGGGAGAGCATGGGCGGGCCGAGGTGATGATGTAGAGGCGGGGTGGGGTGGGGGGGATGTGGTGGTTGGGATATGGATATTTTGTATAGATCATGTGAAGACAGGCAGGCAGGCAGGCAGGATAGTTATTGTACTGTACATACATCCAATCCACATGGGATTCTGGCGAAGTGTGCATTCGGGCGTGTGATGATTGCAGGAAGGTTGGGATGGATGATGTATGCATGTGCTGTACTGTACTGTATGTATGTATGTACATACATACAGATGACAGGTATTCCTGGGGCTCGCTCTCCACCACGGCTCGAAACGACGGGCGTGGACATCATTGTCGATCGTCATCTTGTGTGTCTGCTGTGGCTGAGTATCTCTCTGGCGGGAGGGCTACGGAAGATTGACCTGGGAAGTCATGAAACGTGCTAGGCAGGGCGGGAAATTGGGTCTGTCGGCGTGAGGTGGGGTCGGTTGGAATTGCGCGTTGGGGTAGGTGCGTAGAGAGACGAGGGATGAGACACGGGGAGGCAAGGACATCGTCATCGCTGGAGTATTGGAGTGGAAGTGGAAGGGGAAGGGGAAAGCGATGGGTTTGGAGGCAAGGTGGATGTGGATGGGGATGTGAAGGGTGTAGTATTCCTTCGCAGGCAAGGACGGGTCAAGGCAAGGAAGGAAGGAGGAAGGAGGAAGGACAGCATAAGCACAGCATAGGTCCATCGTCATCAGAGCTATTCATGCAGTACAGTAGAGAGGGTATGTAGTTAATAATGTATCTACAGTATGTAGTCACGACAAACAAGAAGAAGAAGACGAAGTAGAAGACGAAGAAGAAGAATCCATGATGGCGATCACCCCATCATCTAGGTGTATGTACATACATATGTACAGTATGTATGTAGCGTCGAAACCCCCATTTTGCAATCTCCCACGACGAACTCCCTGAACTGAAACAATGGCCGACTAGGCCTGTAGCAGTAAAGCGTCAGGTACGGGCTGCATGCGCGTTGAAGGCAGAGGCGAGTGATTGGCTGTCGAAGGATATGTAAGGATGCTTGGCAGGGACTCGCAGCCCCTATTCTTATTCCTCTTATTCTCCTCATCCATCACGTACCTGGGTACTTACTTAGGAACATGTGCAATATGTACAATATGTATGTATGTTGTGTGTATGTTGTATGTATATTGTATTATATTGTATGTACCATCCACCCATCCATCACATGTGGCGCACCCGTCTGACAGACAGACAGACACATCCGCCATCCGCCCACCCTCTCCCTCACTTCCTCCCTCTCCCTCTCCCTCTCCTCTCCCTCACCTCACCTTACCTCACCTCACCTCACCTCACCTCATCTCCCCCATCACCGTCGCGACCTCATTGTCGCTGTCATTCTTTTAGTTGATCTATCTACCTACACATCACCTCTTTGAGCAGAGCCTGATTGTTGTCGTCTTCGTCGCCGGCTCGTCGCTCTTTTCCTCCCCTCGCCATTTACATATTCACCTCCCCCCATCAAATACAGTCTTCCCGACGTCACTTTCCAACTTCATCCTCATTCCTTCATTCTTTAGATAAGATACCAATACCACAATCCAATCTCGACCTTACTTCACCACAGCATATTCGACAAGTGCCATCTTCTCCTGACGTGTTATATGAGAAGATCTGTTGCATCATTGCTTCATCTGCCGTAGCTACTCGGTCGCACTCACTCGCACCGCACCTTGATATTGAATCACTGCCGACAAAAAAAAAACATCTGGACAATTCCATTACTCGCCATCACACGATCCACCATCGGCTACATACAACCTTGGCCCTTCAGTACCACGACAATGGCTGCTCATGCTCGTCATGGCCATGCGCATGGTCTGCATCAAGCACGACAGCTCGGAGAACTCGTCCCGCGTGCTAACAGCAAAGTCTCAGTTGATGCTGGTCCGCCAGAGCGAAGACAGCAAAAGACCCTCACCTCGGTCGTCTACTATACCCTCGCCCCAACCTTTACTGACAGTGTCGCTGGCTACTCTACTGCCAGCGTAGGCGAGGTCATACCAGCTGCCACTGTTGCGCAAGCTCCGAAAAGCTCTCTGAAAAGCTCCGCTCCTAGCCCCAAGGCGTCCGCTGCAAGCACGTCCAAGGCAGCCCCAGCGGTCTCTGCATCTGCATCTGCACCTGCATCTGCATCTCTGTCCGATCTGCCATCCTCCATTGTGCCAACGCAGTCTGCTGATGTCACGGATTCGGTCATTCTTGCAGAATCCCAGACAGCCCAGAAGTCGACGCCTACCTCTTCATCCACCGCCACCACCAGTGCAACCGCAGTCCCAGTAGTAGATGCTGGCATGTCATCCGGAGGAAAGGCTGGTCTTGCCATTGGAATCGTCCTCGGATTTGCCGCCATCGCCTTCTTGATCTTCTTCTGCTTCAGACAGCGCAAGAAGGCCCAAGAGCGCGAGAAGATCGATGATGAGAAGTTGGACACCGCCACTCCTGCATTTGCTCCGGTCCCAGACAGAGCCGGCAGCACTCGTTCTACCAAGACCATGTCTACTGCTCCGCGTCTTGATGTTCGCCCTACCACTGCTTTCTTCATGCCAAATCGTACCAGCCAGATGTCCAAGTCGAATGCAGCTGGAAATGGAATTCCGATGACTTCCCAGCCCAAGTCTGGCTTGGCTCCTCAGGGTGCCTGGGACCGTCCGGTGACCGCAGAGAGCCAGAACAGAGCGAATCCATTTGGAAACCATGCCGAGGCCATTGATCCGGTCAATGCTGCCGGACCATCTATCGTTGAAGGAGTCTCGGCTGCGGGCGTTGTTCTGGCTGCTGGAGCCGCTGGAGCCGCCGCTGCCCGATCTGCAACATCAGGCAATGATGGACCGAACGGCGCTGCTCCCGTTGGCGCAGTCATCAAGGGACCTGTCCGCAGCACTTCTCGCGGGGCCCAGAACAAGTACACACCAAACGGCAAAGGACAAGGGCCATTCTCCGATGCCGCCAGAACTGACGGAGGTGCTCAGAACACTCCGCAGCAGGTACAGAACACTGCAGTCATTCCTATGCCACTTGCCGGTGTGATCGAGGAGTCCCGCCCTTCCACACCTACTGGCCAGATGGCTGCCGCCGCCGCCGCCGCCGCAGAAGCTCCACTTTACCGCGTCCACCTCGACTTCTCTCCTTCGATGCCCGATGAGCTTAGAGTCAGAGCTGGCGAGATCGTCAGACTGATCAAGGAATTCGATGACGGATGGGTAAGCATCTCCTTCTCCCCTCGCACTCACTTTGCTAACACGGTACAGTGTATGTGCACCTCCGACGACCTCTCCGCCGAAGGCGTCCTCCCACGCACCTGCATCTCCAACCGCCCCATCCGTCGCCCCCAGAGCTCTCCCCCAAACAGCGCCAACGGCATCAACGGCCAATACCCGCCAAACGGCCAGCGTCGCCACTCCCCACCCAGCGGCGCCCGCTCTCCAGCGATGAACCCCAACCACCGCAACGGCCCGCAATACCGCCCGCACCCGCAAGGCCGTCCAATGTCGCCAGCCAACGGACGCAACTCCCCCGGTCCGGGCCACGGCCCCGGCCCGCAATACCGTCCCCAGCAGCAGCAGCAGGGCCGTCCGATGTCACCCGCCATGGGCATGAACGGCTCTCCACACAACGGACCACCGCAGGGCCAGGGCCAGCCGAGAGCCGTGACGCCGCCCAGCGCGCTGCGCGTGCTCACGCCAGGCATCGGGCCGAGCGACAGCGTGACGAACATCGCGGCGAGCTTCCCGCTGCCGGGGAGCCCGGCGCCGAGCCAGACGTCGCATGGGAGGAGCAGCGATGAGATGCCGCGCGGGGTGCCCGAGGTGACAGTTACGGCGCCCGTGGAGAGGAAGCCGGTCGCGGTGGGGAGGAAGCCGTTGCCTGGGCAGGCGCAGTAGATGGGGGTATGGCTTGTGAATAGGAGAGGCAGGCGGTGGGATAGTGGAATGGGAGGTGTTAGGCAGGGGGTGTAATGGTGTTTGCTACGAAGGATTTTGACGAACTTTGCCTTGCGTGGATGTCGGTCTCCTCTTTTGTTTTTCTTTTTCTCCCCTGTTTCCAAATTACATGTTTTTTCTGGCTAGTCCTCGCGATCGTCATCTGACCGCCGGTACTGCTTGATCTTTATCGGCCAGACGCGGCATTGCGCCGTGTGTGAGCGACGCGGCGATTCTTGAATTTCTTTCCCAGCAAAGAGCAGACGGACGGGGCGTGCTGATGCTTGGTCTGCGCCTCTTCTTCTTTTTCTTCTTCTTATTTTTTTTCTGAGCTTTATCGTGCGTGGTCCTGGCCTCTTCGGGATGTCGGCACGGCTGTTTGTTTGGTGGAGGATGGAGGACGGACGTACGAGGGATGGAGGGAGGAGATCAGAGCGAGGTTGTTGGCATGTATATATTTTTGCCCGCCCGTCGATGCCGGCCCGGAAGGTTTCGGGGCGTGGATGCTGAGGAGAGGGGGTAGTGGGTAGTGGGTAGGGAATTGAGGTCTAGCTAGCTAGATACTGCTATTCAGTTCCAAGCTGTTTTCTTTGGCGGGGTCGTGTGAGATGTGATGGGATGAGATGTCTTGCGTGAGGTGGTGAGGTGATGGTATGTGTCAATGCGACGACGCTGCTGGTGTGGAATTCGCATGTCTAACTAAGCTGATGTGACGTGTGCAGAACGGTTCTAAAGTCTATATGCAATCCCCCCTTCCCTCCCCAAGTCCTTGTGTCTATATGTCCCACTTCCCATTCCTTCCCTAGGCCACGCACGCAGATGCAGATGATTCTGCGACGCAGCTGCGCTCGCGCTCGCGCTCCCCGCCATAATCTAGTTCTAATCATTCCCTCCTGTCATCCCCCCCCCCCTCTACAACCCCTCCATCTCCAGCATCCCCTCCAACACCGCCAACACCTCCCGCGCCTCCAATCTCCTCCCGGACTCATACCGCAGCATCCCCTCCACCAACCCCCGGAACTCCCGCCACCCCACCATCCCCCCCCGGAAGTCCTCGCGCTCCGGCAGCACCTCCTCCCACGGCCGCGCGGGGAACTCGGCGTACCACTCGAACGGCGGCGTCGGGAAGGCCGCGGCCTCGGGCCAGCCCTCGCGCGTCGGCGTGCCCAGCGTCTTGAAGATCGACAGGATCAGGCCGAGCTGGTTGCCGTCCTCGGCCGCGCCGCGGCTCTCGAACAGCCCGCGCGGCGGCGCGCGCAGCGCCTCCGCGAGCACGCAGCCGGCTGCCCAGACGTCGAGCGCGGGGCCGTACGCGCGGTTGCCGAAGAGCGTCTCGGGGGCGCGGTAGCGCGAGGTGCCGACGTCGAGGATCTTGGCGTCGGGGGGCTCGGCGGGCAGCGAGAGCGCCGGGTGCCAGGCGGTGCCGAAGTCGGCGAGGGAGGCGGGGCCCGAGACCGAGGAGAGCAGGATGTTGGAGGGCTTGACGTCGCGGTGGATGATGCCGGCGGCGTGCAGGTGGGCGAGGGCGGCGAAGAGGTCGGTGAAGATGGTGAGGGTCTGCGTCTTGCGGAGGGGCGTGCCGGCCGAGAGGATGTGCGCGAGGGTCAGGGGGAGGTAGGGGAAGAGGAGGACGAGGCGGCTGTGCTGGTCGCGGAAGGTGGAGTGCAGGGTGATGATGTTGGGGTGGTGGAGGGACTGCAGGATGCGGGCTTCACGCGCAGCGTTGTGCGGCTCCGTGAGGTGTGTCTCGGTGATCACTTTGAGGGCGATGGCGCCCGAGGGGGTGGAGTGGCGGTAGACGCGCGAGACGAGGCCGGAGGCGATGAGGTGGCAGTTGCGGTAGGGGCTGATTGTTGTGCCGGGCGATGAGGGTCGGGAGGAGGAGGAGGAGGAGGTGCCTGTGGTGGAGTTGCTCGTTTGTGATGTGTCGCTCGAGGAGAGGGCGAGGCAGACGGCTGTGTAGGCTTCCTGCATGGTGTTAGTGGGGGGATCGAGCATACGTGAGCATGAGATGTAGCAAAATACAAAGGATAGGGAAACCAGGCTGATTGATAGGGAAGTGCAAAGCTGCAAACGCGTCTATGCAGAGTGGCCTCAAGACCAGTTGACCAAACCGTAGCTCGAGAAGGAGCAGTCTGAAAAAAGATGGACGAATATGCATGACATATATAGAGTAAATGCAAAAAAACATGAGGTGCATCGGATTTGAACCGATGACCGCCTGGACGTTCACACCCTCCAGACGCAGCTGGTCATGGAGGCTGAGTCTGAGAAGTGTGAGCTGGAATCAGGCGCGCTACTGCTGCGCCAGCACCCCGACTGTTGAAAGATGTCCGCTTAAAGATGCTATTGTAGAGAATCTTCCTTCTCTTCTCTTCCCTTCCCTTCGGTTGCCCTCGCCGTCTGAGAAAAAGCTTTGCTGCAGGAAGGAGGGAGGAAGACCTCCAAACGAGGAGATGCCGAGACAAGGTTTGTGAGTTTGAGACGTCTTGATGTTGAGGAAGGAATGCAGGAGATGTAACAACATGTAACGCCATGTAATGCCAGGGAGATATATAGATAGAATAAATAGGGACTTACTAAAGAGTGGGAATCATTATATGCCTCTGTCTCTGCCGCAAAGGCGGCTTTCTGGGCCTTGGCCTTGGACGTCTCTCCAGCTGCCTCTATTCCCTTCTGGCTACGGAGCGTCAGAGTCGTGAGGTGAAGTGAGGATGGGGGACTGGCTGCACTTACATATTCTGGACATTCTCGAATCTTGCTGTGGCGGAGACGCTCGCTCTCCAATTGCCAGTGGTCTGCATTCGAGAATACGAAGGGTTATGAAGGGCTATAAAGGGTTATGTTTACGTGGTCAACGTCAATTACTGAGGAGGAATGGAGGCCGGATGCGGAAATGATTATGATTACTTTCAGGAAGATCACGTGAGATCTCTCTTGTCGAGGGATCTTGGGAGTTTACGATGCAATGCATGACATGAACTTCAACTCTATTCTCTTTGCGACGAGTTCGCTCTTACAAGAGTATTTTGTTATAGTCTATAATGAGAGTGAGAATATGAGAATCCGGTCGTCTCCTGTCATTTGATATTTGATATTTGATAATGACAGGCGTCGTCCTAACTCGTCTTAGCTCTCGGAGCCCAGACGCCGACGGAGTATAGCCGGATTAAAGCGGCCGCAATGACAAAGATGCCAAGACGAGGTCGCATGCATACAGGCCATGACAGAGAGAGCTCATGTCCATGTATGTCAACACAATCCGTCGCCAGCCCGTTATTCTTCCTGCTCTGCTCTTCTCTGCCACTTCGTCGCTGTCTACTGGTGGCAGAAGAACAAACACTGGCTTGAATATACGTCCATACCAGACTGATCCATACACATCAGGATGGATGCTCTGGCTCGGCAGGAATATCCTGCCATGCTGGTAAGCGTCCTTCCCTTCCTCATGGCCACCGGCTTGCGCGGGACACAATTGACACATCTGTAGGCGTCGCTGCCACCGATGCAAGCGGTCAATATATTCAATGAGCGTATAAGGCGGGTAGGTAAAGTCAACACGGAGATAGCGGATTGGCTTCAGGTATGTCAATTGCGACGGCAGCCAGAGAGCCTTTCGTTGACACAGTGTAGGAGCGTCGCAAGGTCGAAGAATTATACGTACAAGGACTCAAGAAGCTGGCGCAGAAGCAGCCTCCAGACAATCGATCCGAGCTTGGGTGAGCACATGCCCAACGCAGCGCGACAGTTTATAACTCGAAACTTACCAGTCTGTAGGGTCTTCACGACACCATGGGCGAAGATAGTCTCAGCTACCGAGCAGATTGCTACATCGCACGCGCTGTTCGCGCAACGAATCGACAAAGATGTAGAGCAGGCATTGCGCGCATTCCCAGCGAAGAACAAGGAGATCGCCTCGATAGGGACAATTCAAGGAAACCTAATGCATCTCGCAAAAGAATACGAGTCTGCCCAAGAAGCGTCTGACAAGCTGATCAGGAAGGGTGGCAAGGCGAATGCCGCGAAGGTCGAGAATGCGGCGCAGAGGTTGGCGACTGCGAGCGCGGAGTGGGATTCTCAGGCACCATTTATATTTGAGAAGCTCCAAGCGGTCGACGAGACGCGCCTAAATCACCTACGAGACGTCCTTACACAATATGGGACGCACGAGGCCGATCAGGTTGAGAGGAATCGGATTGCCGCCGAGACGACGTTGAACTCGTTGTTGGAGGTGGATACAGCAGTAGAGATTAACAACTTTGCTGCAAATGCGACCCAGGGGAAGCCGAGACTTGACCGGAGACCGGCCGCCAGGACTGGATCCACTGTCAGTGCTGCTAGCAGCTCTTTGCAACCGCCTCCCTCGTTGCAGAGGCCTTCTGGAGAGGATAGTGTAAGCCAGCATTCTGTGAGAAATGATACGTCATCTGGTGAGCGTCTCTCATGTGGACCCCCTGAATACCAGCTCTAATCTTTATGTAGATCATAAAAAGGAAAGTACCTTGAAACGCTTCGGGACAATGATTGGCAGGAGACGGCAAAGCATTCACGCTGGCTCTTTTGGGCGTTCTACTTCACCATCTAAGGGATTTACTGCTCTTGGACATCCTCCACGTAGTAGGGATGGTAGGCCAGCCCCGTCACCACGCGGCTCTTCCACCAATCTCCGAGAATCAACACGACAAAACAGCAGCCTGGGTGCAGTTGCTGAGTCTCAAACATCACGAAGGTCATCTAGACAGGAGCCTCCGCCGAAAGATCTCGCGAACGGTGAATATGAAGATTCATCTGTCGCGAAATCTCGGCGCATTATGGCGGGTGAAGCAGTAGACGAGGCAGGCGTATCAGGCGTAAAGCCTCTACCAGGTCCACCGTCATTGCAGCGCCTTGATGCAGGCACTGTTTCTCCCACTAGACGAGACTCGGAAGGTTTCTCTGTTCCTCCAGCATTCAATGATCCTATTTCTCAAGCTCAAGCCGAAGCAGCCGAAGCAAACGACACGGTACCACCGGCGTTCAAGCTTGACATTAAGCAAACCCCTATTCAAGAGGAGGATGCAGATGCGCAAGCTGCCTTATCAAGTGTTGCCAACACTCTTCGCTCTGCAAATATCTTGACTCCAAGTCGCAAGGTTGGCACTATAAGAGGACGGAGAGATGTGCGAAATACCATGTATATTCCGCCACCTGATCAAGCAATACCTGAGGCGCCACGCACTCCTGAGGCTTACATCGCATCATCTCCATCTGCCTTCGGGGGCGGACGAGCAGCTGCTCTAGCTGCGCTTGGAGGAGAAGTCGGCTCTTCTGCTGATTCGATACGCTCATCGGCTTCTGTGGGAGGATCTCACATCAAGCATCCTGAGATGACGAACCCTGGTCTCAACTCTTCAATCATCGAAACAGTGAATGCGTTGTTTGAGAACGGCGAGATCAAGACTGTTAATGTAGTTGGAGAACTCGCTCTTTCTTATGTGCACGACCCATCAGCGTCTTCAGAAAGTCCAGGTACGTTGCACTATCTCATGATTCGGCGGTGAAGAATAGACTGACAGATGAATAGATATCGAGACCATCCGCCTCGACAACTTCCAGGCCCTCGAAGCCATCGCGCCCAACAAAATCTTCGTCAACGAAACCTCGACCTCGGAGCGTCCTGGCGAATACAGCGTTGCAGTCTCACACATCCCCCGCACCAACTGTGCATTCAAGTATAAAGTGCACGTCGATCCCGCCAATCTCCTTCCTCACGTGCCTCTATTGCTTAAACCGGCGTGGCGCGCAACAGGAGGCGATAAACTGGGTATTGTCGTCGAGTACTCCCTCAATCCAGCCTTCTCAACCCAGCCGATAACGTTGAGCAATCTCGTGCTGATCGTCTCCTACGAGGGCGCTAAGGCGATAAGCGCGCAGACGAAGCCGTCGGGGACGCATGTCAAAGACAAGTCGCTCGTCTTCTGGCGGTTGGGCGACGTGACGCTCGACCCGAGCCAGCCGGCGCAGAAGGTGATAGGAAGACTGTTGGGCGATCAGGGAGGACAGCCGACGCCAGGGGTCGTGGAGGCGAAGTGGGAGGTTGTGGTGCCGCGCGGGTGGGGCTTGGGGAGTGGATTGGGGGTTAGCAGGAAGGTGGTGGAGGGGAAGGGGAAGGAGAGGGAGGTGGATCCGTTTGCGGACGAGGATGCGAAGGCGGGAGAGGAGTGGGTGGAGGTGGAGAGTGTGAGGAAGATTGGGAGTGGGAAGTATGACGCGCTTACGGTTGGGGAGGAGACTATGTGAGGGGTTCTTTTGTGGATGTGGAGGGTTAACCAATGGTGTATTATAGTAGATAGGGTTGCAAACTCGTTTTTTGAGGCCGGGCGGCGTGGCCGTACATAACGAGCATGTATATACCACAGGGCAGCGTTATCATATATATATATATGTATATATATATTCAATCCAACGACTGCAGCATCTGATTGTCCCTGTCGCCGCGGTCTTTGCATTTCTCTCCTGCAAAAAGGAAAAAAAGTTGGACATCAAGGCCATCATGAAATATCCTGTACTCTAACTTGAAGTCCTGATCTCTATAGGCAGACATACAGACAGACAGACAGACAGACAGATAGGCGGATGGAAAACAATCGCCTGCCACGCTAATGCAAATGCAAATGCCGCAAACCCTGTATATGTATGTAAGGTACATACGCATGCATACTTCCATTTCGCCTGCTTCGCCAAAAATATATATCCTCATCCATATGCTCTCCCTCACCTCCTCCTCGGTCTCTGTCCTCTGCCCTCTACCCTCCATCCCATATCCTCATCCCACCCACTCTCCTCAGCCATACAGCAAATCCTCCACCAGCCTCGCAATCGCCAAACTACTCGTCAGGCCCGGACTCTCGATGCCGAGCAAATTCACCAACCCCTCGAACCCCTCCTCCTTCCTGACGACGAAATCCTCGAACGCCCTCCCCCCCGCCGGGCCCAGCTTCGGCCGCACGCCCGCGTAGTCGGGCGCCAGCCGGCCCTCCTCGATGTCCGGGAGGTACTTCTTGATCTCGCGGACCGCAGCGGGCAGCCGGCCGGCGCTCACGGAGAGGTCGGACGCCGACGACACCCACTCGACGTCCGGGCCGAAGCGCATGCGGCCCGCGATGTCGAGCGTGAGGTGGGTGCCGAGGCCGGCGAGGCCGCGCTCGGGCACCGGGTAGATGAGGCGGGAGACCCGCGGCCGGGAGCCGGCGTAGGAGAAGTAGTTGCCCTTGGCGAAGTACTGCGTGAGGTGGCGGGCGGGCGGCAGGACCAGGTTTGCGACGTCGCAGGCGGAGAGGCCGGCGGCGTTGATGACGTTTTCGGCGGTGATGGAGGAGGAGAGGCCGGTGTGGGCGTCGAGGGTGGTGAGTTCCCAGCCGGCGGTGCCGGGGGTGTGGGCCCCTGGTAGGGGGTGGAGGGAGGTGACGGCGGTGTGCAGGGCGAGGTCGCCGGAGGAGGAGAGGAGGGTTGTGAGAAGGTGGTCCATGTAGGCGTGTGAGGAGAGGATGCCGGTGGTTGGGGAGGAGAGGATGCCGGACAGGGCGCGGACGGAGGGCTCGAGGGCGGAGGCGGCGGGGAGGGAGAGGAAGGAGGTGGGGATGGAGAGGGAAAGGGAGTGGGCGTGGAGTTTGGTGAGTTCCTAGGGGGTGTTAGAAGGGAGAGAGAGAGGGAGAGGGAGAGTTGGGGGAGGTTACTTCGAATTGCTCGTTTGTCTGCGCGACTATCCACTTCCCGCAGTTCTTGTAAGGGATATTGTGCCGCTCACACATGTCGTACAGCATTTCCCGTCCCTCGATGCATAATTTCGTCTTCAGACTGTCCTTGGGGTAGTAGAGGCCTGCGTGGATGACCTGCCCTCGTCAGCCCTGTCTGTTATCCCCATCCCCATCCCCATCCTTCCCCCAATCGTCCATGCAACACCGTGCAAGAACCGACAGCACGCACCTCGCTATTCCGACTACTCGTCTCCATCCCCACCGCCGCGTTCCGCTCAAGCACAATCGTATGTCCCTCCTCCCTCGCCGCCAGCCTTGCCGCGATCGCCAGCCCCACCGCGCCGCCGCCGATAATCTGTGTTTCCCGTCAGCCCCTCTCTTGTTGCCTTCCCCTCCTATCTTCCCCCCCCCACATCTTTTTTCTCCCATCGCCCATGCCCCGTCTCTTCGTCCCGCCTAGGATCCCGAGATCGCAGTCCTGACTCCGCACCACAAAAAAACGCAAGGCGCCACATCCCCACGGAAGAGGCAAACTCACCGCATGCGCAAAGTCCGCGTTCGGCGCCCGCTTCAGCATGTAGCTGCGCATCATGTTCACGGTCGTCATGGCTGCGCTGCACGGGGGCCGGCCGTGGCCGTGGTGCTCGTCGTCTCGCTCAGCGGGGCCGAGGTCCTTCGCTTCGGTAGTGGATAGCCAGGGCAGGGCAGCGGCCAGTTCATGGTTTGCAGGAGTGCAGGAGTAAGGGCATTGTTGATTGACGATGCTGATGTTGGTGTTGAAGCGATAGATTAGGTCCCTTATCTGCGGGAGCGGAGAGCTATGGCGGATCGGCACGAGGCTGAGGGACGAGGCTGATGCTATAATGGAGGGGCGGGGTGTTCGGGGGTCTGGGCGGAGGGAGAGGCAGGTGAGGAGGGGAGCGCACATAAATGAGGACTTCATTTTTCGCCGAAAGATGAGATTGAAGGTATGGATGCATATATATGTGACGATTAACTTGCTTTGGCTGGGATTCTCACTACTTTAGTCTACTGTCTTGCTTAATACGGCAAATTGATGGCTCTTCGAGATTACGCTTTTACGCTGGTGCAGAGTGCAGACGGTTCAAACTCTTACGAGACATAGATAATCCATATTCTCCTTCGCCAACTATAGGATATGTCTATGCAGTCTATCCATATCTATGGCGTTACTCGATACCCAGTATCCTTCATCTCATCACATGGGCATGCATCACCACGGATACTCCTCCCCCTCCCAAGTCAAATACGTCGCCACTCCCTTCTCACCCTCCTTCTCCCCTCCCCGCCCATGCAACGCAATCATCGCTATCATCTTCCCCACACTCTCCCTTGGCGAAATTGTCCCCTCGACCTCCCAAGCCAACTCCACGGCTCTCGCCAAATCCGTGTCCACCTCGCCCGGATGCACAGCCAAAATAGTAGGCGCATGGGCGTGTTTCGTGTACGCGAGCTCGGCGGCGAGATGGCGCAGCCCCATGTTCAGCGCCGCCTTGCTCGCGGCGTAGGCGGCGAAGCCGTCCTCGAAGGCGCGGAAATTCTTCATGGAGCCGGAGTCCGAGCTGATGAAGATAAGGTTCTTGATGATGAGGAGGGGCTCGGCGGGGGGCGCGGCTTCTGCCTGGATTTGGGTGCTGGGGGCGGAGGGAGAGGGAGGAGCGTCGTCGAGGACTACGTCGACGTCCGCGTACTGGGGTCCGTTTTTTAGGGAGAGAAGAGCAGATGCGCACATGAGCGGCCCGGTGGCGTTGGTTGTGAGGTGCTTTTGGAAGGTTTGGAAGGATCTGAAGAGCCTGTTAGACTATTTCAAGGATATAGAGAGCGAAGGAATATGGAAAGAGATTGGGGTATTTTGGCTGATATGGAAATGAAGAAATTTCGGGGTATACAAGGAAGCAGAAGAAGATTAAAGACTGATAACTGCAAGACAACTTCCCAGCAACCTGAGAAGAGAAATCATCGACTCACCTTCCAAGCACTCGATTCGGATACTCCAAGATTCCCGCATTCACAATGACGTTCTCGATGATCCGTCCCCTGAGACGAGCTCCCTTGACCAGACTTCCTATATACTCGGCCATGCGCTGGATACTGTCCTCGTCTGTCACGTCGCATTCGACGATCATCAGAGCGCCTTTCTCCTGATCCCGAGACTGAGCCTGCAAGGCAAGAAGCTCGGGCGCGTTGATGTTGCGGGCTGTGGCTATAACATGTTGGTCGTGCTCAAGAAGGAGTTGTCTGGCGAATTCTAGGCCGATGCCGCGGGAGGCGCCGATGATGAGGTGGGAGTGGCGCTGTATAGGACGGTTGGGGTAGAGGACCATTGTGATAATGTGGATAGGAGAATGCTTAGAATGCAGATGAGATGAGACGAGAGGAGAGATGAGAAATGGAATGATAAATATAAATATATACTCGAGAAGAGAAGGAAGTAAGTGATCTATTTATAAGTACAGCGAAGACGAGGAGAAGAGAGATAGACAGGTAGAGTACCTACATTCTAAGAAGAGGAGATAGATATATGTACTCTAAGACTACGAGGGGGTGGATTACCTCCCTTTAACCTTAGATCGTAGCTCGGATATGGCTTCCTGTTGCAGCTGCAGTAGCACTAGACAGACATGCGCTAACATCATCGGCTTTCCGTCCACCGTCCACCATCGACCGTGCACTGTTTTTTTGGTGATGAGGATAATCGAGGATAACTCTTCATATTTGTATTCCATACACCTTCGGATTGAGGAGCCTATGTGTGTCATGACGAGTGTGTTTCTCTAATGTTTTTATTGATATGTGTTGTTGAACGAGGGTGCGGACTAGCCCCCTGAGAACCCTTCAGTACGTCGAGGATGAAGCGGGGAGGCCAGCGTCTAAATAAGCTTCTTTCACCAGATCTAAGCGCGTTAATCCCCGTTCTCCTTTCTCCTTTCTCCTTTCTCCTTTCTCTTGCTCTGGCTGTCTTTTCTCTGATTCATGGCTAATATATCGAAAGGATACCTGTTCCACTGCTATCCTGGCTGGATCCACGACCTGTCAATGTCGTGGATATGCAATGCAATATTATGCAGCCCTTCGGCATGAACCAGTCGATTTTCTGGAGACGTCTCTCGGGAGTCGGCACTCATAGACACCAGGCAGGGACTGAATTCCAGAGAAAAGGATGCTCGTGCTCGTGCCTCCTTTTTCCTCTTCATCTCTCCCGATCTATCTTCTCGGTTTCCATCTCTCTTGTGTTGTATTGTACTATACAGAAAGTTGGAACCTGGAATCTGGAACCCCGAAAGCCGAGTATCTGGGGCTGGCTGGTCACCAGGAACACCAATGACTCTGTTCCCATCGTTTCATACAAGGTATCCTGAGTCCCACGTTCCAAATGCTGGTCGCAAGTGCTTCGAGTCTAGCTGCGTTTGGTCCTAATTTTCTCCATGTACTACCCCCGATATCCCCGGGTTTTGATCTTCTGTACCAAGTTGACGCTGTTCGCCTAAGATTCCTGTATTCGGATCAGCGAATTTCATGGTTGTCGGTCCTTCATCGTTGAATGGGAAAGATTTGACCGCTTTAAACTCTGGCCTAGGAAAAGTCTTAGTTAAAACTCGCGAAAGACTTGGACAAGCAGTCAAGCTTTGCGGGTGAAGCTTATGCAATATGCAATGCAATTACCCGTGGAACATGTTCGCTCGATGGTCTTCCAGGGAAACAAGTGCCTTGCTGACCATCTCATCCTCACTGTCGACGAATATGCTGTACAGAGAGAAACGATACTGTGTCCGCTACTCGCAGGTGTCACCTTGTCGGTATCCTATTGATTTGGCAGCAAAACACAGCAGGAGGAGCCGCGGCTTGCTGCAGCGTCTTCTTCTTCTTCTTCTTCATCCAATCATCTCTTTAACATCGATTTTTGGGCGGATATTGTCATGATCACTCGAGTACACAGGACAGTAGGATGAGGTCCAAGAACTGCAGGTTGCGGCTTAGCCCTGCAGCTACGACACGAGGCAAATGGGGGCTGCGGGATGCAGATACTTTGGAGTGACAGCGCGATGGGATCTCCAGGAGTCGGCGCCAGCTTGATTTCGCAATCCGCAGAACCGGCGATGGCCTATCTCGTTCTCTTCGTCCTCGCCGCCTTCAATCGCGATATCAACATCATCGAGTATTGCACATGAGCATATAGCATCGAACGCCGCATGCTGTATATTCGAGTCTTATTATCTGCCTTGGGCCTATATGGTCGCTTTCATAGCCTTGGTCAAGAATTGATCGTTAGCTCACTTTTATACGGCGTTCGTTCGTTGAGCATTCATACTGTCGTCGCTCCAGTAGTCTGGCTCGACATGCATTCATTTCTAGCTCAGTTTTCATTACTCGTTCTCTTTGCTGAACTGTCATCTCAAAAAGACCCCGTCAATGATATATGCCGTCGGTTTGGTCACCAATCTGCTGTCATAGATCGCAAACTCTATATCGATGGTGGTTTTGTAAATTGGAACACGATAGCGGCGAATCCGCTGAATTATACCAGTAAGCAAGCATTTTTTATTAGTATCTTGCATTTCTCAACTAATCTGCATCATACATTTTATGATACTTAGCTCATGCCCAGAGATGTGTTTCCCTCACATTTCAGCTGCTTCATATTCAACTCTTCCAGGGCACAGTTTGGCTAACTTGAGAAGACACATGGCTCCTCTACAATGACCTCGATCATTCCAACATCAATGGAATGCCGCAACTCCATGCCAATCTGTCGAAAAACGGATCTATGCCCAGTGTCAATGGAGGAATACTATGGGAAGATAATATTAACAAGAGATTTTATCTCTTTGGTGGAGAATTCTACCAAGAACCCCCAGAGGCACTAGAGTTACTGTCTTATGACGCGCTTAACGATCAGTGGGATACTTTGGGATCGCCTCCGCCTAATATAAATCGAGTCTCGTATGGAGGTGGCACATCAATATCGGAGCGCGGAGAAGGCTATTACTATGGTGGATGGATGAGCAACGCATCTATTCCGGAATTCAGGGGCGATCGTGTGGCTACAACTGGACTCCTTAGATACACCATGGATTCAAATTCATGGACAAATGGCAGCGGGCCTGACGATATCCCAAGAGCGGAAGGAGTGATGGTTTATCTGCCCATCAGCGATCGAGGAATGCTGGCATACTTCGGAGGCATATCAGTGACGCCTAACGCAGTTGGTTCTCCAGAAATGGTTGGACTCCCGATGTCTGATATTTTTCTGTATGATATCGCAGGAGGGCAGTGGTATAATCAGACAGCATCGGGAGATGTGCCGGAAGTGAGGAGAAGTTTTTGTGCCGGAGTGACATGGGCACCGGACCAGTCATCATTTAATATGCAAGACGTTTCCCACTCTCTTTCGTGGTGTCTAACTGACAGTCTCCAGATACCTCTATGGCGGATATGGCGTTCCACCAAATGGTGTCGGATTCGATGATGTCTATATCCTCAGCATTCCATCTTTTACCTGGATCAAGTGGTATCCTATGAACGCAGGACGGGGCAATCCTCACGGTGGCTCAACCTGCAACGTCATCAACGGCGCACAAATGCTGGTTATCGGCGGCTCGTTCCCGCTAACTGATGCATGCGATGCAGCAAATGTCTGGGCCACGCACAATCTCGATCTCGGAAAGCAGAATCCGGACGGTGCAGTGTGGTATGTGTATCGCGACAACATTAAGTCTTATGTCGTGCCTTCCGAGATCTCTGCAAAAATCGGAGGCGGGTCAGTATCCCTCCATCCCACTGTTGATCCAATTCCCACATATACTAGTCGCTAATTCGATACACCAAGACCACAAGGAGGTGCCACCGTTAAATCGCCATCAGCTGGCTGGACACACCGCGATCTCCCCGTTCTTCTCGCTCGGCGAGCAAATATTACCTCTCGCACCCCTACTCGCCCCATCCCCACCGCCGTCGCTTCCACATCTTCTGATTCCAAGCCTCTATCAATTGGAGTCATAGTCGGCATCGCCATCGGCGGCTCTATCTTTCTCTCCGCCCTCGCAATCCTCGCGTTCATTCTCATCAAACGACACCGGCGACACCAAGCCTCTCTCCCCATCCCTTCACATCCGCCCGCAGCAACTGACCCCTTAACAGGAGATGTGGCATATATGCGGCAGAATCCAAATGCACAGCCCGCGGAGCTGAGCGGTCAGCCGGCATATACGCTGAACTCATCTCCACCTCCTGGAGCCCAGGACATGGTAGTGGCACCGAAGTACGACGGCGGGTCCGTCATCACTGCCTGGGGTTCACATCCAAGCCAAAATGCCCTTTACCAGCCACAGACACCGCGGAGTCCGATGGGGGGTCTTCAGGGCCCTTATGGCGATCCGGAGCAGCAGGCGATGTATGGGATTGTCGCGGCAGGATCGCAGAGTAGAGGACAGGGACAGAGTACGCAACCGAGTTCTCAGAGCAGCGGGAGCCCGGGGAGTCAGGGGTGGGCGGACTTGGCGGGGAGTAGGACGGCGACGCCGCTGGGATATGAGAGGCAGTGGAGTGGGCCGGCGCCGGGGTACGAGGTGGGGAGAGGGGGGAGGGTGGGCAGGAGGATGGTGCCGGGGGATATGAGGGATATGTCTTTGAGCTCGTAGGGGAGAGGCGATGCTGATTGGAGAGAGAGAGAGGAGAAGAAAAGGGGGAGGGGGAGCGTGCTCGTGGTGAATATGATGTGATGTTGTAATGGTTTGTACTGCTATGCTCGAGCATTCGAGAACACGATGGAGATGGTGCTCTCCAGGAGTGGATAACTCGAGCTTGAAAGATGTCTTTATCGGTTGTAGATCAACCTTCTTAAGCTTTTGTACAGAAAGCCATCAAAATGAAATACCACCACAGAAGGTCCCGATGAACAATATATTATATAAATGTTATAGTGCAACAAAACATGAATTGACTCAAGCTCTGTGCTTAAGAATCGTTTGCATAGTCACAGTACAACAAAAACTTCATGCTTCAGTCACTCAGAGAGACGTGGACAGGCAGAGAATTAATCTCGAGGATAAGTGTACAAGGATATCTCTCTAGTTTGAGCCCGCTTGTGCTGTATAAGCCATCGTTCTACTTGCTCATGACGTAGATGCTCACGCTTCTATATACAATTGCCCCGCCCGCGCCCCTTCTATATCGCCCGTCATCAAACGTCTAATTCTCATCCTGTGTCTTTATCCACAGAGTACCTCGTTGAGCCTCTCCTTCCTCTCCACCCATCCCCTGCCGCCTTTACTATCCCAAGCCCATCAAACAAGCATCCCGCCTTCCCTTCCCCGCCCTCTCTTTCAGTCAAAAGCCCTATTCATAGCCTGATGCGCCAACTCCACGCCCAAGAACGTCGCCGCATTCGCCGGCACCGCCCTCGCAATCGCCGGCGCAAAGCCCGGGAAGAACGCCTTCAGCCCGCCCGCCCGGTACAGCCCCCTCACCACGCCGCCCACCGTCGGATTGCCCTCCATGGTCTGCAGCCGCGACTTGACCGTGTCGATGGGGAACACGGGGATCCACATGGCCACGCCCGCCGCCGCGCCCGCCGTCGTGATCGCCAGCAGGCTCAGCTCGCCCGACGGCTTCCCCGTCACGGCGTCCACGGGCGTCAGCCCGCGCTTGATGTACTCGTAGGCGGCGAAGTAGGCGGCGGAGCCGGGGCCGTCGCGCGCGAGGGTGGCGGCCGAGCCGCGGAACACGGAGCGCACGCCGCCCTCCTTGTACAGCTGGCGCACGACGTCGACGCCGCCGGCGTACTTGGGCTTCTCGCCGGGCGCGAGCGTCTTCTGGCCCTGGATCTGCAGGAGCACCTTGACGCGCTCGAAGGGCGCCGTGATGGCGGTCATGGGGATGGCGCTGAAGAAGCCGGCGGCGGAGACCTGGGCGATGGAGAGCTGGTTGTCGTGCACGGTGGAGAACTGGCGGACGAGGTTCTTGCCGACGTCGTAGCCCCAGAAGGACACGGCGACTGTTTCTGGTGCGTCAGCCCCGCGCACCTTGGATTTCATCGCGTGCCCAGCGGATTGCGCACGCATTGGGGAGGGGGGGAGGACTTACACATCGGCGTGACGCCCACCAACGGCGCACTGACACCGGCATACAACCCCCTCGCCAGGCCATCCTTCGCCACGCTCTTGGTCACCACATCAATGGCGCCCTTGTACACGCCGGCCTCTGCGGTCTGCAGCCTGACCTTGACCAGGTCGAAGGGATGGCCGACGATGACGGCGCAGATGCCGCCGAAGCCGCCGGCGGCCAGCGAGCGCAGGCCCGCGAACGACTTGGCGGCGGCGACCTCGACGTCGGCCTTCAGCTCGGCCTTGGTCTCGGGGACGTGCGGGAGGTGGATGGGCAGGGCATCGAGCGCCTTGTTGATCTCGGTGGCGGGGTTGCTGGAGGGCATCGTGCTGTGCTGTGCTGTGCTGTGCTGTCTGTGGTGTGTGGCGAGCCGGACGAGTGGATGGGGAAGAAGACGGCGGATATGCTGCTGGTGATGATGAGGAGGACGACGACGACGACGTACGTAGAGACCAGCGGACAGAGATCGTAGAGCAGGAAGGGATGGGAAAGGGGCACCAGACCAATTGCTCGCTCGCAGATAATTTCGCGAAATAACTTCTCGACACGGGCGTGGTGAAGCAGTTTGTGCGGGTGGATCCTGAGCCCGAGGCTTGAACCGAGGCATTTGAGGGTCCCCCGGTCGGCCCTTCGGTGGCGGTTCCCCGGTTCCTGGCTGCCCCACAAGCGCAAGCGCGGAGGATGCCGGTTTAGGGGTCCGGGGTTGTGGAGAAACGGAGATTGGTGCTGATAAGGAGGCGGGGGAATGGGGTGAGGATTTTTGGGATTTTTGGGATTTAGAGATGAGGACAGCTATGGCTTGACATGTCGCATTTCCGCATTTTCACGAGTATTCCCGTAGAGTATATCAGAGTTGCTATTCGTGTACATACTAAATCTGAGATATATTGTGTATACGTACTGTCTGCGTGATATCGTTAAAATAAACTCTGTACTCCCCCATCGTGCCCTTCCGTAACTCCGACTACTAATGCATAATAGCGTACTGTTGTAATAATGTACAATGCAGTAAAATCTTTGTCCTACAAAGCAATAGGAACAGATAACTAAACCCTCCCTCTAGAACCGCGCTGTCGGGTTCGACGGACTGCGAGCGCCGTCACCACCACACCAGCACTTTGCCTCACCCTCCCTCTCGACTTGGACCACAACGTCCATCCCATGGCCAGACAGATAAGTTCGTGTTCGCTCGCGAACATCGTCGAGGTCTGAGCCTCGTGTGGCGATGACGTGCATCATGCCCAGCACAGGCTCGCCTTCTGCCAGTTCCGGCCTATCCGCCATCCAGAACCTTGGCACTGAGTAGCTCGCAACGCCTCTCAGATCGCTCACCCCTGAGAGTGTCTCGCGCAGTTGATATTCGGTGTCCGCCGGCACAGTCAAGAGGAGACGCTTGGCGCAGCTGCTGACGAGCGGGAGGGACGAGAGGAAGATGAGGATCGCGATGAGGCAGGACGCGAGAGGATCCCATCCGGGCCAGCCGAGATAGTGGATTAACACCGTTGACACGATGACAGCCGCGCTGCCCATGGTGTCAGCAAGGACATGCAGGAATATACCATGCATATTCTCGTTTTCGTGAGAATGGCTGTGGTTGTGTTTGGGCGCAGCAGCAGCGGCGGAAGCATCAGATATTAAAGGCGTGTGGGAGTGAGAATCGTGGTGATGATGATCGTGGCCATGGTCATGGTCGTGATGGTCATGATCATGCTTCTTCTCATCGTGATCGTGGCCGCCGTGTGAATGGTCATGGCCGTGATGATGATGGCCAAAGCACGCCATTCCTACTAGATTCACAGCCAGGCCCAAGGAGCTCACGATGAAAAGTTCTTTCAGGCGCTTCGTCTCATGTCCTTCCGCAAGGCGCTCTATCGCCTCAATTATAATTTCAATGCTGATAAGCCTGAATTTGGTCAGAGTCGCTCTCTGGGCAAGGGAACTAACTATCAACTCACATTAAAAACACCCCATTGCCGAATCCAGATAAGCTCTCAATCTTTCCAAAGCCATATGGAAAACGCTGACTTGATGGCCATTTACTTGCTACCGCAGCGAACAAGCCAAGGCCTAGGGCTATGCAATCGAAGAACATATGGATACTGTCGCTGAGCAAGCCTAAGGAGTCGGTCGCAAAGCCATAGAAGGCCTGAACTATCATGAATGCAAAGTTGAGGCTAGCAAGGCATCAGCAATTGTTGAGCAGACATGTGAGGAGTCCTCACCTCATGAAATAGAATATGCGCCTCGAGTCTTTCTCCAGAAGAATGGATTGCAGGAGCGGGAAGTTCAAAGTATGCCTTAACAGGAATTTAGTGCATCTCGATCGGGGCTCGGCCGCCTTCGCATGGTGCGCATGGCCGCAATGATCATCATGGGAGTGGCTGCCATGGGAATGATCATGGTGTATGTGGTCGTCGGCAGGCTGGTTGAACTCCACACCTGTGAATTCCGAGTATATTGGACTTCGTATAGAGCCATTCGAGTATGGGGAACTCTCGGTCTTGCCGCTCAGAGAGTCGGCGGTCGAAAATGAAGGGATCGCTGAGTCTTCATGGACTGGCGACACGCTGTGGGGATGGCTTTGGCTGTCATGGTGTATATTGGCAGGACTGTAAACATGCGCGGCCGATTGCGAATGGGAGTGCGTGCTTCCATTCGGCATAGCTCCTGGGCTGTAGGCAGATCGTGCTCCAGCCGGAGCCAGCTTGCTCGGCGAATGCGAATGCGAATGCGAATGGCTGTGGCTGTGGCCCGAATGCGAATGTTGGCGAAAGTGGTTGTGAGGGCTGTGTGGTAAGGGCGACACCGGCAGAGCGTATGTCGACGCCATGATGTTCAAACGACGAGTTCTCGTTTTTTATATAAGAGGAGAGGTGAAATCAGAAGCAGGCGTTATCGTCGTCGATTCGTCGTCGTGTCAAGCATCAAGCATCAGCGACTTGGTCCCTGGTCTCTGGCGTCTCTATGCCTTGTTGACTTGACCGTTGACCGCAACCTCGCCAAGATGGTCGTGAAGGTACTCGCCGTCGTATATACAGTATGTATGTATGTATGTATGTATGTCCTCACGCGTCTGTGCGCGCTGGTTGTGCATGCAGTTATCCGCGTCTGGTGGGAAGATGGGTATGAGTATGAGTATGAGTATGAGTAGCTATGAGTATGATGAGATGTCGTGTAGAGAGTGACAGACCAAGATGCTGTTGTTGCTCCATCGTGGGCAGAGGGGTCTATACTGTACTAGCTGTACTATACAGTATACAGTATACAGTATACTGTATACTGTACCTACGCTGTAGTGTGTTCCCCCTGGTGCTCGAAAGTACCGTATCTATAATGGAAGGGGTGGCGCCATCTGTGTCGCTGATTGGCCCGATTTGGGATTTGGCTGGTGACTTGATAAAGGCAAGAGCAGACGCTAGTGTACAGATAGAGCTTAGCTGGGATGCTGACATAACTACTCGACTACTGTGTATTCTATGTCCATCAGCCAGCCAATCAGAACGAACTTCCGAAAAGGGCGAGCGGTCGTTGAGGGCAGAACGATGTCCAGCTCCCCTCTCACTCTCAGCCTCACTCTCAGCCTCACTCTCACTCTCTCTCTCTCTCATTCTCAGCCTCGTTCGCCTCGGCCACCTCCAACGTCATCATCTCATTTCGTCCCATCACATCTCCTCGCATCTCTCTGACTTTAGCTTGTCTTTATCTTTAAAACATATCCTATAGACCATACTCTGTGAACGGTGACCAACCAACACAATGCATTGAGCTAAATCTATCTCATGTTCGAATTACTCCTGGCCCTAGCCGTGCTGGCCTCAACGACCTTCACAATCATACTGCTATGGCTGCCTACGAGATATACACGACACTCGCCTCCGCGAACGGATGAGAAACACCCAGGTACACCGAAGCATGAACCCAAAATCTCCGTCCAAGTGCTGGTCCTCGGAGACGTTGGGAGGAGTCCTCGCATGCAATACCATGCCATGAGCATAGCGAAGCATGGCGGGCGAGTGGATATTATCGGATACAATGGTATTCCATCACTCTTTCAGGCTCATATCCTCACCTGATACTTATGATATATAGAATCTAGCCTCCATCCTGGTATCATCGACAACCCTTTAATCAGCATCGTCCCCCTCGCCCCACCCCCCTCTATCCTCCAAAAACTCCAATCTCTCGGCGTGCCCTTCCTCCTCATCGGCCCATTAAAAGTCCTCTGGCAAGTCTGGACTTTATTCCACATCTTGGGCTACAAGACGCGGCCAGCGCGCTGGCTGCTAGTGCAGAATCCGCCATCCATACCGACGCTCTTGATATCCCTCATCATCTGCTTCCTGCGGAACACCCACCTCCTAATCGACTGGCACAACTACGGCTGGACGATCCTCTCCGGCACGAAAGGCTCCTCCCATCCCCTCGTCAAGATCTCGAAATTCTACGAGGAGCTGCTCGGACGGTATGCGCCGACTGCGAACTTCACAGTCACGGACGCGATGATGAGGCAGTTGCGGAATCCGCCGTATAGCATCACAAGTCCCATATTCACACTGCACGACCGGCCTGCTGAGGTCTTCCAACCGATGGCTTCAGCTCAGGAACGCGGAGAGTTCCTCGCAACATTGCCCGAGACGAAGAGTCAGGCGGAGGATATCATGCAAGGGAGGATGAAGTTGCTTGTCAGCAGCACCTCCTGGACGCCAGATGAAGACTTCTCGCTCCTCCTCTCGGCACTAGAATCCTACGCCTCTGTCCGCCCCTCTGAGTCCTTACCACCCATCCTCGCAATCATCACGGGCAAAGGGCCACAGAAGGAATATTACCTGTCGCGCATAGCCACCCTCAACGCAGAAGGCAAGCTCGACGGCATAACCATCCTCAGCGCCTGGCTCACGACGGAGAACTACGCGAAGCTCCTCGCCAGCGCCGATCTCGGCGTGTGTCTGCATATGTCGAGTAGCGGCGTCGATCTGCCGATGAAGGTCGTGGATATGTTTGGGGCTGGGCTGCCCGTTGTGGGATATAGCGGGTATGAGAGCTGGTCCGAGCTTGTCAGGGAAGGCGAGAATGGCAGGGGCTTCGAGACGGCGGAGGAGTTGGCAGGGTGCTTGAGGCAGGTTTTTGGCAGGGGTGGAGAGGCGGAGTTGAGCAGGCTAAGCGATGGAGCGAGGAAGGAAGGGAGTAGGCGGTGGGATCAGGAATGGGATGGGGTGGCGGGCAGGGTGCTGGGCTTGTGTGATTAGATCATGAGAGATGGGTACTGGTCGCATTGCTGCCAATCCAATGAAGCTTGGATAGCTCTTCATTTCTAGCTACTTGTACCAAATCGTAATCCGATACCACCAAAGCAGCGCCATGCACGCTCTGTATTCGCAATTCTCAACGCCAAAGCGCCTCCAGTCCACCCCATATATCCGATACCATGCTCCCAGCCCCATCCCTCCCTGCTCATTCCTCCCCCAAGCTCTCCCTCACACACCTCCTCGTCCTCCTCCTAAACGCCCTATCGCCCGTCCTCTGCTCCTCCCTCCACAGCTTCGCGGCCTCGACATTCGCGGGGCTCTCGTCGTTCGGGCTGTGCAGCAGCGAGACGACGGAGATCAGGATGGTCTCGGGCGTCTGGACGGGCGACCAGCGCTCGGCGGCCGACTCGTAGCCGTACTTGTCGTCCTCGGGCGGGTGCAGGATCGAGATGCAGACGCCGCCGTCCGCGTAGACGTTCGGGTGGAAGGGGATCGGCGCGAGGAAGGTCAGGGTCGGCGGCAGCAGGGGGTAGGTGGGGGGGAAGGTGAGGTGGGCGCGGAAGTTCGCGCCTTGGGGGGGGGATGTCAGTGGGTGTTCTGGCGGGATGGGGGGGAGGGGGGACGTACCGCCGTAGTATTTGCAGTCGTCGGAGATCATGAGCATGACCTCCCACTCGAAGACGTTGTTGTCGTTGACCAGGCCGCAGGAGATGCCGGGGAGGGTTGTGTCGTTTTGCATCTGCTTTAGTTGGCGGGCGAGCAGGCCTGCTGTGCCGGTGTTTGCGGATGGCGGTGGCATGCTTGCTGTCTGATGCTGAGCACGCACGACTCAGCTACTGCCTCGATGCGGGGCGGGGGAGGGACGGAGTCACGGAGAGTGACTGAGGGAGATGTAGACATACATACCTTCTGATGAGGGTATATAAGTGGAGTTTACAGACGGAAATGCAAACCTGTTGCAGATGGTATCTGGGAGCAAGAGAAGACGACAAATGAGCTAGAAGGTGAGTGTTGATGCAGAGATGTATGTCATGGTGGATTTGGCGGGGTTAGTGCTTTAGCTCCGATTTAGGGGTTGCGTTTTGGATCTGATAAGATAATGAATGATCTTCCGCTTCTTTCAAGCTATGCTATGCGATGTTGACGACGACTCCTCTTCACAGGGGACCACACAGAAAAGTGATTCAAATGCTTCAAATACGCCTGTGACTGTCAAGGCTATCTACATGGAGATAATGGAGAAAGCTTGCCTAATTAATGAGAATTGCTCAACGGAAAGGAAGGGGAAGTGAGGAGAAGTCTCTTCAAGAACCTACTCCCCCAAAAGGCGTTCCATAGGTAGTTTTTGAAGGATGCCATCCATGATGGTTCAATGGCAAGTTATATGCTTTATATGCATTCTATTTCTAGTTCATTGTGTTCCATGGTTTGATTCCTCTTATATCTGAAAGCATGTCCAGGGTTTCCTCCAACTATAAATAAGACGTAGCTACCAGCGACTGGCAACTTTAAAACCACTCTGCAAATCCAAGATCGCCTTATTCCTTCCTCGATTCCAGAGCTTTGCTGCCCCTTCTACCCAAATTCAACATTTCTTTTATTTTGTTTTAGCCTCAGCACACTGAAGGTTCTCTCTAGAGCCTCAACCTCACCTTCCATGGCACCTCGGCGCCTTACCAACGGGAGCATCTCAAGAGAACCTGACAACGCACTCAGAACCATGAGTTCACCTACTCCTGATGAGTCAGCAATTCAACCTGAGATCAAGGACGAGAAGGATGGGAAAGACGAGAAAGACGACAAGGACTTTAAAGCCGCGAAAGCCGCTGATGTTTTCGTGAAGCGAAAGTTCGATGAGTGAGTACAATAAGAAACTCTCTTTAATCCAATCTAATATCAATAGCTTTTTGGGTCTGGACACGGTCACGATCACTGTCGGCGCGGGCGACAACGAGAGATCCTTCAGCATCCATAAGAAGCTTCTTGCAGAGAAATCTACAGTTTTCCATAAACTTTTGAACGGCGACCGTAAAGGCGACGAGGTCAGATCGGTGACTGAAGCTCACCTTCCTGAAGATGACCCCGATGTCTTCTCGCTCTTCATCGAGTGGCTGTACTGCTCAACGCTGAAGACCATCACCACCTTGGGCGAGAGGGAGTCTGAACTCGCTGTCGGCATTTTCAAAGCCATAGTCCTAGCAGACAAGTACTGTCTGACGGAGTTCGGAGACCGACTCATGACAATCTACGCAGCTCGGAACAAGCTTTCGCCATTACCAGAGCTCTCGAACTGTTACAATGAGGTGGGACCTCAGAACAAGTTCCGGCTGTACGCAACTCGCTGGGTCGCTTATGTCACTCTATGTTATGCAGACTCACGCCATCCCGGATGTTCCAATGAGAACATCGCCAAGGTCTTCGAGATGAATCCCGAGCTCGGTCGAGAAGTCCTCAAGGCCATGCGGAACCAGTCTGGCATCGCTCAGAAGAACCCGAACATGGCGCCACCTTGCGATTATCATTCTCACCCACAAGCGGCCATTTGTCCTTATGCGTTCCCCAACAGGAAGATCTTCACCATGAACAAATGAACACGGATAGGCTGCAGGCTCTGGAAGCATGTAAGGGCGAGTATAGGGAAGGAGCTCGGGAATCAGGATGCAAGCTTTTCTTCTACTTTACAGAAAGGAAACAAGAGGTTTTCAAGAATAAGAGAATATTTCATCTTGCTCTGCTTTCATCAAAGATATTGTGATGCGCCTGCCATATCCTAATACCCAGCTGCTACATCTAATCATGCGATTATGCGACTCTGCAGACTCGGAAGTAAACTCTTTAGATCTCTCAGTTTCGTATTTCCACCTTGACTCCTGACACTCCATAATCCCGTCCTGAGCAACATCACCAGCGTGGGGCAAGAATAAATCGAAGAACCAGGCACGACTCCACAACTCTGCGCCTGCATCAGGAAAAAGTGACAACGGCCTCCCGCCCCATCTCCTCTTTCGGGACCCTTTCAACAACAGCCCGAGGTCGAACGGCGAGATATGCGCCGAATTTCCGAATCAACGCAGAAGGTGATGGTGCAGGATTCTGCAGAGTATCGCCTGTAAGAAGTGAATCGACTCTGCTGATTCAGTCGACTTTTGGCGTCGTTGTTAAGTGGGTCGCAGACACTGCATTTCTCCCATAAATTCCGTCCGTCGGTGCGCGGGCGATGATCTTGGAACTACAGCGTCCTTCCTTGCTTTATGCTAGAGCTGGAAGTCAGCCACCACACCGGACATTTCGTCAGGTATGGTGGGCGCTGGAGATATCATGGGCGTGAGAAGCTGCCGGGAGGGGAGGGGCGGTGTGCGTATGCGGGCGGGGCTGGATGTGCTTTTCTGAAGGGGCGCGGGTGGCGGGTGATCGATGGAAGCGTCGCAGAGGAGAAAGGAAGGAAGCGCGTGGATCTCGTGAGGAGCTTGCATTTGAGAATCAGGTCTACCTCAGAGACCCAAGTTGCAACATATGGCTTGCAAGTTGCAGTCAAGCATCTTAGCTCCGCAACACGTGAGAAGCCATGGTATATCATGTCGTTGACACCAATGGACAGCCGTCGGAAGTGCCATTCGTGCATACCCTGCCAAACAGACAGACAAATAGTAGCCAACAGAGCAGGGCCTAGAGGAAGACAGTAATAGAACATCAGACCTTGTCCGTTAACACCCTACAAAGAAAAATCGTCGTTTGGTATCCCTGAATGGATCAATCTCCTTATTCTACTCTATGTATTTATCTCGCTCTCCCCACCAGGTCTGAGGAGCTAGCGCTCGAACTCCGAACCATGCAAAGGTATCATCATGAATCATAGTCTAGTATTTCATCACATGCTCAAGTCGTACTGCCCCTCAACGGCGTCGTGCTGCTCGCCCCATCCAATGCCTCATTAGGCGCCTCCAGCGTCGGTTCTTTCGCCTCATCTGTCGGTTTCGCCAAGTCCCTTTCCCCTTTCGCATCGACGTCCCCCTGATCCGTCTTTATCTCCTCCTCCCCCGCAGGTCCACTGCTCTTCACCCCTTTCAGATCATCATCTGTCTCCTCGGCCCCGACTGCCTCCTCGATCCTACTCTTGAGACTACTCGCCTTACTCACATCCGCCGTCGCCGGGCTCTCCGCCCTCAACCCCAAGTCCCTCCCCACTTCCGGACTCTCCTGCTTCCCACCCTTCCAATCCGCCGCCTGCATCTCCGGCACCTCCGCGCCCTCAGCAGGCTCCTCGATCACCTTCTCCGTCTCCCTCGGCTCGCCCGCAAACCGCCACACCACGGCCAGCCGATCGAGCGCCCTTGTCCCTTTCCGCAGCGACCCCTTGATCCCGTCCATCCCCTCCCACTCGATCTCGAAGACGCCAGTCTCGTCGGGCGCGCCGCCCTGCTCGGGGCCGTTGCCTTCGAAGAAGGGGTTGAACCAGACGTGCGCGACCGACGTCACCATCGTCATGCCGTACTTGGCCTTGTTGCGCCGCTCGAAGTCGATGTTGACGTCGGTGCTGGGGACGATGAGGGGATGCGTGGGACGGAACATGACGGCTTGACCGCCCGCCTCGGGATCCACCTCCTTCCCCTCCGATACGCCTTGAATGGCTGCTGAGTCCGAGGCTTTGGGGTGAGAGGAGGCACCGGAGGACGAGCCGAGCGTGCTTGAGGAGGAGGAGTCGAGGGCGATCGTGCGGCTCTTTGCTGGCGCTGGCGGTGCCGGGTTGGCCATGTCTTGGATCCAATCCTTGAAGCCTGCTCCTCCTGGTGTATTGCCCTCCACGACCAGCCTCTCCCTCCTGCCAAAGACATGGAAGGTCTTGATCTTCTTGCCTTCTTCGATGTATCCCTCGACGGCGACCTTGACACCCTCTCGCAGACCCCAGACGTGGATCTCGAGGATCTCGACGGGTCGTTCAGTATATTTCTTGCCGCCGTTCGTCCAGCGAGCTACATAGTCTATCCAGCGGAGCTGGGAACGGATGGAGACGCCTTGTCCGAAGCCAGGACGCATGCGACGCTCAGTGAAGCGCGCGAGAGCTTCGTCCTTGGTCCAGCCGCATTCCGAGATGAGGTAGGAAGAGGCGATGGTGCCACTCCGTCCCTTGCCTGCCTTGCAGTGCACAACCACGACCCTCCCCTTGGCATGCCTCTCGTCCAGTCTTGTTCCTTCCTTTCCCGCATGTCCCGTCTTGCCCTCGCCGTGATCAACGCCTTCCAGCAGCCAATTGCGCATGCCGGCCATCACCAATGGCACGATGCCGAATGGAGGCGGGTGGTGGTCGGGCCATGGATAATGTCGAACCTTCCCTCGCACTTCGCTGTCGGGGTATCCTGTCCCCTCGGCCCTGAACTCCCATATGCACCATTCCTCGCCATGGCTTCTGTCGAGGAAGGCAACGAGCTGGTCGAGCGGATTGCGATATGCGCGCTGCGGATAGGTGCCCGACGGCCCAGACGTGGCGATCAGGAAGGGCGTAACATAGCACAGGTCGAGATTGGAATCGGCATGCTTGACTCTTGGACCAGCAATGAGCTGGCGGAGGAGAGAGGCCATGTTGTAGGAGGTATGTACAGGCCAAGAGAGCGTGGTTTCAGCGCAGCATTGTAGTTTGCGTAATTGTAGTAGTAGTAATAGTAATAGTCAATGGGTGGAGGATCAAGATCAAACCAAGATCAATAGAGAAAGTAGACGGTGAAGCAGCGAAGGGAGAGGAGTGGTCGCGACGAGGCTCGACGAGGCTGACGATGGAGGATGGATGGTGGATGCACGGGCCAATACGGCCACATGCTCCAGGGTTTCAAAGGCCTCATAAAATCGATAAATATTTATATATAAATATATAAATATATAAATTACTATAATTTATAATCTATAAATATATATAATTTATAATCTATAATCGGCGGCGACCTCGGCGCCTCTTCCCGTCTGTCGCACTGTCCTTCGTCTCTCTATGTCTCCCTATGTGATCGTTGGAACAAGCTACTGGTAACTCCCACTCCCACGCCAGCCTCCCTGTGTTATGATTCCTCTCTGCTTGCAAGTAATTGACGCGTTCTCTCCACAGACTCACGAATAAACCTTCCCAACCGACTTCAATCATCTGATGGCGGCCCCTCAAATCCATCCGCACCTCGCTGCTGGCGATCATGAGGGGTATATGGAATATGCTCTCGAGCAGGCTCGTCATTCTCCTCCAGCACCCACCAAATTCTGCGTAGGAGCCGTCCTCGTCGATGCAGATAAGAATGAAATCCTGTCTACTGGATGGTCGCTAGAATTGCCAGACAACAATCCTGCCGACCCGGGAAAGACGCATGCCGAACAATGCTGCTTCATCAAGGTGGCTCAACAGCACAATCTGCCCGAGGAGCGACTCTGCGAAGTCCTACCGCAGAACACAATCCTATATACAACCATGGAGCCATGTAACAAGAGATTGAGTGGGAACAGGCCGTGTGTGGATAGAATATTGAGGCTCAAGGACTGCATCAAAGCCGTCTATATAGGGATCAAAGAACCGGAGAACTTTATTGATCAGAGCGTGTTAGTGGTAGGCAGGAAGCGCTTAGCGGATGCTGGAATAAAGGTCATATTTATTGAGGGAATGGAAGATCGCATCATGAAGGTCTCTCTAGCAGGGCACTAAGCAACACTCGCCTCAAGGGAGAGGAGTCCTTCGTGGCATCGGCATACCTATGTTTAATAGGGGCCTTCGCGGTATCGTGCCGCTCGATGAGGTCCTGGTAGTATTCGGGCGGGCGTTTGTTCTCCGGGCTGGGTTGACGACGTTCGACACGACTGTGAAGGCATTGAAGGTCCTGCACCGAGGTATCGGGCAGTCGTCGGATGGCGGGTGTGTGCCGCCTTGGGGCCATGAGGAAGACAGGAGCAGTCTGCGGTGGGAGCGGGCATTCTTAACGAAAGAGCACTTCCAGAGTTGAGAGTCGAGGAAGGATGAGGAGCATACGTCTTCCGACAGACGATGTTGGAATGTGGCCCGGGATTGCTTTTCTTGGGGTTCAGGCCTGCGTAAAACAGCGACCAAACCCCAGATTTATAGTTTATAATTGTATAATTTATAATTTATAATTTATAATATTCCGTCCTTCCTTCATTCAATTTCCTTCTGTGAGCCAAGAGCTGCTCCCGTGGAGTTGGATTCCTGGGCTTAGTACCTGAATGTCCTCCCAAGTCCCACCACGTCGCCCCAACACGACGCTGCTCAGCCACAATTTCCATTCCAGCATCATCGCTGTTTGCGACAAAACACGTTCTAACCTATCGAATCCACATCTGATCGGCGACGGGCTCCGGCTTCGACGGCAAATCATCTCCTCATCTCCTCATCTCCCATATAATCCAGACCTCATCGTCGCAACATCTTGAGAACAACAAACAAACAAACAAACATACCCAGAAGACAAACACGAATCCTCCTGACAGCCGGATATCAGCATCACGAATCCGTCCCGTCCATCGCTTATTCCTCGCCTTTTCCGAGAGCCAAGGAAGGACAGACTGACGCCCGCCCCGCCCCGACTGTGCAGGGGCGAAAAGTAAATAATAAGCAGCAGCATCGGTCTTTAAGTCCACCTCAACCTCAACCCCGACGCTTCAGCGACCCCAAAGCCCATCTCCAACATCTCCAACGCCTGCAGCGTCCACAACCCTTCTCATACACACCCCCACACACCGCACCTCACGCCCCTCCCCACCATGGCGCAAAAACACGACGCCGGCGCGCCCCCCGCCTACGCCGGCAGCTCGCCCTCCCCCTACCCCCCGCAGCAAGCACACATGGCGTACGCGCCGCCGCACCCGCAGGCCGGCGCGCCATACCCGCCGCAGGGCTATGCGCAGCAGCCCCCGCCCGGCGGCTACTACCAGCAGGGCTACCAGCAGGGCCCGCCCATGGGCTACCAGCAGCACCCCGTGCCGCCGCAGGGCCAGTACGTCGGCGAGCGGCGCGGCGACTCGGACGCGTCGGGGTGTCTGGCCGCGCTGTGTGCGGCGCTCGCGTGCTGTTGTTGCTTGGATTGCCTGTTTTGAGGGGTTGCGTGATATGGGGTGCTTGTGGTTGATGGTTTGGCAGGGAGGCGGAGGAGGGCTTTGATTTTGGGATGGATACTAGGGCCTGCGTGGTGTGGGCGGGATTCGTGGCTGGCATGCCTCAGGGGAGGTTTCTCGTGCGGAGGGGGTGGAAGGCCCAACACAGGGACGGACGACTGTACATTGAATTGTGGTTAATGGTCGCTATCGTCACGACCTTTTCATTTGTCATACAGCGTTTCGTCATACAGAAGGAAGGGCCAGGTGGTTATATCGCTCGTAATACAATTTTTTTTCTTCGCAATCACAAACACGCTGGCTCTCATAAACTCGAATTGTACATTTTGATGATTCTTTTACGCAAGTGATATCATATTTACTATTCATACCCCCAAGCTTTAATATATACAGTTTAAACCTTGTCAATGCGCTGCACCACAATGGCCGTCGCGGCTCCACCACCATTGCAGATCGCAGCAACACCGTACTCGCCCACCTTCAACTGATGCAGCAGTGTGATCAAGATCCTCGATCCCGAGCTACCCAGCGCGTGACCCAAGGAGATGGCTCCTCCCAACTCGTTGACCCGTGCGCCCTGGAGACCAAGGATCTGCTCATTGGCCTTGATGACCGCCGCGAACGCCTCGTTGAACTCCCAGATCGCCACCTGGTCCTTCGTGATGCCAGCACGCTCCAGCGCGAGCGGCACGGCCTTGCCTGGCGCCACGGGGAAGTCGACCGGGTCCATGGCAGCATCCGCGTGTCCGCAGATGCGCGCCAGGATCCTGGAGCCGACACCGTATTCCTGCGCAATGGCCTTGTTGCCGAGGACGAGCGCCGAGGCGCCGTCGTTGAAGGTCGACGAGTTGGCGGCCGTCACGGTGCCGGTGCCGTCGTGGATGAACGCTGGCTTGAGCGTTGGGACCTTCTCGGGCTTGACGTCGAGGAAGCCCTCATCGGTGTCGACGATGATGTCGCCCTTGCGGCCGCTCACTGTGACTGGGGCAATCTCGTCCTTGAACGCGCCCTCCTTCCACGCGGCTTGCGCGCGGCTGTAGGAACGTAGGGCGTAGTCGTCTTGGTGCTTGCGGGTGACGTTGAAGTTCTTCGCGGTGGTCTCGGCGCAGATGCCCATGTGGAACTGGTTGTAGACGTCCCAAAGGCCGTCCTCAAGGAGGCCGTCCTTGATGGTGACGTTGCCGAATGCGGGTAGCGACGAGGCTCTTGGGAGATAAGATGGGCAGCGGGACATGTTCTCCATGCCACCGGCGATTTGGGCCTCAGCAAGTCCCAGTTGAATGTTTTGTGCTGCAAAGACGACCGCCTTCAACCCCGAGGCACAGACCTTGTTGATCGTAATGGCATCTATCGAGGTAGGAAGGCCGGCGAAGATGGCGGCTTGACGGGCGGGGGACTGGCCAACGCCAGCTTGGAGGACGTTGCCCATGTAGACATCGGAGATTTTGGAGATGGGGACTTTCGACTTCTCGAGGGCAGACTTGATGGCGACTGCACCGAGTTTTGGTGCAGGGACTGTGAGGAACGCACCGTTGAACTGCGTTGGAGATTAGCATGTGATAATGGAGAATCCAGGCAGAGCAGCCTACCTTTCCTGTCGGCGTCCGGGATCCGCTGATGATATATGCATCCTGGATCTCCTGTCTCGCGGCCCTCGACGTGCTGAAGTGCCTCGAAACCTGTGCTAGACGCTGGCTCGAAGCCTTCATTTGGGACGTAGCCATGCGGACGGACATGATGAGAGTGCAGAGAGGACAAGGAAAGGAAGAATCTTCACGCTCCAGGCAATGAATTGATCCGGGGGGTATAGGGTAAAGTGTTAAGAAAAGCACAAAAGGACCCAGGACGGAGAGGAGAGGAGAGGAGGAGACACCGACCTAGGTATAGAAATTGGAGTCGACAATAAGTACAGTAGTAGATGGCAGGGACGGACTCGGGTGGCGGAACTTGGAGCGGTATCGGATAACATCGGGCGGATTCCTCGATTCCTCGGTATCGGGGAAACTGCCAATTCCCTCCGCAATTATTGAATTAGGGAGCCTTGAGGGGCCTCCTAGCTGAGTGCGGGGGCGGAATCGTTCCCTAAGGAGTGATTGGCACAGTGATAAATAAGAGTGGTGGCAGAGCCGCTTTTAGGCTTGTGTATTGTGGATTACTGAACACTGTAGGCTACACTGTACACTGTACGCTGTACACTACACTGTACATTACACTGTGCGCTGTGTAATTGGATCGCATTCTGTGTATATATGTACATACATACATACATACATACATATATACATATATAGTTCATACATAATACATACCTATCTCCATCATGTACTGTACCTACCGATCTGTAGAGTAACAGGCAGAATAGAATGCACCTTATTCACAGTCATAGGTAAACCCATTTTCCTTTTACCCAAATTTGAAACTTCCATTCGCATCAGAACTGAGGCTCTTGTATTTTTGAATCTATGGAGCATCACATAGCGTCGAGTCAGGTACTCCTCGTGAATCGTGATTCTGAGTACCTGGATGGCCGGCACATAGCTCTCGCCTGACAAAGTACACAATACATCAACGACCGTGCTATCACTTCACCCTGCTCGATACCATCACCGCTCCACACTGTACCATCAACCCCGCCACAGCACAAAACAAAACAAAACACAAGAGCCACAGCCTTATCGCCGTTGAACCGCCATTCTCAGACAAGAACGATAGATAGAAAGGAGCGCCAGCATGTCTACAGCAGCTCGTCGTCGCCTGATGCGAGACTTCAAGGTGAGTGGCGGTAGATCAGGCTCACGCGGGCATCATGCTAACTCATCTCCAGCGCATGCAAACAGATCCTCCAGCCGGTGTGTCCGCGTCGCCCGTAGCAGATAATGTGATGCAATGGTATGTCTCGTCGCACGCTCGGGAGAGGCTGGTCGAGGTGATGCTTGAGGGACAGTTGCTAACTCGACGCCAGGAACGCGGTCATCATCGGACCCGCCGACACGCCATTCGAAGACGGTACCTTCAGACTCGTCATGCAGTTCGAGGAGCAATATCCAAATAAGCCGCCGCTTGTGAAGTTCATCAGTCAGATGTTCCACCCGAACGTGTACGCCACGGGCGAGCTGTGCCTCGATATCCTCCAGAACAGATGGAGTCCCACTTATGATGTCGCCGCTGTTCTTACGAGTATCCAAAGGTACGCGGCATGGAATTAGACCCCCCATCCTTCTTTTCACTTGCTCACATATTCTCTTAGTTTACTCAACGACCCGAATACCGGCTCGCCCGCCAATGTCGAAGCGTCGAATCTATACAAGGACAACCGGAGAGAATATACGAAGAGGGTCAGGGAGACTGTCGAGAAGAGCTGGGAGGATTAGAGTAATAGGGAAGGAGTATGTATGTATGTATGGCATTCGGCGGGGGCGTACATGGAAGCTGCATTTGAGATAGATTCTCCGGTTATGGCGTAGGATTCGGATGAGCTCATACCTCCTCAGCGGTTGTTTTTCTAGATTTATGACACAATGACAGAGCGCAGATTCTTGATTCTTTCTACTACGAGTTTCCCGGTGTGCTGCTATTGTAGCCTTGGGCAGGGCGCGATCTGTGGTGAGGCCCAGCGTGTGGCGTCTGGATGTCAGAGGCTGTGAATGGATACAACTGATGGAAGGGCGGGCACTGATACAGTTTCAAAGACTGCGAGGATTTCGTGGACAAGACGAGTATGCTGGTAGTCAAGGAAGACGGATATCAGAGGAAACATGAGAGGAACGTCAGCGCTCAAGAGATCTTAGGCGTCGTGGGCACGATGAGATACTCAGCTCTGGCCTGGCGAACATGACTACTGGACAAATCCACAGAGGCATTATTACAGATCTTGCGGCTAATGCTACAACTCCTCACTTTCAGCCCTCACCTCAAGACAACATAAGATCCACTCGGAGAATTCGTTACTGGTGGTATGAGCCTTGCCTGTCCTCTTCCAAGGTCCCCAGCAACAACCTGGCTTTGAAAATTCCACAACCCTGATTAAATATGAACAATGCAACTCCGAGACTCCGAGACTCCTTTTTGTCTTTCAACTATTTGGTCGTGGCTGATTAGATGCAAAGCTTCAAGTCGTGCGACAAGGCTGGATGCATCAGAATGCCAAGATGCCTGCTGAATCAGGCGGGCACTGAACTGTCACATCAGACCTGCAGCCGCGCCAGCCTTGCGTTCCTGAATAAACACGTCTCTTCTGTTGGGCTCAAATTGTTTATTAGATAGCTTTCTTGTCATTGTCAGTTTACGAGGTCAACTCCATCATGATATTGATAATTGGCATAGCAGACGCAGTATATGTTGCATAAACATCACTCTCGCTTCTGGCGGTAATAGCTCCACAGGGTCCGTTACCAATAAACACGGACAAGTTTGGCTCGCGACAGCAAGTCAACAACTACACCTCCTTATCGCCATCGACTCAAGCCCAACAGCGCAACGTTGCTCTCAGGGCGACCTTGCACATATGAGCTGCTTGCAATAACATACAGCAGTCATGGCGTATGTATTTGGCTGCATTTCCTGCGGCGCTGGGCCCGTGGCTAACGTGATGCCAGGTCGACCAACAGTATCAAGGTCGTTCTGCGGTTTCGGCCGCAGAATCGAAGGGAGATCGAGTCTGGAGGAGAGCCCATCGTGTCGTTCGAATCAGATGATACGTGTAGACTGGATGTATGAGCTCGTCTCGAATGCCGAGCTAAAGCGAACCGCCAGCTAACAGGATCGCAGTCGCAAGAAGCCACTGGCTCATTCACCTTTGACCGTGTCTTTGATATGAACTCAAGGCAATCCGACATTTTTGACTTCTCGATTCGACCGACGGTTGACGATATTCTCAACGGCTACAATGGAACTGTCTTCGCTTATGGCCAGACAGGTGCGGGAAAGTCTTATACCATGATGGGAACAGATATGGAGGATGAGGCGGGACGAGGTGTGATTCCTCGTATCGTCGAGCAGATCTTCGCCAGCATCATTGCTAGCCCGAGCAATATCGAATATACAGTCAGGGTCAGTTATATGGAAATCTACATGGAAAGGATTCGAGATTTGCTCGTTCCGCAGAATGACAATCTCCCCATTCACGAAGAGAAGAATAGAGGCGTTTACGTCAAGGGACTGTTGGAAATTTACGTCTCCAGTGTACAAGAGGTCTACGAAGTGATGAGGAAAGGTGGTAATTCCCGGGCCGTTGCAGCGACGAATATGAACCAGGAGTCATCGCGGTCACATTCCATCTTCGTTATCACAATCACACAAAAAAACGTCGAGACGGGATCAGCAAAGAGCGGTCAGCTTTTCTTGGTTGATTTGGCCGGTAGTGAGAAGGTCGGGAAAACGGGTGCGAGCGGCCAGACCCTTGAAGAAGCCAAGAAGATCAATAAGAGTTTGAGTGCTTTGGGAATGGTGATCAACTCGTTGACGGATGGCAAATCCTCACATATTCCATATCGAGACTCCAAACTTACCAGAATCTTGCAAGAGTCTTTAGGAGGCAACAGCAGGACAACACTCATCATCAATGCCTCGCCCAGCAGTTACAACGATGCAGAAACGCTCAGCACCCTTCGGTTTGGTATGAGAGCAAAAGCAATCAAGAACAAAGCCAAGATCAATGCAGAGCTCAGTCCTGCAGAGCTCAAGATGCTTCTCAAGAAGGCACAGGCCCAAGTTATGACATTCGAGAATTATGTCTCCACGTTGGAAGGCGAAGTTCAACAATGGCGTAGTGGCGAAAGTGTACCCAAGGAAAAATGGGTGCCGTCGATTGCCGCAGGTGGAGTGCAAGGAGCAAAGGCAGATGCTCGTGGGCCACCACGACCGTCAACGCCTTCACGATTGCAGGCAGAAAGTAGATCAGAAACTCCTGTTACAGAGCGGTCTGGCACTCCGGTCATTCCTATTGATAAAGATGAAAGAGACGAATTCTTACGACGAGAGAACGAGTTGCAAGACCAAATCGCCGAGAAGGAGTCGCAAATCGTCACTGTAGAGAAGAGCCTCAAAGAGGCCAAGGACGAGCTCTCCTATCTGAAAGAGCACTCGGGCAAAACTGGTCGGGATAATGAGAGGCTGACAAGCGAAGTCAATGACTTCAAGATGCAGCTCGAGCGATTGAATTTTGAGAGCAAGGAAGCACAGATTACGATGGATGGCCTCAAAGAGGCAAATTTGGAGCTGACTGCAGAACTCGATGAGGTAAAACAACAATTATTAGACGTTAAGATTAGTGCACGCGAGACCAGTGCAGTTCTAGACGAGAAGGAGAGAAAAAAGGCTGAGAAAATGGCTAAGATGATGGCTGGCTTTGATCTTGGCGGCGAGGTCTTCAGCGACAATGAGAGGACGATCCAGAAGGCTATCGAACAAATCGATGCCCTACACGAACAAAGCTCATTGGGTGAAGCTATTCCTCCGCAGGAGCTTGAGGAAATCAGAGCAAGACTGGTTGAGACACAGGGCATCGTGAGACAAGCAGAACTGTCTATGTTCGGTACATCAACGAACGATGCGGATTCCAGGAGGCGCGAAGAACTAGAGGAACGCCTTGAGGCGGTTGAACGGGATTATGAGGAGCTTCTAGAGCGCAATCTGAGCGAGGCCGACGTAGAAGAGGTAAAGAGTAGACTCGAGAAGGCTTACGCCAACACGCAGGACATCCAGCAAGAGATGGTCGACGGCATCAAGCAAGACATTGCAGAGAAGTCAGCAGAAAATGCGAGACTAAAGGCATTAACTGAAGATTTGCAACGGAAGCTCAAGTCTGGCGCTGGAGCAAATGGTGGCTCCACTGGCATGGCAAACGGCAAGACTGTCCAGCAGCAAATTGCCGAATTTGACGTCATGAAGAAGAGCTTAATGCGCGATCTGCAGAACCGCTGCGAGCGCGTCGTCGAGCTCGAGATCTCGCTCGACGAGACGAGAGAGCAATACAACAACGTGCTGCGCTCCTCCAACAACCGGGCACAGCAGAAGAAGATGGCGTTCCTGGAGCGCAACCTCGAGCAACTGACGCACGTGCAGCGGCAACTGGTGGAGCAGAACGGCAGCCTCAAGAAGGAGGTGGCGATCGCGGAGCGCAAGCTGATCGCGCGCAACGAGCGCATCCAGAGCCTCGAGTCGCTGCTGCAGGACTCGCAGGAGAAGCTGACGGCGGCGAACCACCGGTACACCTCCCTCTTCGTGAAGCACCGCAGGGCGTCCTTCAGGCTAACCGAGACGTGTAGGTTCGAGGCGCAGCTCACTGCCGTCAAGGAGCGGCTGGAGGCGGCGAAGATCGGGAGCACGCGCGGCCTCAACTCGCCGGGGGGGGTCGTGGGCGTGCCGGGCGGGTTCAGCTTCGGTGGCGCGGGCGGACGGGTCGCGAAGCCGCTCAGGGGCGGAGGGGGGGACGGGCCGATCCCGGCGACCCAGGGGCTGCAGACCGAGGGTGCGGGCGCGAGTGGGAATAAGCGCACGAGTTGGTTTTTCTCGGGGCAGAAGTGAGGGTGGTAGATATACCTAGGGAAAGCGGAGCATGCATAGATGAGATGACTTGATGTATACCCACGTTTTTCTTTTTCCGTCTGTTTTGATCGAGAGTTGGAATTTTGGGGGTTGGGGCAGGTTTAGTGGGTAGAGAACGGGTGGTAGGGTGGTGGTATACAGGCGCCGAGATACTGTTATACAAAAATTCTTCTCGCACTTTCCGACGCTTGAGATTTGTATTTCTTTCACTCCAGATCTTCCGTGATGGCTGGTGTTGCATATCGGTTTGCATGGTGAGAAACGGCGTCGTAGCGCGCTTATTGATGTTCACATGCAAGAGGTGACATCATAAATCCTCCGCCACCTTGAGGGCTGGGCTGCTGGGCGAAATCGCCGATGCGACGACATTATCGAGAAGTTGGAAAGTTTTGGGGCGACATACAAACAATGAAACTTCCGAGCCTCTATAGATCCTAAGCACGTAGATATCCCGTCTTCTTCGAGAGAAGTCGCGTGGCATAGTCGGTCGATATGGAACATCCAGGAAACGCACGTTGCGAACGCGCCTTCACAGCAACGCCGCGGCGGTGTTGGGAAGTGAGCGCCAGTTGTACTGCCAACACTCAACGCCCTCCCCAGGCCCCCCGCCTCTCCCGCCAATCCGCAGGACAAGCCTCCAGGACTTCGACGTCCGCACCAACTCCGCCGTTCGACTCGCCGTGCACGAGACTCGAGTCCCCGCACGTCCGACTGCGGGCTGAGCCCTCGAAAAACGCACACTCCAGCTCGCGGCTTCCCCTTCGCAATGCCGGACCCCGGCACGTCCACTATCTAGCACGGCGGGTAATTGCCACTGTGGGAGTTTCGGAGTCGCCGCGCTGGAGACGGGGAGGGGGTGCGGCGGCAGTTGCGGCGGCGAGGGGAGTCCGTGGCGCGTCTGGGACCTTTGCAGAGACGGGGGGCGCGGCGGCGGATGGGAGGCGGAAGGGGATACGGGGGTGTGTATGGATCGACGTGGATGGACTGAGGGGATTCACAGTTGGGAAGGGGGGCGATGAGGGGGAGCTGAGGTTGGGATGGTGAGGGGGAAGGGAAGTAGGAAGGATGATCCTCCGGCATACGTACCGGTCTATGGGGAGCCGATGGAGTGGAAATGGGACGGGGAGGAGGAGGGAAAAGATGAGAGCGGTGCGGGTGAAGAGGCGGTGCTGTATCATGCATGGGAACTGTCACTTGGGAGGTACGGTATGTGTTGAGATGGACGAGACTGACGGAGTTAGGGGTGATGAATTGAAATTGAAGTTTGTGCTGGAGAGTAAGTGCTGTTCTCTTCCCTATCGTCTTCTAGATTTTGTCTCTGGATATCGGTTTCTGAAGTCCGGAAGATAGGTGGGCCGATCGATGGTAGAATGGTGGACTGGATATCTATCCACCTCGCTCGGCGATGCACCTTTCTGGTCAGGAGAATGCCACTGGCTACGCCCTCGTCAGCAGAGAATCTCGGCATCGTCTCTGCAACACTTGTGGCACCTTTGTGTATGTTGATATCTTGGGCCAGAACGTAGATATCGCTCCGATGAATGTGAGAACGATTGAGGGGATTGACTTTGACGGGTTGAAATACCAAACGTACGACAGTAGGTCGGTTGAACCAGTCTGCAAAGGGGAAATACATGGAAAGAGTAGATAGATCAGTCACGAAGAATGGACATCCCTTACAGCTGCTGAGCCTCTCGTCGCCTCTTCCAAACTGCGCGCTGCACAGGAGCAATCCTACTTGCCCAGGTCCACATCTTCCAGCATCAAGAAGCTCCGCTCAATGCCCTCCTTCATGCCGGCCAAAGCACGAGATTCCCTCCAGAGCGCCCTCCTCCGTCTCCTCGACTCGGTGAACCTCGCTCCCTACAGCGCTCGTCAACTCGCCATCGCCAGGATTAGACCCACAGGGCACGACTGACCGCTTCGGAGAACCTCCTGTCCTGGTCCGCCGAGACCTGCGGCTTGTATCGCAGCAGCCAGGAGATCTGGGCCTCGAAGCTGCGGATGCGGTCATCGGTGCCGCCGTGGTGCCGGTGGTGCTCCAGCTGCGACTGGAGGCGCCGGACGTTGTTGTCGAGGCGGTACCAGCGGCTGAACAGAGCGGCTTCTGGGGGATGGATGCCGCTGAGCAACGCAGGTTGGGGTTAGCAAGGGAAGGCGATGAGGGGCAAGGACGGGGCGACTTGAGGAGGCTGACATACTAGTCCTCAAGCTTTGTGCCTGTGCTTGTGTCTGTGTCGGTGTCGGTGTCGGTGTCTGATGCAGTTGCCATGTTGAATGGGAATGGGAATGGAATGGGGCGGAGCAGAGTAGGGTAGACTGTCTTTGAGAAGTAAAATATCACAGGTTAGTTATATAGTACTAGTATATAGTACTATTTATATAGCACTGGTAATGATGATGTCTCTTGAAGGACTGAATGTGAAGCAATATTGTATCGTGGAAATGCAAGTCTCTGTGTATGTACTATGTACATCCCACATGCAAGAGGCCATCTGTAGGTGTATCACGTGACTCATGAAGGCTCAGAGACATTCAAAGTGCTTAATGCCCTTTGGCCGTAATAATGATAATTATGACATGCAGTATACGTATGTACGTGTTTACTTTATACTATGAAATGCTTACTCTTGAAATGCATGACTGTACAGAGTACTCCCTCCTATTTGCATCCTCGGCAATACGAAGATCAGCGTTGATAGCGACACGTGACACACAGTAGCTAAATAGCATCAATAGTATAAATAGCAAGAATGCGATGGTTCGTCTCTGATTGGCTGCACATTTAACCTCTGTAGCCAAGCGTGTGAGGCGCAGTGAGGCTTAGGTACCGTCACCTCTGTGTAGACCCTGTCAGCGTCCTATCAGCGTCCTACCAGCGTCCTATCAGCGTCCTGTCAGCATTCAACTCCCTGTAGGGACCACTAAAATCAGGCTGCTGCAGCCCTGGAGTGGGAGCCATGTCCCCTAAATGGCCCCTAATGTCCCCTAAAGTCCCCTGAATGTCCCCTGAAAGGACAGCCCAGCATTCCCCACTCCCCCCCTAAGAAGCCGTTGGAAAGCACTCCCTGCCCGCCGTCAACTTGCTTGGCGCATGGCGACTCCATTGGTTTCAGGCCTCCAGGCTTCAGGCTTCAGGCTTTAGGCTTCAGGCTTTCAGGTGATCCTTCGTCTCTCCACATCACTACCTCTCATCACCACCACCATCGACCTTTCTCTCTTTCTTTCCTTCATTCGTTCCTTCCTTCTCTTTCACTAAATACTCTTCATCATCATCTTCGTCACCTTCATCGACGTTGAAGTTCATCACCAATCTGATTACAACTACACCTCAATACCACAGACAGGTCGAGATACCTCCTTATCGCAATCATGGCTTCCATCGCTGGACACATCCTGAAGAGGGGTTTCGAGGCCCATGAGACCTACTGCAAGGGCGGAATGCGTCACGGAATGCATCATGGCACGCACCAGCATCATGGTCAGCATCATGATCAGCCCGAGAGCCCCTTCACACCCGCCATGGTCTTCTGCATGGTGCTGACGGCCTTGATATTCACCCTCGTCTTCACCACGGTTAGCAGCTCTCTCCTCTCCTCCCATCCCCTCTCCCAGACAACCAACCACTGACACTGTAACCCCAGAATGAGTACACCTACGGCCACCTCATCCCCACCCTCGCCATGGTCGAGACCCCGACCGCTGTACTTGTCGAATCCATCACAACCGAAGAGAAAGAGGGCGCTTCCGAGAAAGAGCCCATGCTGGAGCACCACGAAGCCGTCCTCATCTCACAACCCCCCATCACCACCTCCCTGCACACCACCATCCTCCACCTCCGCTCCGTCGGCGGCTTCCTCTCGCGCTTCCGCGGCCTCCCCCTCTTCGTCCTGCACACCCTCTCCCTCGACCACCTCTCGCTCCTCTTCTCTCTCCTCCTCCCCCTCCCCCTCTCCGCCATCCTCGCCGCCGTGCTCCTCGCAAACGTCCGCATGGGATGGACGCACATCGTCGTCTCCGCTCCCTCCCCTCTGCCCTGGTACCGCCGCCTCCCCTCTCCAAAACTCTTCAAGGCTGTCGCAGCCCCCACGGCCCTCGTCGCGCTCGCCGAGCAACTCACTATCGGCCTTCCCATGCTGCTCTGGCGCGGATTAGGCTTGAATCGCGCCATGCATGCCCAGGCCGCCAGCCAGATGGAGGGAAGCCACGAGGGCTGCGCGGCGATGATGAAGGCTGCCGGTGTCGCGGTTGTGGGACTCGCGTTGGCTGCGTTTGTGCTGCTCCCACTGACGGCGGTGCTCGCGCGCATTCAGACCAGTTTGTTGGACGAGGCGGAGGATACGATTATCGCCGTGAACCGCGGCGAGGCTATGGGTGTTAAGGAGGCGTGGAAGAGCTTTGATTGGAACGCGAGGGTGCGTGTGGCCAAGACGTATGCCAAGTATGTCGCTATGCAGATGGGACTTGTGTTCCTGTTCGTCGCGGCGGTTTACGGGCAGTTGGTCTTGTTCCTTGGACCGGAGTTCTACAAGGTCCTCGGGGAGGCGTTTGCTGCGCGCGGCTAGGCGCGTCGCGGTTCGGAGTTCGAGGTATTCTTACCTTGAAACTATGGGGTTTGAAGTCGTCAAGAGCCAAACAACAGGCTTTAATGATTAGCGATCTGGCAATAGTGGGCGAGCACAATGCGGGGGATCAGGGGTGTAATATTCATGGTTCGATTTCTCTTTTGTGTTTGCTCGAGTAGTTCTAGATATCCGGTTCAGAAATTCAAAGAGCATTGGCAGCCATCTCCTTTATGATTGTCATCTCCATGTCTGTCCTGGGCCAGTTTCAATCTGATTCGATCTACCTTCTCCCAACGCGCATCAAACAGGTTCAAAGAGGCGACTGACCACAAGCTTCGCCTCGCGCCTCTCTCGACCTGGATTCTGTCTTCATACACATCAACCCACCACATGTGAAGACACCCACCACACAGATCCAGGCACACATCTGCTACTGTGAGAGTTCTCGAACCATCGAACTCGCATCGATCCTTATCCTCGATCCCTTCCTCGCTTCTTCATTCACTCCTCGCTACAGACGCGCGTCTCGTGTCTATCTCTGCCTCAGCCTCACAGCACGAGCGTGCGGGCTCTATCTATCTATCTATCTATTGCATGGCCTGCCTCGGCATATCTTTAACCATCATCTACCCGTCTGACTAGGATTCTCGCACCGTCGCGCACATCAGAGCAACAGCACCGGCGGCGCAGAATTGCGCCGCGGTTTCTTCGGGATGCTCGGAGAAGCAAGCAAAGCTGCTGTGCGCTTTGATGTAAAAAGGTCATAACCGCGCTTGTCTCCTGATCAATGGCCGGTTTTGTTCCAACTCGGCTGTGACGATTGGCGTTCTCCACGGCCTCGAGGACGAGGACGCCGTCCGCGCCGTCGCGGATCGCCTCGTCGCATTGGAGAAAGGCCAGGAGTCTGGAGACGGGCGCGCGCGGAGTCCGCGGAGTGGTTTTCGATGTGGAGAGGAGAGGAGAGGAGAGGAGAGGAGAGGAGAGGAGAGGAGGGGAGAGGAGAGGAGAGG
>Ga0123337_10000509_pt1 | contig 64044 bp, 67 predicted proteins | sample frozenSSSSmetaG_FD_89792 | JGI IMG/M metagenome (GOLD analysis project Ga0123337, IMG submission 89792) | Glacier valley bacterial and archeal communities from Borup Fiord, Nunavut, Canada, to study Microbial Dark Matter (Phase II) -... | ecosystem: Environmental > Aquatic > Freshwater > Ice >...
AATACGGAGCGTTTCACTCCTGAATAACTGATAATTTCTTACTTCAATAGTGGCGTACTTTGGAGCGGAATCGGTGGTGTACTTTCGATCGGAATGGTGGCGTACTTTGGACCGGAATATCCAGTATGGCCAGTAATACAGGATTTCTGTTGCTGGGCCGGATAGCAGGCACAAACATTTAAGGAATTATAGAATATGAGTAGTAGAAAACGGTTTTCGGATTGAAAAGGCAAACGGGTCAAAGCGCCTCAATATATCGGCAACTATAACAAGACAATAACCAACCACAGACAACAATAAAAAATAGAACCATATGAGAAAAATAATTTAATTTATGCACATTTCGCTTGACGGTTTTGTAGCAGGGCCGAATGGAGAAATGAACTGGATTAAAGCTGACCAAGAAATTTTTGATTATGTCGGTAAGCGGATTAGCGAAGGCGACACTTCACTATATGGACGAGTAACTTATCAGATGATGGAAAGTTACTGGCCCACTGCCGGCGACATGCCGACAGCCTCCAAGCACGACATCGAACATGCTAAGTGGTAAAGCAAGGTTCATAAAGTTGTTTTATCAAAGACAATGAAAGATGAGGTTTTGACCAATACAACAATTATTAGTGACAATCTTTCGGATAGGATAAATGAAATAAAACAACAAGACGGTGAGGACATCTTGCTTTTTGGCAGCCCGACAGCAACACACGCACTTATTCAGCTGAATCTAATCGACGGCTACTGGCTATTTGTTAATCCAATTATTCTTGGAAAGGGCATTCCATTGTTTGTAGACATCAAAGACAACATAAAACTAAAACTATTGAGTACCCGTCAATTTGACTGCGGTGTAACTGAACTGAATTATGTTGTAGACAGACAATCTTCCGCACAATAACAACGCTGGGCCAAACCCTAATTTGATGACATCCTATAACAACTAAAACAATGACGAAAAACAAATTACTAAGGATGGACAATGTCGGCATCGTTGTGGAATCTCTCGATGATGCTATTTCGTTTTCTCAGAGATAGGCTTGAAACTCGAAGGCAAAGGGACAATTGAAGGAGAATGGGCCGGACGTGTTACGGGACTCAGCCCTCAGTGCGTAGAGATTGCGATGATGGTTACTCCGGATGGACACAGTCGGATCGAACTATCGAGATTTGTTTCACCTCCTACTATATCAGATCACCGGACTGCGCCTGTAAACGCCCTCGGTTATCTGCGCGTGATGTTTACCGTTGAAGACATTGACGAAATGGTATCCAGACTAACCAGGCATGGTGCTCAACTGGTAGGCGAAGTGGTTCTGTATGAGAACGCATATCGACTATCCTACATTCGGGGAACCGAAGGGATTCTCATTGGGCTGGCAGAAGAAATTGGGAACAAATGAGCGATAGCCGACTACAACCACAAGACAAGCTCGACCCCTAATAACCTGATTGTGAAACCATAAACAAAATAATTAGAAAATGGAATTCTCACCGTTCAACAATGTTGTGAAACTCTGTCTTCTGGGAATGGACATGGAAGATAAAGGCAAGCAGGAAGAAGCAAGCAGCATATTTCTTCAAGCCTGGAATGAAGCGACAGACGACTCTGAAAAATTGCTTGCCGCTCATTATGTGAGCCGACATCAAAAAAATATTCCCGACAGATTGAAATGGCTCGAGACATCTTTGCAATTGGCACACAAAATAAATAACGACTATGTCAGTGGAATTTTCCCTTCTCTATATTTAAATATCGCTAAATGTCAGGAGGAGTTGGGTGACCAAGACCAAGCAAAAAATAATTACGAATTTGCAACTTCCTCCAAGGTAAAATTGTCGGACAAAGGTCCTTTTTATCACGGAACGAGAGCGGATTTGCAGGTTGGTGATTTGCTGACAGCAGGGGGCAGTTCCAATTACCAAACTGAACTCAAAATGAATCACATCTATTTCACAGCCCTGGTGAATGCTGCGGGGCTTGCTGCGGCACTAGCAAAAGGTAGTACACGTGAGCGCGTCTATATCGTTGAGCCGACAGGAGGTTTTGAAAACGACCCTAATGTCACAGACAAAAAATTTCCGGGGAATCCTACACGCTCATACAGGTCGGAGGACCCTTTGAAAATCATCGGTGAAGTAGCAGACTGGGTAAGACAAACACCGGAAGAACTCCAAAAATGGCGGGAAAAATTGGCAAATAACAAAGGAGAAATTATTAACTAATTTTCGGAATGCCCGCAGATCTGTAATTCCACTCAGCTACGGGGCAACCTAGCCCTGACCGGGCTGGACCTGCATCGCTCAACGCATGTATTTAACTTCAACGGCTTAGAACTGTTTAAATTTTAATTAGCAGTGTTTACGTAAAGACCTAATGCCACCGGAATAGCGCACCTATTTTCAACTTGAATTAAGCTTCGCTCGCAACGAACCAAACAAAAATAATGCATGAAAAAAGCTTTGATCTTAACTCTTATTACAATAGTTTCAATTGTAATAATTTATGCCCTGGTTCATTATATTCCGGTTCAAGGTTTTTTATTCGCGTGGACCCTAAACTTTATGTTGATGGCATGCGTGCTTACTTTTACTGAAATACTCAAAAGCCAACTCATGTCTCCCTACTTTAACGAAAAGGCATGGGAACGGAGAGGAAAAATATATGAGTCGGCTGGGATAAATATATACAGGAAATTATTAGTTGGAATCGGCTGGGAGCGACTAAACAAAAAATCAAAACCAGTAGAAAAGAATACAGCAGCTTTAATAAATCTGTATTACCGGACAAAACAAGATGAATTAGGCCATTTACTTATTTTGATTATCGTTTTCGGGTTCAATATTTACGTGGCATATCAATTTGGCGTTCTGAAATCTACGTGGTTGTTCGTGCTGAATATATTACTAAATCTATATCCTGTTTTACTTCAACGATACAATCGGCCACGTATAGAAAGAGCCATAAATTTAAGTAAACGAAGATAAATGCGCGTCTCGCCGGTGTGGGTGAATCGAAATGATGGGGTAGCGTTATGAAACATATTCGTCCAGCCGCCTTGCATGGTAAGTTTCCAAGGATTGTAGATAGAAGGATAGACACTGTCCCCAATATAACACCTGAAAATAATGGGAGAATTAACGACAGAACAAATTGAAAGTTTTATTACCAATGGATTTGTCAAAATAGAAAACGCTTTTTCCACTGAAATTGCGGACGAATGCAGGGCAATTTTATGGAAGGCGACGCAATGCGACCCCAACAATCCGGCCACCTGGACACAAGCTGTAATTAGAATTGGCGAACTGGGACTTGAGCCATTTAAAAAAGCAGCAAATACACCAATTCTTCATCGTGCTTTTGACCAACTGGTTGGGAAAGGAAACTGGCTCCCACGAATGACGCTGGGTTCCTTCCCGATTCGCTTCCCCGGCAGCGGGCCTGCGAATGATACAGGCTGGCACGTCGACGCGAGCTTCGCAGGTGAGGATGTTAATAACTATTTCGAATGGCGGATAAATATTCGCTCCAAAGCTCGTGGCTTGCTGATGCTTTTCCTTTTCTCTGACGTATCTGAGCAAGATGCGCCAACGATCATCAAGCCAGGTTCACATTTGGAAGTTGCAAAAATCCTGGAACCCGAAGGAGAAAACGGTCTTTCATTTATGGAATTGGCTCAACGCGTAAATACCATGGCCACAAGCGGGGAAGCTACCGCAACAGGAAATGCAGGAACGGTATATTTGTGTCACCCATTCATCGTACACGCCTCACAAAATCACCATGGGACTATGCCCAAATTTATGGCACAACCACCCCTATTGACAAAAAATGACTTTGATATGAATAAATCAGACCCTTTGCTTTGCCCGGTAGAAAAAGCAATTCTGATAGGCCTGGAAACGTAAATGACCTACCCTCCTCTGGTTCCGGAAAAGTGGTGCTTCCGTGAGGGCCAACTTCCAGCTCGAGCAAATGGCTGGCAGACATGATTCAATTCGGCTTTGACGTTTATGTTCATCATTGGTAATTATGGCAAGCACCGGCAGAGGGTTGAAAAACAGGAAACCAACATAAAACCATGCTGGCTATTTGTAAGAATTACATAACAGCAGGTTTCAATGATAAACACATACAAATATGTTCAAAAAAACTTTCCTGTTCATAACCACTATCCTGACAGGGACATCGGCCTCCACAGGTTACGATGCGCCGGGTTCTTTGAAAGGCGCCGTCGATGCTTCAATATTTTTAGATTGGTTCAACCATGCAGAGAAATACGTTCATGTGAAGGGACCTGTTGTATTAGACCTGATTCCCGGAGTATTTCTTATTATCCAGGCAGTTTTGTTTTTAAAAGACAGGAAGAAACTCAAAGCCTTATTCGCGGTTCTTGCTTTGCTGGCAAATATGATTGGGGCATTCCTTGTGATACAATACGCCTACCCTGTTGCTTCCCAAATAGCAGCCTGGACACCCAGCCATGTACCATCAGATTGGATAAGCCTTAAAGATAATTGGTTGAAATATATCGGGCTCCACAACTTGATGAGTGTATTGGGTTGGCTAAGTTTTGTGGTAACTTTCTTTGTAGCTGAACGAAAAAATACGGACGAAAGGCAGCTATCACGCTTTCTGAATTTTTCCAAAAATTCATTATTATTTTTTCTAACCTTTACCCTGGGGCTAAGTGCGGCTCGTCTGTACGATTTTCTATTTTTCCCCATTACGTATGAAATTTCGGGGGTTACTTTTATCGAATTGCATCGTCCCTTGGATTTAGTTATCAGAATAGTTGGCCCGATATTATTTACATTCATAGTTTGCCTGGAGTTACTACTTGCCACCCTATTTTTTATTGAAAAAAGCAAGATTAAAGGACTGCTTATTATCACCGTATTAATTTTTCTGTTGTGCGACACTTTTATCGCTTTGCAATACAACAGGCCCATCAATGACCTTTTTCTTACCTGGACGCCGGCAACCATACCAGCCAACTGGAAAAGCATAAGAGATGAATGGCTCAGCTACCATTTGTATCGGGATATATTTATGTTATTGGGGTTTGTTTCAATTCTCCTCGTTTATTTCGCAGGAAAAAATAGTGGCAGAAAAATCGTGATATTTGACCGAAAAGGATAGAGGTATTTTCCCGACAATAACATTGTGGTTTTCCGCAGTGAGGATTGAACCGGCTGGTACAGACAAAAGCACACTCAATTTGAGTTAAAATTTAACCGAAAAAAATTCGGCTGCTACCACGGCAAAAAACAAGGTGAATATGATTGCTTTTGCTCACGTTGTGCTTTTACATAATCCGAATTTGCGCAATTACCACCTTAAATTGGCGCATTAACACCCTGGCAATAAAGCGGCAACGGCTATTTTTGTGAAAAACAATACGACGATGAGACAATTAAGATTAATGATGCAAATAACCGTAGACGGATATGTTGCCGGACCGGATGGCGATGAAGACTGGGTTGTAAGGGGATCGGATGAAAAACTCTGGCAACTCATCAACGATTTGGCGGACAGTTCGGATACACTTCTGCTTGGAAGAAAAATGGCGGATGCCTTTATACCTCATTTTGAAGGATTTAAGTCTGACAGCACCAAAATTACCTTTGCTCAGAAAATGGTAAATATTCCGAAAATTATTTTCACGAGGACGCTGGACAAGCCATTCGGCACAAACACCTCGCTGGCCAAAGGAGATTTGGCAGAAGAAATAACTACGCTGAAAAATCAAACCGGCAAAGATATTTTGGTCTACGGAGGTGCAGGTTTTGTTTCAAGTCTGCTTGCTGGCGGGCACATCGATGCGTTTTTTCTGTTTGTCAACCCGGTGATGATCAATAAGGGAATGAGAATTTTTGACCAGCTGGACAAGCGTCAGAAACTCACTTTGATCAGTGCGATACCTTACGAGGGAGGCGTGACTGTACTTCGCTACAAATTGGATAATGAATAATTACGAGCAGGCATCGCACACAATGAACATAGCGTCGGACATCGTTCATCGCTTGCATCAGCATTGATAAATCACGGCGCTTTCGTACCCAATTTCTCCTGAGCTTTCCAAGTGTCGAATTTCTGACGCAACGCGTCAACAGCATGGGTATGGTCATCGTTACCGTAAATAATCAGATTCAGCCAGTGCTTTTCAACATACTCTGGTTTCGACACAGTTAAGAAAGCGCTGGATGCTCTTCGCTCACCGCATCGCTTGTCGCCGCCAAATTTTGCTCCTGCTTCCAGGGCAAGCATTAATATATCCTGAATGGGCAGAGAATCCTTCCGCGCTTTTACGGCGGCGTTGAAAATCTCCTGCAATTCTTCGGGATTCGTAAGCATGTTGCCCTGCACCGAAATCCCGTCGCCGGTAAGCGTACCAGCATGTTGTGTGGTTTGCGTACCTGTATAAGTTGCCGGATGATTGATGTCACTTAAACACAGGACAGCGTATTGCTGTTCTTCGGGATCAAAGTCAGGCTGTCTGATTTTTGCCAGGATGTCCTTGGGGTTCGCGTCGGCCATGATCATATTGAACGCCTGTAATCTTGCCAGTGGGTTGGACGCTGCCTGAACCACTATGGCACCTTTGCCAGGCATTATGAGACCTATACCATAAACACTCGCCGTGCAGGAAGCGCCCGCTATGCCTATCTGCTTTGTTTTGGGATCAGCGACAATGATGGACCAGGTGGCGAAGGTGGGAAGAACCGAAATGAAAAGTAGCAAAATGACTAACAGATTCTTTGTTATTCTTGATTTCATGACTTGATAATGATTTAAAAAAATTAGACCGACAATCGGCATTCATACATGCATTTTCAATCCCAAAATATCCTACGATTAATTAGTAAACTAAATTGGTGAAATTTCTACCGGATGTGCTTAAAGTCAGTTGTGAAGCACCGCCCACCACTAACGAAGCTTTGCGACCAGGCTGGCTGCGCCGCATTTAGTCATGTATTACCTGCATTTACTTGTTGATAAGACTTATCTGATTAAATTCGATTGGCGTTTATTTCACTCACAACATCGTCAACATGACAAACGACTATCTGGATAGTGTAAAAAAACAGTTTGAGTATTACAAACTACTTGGGGAAAAGACTTTTTCTCAACTTACCGACGATCAGCTTTTTTGGCAATTCAACCAGGAAAGTAACAGTATTGCAACAATTGTAAAGCACCTTTGGGGTAATATGCGCTCCCGCTGGACCGATTTCCTTACGTCAGACGGTGAAAAGGAATGGAGAAACAGGGACGCCGAATTTGACAACGACATTTCAACAAGAGAGGAGCTTTTGGACAAATGGAATTCGGGCTGGGCATGCTTGTTTGATGCACTCGACAAATTGAGCCAGAAAGACCTCAAAAAGGAAATTTATATTCGTAACATGGGTCATTCGGTCATGGAAGCGATAAACAGACAATTGGCTCACTATCCCTATCATGTAGGCCAAATCGTTTTTATTGGAAAAATGGCTTGCGACGACACCTGGAATTCATTGTCGATCCCAAAAGGAAAATCCGACAGATATAACGCAGATAAGTTTTCAAAACCCAAGCACAAAGAGCATTTTACAAGGGAATTTTTAGACCATAAAAAGGATTAAGCGATGTTATCTGAATTATTATTGAAACAAATAATCGAGTGTAGGGACTATTTTCACATTACGCTCAGAAATAGGTACAATGAGAAGATTGCCAGACATGATGTACCAAACTTGATGCTGGTCCTGTTTGGTTTATACTACATGTCATTTATCATTTTCTTTGCGATGCTGCAATACAAGAGCCGTATCCCGGTTCCTCCGTATCTGAAAAACAACCTGATTGTGGCAATAATTGGCGGTGCTATCATCCTGTCTCCTTTGTATTTTCTGAACAATTTGATAATGAACAAATTAAACACCATCCCAATAGATGAAAGTACGGCGACCCAAAAACAAAAAAAGATGGTTTTTAAAGTGATATCAATATACATTTTCGGATTGATTTTACCTGTATTGGTAGGATGGTCTATGCAAAGATTTGTCCCATTTTTAAGGTAATTGATAAGACAATCAGTTCAATGAGTCGCATGGCAACGACCCACTGCGCTAAAATCTTTCTGATTTAAAAAACCAAAAAATGACTCAACGTCATGCTTAACCCCTTAAAAGAAAGTTTGTGGAAGCAATTCGGTGCAAGTATAGATATGCTCCAAAATGCAATATCACTTTGGCCGGACGACCTATGGAATACCGACAAAAAGTTCTTTTATAGCGCTTACCATGTTTTGGTATTTCTGGATTATTATCTGTCGATTCCGCCAACTGCTTTTTCCTCACCGCTCCCATTCACCATCACCGAGCCTGAAAACCAGCCGAAGGATGCATTGGACGATGTGCTTCCTGACGAGATTTATACCAAAACGGAATTACTTGCCTATCTTCACTCCAGTCGCGAAAAGTGCAGGAGCCTTATCGCCAGCTTGACGGAGGAAAAATTAAACGAAAGGTGGATCGAGGAACCGGAAAACCCGGAAAGCATGAATTATTCCGTTCTTGAACTATTGCTTTACAACATGCGACATGTGCAACATCACGCGGCACAATTAAATTTACTTTTACGTCAAAGGATAAACAACGCACCACATTGGATTGCCAGGGCAGAAGATGGGTTTGGTCAGATTTGAGTGCCCCTGCTCACCCCCGCCCAGCAATGCGCCTGCGGTCCAATACTGCCTTTGCAATCTTTATCAGATCTTTTTCATGCTGCTGCTGACTGGAAAGGCTATTGCGATGCAACCGGCGATAGGCAAGTAATTCAGGCAAAACCCAATAATTTAATCCCGCCTCTTCCGCACGCGCGAACCAGTCAATAAAATCACCACGCCTGAAAACTTCATCAAACCAACCAACCCGATCAAATGCACCACGCCGTATCATCAAAGTAATTTTCATAATTCCTTTTTGAAGCTCGTCCGGGCAATTGATTGTATTTTTTATGTCATCCGTTAGTTCAGGACTAATAAATTGACGCATCATTCCAAAACTGGCCTCTTTTTCTGGATGTTTATTCAGGAAATCCAGCTGCATTTCCAGTTTATTTTTAACCCATACATCATCGGCATCCAGGAAGGTGAGTAACTGACCTTTTGATATCTGAATCCCCTGATTGAGGGTAGCCGCTAACCCACGGTTTTCCCTCGATTCAATGAATAGCCTGGTCCTGTACCGTTCCAATATTTCTAATGAATTATCGGTTGACCCATCGTTAATTGCAATAACTTCCAGAGGTGTTACACTTTGAGAAAAGATACTTTCCAACGCCTCTTCCAAATAAATGCCGGCATTGTAAACCGGTAAAATCACACTGATTGTTTTCTCCATTTCTACGATTTAAACTCTGATAATTTTGGCAGCTCCCTCACTTCACCTTCTTCCCGCCGTCGGTCAAGGGAGCGTTTAAGCATCTGGATCGTTTTAAGCTTGACAAGATCCATTGAGTGGGTCATGTTAGTATCATGGCGTCGGTAATAAAGCGCAATATCGTCTGTCACCAATATTGGTATTCCAAGCTCCCGGACACGATTAAACCAGTCAAAATCCTCACTGAACTGTAAACTCTCCTCAAAAAGACCCACTTTATCAAAAACCGACCTCCTATATAATCCGGAGCCCAAAAGTACATTCAGCACCTGATATGTTTCATCAGGAAAACGAAAGACTGTTTTACTCGAGCCATCTTCAAAAAAGAACTGGGACTTACCCATCACAATTTCGATTTCAGGCCTTTGCTCAAAGTAACTCAATTGCTGTCGGATTTTACCTGCAGGAAATAGATCATCCGCGTCTAAAAAAAGAATAAAATCACCTTTCGACATCCTGACTCCAAGGTTTCGGGCAGCAGCCGGTCCACTGTTTGCCTGCTTATAATAAGTTACCTCAGAAAAGGATTTGAGAATTTCCGCGGAGTTATCCGTTGAACCATCGTCAACAGCGATAATCTCTAGCGAAATATAGCACTCACATAGAATACTCCTGACAGCATCTCCGATATGACGCTCAGCGTTGTAAACAGGAATAATGACACTCAAAAAAGGAATATTATCAACCATTGGAATCTATGTTTAACCAGGTGGAAATAGTGGCAGGAATCGTATCCAGCAGCGTCCCCGTTTCAATCCAGTAGCAAGGTAGTTTTTGAATAAGTCCTGCAATTCGGGACATCATTTGCGCATCTGCTTTGAGCAGGCCAATTGTAGAAGGTGCTAACGCCAGTAATGCTTCTCCCCTGGTTGCAGGGCGCAGTACCGTGGTTTCTTGACCAGTAAAGCGCGGCAAAAAAATGGCTTTAAGCGAAAATTGAGCGATCAGGGATTCTGGTTTGCAGAAATGTAGAAATACCTGACCCTTTTCCTGAGGTAACGATTGCATGTTCGCAACATGTGGCGCCAGCTCGGGAAACCGGTGAAGATTTGAGGCTTCGAGCTTCGCTACATTGTATAAACAATGAACCGTAAGTGTTTCAGTATCAATCATCACAAAATCATCCCCCGCGTACTTTAATGCACTATCGAGGCAAGACAAGGTGGCAGTCGATTTACCCATTCCACCTTTTCCCGTTAAAAGCACTCCGCCGTGTGGATTCCCAACCGCCCCTGCGTGGACAAAGAGATATTTACTATTTTTAAACCATTGGTAAAGCACGTTTCTGAAAGGAAAGCTTCGCTCCCACTCCGGCAGACTGGCAACATTGCGCACCCAAACTACGCATAGGCCCATTTTTCTGCTTAAAATTGTAAATACCTGATTGAACGAACTATACTCGGCAAAATCATCCTCAGTAATTCCCTGCAGATGACCATAAATATCCAGATCATTTTCCTTCCAGAATGGTTCAGGCAAAACTTTTTCAGCTACACTGTCATCAACAACGTAAATGGTTAATTCCGGCGATGTGGAAATGTCAGCAGCGAGACGGTGAACAATAGCATCCGTGAAGAAATCTGTATCACTTACCCCAACCAAAACAACCCGGATCTGATGATTAGCCCATTCAAAACATGAAGAAAAAGTTTGCAGAACAAGTGTTTCTTCCACACGATTCGCAGCCTCTTCCAGAAAAGAGTCAACGTTGTTTTTAATTAAAACTGTCATTTATGCCCGGTGCGTTACTCGTTATTTTTATACGGCCAGCCCCCTTTTTCGGGATCCGCATCATGAATGGGGTCAAGCATAAGCAGTTCCTGCATATCTGTATAGACTTCGAGAACGGGAATTGTAAATGATTCAGCAACTTTATCCGGAAAAATTCCGGGGGTCGAATTAACTCCGGAAAAATCGGTTTCCCTAATTAATTCCTGCTCCACAAGCTGATTTAAAAATACTTCTAACGCAGGTTCAGCAACGTCGTGCGTGATCCTGTAGTACTTGGACAGAAGCTCTACGATCACATCAGAGGAAACGTTTTGCTCAAGGTGGGACCAAATAAACTGTCCAGTTCCTTTTAAGCTGTAATAATTCCCTTTTGGCAGATTTAAAATGATCGTTTCGTCCTGAAAGTGTTCACTGGCAATTCCCTGAGGATTAACCGTATAGTTGAGCATAAAATTTGTGTATTTTTGGGTTTTACGAGGATGTTTGTAAAAATACAAAAGAGGTGACAAGATAATATTTTTTTTGTATGGCACAAAAGCAGGATTTTCGGTGAACACCAATTCCGAGTCATCAAAATCGGCAAAATGCTACATGGATAAACGCCTTGCCAATCCGATTTTGATCGATATTATTGTTCTCAATTAAATTGTCATAGTTTCAAAACGCTCCATTTCATAGCTATGAACATTGAAATTATTGAAAAAGGTCTAAAGTTAGATATCTATGGTTTTTCAGGTGTCGCCGTGAATAAGGAATATACGAAAACGGCATTCCGTCTGATGGATAAAATGTGGCAGGTCGTGAAAACGAAAGGCTTGAAACACAAAGGACTGAATATCTGGGTATATGAGGCAAACGAAAAAGTTTTTGCAGGTATCGAGCTCGACGACACGGTTGATCAAGACTCAGGCATGGAACATAAGCATGTAAGCCTGGCGAAATATGCTTATTACAAACACGTGGGGACATACAATCTGATACCAAAGGCCGGGCAAACAATGAGAGAAGAACTCAGAAAACTAGGCTACGAGACAAGTGCTACCTACATTGAAATTTACGGACACTGGACAAATGACGAAACCAGGCTTGAGACAGAACTATTCATGAGCTTGAAGTAGCTTTATGAATGATCCGCGATGCGGAGGAAAATCGACTAAAATTTAAAATATCAAACAAGCAACAAACATGGTAAGACAAATTTCGGGAGTAATTGCAGGTTATTTTATTTTTGTAGTAAGCTCGCTGGCACTTTTCAAATTTTCCGGCATCGAGCCCCATGCAACTGCTCCACTACAAATAATGGTTTTGACAGCCATATACGGTGCAGGGTTTTCGTTCCTGAGCGGCATCATTTCACAGTACATTTCAAACACAAATACCCTGAAAACCAACTACATACTTGCTTTAATTCTTGCAGGCTTTGCAACCTTCTCTTATTTCAAAGCAAGCGGAAGTCACTGGACTCAGCTTCTTGCAATCTTTATCTTCGCACCCGCGTCAATTTTAGGAGGGTGGTTCTATTTGAAACGAAAATCAAAATAAAATACGCTGTCCCCTTCGAAATACGGTGATTGTCAAACAGGAATTTGAAGCCTTTTGGATAAATACCTCATTTGAGAATGAAAGGAATATCAGCGTTCCGGTATTTGGCCAGCTGCAATAATTTTTTCATATTTTTCACACTTTCAATAGCTTCCTGACTGGCAAAATAATTGACCAGAGGGGCTGGTATTATGCCACCAGGATCGGCCACTAACGTATAATCCAATTTTACACGTTCCTTTTTTAGCGGCGTAAGCACCCACCTGCCACCGGACTGATTTACTCTTACAATCCCCTTCTTCGGCGCCACTTCTCCTGCCATTGTTGGCGCATCTACAGTCACCACTTTGGTAAGAGGATCCTGAAATATCCGCATATGTGATACAAAATCGCGGTTATACAATGGCCATGGCAAGCTCACTTCTGTATAGTAAATTAATTCCCTTGGCGATATCTGCCGTATCATGACGCAGGATTTGGTATGCGGTATCCATTTGTCTGAACTGGAAACATCGAGCAGTAAAGCAACGACCTGGGCAAGACCAGCCTCCAATTCGCACTCCAACTTTAGCGCCTTGATTCTGGATTCGGGAACATTTTTCACAAAAACCTTAATTCCTTTTTCGTTAGTCGCGGGTTTCCAATCCGCCTGCGCAGAGACAAAGTCAGGATTGAAGCAAAACGCCGCTATCAAAAGAAATGCTTTGAACATTTGGAAAGAGTTGATGGCTCTTATAATATATAAGTAATTTACAAACAGACAGTTGGTATATAAAAATATAAGGTAATGTTATATTTTTCATTAAAAAAGTGTGCCTGGTTAGCTCTAAAAATGGCTTTATCGCAGAAAACATGTCGGGCGATGCGTAAGCAATTATCAATCCTTACTTTTACAAAAAACGAGGAATCACACATTACAAAATTGCCAATATGAATAAACAATACCGAGCGGGAGCCATTGGCGCAATGACAGATGAATATGAAAAAGCGTTAAATGAATTTACAGGCCTGTTAAATACAATCACTGACTCCGTATTTGTCAGAATTATTGACAATTCGGTAGAAGAAAATTTTCAGTCGGTGCGAAATATTGTATTTCACGTCGTCAGATCAGGGTATGGATATGCAAACCATATAAGAGCGAGATTCCAAAATCCCTTAACAAAGACTGAAATTCGAATTGAAAATATTCAGGAAGCAATACTGGAACTGGATAAAATGTTTAAATACACTGTCGATACATTTGAAGATAAATGGCTGCTCACCGACGACGATTTGCTGAACACAATTATAAAAACTTCTTGGTCCACCTATGACCTGGAAGCCATTATCGAGCATGCAATTGTGCACGTTTTACGCCATAGACTCCAGATCGAAAAACTGCTCCTGAAAAACTGATCGTTTTAGTCCTGATTAGTTAAGATGACGCGACTGTTTGAAAGCATAACAATCTCATTTTTAATGAAAATAACGTGAATTATAATAATTCCTGACAACCAGATCCAAGATTCACCAAATTACCCTTCATGCAAAAGTTAAGAAATTACTTTCAAAATATTGGTTTCAGCGGCGACGATCTGGATCAGATTCTGGCCGCTTTTACTTTTGAGATCTGCCGAAAAAACGACCTTGTCGTCGAAGAGGGCAAAGTAAGCAGGCAAATAGGTTTTGTGGAAAGTGGTATGTTTCAGTATTTCGTTTTGATGGACGGGGAGGAAAGAACAACTTACATCAACATTGAAAACACGTTCATGGCTTCACTCCTGAGCTTCGTAAGTGAGGCACCAGCACTCGAAAATGTGAGGGCATTGACGGATGGCAGCAGCATCAGTCTCATCACCAAAACGAATCTCAAAAAATTGGTAAGTGAAATTCCCCGCTTTAAGAATTTTTACATTAATCTGTTGGAACATGCGCTTTGTGGCATTGACGAAAGTCGCCATGACCTGATCGTAATGACGGGAGAGCAGCGCTATGAAAAAATGTTGAGGAAGGAACCGCACCTTCTTCAGCAGATTCCGTTGCAATACCTGGCCTCGATGCTGGGCGTGACACCTCGCCACCTGAGCCGGATCAGAAATAATATCCGATAAATTTTCTTTTTGGACATTTGTCCAGTAGAACCGGTTCGCCACAGCTGAACTTTGCAACGTCATATAAAACAAGACGTTATGCAAGTTATCAAAACCATCCCCACTCTATTTGTCGCCGCCGCATTCTCGCTGGTTATAGCTTCCTGCGCCATTCACCCCAATGCATGGGAACCCGCTCGTATACCGGATTTTACCGGCACCACCGCTCTGAACGAAAAACTGCTTCAATCCGAAAAAATAGCCATCAATGGCTGGTTCGGTCCCGAGGATATCGTTTTCGACAGCACCGGCAACCTTTACTGTGGCGTTCATGTCAAGGAAAACGATTTCAACGATGGCCAGATCCTGAAGATTGACCCGACCGGAAAAGCTGAAACATATTACGATAGCAAATCCTGGGTTGCAGGCTTACACTTTGATGCTCAGGGAAACCTCATTGCACTTAGCCATAAGGAAGGGCTCATTCAAATCAGCCCTGATAAGAAGGTTACGGTACTCGCCGGCAAAGATTCGGAAGGCAACCCATTTCTTATCCCGAACGGTCTTGACATTGCTTCTGATGGGAAAATCTATTTCTCCAATACGTCTGAAATTTCGGGTTACAACATCAAATATGGACGCAAGGTCATCCTGGAAATGCAGCCGCTCGGCGGGCTCTACTGCTACAATCCGCAAACCAAAAAGCTCTCTACACTCATCAAAGGAACTTACTTCGGAAATGGCGTTGTGCTGGCCAAAGATGAAAGCTACTTGTTGATGACGGAAACTTCGAGGTACCGTGTGCTTAAATACTGGTTAAAAGGCGATAGAGCCGGCCAAAGCGAAATCTTCCTCGATAATCTGCCCGGCTTACCAAACGGCATTTCCGTCAGAGAAAACGGGAGTTACTGGCTTGGCTTTTCGACCAAACGCAACGATGCCCTGGATAAAATTCATCCAAATCCGTTCATGAAAAAATTTGTTTACGCCCTTCCAAATTTTCTTCAACCCAAGCCAGAGAAATTCGGGATGGTCATGAACATTTCAACGGACGGGAAAATACTGGAAACCTATTTTGATACGAAGGGAATCCTGCTGCCCGAATCCGGAGCTGTAAAAGAACATGATGGTTATCTGTATCTCGGAGGAGACATCCTACCCCATATCGCAAAATACAAACTTTGATAGCTGAGGAACGCCGACCAGATAGCCGATAGCTAAAACTCCCAAACGATTTTAAATTTCTTAAACAATTTAAAATCCTAATAATTAACAATTAATCATTTACCATTCAATCACTTACAATTATGAAAAAGATCACTTTACTTCTGTTGTTGCTCTCTTCTGCTGCTTTTTCTCAAAGCCGTTTTTCTAAAAAAGAACTTAGCATCAACGGATTCAGAAATCCATCGGTCGGACTGGAATACCGTCAACAGAACATGTCTGTGCATGCAGGGTATTATCCAACGGCATTTAAATCAGGTGAAAATACCAGCTTTGTTAAGACAGGGGTTACATTTTGGTTTTTACCAGTTGGAAAAAGAGAAAACCCATCTTCCTTTTATGCAGGAGCATCATATCTGCGCGGTTTTAATCGCGACTACGAAGGAAAAAGTGCTCTGGGGATGGAGGCAGGCTTTCGTTGGATGGTTTGGAAAGGAATTAACCTCAGAATCGGGGCGATAGCAGTGGCATCAAAAGGGCAAAGTCTAAAAATCAACCCAACACCAGGAATCAGCTATTCATTTTTCTTTAAATGATATGCAACTGGCTTTCAAAATTGACCAAGGTTACTACTTTTTTAAAACGCAAGCTTTTAAAATCAATAAGTACATACACAAACCGATTTTACAACACGCTGCGGATTTCAGTCCATCAGGCGATAGCGCAGCAAGGCTCACTCTGGAAACCAAAAAAATCATGACCACAAATAGAACAATCGGAGGATTATTAATCGCGGGAGCGATTGCCTTACTCATTCCTTACACCGTATTGACAATCATTTTCCACTATCCGGATATTTTACGCCAGGATACAGCCAGTATTCTTACCAAATTTCATGAAGGAGGCAATACCCTTATCTGGACCTGGTTTGCATTTGCAATAACAGGCATCCCGTTATTACCAGCTTATATACTTATAGGTCAGACATTTGAAAACAAAGCTCCTCTGGTTCGCATCGCCACCTCCATTGGAATAGTTGGTCTTGTCGTACAGATGATCGGCCTGATGCGATGGACGTTTGTAGTGCCCATGCTCGCAGATACGTTTGTTAACGCCACTGATCTGGCCACAAAAGCCGCTGCCATTGTCGCTTTCAAAACCATTCATCAGTTTGCCGGGGTGATACTGGGTGAACATCTGGGCCAGCTATTTACAATTGCCTGGACGCTCATGATTTCGATCTCGTTTTCCAGATTAAAACTATTCCCGGCTTGGGTCAACTTTCTCGGTTTTGTAAGTTCCTTCATTTATATATTAGCCCAGGCCGAGTTATTTGCCACCATCATGCCGCATTTCCCGGTCTGGGATCTGGCCGGTTTTGTTGGAAGTACGATGTGGCTGGTTTGGCTGATCGTCCTCGGTGTAATGTTTTTCCGAAAAGGCTCTTCGCCTGAATTTTCAAAGCCCCATTAGCCAAATAACCCATAAGACAACTGGTATTTCCTGATCCGCAGTTCAAAGCTTTCGAGCAACCACATACAAGGCCCGATAGAATCAGCAACTGTCGGGCTTTGTCTATTTCAGATTGAAATTTTCCAAAACCCCAAAAATTCCAATGAAAAACACCATCGCTTTTATCTTGCTGTCTGCTGCACTTATTTCTTGTGATTCCAAAAAAGTAAAGGAAAATGGCGAAATCCCAATAACGGGAAGCTGGAAGCTGCTGACTGGAACGTTGATTGAAAAAGGTGACACGGTTATCACAGATTACACCAAAACCACATCGTTTATTAAAATCATCAACGATTCACACTTTGCCTTTTTACAGCATGATTTAAAAAAAGGAAAAGATTCCACCGCTGTCTTTTCCTCCGGAGGCGGCCGCTACACCCTTAGCGATAGTCTTTACACAGAACACCTTGAATACTGTAGCGCCCGGGAGTGGGAAGGTAATGATTTCAAATTCACCATCTCGATAAAAAATGACACGCTTATCCAGACGGGCATCGAGAAAGTTGAAAGTGCTGGGGTAAACAGGCTGAATATCGAACAGTATGTGAGGGTAAAGAGGTAATTTGCTTTCTTCCAGGTGAAATCAAAGTGCACGGCATATTTTTTATAGTCTCAGATGAAGATTCGTTTTGTGTCAGTTGTTGTAAAGGAATCGGGGAAAATCCTGTCGTTTTCTTTGCAAATGACTAATAAAACGCTGTCATCCAAACATCTGTTATGGCAATTTACACCCAAATCATCTGGCTTTTTGCCCTTGCGATACCCATTGCATGTGTAGCCTGGACAGTCACCCATGAAGAGGTATTTCTAGAACCAAGGGAATATTGCATTGCGAGAAGTAAGGATAGCAAGTCGTTACTGGCAAGAAAGTTTTTCTACCTCTTTACATGTGAATACTGTTTTAGCCATTACGTAACCATCTTTTTCCTGATTCTGACAGATTACCATTTACTTCTGGCTGACTGGAGAGGATACGTCATAGCCGGGTTTGCTTTGGTTTGGGTCGCAAACTTTTACATGAGTATCTTCGCACTCCTGCGCCAGAGCATCAAACTGGAAAAAACTGAGATTGAAGTTTTAACGAAAAATAACGACCCGACGCAAGAAAAAGGCTTATAAGTAACAACAACCATGTTCAAAATCATCCTGACTTTCATCTTCGGCATATTCATGGTTTTCGCCGGGATTATGCATTTCATAAAACCCGAAATGTACAATCCATTCATTCCGGATTTTTTACCCAAAATCCTTATAAACTATCTTACAGGCGTCCTGGAGATTACCGTTGGAGCTGGCGTTTTTCATCCAAAATATCGTTCGATGGCGACCATAGGGATTCTGATCATGATGATCGCATTTCTGCCGTTACACATCCTGGATGTTTTCAAAGAAAATCCAGCAATAGGAAGTCACAAACTGGCCTTGATTCGTCTTCCATTGCAATTTGTGATGATCCTCTGGGCCTGGTTTATCAGTAAGAGGTGACTTTTAATTCCGAAAACCAAATCTCAGAACTCGTTTCAAGTCAGGTGACAAAAAAACAATTTATCCTCTGTCTGTTATACGTATTTCAATACCTTATTTAAAATCGCAACAAGTCTCGGTGAGTATGGCGGATACAAAAACCGCATCGTTCCAAACCTTCGTTTCATCACACCTTTAGGATTCGAAAATTCCTGAAAGCCATAGAATCCATTTGATTTCCCAATTCCGCTGTTGTTTACCCCACCGAAGGGAATTTCCGGATTTCCGAATTGAGTGAGAACCTCATTGACAAGGGCATTACCGGCACTGGTATTCCGAAGAATATAATCCGCGTTTTTTCTGCTGGTGCTATGAATATACAATGCCAACGGTTTTTCTCCGCTGTTTATATGCGCAACGGCGTCCTGGATGCTTGCAAACTTTTTAACTGGCAAAATAGGGCCGAAAATCTCCTCTTTCATCACCCTCATGGAATCATCAACGTTGGTCAATAAAGTTGGTGCGATGAATCGTTGGTCTTCTGAGTTTTGGTTTCCAAATTGTACTAAAGCGCCATGCTCAATGGCATCGGAAAGTAAATCCGTCAAGCGCCGAAAATGATTATGGTTGACAATCCGGGCATAATCAAGTGAGTTTTGAATCCCGTTACCTGCTTCATTGTACATTTCGTTAACCACTGTTTTCATCTCAGACACAAACGCGTCATGCACAGATTCGTGAACCAGGATATAATCAGGAGCAATGCAGGTTTGTCCATTATTGAAAAACTTCCCCCAGGCTATACTTCTTGCCGTTGCTGAAATATCAGCAGTCACGTCGACAATGGAAGGCGATTTCCCGCCAAGTTCCAATGTTACGGACGCAAGATGTTCCGCAGCAGCTTTCATCACGATTTTACCGACGGCAGGGCTGCCTGTGAAAAATATGTGATTAAAGGGCAGAGAAAGCAATTGCGAGGCTACCTCCGCATCCCCTTCAACAACAGCCACTTCGTCGGGCTCAAAAACGTGCTCCACTATTTTTCTCACAAAAGCCGACGAATTTGGGGTCATTTCAGAAGGCTTGATAATGGCTGTACAGCCAGCTGCAACGGCAGAGATCAGGGGCTTGATCGCCAGATTGATAGGGTAATTCCACGGCGAAATGATAAGAGCACAACCTTTTGCTTCATGCTGAATGTAAGAAGACGTCCCAATTGCTACCAGCGACGTCGATTGCTTTTGCGGGCTCATCCAGCGTCCAAGATTTTTAATTGCATGGCTCAACTCATTTTGCAATACCAGAAGTTCTCCGACAATGGTCTCAACCTCAGGTTTACCGAAATCGTTTTTAGTAGCCTCACAAGCCTCTGCAATATGATCGAGAAGGAACTTTTGTAAACGCTTCAACCTTCCAATCCGCTCAGCAACGCCCGACTTAGCCACCGAGAGCCCATTGGCTTTTTGCTTATTAAAGATATTTTGGATTTGGTTCGTTACCATTAATTTACTTGCGGAGATGTCAAACTGGAATGTTTGTTACAATTTAGAAGAAATAAGGCGCATGCATGTGTCGATAGTGAAATTAAATCGCAAATTAAATTTGATGCGTTATATATTTACTAAAATTTGTCACTAGGTTGTAAGTTCTGCCAAAAGTCATTTTATGAGCATCGTTAGCAACAACATTAAATACCTCAGAAGACTCAACGGTCTGACTCAGGAACAATTTGCCCGAAAAATTGCTATTAAAAGATCTTTACTAGGCGCTTATGAAGAAGCCCGGGCCAATCCCAACCTCACCAATCTAAAAAATATGGCGGCGGCATTTGGGATCACCGTTGATATTTTGTTAAAAAATGATTTGAGAAAAATAAGGGAAACGCCGGATCTCTCTCTACCTGTCCACTCGACCAGGCCCATGACTGTCTCACACTCGGGTTCGGTTCAGCCGCCTCGTGTACAGACTTTTGCTGAGCCTCAGCCGTTGGCAAAAATCATCGAAAAATATCAGCAGCCTGAGCCGGAGATCCGTATGGTGTCAAGGCAGGTGACTCTGAAGCCTGTTGGCGGGGGCACCTATACGCCGCCCGCTGAAGCGAAACCCGTTGCGCCATTGGGCAATACGTATCAACCTATTTCTCAGCACGCTAACCTCTTTACTCCCCCACCACCCAAACAACAGGAAGCCATACAGTTGCCTGTTTTCAATAATTCCTATCAACCCAGCAGCCAGGCCCATCCAGAAAATAAAGCCTCTCATTATCCTGTAATACAATGGGTTTCAAGCGTACAGCGCAATGAATATATCCATCAGTTCCAAAATCCCGATTTCTTAACGCGTCTGCCTTCTTTTCAGCTGCCAAATTTGCCTTCGGGCTATTACAGGGCATTTGAAAGTGGTGAAGATTTTATATACCAGGGCGCACTATTGATCGGCGCGTTTATTCGCAACTGGTATGAGATCAAAGATGGATCTCACTATTTGTTCGTGACCAGAAACCATGGAATAATTTATCGGACTGCATTCAATCAGGTCAGGACGAGAGGTGAGTTATCCTTAACGTCGGATATTGCGTCCATTCCTAATATTTCTATCGCACTGAAAGACGTATTGGAAGTGTGGGAGGTGAAAGCTTTTATCAGCCTGCAAATGCCCACCCCGGCGCCTTCGGTTGAAAAGATTGGAAAGCTTGTGGACGAATTGCAGCAGGAACTGAATTTGCTCAGGTAGTGAGATCAGGCTTGCCCAATTTGGGAAATCGGGCAAGCTCACATTTCTATTTCATCAACGAAGCAAAGAGGGATTCTATCTTTGCAAGATCTTTACTTTTTGCAGTCGTTTCCACTACGGCAACGCCAAACTGGTACCAAAGTCCATCACCCGCTGAAAGATATTTTCCCTTTTTTGAAGGTTTTTTTTCCAAGGCAAGTTCTTCCATAAATCCTGCCTTGTATACCGTGTCCATCACATGCTGCAACTGTTTCCATTCAAGGTTTTGAGCCGACGCGCTATTTTTACTCATCGTAAAAGTTTTCTCTGCAAATGATGCTCTGAGATTCAATGTAACTTCTTTGGGACCATCCAAATCCAGGAATGTGAGTTCAAATGGATTCTCTCTGCCTGAGGTTTCAAAAATGGCCTGCATAAACTCCTGCACATAATAAGCCCATCTCTCTTTGTCCACAGGATAAACGGTTACCCGTTTCCCATCCTCTTCAAGTTCTACTTCTACAAAGTCTTCAAACTCCTTTTCCTCTCTTTTCCTGATAATATGAGATGTCGACAAAATGTCCTGAAATTCCTTTATCCAGATTACCGGTACATTACCCTTCCAGGCATAATTGTCATCCATCGAAAATCCCTCATCCAGAATCTCGTCTTCGGATAACTCATCACGGTCAATATAATTGATCGAAAAGTCCACCTTGATTTTCGTTTCAGAATCAATAAACAATTTAAATGTATCGTAATGCGAAAATGGCGCGGGAACAGATGGAGCCGTTTGAAAGCGGATAATGTAAAGGCCGGGTAATTGAAGATTTTTGTCCATCTATGAGTTAAAAAGTAGTTCAGCGGTACGTCGTTTATCGATTTTATCGGTTGCCGTTTTTTCAAACCGATCTACAAAGTAAACATGTTTTGGTGTCTCATACTCTGAAACCCGTTTTCTAATTTCAGAAATTAGGTTGGCAGCTGAGAGATCAGCTTCACTTGCCTCTAAAATCAAGATCAGCTTCTGACCCCATTTGTCATCAATTTGGTACCACGCAAAAAAAGAGACAGAAATGCATAAATCGTACATCACGACAGCTACTACCTCATCAATTTTATCCAGAATGATCTTTACTCCACCAGAATTTATGATGTTGTCGGCACGCCCGAGCCATTTAAAAGTTTTGGATGAAGTTATTTCGACAATATCATTCGTCTGAATCAACTCCCCGTTCGTTACAGCACCACCTACATAAAGACAACTCCGCTCGTCTGTACCAAAATGGATATCGGATAGTACCTGATAATCTTCCCGCGCGTCATCTCCATTCAATCTTCGAAGTGCCACGTGTGAAACCGTTTCGGTCATGCCATAGCTTTGATAAACAGGCACAGACAATTCCTCTATTTTACGCAAAAGTGATACATCCACCGGAGCGCCTCCAATCAGGATTTTACCGAGTTTATTAACCCGACTTGCCGTACTTTTATCTTGCAGACAAGTCATTAACTGCGCAGGAACCATGGCTACAAAGTCAAATACACTTTCCTGTCCGAGGCCTAATAAGGGATTTAACGACGGTTCTTCTATCGTCATCTCCCACCCCAGTTCCATACCTCTCACTAACATCATTGTTCCGGCAATGTACCTTATGTTCAGACAAACCAGCGCTTTCGTCCCTGAGCCCAACTCCAGAATATCTCCGGTCATTCTTGCACTGCTAAGCAACTGCTTTCTTAAAACAGTAATGGTTTTGGGTGTACCTGAGCTGCCGGAAGTTTTCAGTGAAAACTCCTGTTCACCACTCTCCCATATTTTCATGAAGTCAAATGCCTCTTGAAAGTAAGGGTGCTCGGGTCGTATTTGATTTTCAAAAAGCGTATTGCTTGTCTGCCAGGTCATAGTTGTATAAACAATCAATTTGAATTCTACCTTGTACAAACAAGAATTTCTTAAATCTGCTTTTCCAGATCGGTCAGTTTATAAGCCACAGATCCAACGATCTGTCTCCAATTAGTATGTCCCGACTGCGTATGGCTTTTCAATTTCAGCCTGAAAGTTATGAGTTTGTTTTTGAAGGTAAGATAAACAATCTGTAATTTCGTGGCTGAAAAAAGGATGGAGCGGCCAAATTACGTAGCTCTGGCTCTGTTCCATCAATCGGTCATTCATTCATTCGTTTTATATGTCTGCTTCAGTAAAATGGGAAACCATTAAAGAATACCAGGAAATACTCTTCACGCTTCATGAAGGAATTGGAAAAATAAGTATAAACCGTCCTCATAAGCACAACGCATTTACGCCTCTCACTGTAACCGAAATGATCGACGCCATGCATATTTGCAGGGAGGATCCACGGATCGAGGTAATCATTTTAACGGGTGAAGGAGGCAAAGCGTTTTGTTCAGGTGGTGACCAGTCGGTTCGTGGCGATGGAGGTTACATCGGTGCAGATCATGTACCACGTCTTAATGTTCTGGATTTACAGAGAATGATTAGGTCAATACCAAAGGCAGTAATCGCAATGGTGGCTGGCTGGGCTATTGGCGGAGGACATGTGCTTCACGTGATCTGCGATTTATCGATAGCGGCTGAGAATGCACGTTTCGGCCAAACCGGTCCCAAGGTCGGAAGTTTTGACGGCGGTTTTGGGGCATCGTATCTGGCGCGGGTCGTAGGTCAGAAAAAGGCTCGCGAAATCTGGTTCCTTTGTGACCAATACGATGCACAGGAAGCATTGCAAATGGGGTTGGTCAACAAAGTGGTTCCGCTTGAAGAGCTGGAAACCACAACAATTGAGTGGTGCAAGAAAATCCAGGCAAAAAGCCCGCTTAGTATCAGGATGCTGAAAAGTTCATTCAATGCAGAGCTGGACGGGCAGGCCGGTATTCAGGAACTGGCAGGAAATGCAACGCTCCTGTATTATTTGAGCGAAGAAGCAAAGGAAGGAAAGAATTCTTTTATTGAGAAAAGAGATCCCGATTTCAGTAAATTTCCCAAGTTCCCTTAATATATAGTAAAATGTAAGATGTAAAACGTGAAATGATTCACTATGCAAACATCTTACATCTGACGTCTCACTATTTACTAAAAAAAATGAACTACTGGCTTGTAAAATCTGAACCCTTTAAATATTCCTGGGACGACTTCGTGAAGGAAGGCAAATCGACCTGGGATGGCGTTCGCAACAACACGGCTCGCTTGAATCTGATTGCGATGAAGGTCGATGACCTTGTGCTTTTTTACCATAGTAACGAAGGCAAAGAGATCGTCGGACTTGCCAAAATAACCAAAGAGCATTATCCCGACGCCACCACCGAGGATCCGCGCTGGGTGGTGGTTGACCTGGTTCCGGTCGAGTTATTCCCCAAACCGGTCACTCTGGCAAGATTGAAAGCAGATGAAAGATTTCAGGATATGGCACTGGTAAGGCTATCCCGTCTTTCAGTCGCGCCCGTAAAGCGTGAAGAATTTGATTTAATTGTTGCAATGGCACATGAATAAATTGACTCGTCCTTTTTCGGTTGGAATACTAAATGCCATTTTGATGGTAGTCGTAATAACGCCTGTGTTTTCGCAGAGCATAAAACGAATAGAGCTACCGCTAAACGGAATCAATACTTCATATCAAACCGTGCCATTGGGTGAAAAGGGAGTCCTGCTCATTTCAAAACCGGACAGAGGCACCTTTAATGTTCAAAAATTCGATACCAACCTGGATCGGGTTTGGTCAATAGATGGTCCGGTCGAATCCAATCTGGATTACCTTGCCTCCTCTTATGATGGAGAGGCGGTGTTTTTATTGTTCAGTAAATCTCGCAGTGCGTTATACCAAATTGTAAAAGTGAATATCGGTCCCGGCTTCGTGGAAACTTTTACAATCAATACGCTTGACCGTTTCGAGATCACGGATTTTAAAACGTTGGGCTACGCCGTTTTTATGGCGGGAATGGTTCGCAATGAGCCGGTACTCATTTACACGCAGCTTACAAATTCTCAATCAAGAATTCTCCCCTCGGCGATCAAAGGGTCCAACGCCATTCAGACCGTAGAGGTTGATACGTTACACAGACTTGTAAACGTAAGTTTTGCAGTAAAAAAAGGTCGCCAGACCAAGCTGGTGGCCAGGTCCTATCAGGAAAACGGCGAACTCTATACCCAGGTTGCTATCGAGCCCGAAGAAGACTACTCCCTGCTGAATGGCCGCTTACAAGTCTTGAATGATTCTGTGCGGATCCTGATCGGAACATACGGATACCGAAATATGCAAAGCAGTACCAATGCAGCATCCCAGGGACTTTACATCAGCAAGATTGTGAATGATGAAGTCATTTTTACCCAATATCACAGCTTTACCGATTTCAAAAACTTCTTCAACTATATGAACGAGCGGCAACAGGAAAAAATGGAGCGCCGGATTCGTAAGAAGAAAGAGGATGGGGATGATGTAAAGCTCAATTACAGACTCTTGGTTCATGATATCGTTCCCAAAAACAACAACTTTCTATTGGTTGCAGAAGTTTTTTTTCCAGAGTACCGATATCAGAATGCCAACATGATGGGAAGCTATGGCTACGGGAGTTTCCTGAATTACCCAATGGGAATGGGCTTGTATAACCCCTATTTATGGAATCCCATGTACGGCGGTCGCGGCTACAACCAACAAATTTTCGACGGTTTCACTTACACCCATGCGATCATTGCTGATGTAGATGAAAACGGAAAATTGCTGTGGGATAACAGTATTAGTTTCGACAATGTGAAGAGTATGGAGTTGAAGGAAAAAATAAAGGTTCAAAGCGAAGTGGACGGAACCACGCAGTTGGTCTACAGCCATGACGGTGCTATCCGCAGCAAAATAATAAAGAGAAACCAGGTCGTGGACGGAAGCCGTACGATACCAACCAGCACAAACGTAGAAGGTGACAAAGTGCGGAAAACAAGTACCGATGACATTGACTACTGGTATGACCATTTCTACCTGGCATGGGGAGAACAGCGCATTGTCAACGCAGCAGGCGATGTCCAGACGCGCGGTCGGCGAAACGTCTTTTACCTGCACAAGATCTCGTTTTAGTCGTAAGTTCGAATTTTAGATCATGCCCCTTCTAAATTTTCAAAGCTTAACTCTCAACTTATAACTCTCATTTAATGCTACTCCTTTCACCTGAAAAGCATACAGATTACCAGCTCATTGACACCGGAGGTTTCGAAAAACTCGAACGATTCGGCCAATATATCCTATCCCGTCCGGAGCCACAGGCAATTTGGGACAAATCGCTCGGCCAGCAAGAATGGGATAAACAGGCCAATGCTGTTTTCAAAAGAGACAAAAATTCTCAGGAGAAGGGTCAATGGGTTTCAAAACCAGATATGCCTGACCGCTGGAACATTCAATACCGGTCAGGATCTTTGCATTTGCGGGCCAAGCTTGCCCTTTCTTCGTTTAAACATGTGGGGGTTTTTCCTGAGCAGGCAACGAATTGGGATTACATTGCAAAAAAAGTCAAAAGCATTCCTGAAGATAAACCTTCGGTGCTTAATTTATTTGCTTACACTGGCTTAGCGTCGCTGGCTGCCAAGGCATCGGGCGCTGACGTTACCCATGTGGATTCTGTCAAGCAAGTTATAAACTGGTCACGGGAAAACATGGATCTCAGCGGTCTGAGCAACATTCGATGGGTTGTTGAAGATGCCTTGAAATTTGTCCAGCGTGAAGTCCGGCGAGGCAATCAGTATAACGGAATTATCCTTGATCCGCCTGCATATGGCCGTGGGCCAGATGGTGAAAAATGGCTTTTAGAGGAGAATCTTAATGAAATATTGAGGCTTTGTTCTTTGCTGCTTAAAAAGGAAAATTTCTTTTTCATTATCAACCTTTACTCCCTGGGATTTTCAGCACTCATTCTTGAAAATCTGATCAAGGCGCATTTTGGAGACAAAATCAGCCACGAATTTGGGGAGTTATTCATACCTGATTCCTTTGGCAAAAAACTTCCGCTTGGTGTCTTTTCCCGATTTTCAGATCAAAAAGATTAGAAAACATCGGGGGATTAACGAATTTTGCGTCTGGTCGCCTTAAAAACGATTGACCGGAACTACCTTTCATGAGACAAAACATATATATATTTCATATTGTACCAATGCTGCTTTTACTAGCATGCGGCGGTATGATGTCCTCATGCCAAAGCGATGCCAGAAATGCCACTCGTATTCCACCGGTTGTGAAAAAGTCGAAAGCACAGTCACAAAATGATGCGCTGCTTTCTCTTTCCGATCTCATAAACCGTAATATTGATACCGACATCAACTACTTCAAAAGGGCAAAAATCTATTTTGAAAAAGAGCAGTACACCGAGGCCCTTGCTGATATCAATGAAGCAATTGACGAAAAAGACAATATCGGAGATTATTTTTTGGCCCGCGGTAAAATTCACCGGGAACTGGGACAGTTAGAAAATGCGCTCGAAGATGCGCAGCGCGCCGAGGCACTTCAACAGAACAGCCCTGATCTTTACGTACTGCTTGCCGATATTTTCCAGGAAAGAAATCTATATCGGGATGCTATCAGGTATTTGAACCAAGCCATGCTAATGGCTCCATATGATGCTAGTGCCTATTATGTTAAAGGAATGCTCCTGGCTCATAAAGGTGATTCACTCTCTTGTTTATCCAGTCTCCAGACCGCAATTAATCTTAATCCACGTTTGCTGAGGGCCTATATCCAACGCGAAACGATTCGACTGAAATTGCATCAAATTGACGATGCTCTGATCGGAAACACCGCAGCGATCAAAAGATTCCCCGAAAATGCTGAGCTTTATTCTATTCGGGGGGATGTGTATCAATTGTTGTCCAAACCAGATACTGCGTTGATCTTTTACGAAAAAGCTGTCTTGATCAAGCCGAAATATGCAGAGGCACTTTTTAAGATCGTCAACATTAATCTTCACCTCAGATATTATTATAAGACCCTTGTCGGTCTTCAGCAGATTCAAAAAATAGATCCAAACCATGACCAAATAAATTTTTTGATGGGTTATTGTTACGAAAAGCTAGGAGATTACCCAAAAGCGCGGGAATATTATACGCTTGTTACAGCCAAGGACTCGGCCGATCAGCAAGCCCGATATGGCTTGTGGCGGGTAAGGCAGCGTGGGTCGAGCTTTAACCCTGCTTTGCAGGAAACAGGCGAGGATGCTGAATACCGGCTTCTTGACACATCCCGAATAAAAATAGACCTCATTCAACCACGGGGAACAACAAATTTGAGCATCGATTCCTCACGAAAAGCTAAAATTGAATAGCTTTGTAGCCCATTAGGTAAGAAGTGAAAATAATATTCTACCCCGCGTGTTATCGCAGTTGAGAATATTATCCGGTCAGCCGGTATTTGATAACGTTTAGAGTAAACCAATTAATGAAAGACGAGTCACTAGTAAAAATAACCCTGCCCGACGGCAGCCAGCGTGAGTACGAAAAAGGTATCACTGCTTTGGGTGTGGCCCTTAGTATCAGTGAAGGCCTTGCAAGAAACGTGATTGCCGCCAAAGTGAATGATGAAATATGGGATCCCACCCGTGAAATCACGGAAGATTCATCAGTAAAATTACTCACATGGAACGATGAAGACGGCAAGGCAACGTTCTGGCATTCGTCAGCTCATTTACTGGCCGAGGCATTAGAAGCACTTTATCCCGGAGTAAAGTTTGGAACGGGGCCGTCAATCGAAAAAGGGTTTTACTATGACGTCGATTTGGGTGACAAAACACTTTCGCAGGACGATTTCCCAAAGATAGAAGCCAAGATGCTGGAACTCGCCCGGCAAAAAAACGAGTATGTACGTAAGCCGATCAGTAAAGCGGATGCGGTTGACTTGTTTACGCAGAAGGGAGACGAATATAAACTGGAACTAATTGATGGCCTGGAAGATGGCTCAATTACCTTATATGAACAAGGCGGCTTCACTGATCTTTGTCGTGGACCCCATATTCCTAATACCGGTTTTATCAAAGCCGCAAAACTTACCAACATCGCAGGAGCGTACTGGCGCAACAAGCAGGAAAACAAAATGCTTACCCGCATCTACGGGATAACTTTTCCAAAACAAAAAGAGCTGGAAGAGTATATCGTACAAATGGAAGAAGCAAAAAAACGCGATCATCGCCGTCTCGGCAAGGAGCTCGAATTATTTGCGTTCTCTGAAAAAGTAGGTCAGGGTCTACCATTATGGCTTCCAAAAGGTGCTATGCTTCGCGAACGCCTGCAATCTTTTCTGAGTAAAGCGCAATCAAGAGCCGGATACCTTCCGGTGGTTACGCCTCATATCGGAAGTAAGGACCTTTATGTTACCTCTGGTCACTGGGAAAAATATGGCAAGGATTCCTTCCAGCCGATCAAAACTCCGAATCCCGGCGAGGAGTATATGCTGAAGCCGATGAATTGCCCTCATCACATCGAGATTTATAAAACCTCACCCCGGTCTTACAAAGATCTGCCTATCAGATATTCTGAATTTGGTACTGTATACCGTTATGAGCAAAGTGGAGAATTGCACGGGTTGACCCGCGTGCGTGGCTTCACTCAGGATGATGCGCACATTTTTTGTAGACCTGATCAGGTAAAAGAAGAATTTATCCGGGTAATTGATCTCGTTTTGTACGTTTTCAAATCGCTTGGATTTGAAGATTACAGCGCCCAAATTTCTTTGCGTGACCCGAACGACAAACAAAAATATTTCGGTAAAGATGAAGACTGGGAAAAAGCTGAAAGTGCAATCATCGAAGCAGCAGCGGAAAAAGGACTCAACACAGTAACTGAACTGGGAGAAGCTGCGTTTTACGGCCCAAAACTTGATTTTATGGTGCGTGATGCTATTGGCAGAAAATGGCAATTGGGGACCATACAGGTTGATTACCAGCTGCCGAATCGTTTTGGTCTTGAATATACGGGTTCTGACAACCAGAAGCATCGTCCAGTAATGATCCACCGGGCACCTTTTGGTTCCATGGAGAGATTTATTGCTATTTTAATTGAAAATTCAGCGGGTCAATTCCCTTTGTGGCTCGCTCCGGACCAGATCGCTATCCTCCCAATTTCAGAAAAATATGCAGCCTATGCTGAGGAGGTGTTTTTGCAGTTGCAGGACAAAGACATCAGGGGTTTTATAGACCATCGTGATGAAAAAATTGGACGTAAAATCAGAGATGCGGAAGTCACCAAGATTCCATTCATGCTCATTGTAGGTGAAAAAGAGATGGAAGAGGGTAAATTATCAGTGAGACGTAAGGGTGAAGGCGACCTGGGAAGCATGACTATCAGTGAGTTTGGAGAATATTTCCAAAAAGAAGCGAAAATAATTTGATCGTTTTATAATATTTTGTTATTATTCCCAAATGAACGCACTATTTTTGTGAGAGTAATGTTAATTTTCTGATTTTCACCTAAAACCAAAAAATCACCAATCCAAAGTTATATGGCATTAAGACCCCCAAGTGGACGTTTAAGAGTTGTTGAAGAACCTTATAAAATTAATGAACGCATTACTGCCAAGGAGGTTCGTCTCGTTGGCGAAAATATAGAAGCTGGCGTCGTTGATATCAATACGGCAAAAGCAATCGCAAAAGCACAAAACCTTGACTTAGTTGAAATTGCGCCAACGGCTGTGCCGCCCGTGTGCAAGGTAGTAGACTATTCGAAATTCAAATACGAGCAGAAGAAGAAACAAAAAGAAATAAAGGCTAAGGCGCAAAAAGTGGTGATCAAAGAAATCCGCTTTGGTCCTAATACTGATGATCACGATTTCGACTTTAAGCTTAAGCATGCTATAAATTTCCTCAAGGAGGGCTCAAAAGTGAAGGCATACGTGCATTTTGTTGGGCGCACAATCGTTTTCAAAGAAAGAGGTGTAAATCTTTTGAATAAATTTTCATCTGCACTTTCCGACTACGGTAAACTTGAAATGGAGCCAAAACTTGAAGGAAAGAGAATGACGATTATCCTTGCGCCAGCTCCTGCTAAAAAATAAAGATCTGTATTTACATGGAACCCGACCATTAACGGGTTGCCCATATATTTAAAAAAATCGCTGAACTGGTTCTATATCAGTTCAGCGATTTTTTGTTTTACAACTAAATGACTAATTTTGCGCGCTGTTTTATATTTTTCAACAATTATAATTTAAGTTATGCCTAAAATGAAAACCGTCTCTGGTGCTAAAAAGCGTTTTTCGCTTACCGGTACCGGAAAAATCAAACGCAAACATGCGTTTCACAGTCACATTTTGACCAAAAAATCAAACAAGCGTAAGCGTGGATTGGTTAAAACAGGTCTGATTGACGTTTCTAATGTTAAACAAGTGTTGGCCATGCTTGGGAAGTAATTCCAAAAGCCAACAAAATTGAGAATACCTATTAGGTTTTTTGTTCAACCCGATAGCCGGCTTTAAGTCCCAATCCGGGCGCCGACCATCAAAAACAGTTTAAATTATGCCACGTTCGGTAAATCATGTTGCGTCACGTGCAAGACGTAAAAAAGTATTAAAGTTGGCGAAAGGCTATTTCGGCCGTCGCAAAAATGTATGGACAGTAGCGAAAAACGCCGTTGAGCGTGGACTAGCTTATGCGTACAAGGGTCGTAAACAGAAGAAACGCAATTTCCGTGCATTATGGATTCAGCGTATCAACGCTGGTGCTCGTCTGCACGGCTTATCATATTCAGTATTGATGGGCAAGCTTGCCACCTCTGGTGTTGAGCTAAACCGAAAGGTACTCGCGGATCTGGCGATGAACCACCCGGATGCTTTCAAAGCAATTGTTGATAAAGTTAAATAAAACAGCATCCCGCCAGTTGGCGGGATTTTTTTGCCTTAAATAAATGAAAGTCGGTTTGCAGACGTTTGTCTGAATACCAATTGACACGATTTAGACGTCAACAGCCTTTTTTACGTCGCCCCTATTGCACCAACTCCTCTTAATAGCTTTAATTCCCCGATTACCCAGGTTAGTCTCTTTCCCGCTCCACGCCAACTTCTCAACTTGATCACTGGATTAACCTATCCCCTCAACAGACATATTCGAATTATTATTATAATTATTCGACGTATCGAGTTACTTTTGCGCGTACTTGCAGTCCTAGACAACAAAACTAAAATTTACAAGAAATCATGTTAGATCAACTCTTAGGCCTTATCCAGGAAAATTCACAACAGGCAATCGTCCAAAACCCGGCGGTTCCTAACGAACATAACGAAGATGTAATGCAAACCCTTTTGGGATCAATTACGGGTGGTCTTCAGGACCACGCACAAAGTGGTAATGTTGCTGGCCTGATGGGATTACTTTCAGGAAATAGCGGCACTTCCGCAAATGGGCTGATGACCAATCCCATTGTCTCTTCAATTGCAACGAATGCGATCAATGCGATCATGCAGAAATTTGGGATTACCAACAGTGCTGCGAGCGGGATTGTTGCTTCTGTTCTTCCGGGCGTGATCGGCAGCTTAATTAGTAAAGTAAGTAACTCCGGCGACTCCAGTCTCGACTTTAACAGCGTTCTTGGCGGCCTGCTAGGCGGTGGATCCAATCAGGCAAGTGCGCCACAGTCCTCAGGATTTGATTTTAATCAGATAGGTTACGCAATGGCTGATGGTAAACTTGACATGAACGACCTGATCAGGGTTGGAGGAAGCTTGATGGGTGGGAATGGCGCACCTGCGGCACCAGCTGGTCAGCAACAGGGAGGGATGGATTTGGGAGGACTGCTGGGTGGATTATTTGGAGGAAAATAATTAGAATAAAAATTTTCAATATTGGCTGCAACGAAGGATGAACCTCTGTTGCAGCTTTTTTGCTCCAGCTTAATATTTTATTCATCTTGTTTTGCATCCTTCCTAAAACGGAATGTGCTAATTTCATGCGTAAAGTTAAAATGATGGTACTTTCAACACCAAAAAAGGTACCTCTTAGGACAATACCTAACCCATTAATATTAACCCATGGAATCAAGAAGAGATTTTATTAAAAAAGCCACCATGCTCACTGGCGCAGCGGGCCTTTTCAATTCACTTCCTCAGTCTATTCAACGCGCATTGGCAATTGATCCAGCCGCAGGAAGCACTTATCTGGACGCGGAACATGTTGTAATTCTGATGCAGGAAAACCGTTCCTTTGATCATAGTTACGGGACTTTGAGAGGTGTTCGCGGATACAACGACCCAAGGGCAATAACCCTGCCAAATAAAAATCTCGTCTGGCTTCAAACCAACGAATCCGGAGAGACTTACGCTCCATTCCGGCTTAACATCAAAGAAACCAAAGCTACCTGGATGGGCTCCCTACCCCATTCCTGGCCGAACCAGGTGGATGCACGTAACCAAGGAAAATATGATCAATGGCTGATCGCAAAAAAATCGGGACACAAAGACTACGCAAAAATGCCCTTGACACAAGGCTATTACAACCGTGAGGATATCCCTTTCTACTATTCCCTTGCCGACGCGTTCACCGTTTGTGACCAAAACTTTTGCTCCTCATTAACGGGCACAACTCCCAACCGACTGTATCTATTTACCGGTACTGTCAGAGAAAAACCAAATACCGACGCTTACGCTAATATCAGAAACGAAAATGTAACCGATGACAATGAGGCCTCCTGGACTACTTTCCCGGAGAGGCTTGAAGAAAATAATATTTCCTGGCGAATTTACCAGAACGAGTTAAGTATCCGAACCGGGTTTACGGGCGAAGAAGACTCATGGTTGGCTAATTTTACCGACAATCCTATTGAGTGGTTTAAACAATATAACGTTCGCTTCCATACCAAGTATCAGGACTATTTAAAGGAGAAATTGAAGTCACTTCCAGGAGAAGTCAGGGAGCTACAGACAAAACTTCGGAGCTCCAGCCTACCAACTGAAGAGATTAAAAAAAGCGAGGATCTGATCGAGGAAAAAGGTCTGTTGTATGAGTTTTTACAGGCTGAATTAAAGGAATGGAGCCCAGAGAACTTCGCCAAGCTAACTGAATATCACAAAAATCTACACCGGAAGGCATTTACCACGAATGTAAATGATCCGGATTATCGCTCTGTTGCAACAGTAAAATATCATGACGGTGATATAGAACATGAAGCCAAGGCACCTCAGGGAGATACATTGCATCAATTTCGGGCTGATGTATCAAACGGGAAATTACCGACAGTCTCCTGGTTGGTAGCTCCCGAAAATTTCTCGGATCACCCGGGCGCTCCCTGGTACGGCGCGTGGTACGTGTCGGAAGTAATGGACATTTTAACCAAAAATCCGGACGTCTGGAAAAAAACAATTTTCATATTATGCTATGATGAAAATGACGGTTACTTCGATCATGTACCCCCATATGTAGTCCCGCACCCCCATAAGGAACACACTGGCATAACGTCGCCAGGTATTGATACCGCGGTGGAATTTGTGACGATGGAGCAGGACATGAAGAAAAAGGATAAAAAAGAATGCAGGGAAAGCCCTATCGGACTGGGATATCGTGTACCACTGGTCATCGCTTCACCATGGAACCGGGGCGGCAATGTTTGTTCTGAGGTTTTCGATCACACATCCATCATTCAATTTCTGGAGAAATTCGTTAGTCATAAATCAGGAAAAGATATTGTTGAAGATAATATCAGTGCCTGGCGGCGAACCATTTGTGGGGACCTCACATCGAGTTTTAAGCCTGATGACGGCAAAGCCTTTCCATTACCCAAGTTTGTAGAGCGTGCAGAATTCATGGAAAGTATCCACAATGCGCAATACAGGAGGTTACCCAGTGCTTATAAAGCCTTGACGACCGAGGATATAAAACAGCTCAACGCCAATCCGGCCAAATCCCCGTACATGCCAAAACAGGAGAAAGGCACGCGTCCTGCTTGCCCCATACCTTACCAACTGTACGCGGAAGGGGCGTTAAATACTGACAAAAAAGCATTTGAAATATCGCTCGAAGCAAGAAATGACATATTCGGAAAGCAGTCAGCAGGCTCACCTTTCATTATATATGCACCAGGAAAATATCAACAGGAACAGGTTAGAGTATGGAATTATGCAGTTTCTTCGGGGGGCAAAGTACAGGACAAATGGTCTATTGAGGATTTTGAGGATCAAATTTATCACCTGATCGCTTACGGGCCAAATGGTTTCATGCGGGAATATATGGGTGATATCTCTGATCCTTCGATCCAGGTTTCGTGCGGGTATCAGCTCGATAAAAACCAAAAGCCAACGGGTAATATTGAATTGAAAATCAAAAACACGGATAGTACGAAAAAATATGTAGTCGCTATCAGAGACAACGCCTACAAAACCAAATCGCTAATAAAAACGCTCGAACCATCTGGCTCAAAAGGCTCAGAATCAGCAATTATTATGAACCTTCAAAAAAGCTTCAACTGGTATGATTTCACTGTGAGGGTCAACGGAAATAATATTTTCGGCAAACGATTTGCTGGTCATGTTGAAACTGGAAAGGAAAGTCAGAGCGACCCGCTGATGGGAGGAATGATTAGTTAGTCAGCGAAGCAAGTTTGAAATTTCAAGTTTAAAAAGAGCAGTTAAGAGGAGTTAAGAGTAGTTAAAGGAGTTAGCGGTTTCTAACTTCTTTAACTACTTAACCGCCCGGCCCGGTTCTCAACTTCTTTTTCACTTCCATCAACCTGACAGTTTGTCATTTGGGTTTTAATCCGATTCATCTGGTACGAGGTTTTTATGTAAATAGTAAAAACGACAGAATTCGAAACCCGGAAAGTTCTGTCAGTAACAGGAAACAAACAAGTTTAACTTTTAATATACAACAATGGGAAAAATTATTGGCATAGACTTAGGAACTACGAACTCTTGCGTAGCTGTGATGGAAGGTAACGAACCTGTCGTAATAGCAAATAGCGAAGGTGCGCGTACAACCCCGTCCGTAGTTGCCTTCATGGATAACGGCGAACGTAAGATTGGTGCGCCTGCAAAACGTCAGGCAATCACCAATCCCAAACATACGGTAAGCTCAATTAAGCGTTTCATGGGTAAGAAATACGAGGAGGTAACGAGCGAAATGAAAACCGTTGCTTACAGCGTAGACAAAGGTCCTAACAACACACCACGTATCCCTATCGGAGATCGTTTATATACGCCACAGGAAGTTTCTGCATTCATTTTGCAGAAAATGAGGCAAACAGCAGAGGACTATCTGGGACAGGAAGTAACAGAGGCAGTGATTACCGTACCTGCGTATTTTAACGATGCTGAACGTCAGGCTACGAAGGAAGCCGGCCAGATTGCAGGTTTGGATGTAAAGCGTATCATCAATGAACCAACCGCGGCAGCACTAGCCTATGGTCTTGATAAGCAACATCTTGACATGAAAATTGCCGTATTCGACCTAGGTGGTGGTACATTTGATGTCTCTATCCTGGAACTTGGAGATGGCGTTTTCGAAGTTAAATCAACGGATGGCGATACGCACCTTGGAGGTGATGACTTTGACCAGGTAATTATCAACTGGCTTGCAGACGAGTTCAAGGCTGATGAAGCCGTGGATCTTCGTAAAGACCCAATGGCTTTGCAACGCTTGAAAGAAGCAGCGGAAAAAGCAAAAGTTGAGCTTTCAAGTTCTTCTCAAACTGAAATCAACCTGCCTTATATATTCCCGGTTGATGGAATTCCGAAGCACCTTGTCCGTACGCTTACCAAAGCAAAATTCGAACAATTGGCTGATAGCTTGTTTCAGCGTATGATGGAGCCTTGCAAAAGGGCTATGAAAAACGCGGGGTATTCCAACAGCGATATTAGCGAAGTAATTCTCGTAGGAGGTTCTACCCGTATTCCGCGGGTGCAGGAAGAAGTTGAAAAATTCTTTGGCAGAAAGCCTTCCAAAGGAGTTAATCCTGATGAAGCAGTTGCTATTGGTGCGGCTATTCAAGGAGGTGTTTTGACTGGTGAAGTGAAGGACGTGCTCTTATTGGATGTTATTCCTTTGTCTCTAGGTATTGAAACCTTGGGCGGCGTTTCGACCAAATTGATCGAAGCCAACACCACCATTCCTTCCAAGAAAACGGAGACGTTCTCGACAGCTGCTGATAACCAACCTTCGGTAGAGATACATATTTTGCAAGGAGAGCGTCCTTTGGCAAATCAAAACAGGACTTTGGGACGTTTCCATTTGTCGGATATTCCGCCAGCACAACGTGGTACACCTCAAATCGAAGTAACTTTTGATATTGACGCAAATGGTATTCTGCATGTCTCCGCACGTGATAAAGGAACTGGAAAAGAGCAAAAAATTCGAATTGAAGCTTCAAGTGGCCTGACTGATGCAGAAATTACACGCATGCGTGAAGAAGCGAAAGCAAATGAGGCTTCTGATAAAGCTGAGCGCGAAAAAATTGATAAAATCAATGCAGCAGACAGTTTGATTTTCTCGACCGAAAAACAACTGAAAGAGTTCGGCGAGAAGTTGTCTGAGCCAAATAAATCCGCGATTGAAGGTGCGCTTACAGAATTAAAGGTAGCTCACCAAAGCCAGGATGTAGCCGGAATTGATTCTGCTATGGAAAAATTAAACGGTGCTTGGCAGGCTGCAAGTCAGGAAATGTATGCTCAGGGTGGCGAAGGTCCCCAGGGCGCTCCAGGTGCAGGTGCACAGGGCAATCCTGAAACCGGACAGACCGGACAAGCGGAAGATGTAACAGATGTTAACTTCGAAGAAGTAAAATAGGGAATTCGTCCACAAAAAATCCCCTTCTTTCATTAGTTGGGGATTTTTTTTACACAGTCTGATAAATTTTTAGCTGCATACATAAGTCCTGACAGCTGGCACTGATTTTTAATAAAGTAACTTAAACTTCATTCAGTACTAAAATTCAATATCCAAAAAATACTCCTATGAATAGCATTTTCTCATTGCCCGAATTGATGTACCTGACTCCAACAACCCGCGAAAGAGCGCTATTGATTGCACAGGAATTGATAAGATCAAATAATCTATCGCCGCGTGAGGCCATTTCAAAGGCTATATTGATCGCTAAAAATTGGGCGGTGAAGAATGTAAATCGCAGGGTATGGAAGAAATTAAAATCTCTTGAAAAAGACATCATTTGATAAATGATGACGGACTAAACCGTGGCGACAAAGATCGAAGTCACTGATTTTCCGTATTGCTGCAAAAAATTAGCTTGAATGAAACAAAAAAGACGCGCCGGAGATCTCTTCGACGCGTCTTTTTTATGTCATCAACTTAATTTGCTAAGCGTTACACTTTGTCGACTGCCAATCGATGGAAGTAATAGAATCTGGATTGGCTCAATATTGATGAAAACCTTGTGACACAAATTCCAGCACCTGTGGAAGCGACTGACGCCAGTAGGTCCAGTTATGTGCTCCCTCTCTGATCCTGAATTCATGGGGAATCTCTTTTTTGCGCATAGCGATGTGAACCAGACTATTCCCTTCATACAAAAAGTCGTCGTCGCCGCAATCAATATACCAGCGAACCGCTTTCTTTTGGTCATCCTTGATTGCATTCATTTGCGGCACCACGCTGTGACGGTTGTAATAGTTGGCGACAGTTGAATCCGCAATATTAGGATTGTTTCTTACCAGATTCTTTTTTGCATCTTCAATGGTGATAGGCCCAGTCGAGGCGCTCAAGGGACACGCTGATGAAAACAACTCAGGGTGATGTAGTGCATACGTAAAGCTGCCTCCCCCTCCCATGGACAATCCCGCAACCGCCCTGTAACGTTTTTCCGACTTGATGCGATATTTTTTCTCAACAAAAGGCATCAGCTCTTTAAAGAAAAAATCTTCATAAGGCCAGTCGCCTTTTACATCATTGAAATAGCCTCTTCTTCCTGTATCAGCGTCGGGCATAACAATAATCATTGCAGTGGAAGTCCCGTCCTTAATCGCTTTATCGGTGATATTAAGCACCTCGCCAAACTGGACCCATCCGGTATGGTTGTCGCCTGAACCATGCAAAAGATAAAGCACCGGATAAGTGCGATCCGACGTTTCATAATCTGGAGGCAGATAAATGGCAAATTTCCTTTCGGATTTGAGAAGTTTACTGGTTACGGACAAATTATCCAACACTTTTCCAGATTGGGAATACGCCGTAACGGTCACAAATAAAAGCACAAAAGCTGTACAAATCCATTTCATATTTTGAATAGATAAATTTGATTGAGGCAACAAATGAATGGAAACAGCCCGAATGTGTTACACCCAGTTACACTGTCCAACTTATCAAGTAACCACCCCATTTATTCTCCTTATTGATTAATGATTTTTTAATAAAATACGGTAATAAAAAATGCTAATTTTCGCCATCACAGCGATCCATCCCCCTGTCCCACAATTTCGATAAAATTGAAAATGAAACGAATCAGCTCCCTACGCCCGATATCAAAATATGTCCGTGACCAAACCTTCCCGTTTATCAAAGAAAATGGCAGAATTATAGGTCAGTTTGTATTCACTATATTCTTCATTGGAATCGGGATTTGGTTCATTAAACACGAAAAGGCTGAATTAAAGCAGGTCAAGGAGATTTTGTTCACTGCATCTCTATGGTGGATGATTACAGGAATCCTGCTCACCATTGGTTACATTGTGTTGCAGGGATACATGTACGTTGCCTCATTTCTTGCTGTGGGCGCCCGGGTTAGCCCGTATGATGCAACTATTCTTTTTCTTAAAAGAAATCTGATCAGCGTTTTTCTCCCTGCGGGTGGCATTTCTTCACTTGCATTTTTTAGCGGGGATATTGAAAATAACGGCATAAGTAAAACGCAGATTCATTTTGCCTCAACCATTTATGCATTCATTGGAATTGCGTCTGTTGTGCTAGTCGCAATTCCCGTATTTATTTACGCCATTTTTGAAGGGACAATTAGTACAGGTGAATGGATCGGATTTGTTTCAATTATCGTCATTGTGGCCAATGGTCTTCTTATTTATAGATCAGTAATGAGAAAAGGACTTGCCTATAAGTGGCTGACCAAACTTTCTCCTACGGCAGAAATACTACTTATTGATCTTCAAAAAAATAGTATTGATCGAAAAGGAATTGTCTATTGTCTGATTATCAGTGTTTTCATTGAGCTCGTGGGCATCGCCCATTTATATATTGCGATGGTGGCCCTGCACGCTCATTCCAGTTTCTTTGCCGCATTAATGGGTTATATCATTTCAGTTATATTTCTAATTCTGTCCCCTTTCTTGCGAGGCCTCGGCGCACTGGAAGTATCCATGTCATTCGTGTTAACCCGTTTTGGCTATTCCACGATTGAAGCAATTTCGATCACGTTTTTCTACCGGTTCCTCGAATTCTGGCTTCCTCTAGCGGCCGGAATCGTCAGCTTTCTTATTAAGGCAGGGCGCCTGCTTATCCGAATCGTTCCCGCACTGCTGCTTCTTGTCCTCGGAATAGTGAATATTGTATCTGTACTTACTCCGGCGATCGGGTCGCGGGTTCAATTGCTTCAGAACTATCTCCCCGGCCAGGCATTGGAAGTGTCCAATTATTTTGTTCTGACGGCCGGATTCTTTCTGCTCGTTACTGCGGCATTCATGCTGAAAGGCCTGCGCATTGCGTGGTATTTTTCACTGTTTCTGTGCGCGATATCCCTAATCGGAAACCTGACCAAGGCCATTGATTATGAGGAGTCTGGTGCAGCACTGGTCGTATTGATTATACTCATCTCCTCTCGCAAGGAATACTACGTCAAGCACAACCCCAGATTACGAAATATCGGATTGAAAACCACCTTTTTCAGCATTTTAGCCGTATTAATTTATGGGATCGGAGGATTTTACTTTTTAGATAAAAAGCATTTTGGCCTTGATTTTAACTTCCTGGAATCCATCCGATATACCATCGAAAACTACTTCCTCATTGATAGCGGCAATCTCATACCAAGAGATACTTTCGCTCAAAATTTCCTTTTTTCCATTAAATTGAGTGGATTTCTCTCCCTCACTTTTTTGTTATATTCCCTGGTCAGGCCTTATGTCATCAAAACGGCTTTGACGGAGGACGAGTATTTGCAGGCCAAGGAACTGCTCACGAAGTATGGAAACTCGGCTATGGACTATTTCAAACTGTATAAGGATAAAATGATTTTCAAGCCCGACGAAATTGACGGATTTGTTTCGTACCGGGTGTCGCGAAACTTTGCCGTGGTCCTTGAAAATCCCGTTGCAGGCACTCAGGAAGATGTGATTAAACTGATCTCGTTGTTTGACAGCTACTGCTATGAAAACGGACTAAACTGTGTCTATTACAGGGTTCCTCAGGGTGACTCTTCAATGTACCTGAAAACCGGAAAGAAAAAGCTATTTCTTGGACAGGAAGGTGTCGTCGACCTGAGCACTTTCAACTTGGAAGGTGGAACGAAAAAATCCATGCGTAATGCGTTGAAAAAAGTTACAGACAAAGGCTTCAAAGCAGTAATCCACAAAGCGCCTGTAAAAGATGGACTCTTACAGCGAATCAAGGCAGTCTCCGACGAGTGGCTTGCGGATACCAAACGGGATGAAATTGTCTTTTCCCAAGGTATGTTTATATGGGAAGAACTGAAACAACAGACAATCATCACCGTAGAGAGTCCGGAAGAAAAAATTGTCGCTTTTATTAACCTCATTCCCGACTACGCCAACGGAGAAGGGACCTATGATCTGATACGCAAAACCGCAGACGCACCAAACGGCGTCATGGATTTTATCCTGGTGGAAGCGTTTAACCACATGAAATCGGAAGGCTTAACTTCGGTAAACATTGGATTTGCCCCGCTATCAGGAATAAGTGCTCCACGCTCCTTTCAGGAGAAATCGATGAAATTCGCCTACGAAAAAATCCGTTCCCTGTCACATTATAAGGGTCTCAGGGATTTCAAAGAAAAGTTCTCTCCAGTTTGGTCTGACAGGTACCTGATCTATTCCGACGATTATGATTTGCTTCAGATTCCAACAGTATTGAGTAGAGTAATCAAACCCTGAAATATGCACAAAATCATTATAGCTGCATTGCTTTACTGTTCGGTTTTAGAGGTGCGGGCAATGCAAACAGATTCACTGCAATACGGCGCATTCGGAAAAATCATCATCTATAACCCTGTCCACCAGCCTAAAACGCTTGTCCTGTTCATCTCGGGTGATGGTGGATGGGATAAGGGAGTCATTGAAATGGCCAAAATGCTGGTTGATGCCGGGGCGATGGTTGCTGGTTTAGACATCAGACACTACCTCAAAGAAATAAAAAGGCAAAAGAACCTGTGCTATTATCCCGCAGCAGATTTTGAGAACCTAAGTCTGACGATTCAAAAAAAATACAAATTTCCAAGCTACCTCAAACCAGTGTTATTCGGATATTCATCAGGTGCAACGCTTGCTTATGGAATACTTGCACAAAGTCCGGCAAATACTTTCAGAGGGGGAATAGGCTTAGGTTTCTGTCCAGACATTAGCCTAGATCGCCCTCTTTGCCATGGAGAGGGGCTGTCATCACACGTGATTAAGAAAGGTGCTTCCTACTATCTAGAGCGATCCCAAAAACTCAGCGCACCATTTATTGTGATCAACGGGACAATTGATCAGGTATGTTTGTATCCAGGAGTCAAAAGTTTTCTGGATGGAATGACAAATGCAAGGTTGATTACCATTCCTGGAATCGGGCATGGATTTTCCGCTGTTTCCCGATGGTCGCCTCAGTTGAAGCAGGTCTTTCTTCATCTTATTGACAATGCTGTACTACCGATTCCAACACTGCCGCCCCAAACTGCTGCCATGCCTGTCACCCCGACATTCCTGCCAGCCGGCATGCCTTTAACACTTGTTCCAGCGCCAAAAAACGGGCAGGGGACCCTTACCATTCTATTTTCTGGAGACGGCGGCTGGACCAGCTTCGACGCGTCCCTAGCGTCCCAACTTGCCCGAAATGGTTTGGCTGTCGTAGGATTCGATACCCAAAAGTACTTTTGGAACGCTCAAACTCCCGAAAAAACAGCGCTCGATGTCTCAAAAATACTAAACCATTACATGCAGCTTTGGGACAAAAGGAGTCTGGTTTTGATGGGTTACTCATTTGGCGCCTGTGTTGCTCCATTCATTGCCAACCGGCTTAGCCCTCTGCAAAAGGAAAAAGTGAAAGCAGTGATTATGCTATCTCCTGACACTCGTGCCGATTTTGAGATCCATATCACTGATATGTTGGATATTGGGAAGAAGACGGGCGGCTATGATGTGTTATCCGAGATTAAAGAAATAGGCACGCTCAATCCTGTTTGCTTTTTCGGGAGCGAAGAAGACAAAAGCTTGGTAAACCAATTCGAAAAAGCGCACGAAAAGGTAACAGTATTGCCCGGAAACCATCATTATAACAACAACTTTCAGTTGGTTACTGAAAATATCTTGAAAACTATTGGTAAGTAAGGAAATGGAAGCTGTTTTACCACCGCTTCCATTTCCACAATCATTTCTTCAACTTCATCGCCACAGGATCCCAGTTTATGATTTTCTTCTGAAAATAACTTTCATTGCAGGAGAGCACGGGAGCGGCCGCCCGAAAAGCAAAGGTAGGATCTTCGACGGTCCCCAAACTCCCCTTTTTTATGTTTTCAAAGAAGTCCTTGAAATGGTTAGCGTGTGCATCATCTTCTTTGGGAGCCTCAAATTTGATTTCCTTCGCAGGCTCGGCCTTTCTGGTGTCTTCTGGATACTGGGCATCATACTGCTTCTTAAATTCTTTTTGCTCGCTTTCTGAAAACGTGTTATAGCTGTCATATCCCCCAAATCCAGGCGCTTTGGCCAGTTTTTTCTTGGTGAGAATCAGGTTATTTTCCGTGAATTCAATCTGCCCTTCCGTGCCAATGATACGTGTATTGTTGGCGATGGCCCCCGCATTGGCAAAATTCACCCGAAGTACCATTTGAAAGTTGGCATGGATTTCCGTTTTAGGATAATCCAGGATGGACACCAGTACGTCAGGAACATCGCGGCCGTCTTTCCAGTAGCTTAATTCACCCGACGAAAAAATGCGCTCCGGGCCCAAAGAACTGGTAACGAAGTGAACGCCGGTAATAAGATGGACAAAAAGGTCACCCGCTACCCCGGTACCATAGTCCCTGTAATTCCTCCAACGGAAAAACCTCTTCGCATCAAAAGGCGTTTTTGGAGCGTCGCCCAGAAAAGTGTCCCAATCCAGTGTGGTCAATGAGGCATCGGTTGGAATGGAATAATTCCATGCGCCTATACTATTGAAACGGTCGTTGTTCGATTCTACATAATTAATTTCACCAATCTCACCCGCCTGGAAAAGCCTCTTAGCTTCCCTGAATGAAGCCGAGCTGATGCGCTGACTGCCAACCTGCATTGTTTTGCCTGATTTTTTCCAAGCATCAATTACAGAAAGACCTTCATTGATATGATGCACCATTGGTTTTTCGCAATATACATGCTTACCAGCCTGCAATGACGCTTTTGTAATATGGTCGTGCCAATGGTCAGGCGTCACGATCAACACAGCGTCTATGTCTTTTCTTTCCAGAATTTTGCGGTAGTCCCTGGTCGTGAATATGTCTTTCCCGAAAAGCTCTTTAACTCTCGCTAGACGCCCATCATATAAGTCCGCGGCTGCGACAAATTCAACATCAGGAGAACTTCGTAAAGCTGCCTTCGTATCACTGTGTCCCTGGATTCCCATGCCGATGGTGGCAAATCTGATCTTATCATTCGGACTGACCTTTTTATAGTCTTTTATTATATTGAATGGTTTCGCAATGCTCTGGGTAGCGACTAAGGCAGATGCTGCGGACACAGTTCTGATAAAATTCCTGCGTGATGGCTTCATTGGATTACTTCAAAAGATTAACTGTTGGATGGCCTAAAATAGGAAATGAAATCCTGAAGGGCTAATCACAAAATATTCGGTTTGTTTGTCAATATCGCTGAAAGCCCTTTTTGTAATAACCCCTTAAAGCTCTTCAATCCACATATCCTTGTAAAAAACCAGCGCTTTGCCACCACCATGAATTTGGAGACCTATTACGCCACTCTGCGGAATTGATTTATCCGGCTCCTGGTAGTCTACCGTTTGCTTGCCGTTCAGTTTAATACGTATCCTGCCATTTTCTGCCCAAACCTCGTAATCGTTCCAATCTACCGGTTTCAGAATTTTCTTGACAGTTGCGGAATCCGGGGCAATGAGTGTCTTATTCCTGCGTGATTCATCGTACAGACTTGCCCAATATTTGTCACCCAAATCGGCCTGGTATCCGACCATTTCGTAAGAAGGATTCACTGAGCGCTTACTGTGAAACTGCACCCCCGTATTGATAAATCCCTCTGAACCAGTTAGCTTGAATTTTAATTTAAGTCTGAAATTTGAGTAACTCTTCCTGGTGCAAATAAAATTATTATGAGGAACCGTTTCGGTCAACGAGCCCCCTGCTAACGCACCATTTTCAATCTTCCAGGTTTTTAGGGTATCGCCTTCCCAACCAGTAAAGGTTTTGCCGTCAAACAAGAGAACAGCTTTCTTAGCCGGCAAAAAAGCGCAGGTGATTAAAAGTGCGACGAAACACAAGGATCGCATCCCCGGACGCAAAGAATAGCCAGTGCTCGCAATTGAAATTTTATTTAACATCGTTAGATTTAGTTTTAACATATTGATTAATAAATATTTAATTAAAATATACGTTTGCATAACAATGTTTTAAATCCAATATTTTCATCTCACTTATTTTATAAAACAAAATCAAAAATAATCTACTATTTAACCACAAACTTTGGTTGTTAGCAAATCGCCTGCTTCGTGTTTAACCAGTAAATTCAAAAGCGATTATTTGGATCAAAATAATGTAATATTGTGATCCAGCCACAGACTAACACATCGATAAATGCACAAAATCGCTCTCTTGCTTATAAGTTGCCTATTCATTGCGTCATGCACAAAAACAGAAAAAAAAACGTCTGAAATTGCTGTCAGAGATACAACGATTACTAAAGAAATTTCTTTCACTGAACTGTTTATCGATACCGCTGCGCTTGCCCGGTTCGGTTATAGAGCGCAAATTGAAGACAGCGTTTATCACCGGATGCAAAGTTTTTACAACCAAAGGAATCATCAGTTTGCTTGGTTTTTCCCGGACGGGATCGCGGAATTTGTCCCCACTTTTCTGAATTTACAAAATGACTACATCAGTTACTCCGGTGACAGTTCTCTTTACAACCCACAACTTACTATCCAGGTCGATTCGTTGAAGGAGAGAAAGCAGATCAATCCACGTGATTCTTTGGTCATCAATACAGAACTGTTACTCACATTGCAATTTTTTAAGTATGCGAGCCGGGCTTATGCAGGAGATCAAAAGATCAATGTGCAGGAGTTGAACTGGTATATTCCACGAAAGAAAATCAATACACAGGCATTCCTTGACTCGCTGTTAAAAAACAAAGGAGCAAACCTCTCAGCCTACGAGCCAGTTAACAGACAGTACAATTTATTAAAGGAGAAATTAGCCAGCTACTATGAAATGGAGAAAACAGGAGACACCACTGCCATTGTTTTTTCCAAAAAAATAAAAAATGGCGGCTCATCAGTCGTTCTCAAAACGATAAAGGAAAGACTATACAAACTTGGAGATTTATCACAGAAGGATACAACAGACATTTTCGATTCTACGCTTGTTGCTGCTGTTAAAAAATTCCAATCGAGAATGGGATTGAAAGATGATGGCGATATAGGGCCCGGGTTCATTAATGAAATCAACGTTCCGGCCAGCGAGCGGATCAGGCAAATACTCATCAACATGGAGCGGATACGCTGGATGCCTGCAACACCTTCCACGGACTACATCCTTGTAAATATACCCGAGTTCAAAATGCATGTGTACGAAAAAGGAAACCTGTTGTTCAATATAGTCGTGGTGGTCGGCTCGGAAGCGCATAATACCGTTATTTTTTCCGGTACACTTAACCAAATCGTCTTCAGTCCTTATTGGAATGTGCCGCCAGGTATCCTAAAGAATGAAATTCTCCCGGGTATCAAGCGCAGTAAAAATTACCTTGCAAAACATAATATGGAATGGCACGGCAATTCGGTACGTCAAAAACCGGGAAGATCTAATTCTCTGGGGCTGGTCAAATTCTTGTTTCCCAACAGTTATAATATCTACTTTCACGACACGCCTTCAAAGAGCCTCTTCGGCGAAACAAGCAGGGCTTTTAGCCACGGGTGCATAAGGTTGATGGAACCTGTTAAGCTAGCAACTTTTTTACTTCGAAATGACAGTACATGGACCGAGTCAAAAATCAAAACCGCAATGGACGCAGGGAAAGAAAAATATGTCCGCTTACGCGGCAAAACTGAAATTCCTGTCTTGATTGGCTACTTTACGTCCTGGGTGGATCGGGATGGTGAGCTTAACTTCAGAAAAGATGTTTACGGCCATGATAAAAAAATGGCGGACAGGTTATTTACAGCCACAAAAGCTCAATAAAAATCAATAAATACGAGATTTAATTTCAAAAAATAGCGCCCTTTACATGATTTTGAGGCCCATAAACAAAAGTTAAATATCTGAATATAAGCATCTTAAATATTTAAAATAATAAATTCTACAATAACTTGTAAATATTTTGTAGTATTTATTCCTGGCAAAATTTGATTTTGTGATGTTTATGCTTTAGTTTTGTTACTATTAAAAATAGAGGAGGGTTTATAAAAGCCTTGGTACTAACCAAGGCATTTTATTTTTCCAGACATTCGATAATTTTTCCGCCCCTTTGATATCGAATTGCTCAATCAGCGAACTTCAGAGTATTTAATTTCCATTCACGGCGCCGGGCAAAGAAAGGCCAATGCTTATTGCCGGGTTATTGCAAAAACACAGTCCTCTCTCACTTTAAAGATATTCGTGCCGGATTTAGTGCCGATTTCAAAAAGCACAATGTAAAAGCAAATTATTTTGCACTTTACCAATATTATTTCAAAGAAATCAAAGAGGCCTAATTCCTGACAATAGGGCATCAGATGGCAAAAAGGATACCGTTAAATTGGTCATCCTGAATATCTACCACTCAACAAGTGCAAAGCTTACTCATCAAAAACAAGCAAAACGTCATCCCGGGACGGGCTATATTTGTATCATAAAATATGACAAAGACAAGAAACAAAACAGCCATGAAAAACTCAATTAAGACAATAGCATTAGCATTCATACTTGGTTCTTCTCAAGTATTCGCAAATTCACTGGACGACAAAATGAAGACATCTGATATCAACAAAGTCCTGCCAGATAATATACCTTCTATGGAAACTCCGGCACCAGAGAAAAGTAAAGTTTCAAAAAACCAAACCGACTATTCAGCTGCACAAAAAGCAGCCATCGTCGAGTTGAAATTAGAGAGTCAGAAAAAATGAAAATATAAGGGTTAAGTGAGTTAAAAAAAGGAGTGTCGTATGATGCTCCTTTTTTTATGCATCATTTACATTAAGTTTTTAAAAGCAGTACTCAAACGAACCATAAAAGATCTCTTAAAAAAATATGACCAATTTGACCGAAATCGCGCTCTATTCTGTTAAATGAATGCGCGTTTGAGCTATTTCAATGTTGAGATCCCTAAATATTTTTATGCAATGGAAGATTCAGATAAACTAGACAGGATTATTGAAGCCAGAATGAAACTAAAATCCAGGTTTGAGGAAAAGATCAGTCTGACACCTTCTGTTGCAGACGATAAACCTATGGGGAGCGGCCCGGCAAACCGGCACGGAATGCCGCTTACGCCAATTGGGCAAACATTAACCAAAAAGTGGCCGGTACTTGATCTGGGCTACCATCCAAACGTCTCACTTGATCGGTGGAGATTGATTATCGACGGAGAGGTTGAAAATCCAGTGCGACTTACTTGGCAGGATTTTATTGACCTCCCGCAAACGGACGATATTTCCGATTTCCATTGCGTCACGACCTGGTCCAAACTAAATATGGATTGGAGGGGTGTTCGCCTAATTGATCTTGCCGCATTGGTCCAGCCTAAGGAAACGGCGACGCATATCATGTGTTATGGATATGATACCTACACCACGAACGTATCCATGGAAGAAGCCCTCAAACCTGATGTGCTACTCGTGCACACCTACGATGGACAGCCTTTGCCTCTTGAACATGGTGGCCCGGTTCGTATGATTACTCCTCAGCTATACGCCTGGAAAGGCTCCAAATGGATCAAGCGAATAGAGTTCATTCCGAAGAATAAACCTGGTTTCTGGGAAGAACGAGGTTACTCCAACACAGCATATCCATGGAGAAATGACCGGTACTCCTAACAAACCCAGGCTTTCCATGAAAGGCAGTCAGTATTTCCAAATATCCGGATTGTTATCTTGATAGCTGTCTTTTGAAAAACGCCCAGGCCTCAAGGTGAACATCGATATCATTTGGATAGTCATGTTTTCCATTGATCACTTTCAGTAATACAACATCGGGTTTACCTTTGCTTTCGTAGGCATATTTCTCAATGGTCTTCCCGTCCGCAGGATCTACATCAGGCAAAAACGACTTTACCGGCTCCCCCATGTATCCGTCAATATTTGCCCAGTAGGCGAATGTCTGATCTGTCGAGCGGACCGTCCCCAGATAAACACCCCCAGTGCTCATTTCGCCACCTTCATACTTATTCAAGGGATCTTTGGTGCCATTGACGATCATAACAGACAGGGGTTTGCCCAACGGCGTACAATCCATGTTACTTTCTGTGGGAAGATTGGCTATAATGGCCGTTATGGCTTTGAACTTTGATGGCATCGTCATGGCAAGTTTGTATGCCATATGTCCCCCACCTGATGTCCCAACAACGAAGACGTTGCCTTGCCGCGCTTTGTATCTCTTTTGGAAATAGTGGATCATTTCTGCGAAAAATGTATTTTCATCAATGTTTTCTACATTGGCCAGAGACGTCGCCGCCTTTCGGCATTCGTTCCAGTAGCGTTTGTACCCGTCCGGATAAACCAATATGATGTTCTCCTTTTCTGATACATTTTCAAGAGATATAGCACTTTTCCTGGCGCCTAAGCCATTACCCCCTGAACCGTGCAGCACGAAAACAATACTTGAATTAACACTGCCTGAGGCAGGTTTTGGAAAATGAAATGTTCTGTAATTATTACCGATTTTAATCGAATCACTCAATAGCTGAGCTTTTGCGGACAGGTTCAAACATACAATACAAATGACTAAGGCAATCTTATACATCTTCAAAGGTGATTAGAGATATGGTGACATACAGAGTCCTATCACAAAGCATTTATATCAGATGTTTTAACCCTGTAACCTTTATAAATTAATATTTCATCATCAAATTCAGTAGTTTACGATCCAGCTTGTACCCATGGAAATCCTCATAGGCTACATCGGTGCGTCGCGAATTCAGCACGCCGAAGTCGCCGGCGAATTCCCAAAGGGAGAACCCAATGCCATTTGACGAGAGGATATCAAGTACATCGCTGAACCAAGCAAGAAACACATCGTGGGGCGTTTTATTCCAGCAACCACATTCGCCGCAATGAACGCCAACGCCACTGTTGACAAGATCGATCCACGGCTTGTAATACGTTTCCAGCATCGCACGACTCAGATATTTGTCACCAACCTGGCCCGGCCATTTGGGATCGGGTAAGTTGGAGACATCTTTATTGGCCCACGGCGCTTTGTAGTGCGAAATAATTCCCGGATGATATCCCCGACAGCTCTGACCGACATTTAAGTCCGCTATTTCCGGAATCACAGAAGAGCCGACATCATTACCATCTGCGATAACCAAATGTCCGGAATTCTCCTTGCGGATAGCACTGGCTGCAGCCAAAACCAACTTACGGTATACAGCGCCGGGAACCGTGCTTCTTTTTGAATGCTGGTCGTTCATATCTGCCCTTAAACTTGGCTCATTGAGAAGGTCAAAGCTTATTTTTTTAGACGAAGTCTGCCTGTATCTTTTCGCCCACATATTCCAGTGAAAGCAAAATGCATCCAGCGCCTTCTCGTCTGTCCACAAATTGTATGGCTCGTAAAAACCCGCGTTTACACAATAGCCGGGTGCACGATGCAGATTAAGACTGACATGGATATTGTATTTATGTGCGAGTGAAACGAGCTTATCGATTTTATCCACTGCCTTTTCATCAATGCTATAAACCTCCTCTGGCGTGATATTCCTGCTCCTGTCGAATTTCAGATAGGCCGGATATGCAATTGGAATTCTAACAAAATCAAAACCCCAGTCAGCCATCCATTTCAACTGTTCCTCGGAAGTTGCAGTGCGGGTATTGGATGGGTCGGGAGAGAAGAAATCCAGCAGGTTAAATCCTTTCCATTTAGGCAGCTTATTTTTCGTATCCGCCTGTGAGAAGAAAAGTGCATCCGGCACAACTGAACCCGCCGACGCGAGCAAACTCGTATTTTTAATGAAGATCCTGCGATTCATAAGGCGTTCTGTCTGTTTCAAATCAAAAAACCAGGCAAGGCAACTTATACTGATTGCCTGACAAATTCGCTTATGCCCCACGTTGAAAAATTGAAACTTATTCCACAAAAAAGGTGGCCCTATTACCGAGGCCACCTTTAAGCAGAACAATCCCTTAACCTTATTATCAGTCAACCGCAGCAGGCGTGTCTTTTTGAATAATCGGCCAAACACCCGGCCTAGGAACACTCACTCCTTTATTTGCACCCCTCACCTTAGCATCCGGCCCAAAATAATACAGAGGCCAACCCTTGTAAGTAAGCTGATCTTTACCAAAAACTGTGATTTTACCGAAAAGTGTCTTATCAAGAGTCGAAGGCAGATCCTTTATCTCGGTGTAGAAAATAGGCCATGTTGCATCGTTACTAAAATCCGCCTTTGTGTATTTATTTACGTTTTTTTTGTCATTGGCAAAACCATAGATCGTAAGCCCTGTTGCATCTGTCAGGTAGATCGTCGAACCGGTCCCTTCCTTGTAAACGCCCGCATCAAGAATGTAATTTTTGGCGTCGTTACCTACCAGCTGAGCACTCGCCATCATCAACGAATACGTGGTTTTTGCCACAAACCATACACTACCAACGTTCTCGCCTTTCACGTCTCCGGCAGCAAGATCTGATTTGTAATAGTACAACGGCCAGCCCTTATACGTAACTTGTTTCTTCCCTGCAGTTGTGGTGATAGAACCGAAATCGGCAGCGCTCAGACCTGTGTCCAGGCGAAGGTTGTCAACAGTAAAAACTGGCCAGGTGTCCAGGCAACCACCCGTACAGGCACTTGTACCTGCCACATCTTTGGAAAAGTAATACAATGTCATGCCTTTGTTGTCCGTAAGAACCTTCCCCAAGGAGGTGTCCTTAAGGGTTACGTCGTAAGTAGGAGCAGGCTCGTCTTCCGTTCCGCAGGCAACAGCAACAGCCAAGAGGAATCCAGCAACGAAAAATGAACGGATTGAAGATTTTAATTTCATAGAAAGTGTTGTTATGGGTAAGCAATATGTGTTTAACTGCTAATACGGGGGCTGGCAGTATCTGGTTGCGTGCGGGAGATAAATTGTTGCACTGAACTTATGAATTTGTCCGTAGGACTCACACAATTCATTCAATTTGAACGAAATAGACAAGAAAATACCCGGATAAAATCGTTTAAGTCAATTCGGCAGGAAGGAAATATCAATTAAAAGCTCAAGGACGATTGGAAAAATAGATCCAAATAACTTTGTCAGCCAATTGCTTTTTTCCGAAAACCAAGAATGTCAAGCATCCTTAAAAATTCAGATTGATATTCAGCTCTCATCAGCACCTGGTCACCGGTAACTGGGTGGAGCAACTCTAACTCTAAAGCATGTAAAAGCATGGTATTCATGCCAAATTGCTCATTAAAAAGTTTGTTCTGTTTATTGCATCCATGAGGGCGATCACCGATAATCGGATGAAGAATATGTGCCATGTGTTTTCTGAGCTGGTGCATTCTACCGGTCTTTGGCGAGAGCTCTACAAGAGAATACCTGGATGTAGGATGTTTGCCGAACGCAAGGGATATTTCTACCCGCTGTAGCGTTTCATAAGCGGTAAATGCTTCCTGAACCACCCCATCTTCTCTTATCAAAGGATAATCAATTTCTCCCGAATCCTCAGTGAAGCCCCGCACAATAGCGTGGTATTTTTTTAAAACGCGGCCATCAGCAAATTGCATTTGCATGACCTGATTCATCGATTCACTCAGACTAAAAAGCAACACACCGCCTGTCTTTCTGTCAAGCCTGTGCCCCGGATACACTTTTTGATCCAACTGATCCCGAAGCAGCTGCATGGCGAAAACATTGGTATCCGCTGCGATGGAAGTTCTGTGTACCAATAGTCCATGCGGCTTGTTAATTGCCACGAGGTGCGTATCCCGGTAAATAATTTCAAGGGGCGTTTGGGTCGGAACAACCAAATTTTGCATCAAGAAGTTAAAAAATCGTCAGTTTCTGATCGTTTTTTGAAGTTAAAACAGCATATGCATTGGGCTTAATCCCAAGCAGATAGGGAAATGTTTTCAGTACCAGATATTTGAACTTGGTGATGTAAAACCCGGGTCTATTATTTTTATAAAACGGAGTGATCATTTCATCTTCATACAAATAACATTTGTCCTTCACCACTTCATAACTTTCAGACATCAGTAAAAAACGGAATAGTCCCGGTGTATAAATATTGATGTGTCCGTAGGAGAGGAAATGTTTAAGTTTCCGGTCAACATAGAAAGAGAAGTCGATCGGGACTTCAAAAATCTGATATCTGGAAACCCGTTTAATCTCTCTCAATAAGATGCGTTCGTGTTCCACATGCTCCATAACGTGTGAGCAGATCACCAGATCAAAATGGTTGTCCTCGTAAGGAATTTTATATCCGTCAAACAGCAGGACATCCTTAAGATGTTTTATATGCTTGGACTTGATCATGTCGATTCCGCTTTCCGAAATTTCAACACAATTAAGATCTTCGCAAAAATTCCATTTCGACAGCCAGTTTAAAATGCTTCCCTCCCCTGCCCCAACCTCCAGGACATTTTTAAACTGAATATTTTTTGCTAATTCAATAATATTGAGGGCCTTATACTTTGCTCCCATATTCCGCCATTCAACCGAGCTTGCATCGTATTGACTGGCGTATGTTTCCTTGATATTGTCTGATAACTGCATGTTCAAAATAACAGATCCATTCCGAGGCAGTAAACCTACAAAATTATGAAGGGTGTATCAAATCCATCAGAATTAACGCTGGCCATATCTGACCCTGAATCTGATGATTGCCCATAAAACCAGGTACAACATTCCTAAAAGAATACCAATTTCGAGGCTCAGCACTAACGCCGTACGATCCATCACGCTTTGAAACAGGTTATACAATGTGGCAACCGGATCGTGGATGATATCCCAACTGTTCATCCGCTTCACCCGACCCAGATAAACTCCAAATCCAGCCAATGGCAGACTGATCAGCAGAAAAAACGTACTGACCGACCTCTTGAAAACGTCGCGCCAGGCCTGATGTATCCAATATAGTGACACCAAACCGTTGAACAGGCTAACCTCCGCGTAAATGAACAGCATAATGGTATCGTGCCAGGTAAGGTCACGTTGATAATCGACCGTCAAATGTGCCAGATCGGTGATCATGTATGGTGCATTTGGAAAAAAAGTCAGCCAGCAAACACTGATCAAAATCAAGGTAACAGGAATTTGACCGTATCGTTTGGTAAGCGTATTGGCGATGAATGCAACAATGAGGGGTATCCAGCTCAAAAACAGATTCCAGTCCATAGAAAAATCTACGGGTGCATCGAAATAGATTCGTACCAGGTGAAAAAATACGGCTATTAAACTTAAAACAAGCAGCAACAGCAACGAAAACAAGCCCTCAATTGAAACAATGGGCGGTTCCGATACGCTAAAACGATATTCTTTTATCCATCTTATTAAACGCTCCAAATGAGATCCATTTAAGTTTTCACTACGTTTAACGAAAGAGAAGGCTATTAGACCTGGCAAAGAATTGACAGTCCTAAAATTCTTTGATTAGTCAAAAAAGAATGTAGAATGTTTCAAAAAACAACAAAAGCGTCAGTACCTATACACTCTTTTAGTGCAATGTACACCTCATTTTGGTTGAATTGAAGTTTTTTCGTCTTTCTTTTGCTTTGGTCGTCTTCGCTTGTTTGCAGGTCCGGCAGGTTTTTTAGTCCCCCGATTACCATCCTTACTACGCGGACTCGCATGACGAAAACGATGCGGCTCGAATAACGGGGCAACACCCAGGCCAAGACTTTCGGTTATCGACTGCTTTTCAACTTCCTTTTCAAAAAGACGCTCAATTTTAAGAACATACTTCTGATCCTGTTCATTGATAAAAGTGATCGCAGTACCTTTTGACTCTGCACGTGCTGTGCGGCCGATCCGGTGAACGTAATCTTCGGGATCACGAGGTACGTCGTAATTTACAACGTGACTTAAATTGTCAATATCAATACCTCTCGATAAAACGTCGGTAGCAACAAGAACAGGAAAGGTGCGGTTTTTGAAATCTCTGAGAACAATTTCGCGTTCTGCCTGATCAGAATCTGAAGAAATACCTCTTGCCTGAAGGCCCAGCTTACGAAGAGCTCGTACAATTGGCTCAACTGTAGACTTTCTGGATGTAAATAACACCATGCTTGTGTTCTGAACCTGGCTTAACAAGTGGACAAGCAACGGAAGTTTTTGCTCATCCGTGGTCATGTAAAACTGCTGATCGATCCGATCCACTGGTCGTGAAACTGCAAGTCTTATTTCCTCCGGATGATTCAGGATGCGTTTTGCCAGTTCACCAATCTTGGAAGGCATGGTCGCTGAAAACATAAGCGTTTGCCTTTTACTTGGTAAAAAGCTCATTATTTTCAGAATATCACTAAGAAAACCCATATCCAGCATGCGATCCGCCTCATCAAGCACCAGATGTTTTATGGATCCAAAGCTGACATAGCCGAGCTGAAGATGCGCAATGAGTCGTCCGGGAGTAGCAATGATGATGTCTGCTCCCTGCGTTAAAGCTTTCTTTTGCTGATCCCATTCGGGACCTTTATTCCCTCCGTACACGGCTATACTCGTAGCACCAACGAAATAGCCAAGTCCCTGAATTTGCTGGTCGATCTGAACGGCTAGTTCCCTGGTTGGAACCAAAATCAATGCACCGGTATGGACATTGGATTCGTGCGCGACCTTGTCAAGAATTGGGATTAAATAGGCAGCTGTCTTTCCTGTGCCTGTTTGAGCACAAGCAAGAAGATCTTTGCCCTGGAGAATGAGTGGGATAGCGAACTCCTGAATAGGAGTTGCTGCCTGGTAGTTCATTGAATCCACGGCGTTGAGCACGTCTTCGTGGAGTTCGAATTCATTAAAATTCAAAATTCAGCTAATTAAGTCAACGATAAAAAGGATACATTAATGATTACCTTATTTACCATTTGAGTTGTTTACAAAAGCTGACTTAAATTTCCCAGTCAGCAAACCGCTTGATTCTGAACAAAGATAAGAAAAAAGCGTAAAGCAGGAAAGGAATGAGCACGTAACAGCCACGGTGTTTTACAAAACAGCGGCCAACTCCCGGGCTTCGGCATCTGAATATAATCTTGACCTCGTGATAAACCGCACACCCATAGGGATTTCCAATGAAAAACTGGCACCTCTCCCAGGAGTAACATCAATGGTGAGCTGGGTATGCTGCCAGTATTCAAACTGATCGCGGCTCATAAAAAATTCACATCCGGATATTTCTCCTAACAGCACATCGCTGTCGCCGGTTTTAAATTCACCTTTTTCAAAACACATGGGTTGAGAACCGTCACAGCACCCCCCGCTTTGATGAAACATCAGATCGCCAAAACGTAGTTTTAACTGGTCCACCACTTTCTCCGCCTCTGGCGTAATCAATACACGGGCTACCATCAGGGAAATATTGTTTGAAAAGTTTGAAAAGTTTTGGCCCGTTTAGGCTCAAAATAAGGCCATAGACAGTATGGGCAACTAATTATAGACGAAGCGAGCCCAGTTCTACTATATTATGTGCTTAAATTCTGATGGATAAGAAAACTAAACTTCATTGGAGAAAACCACCAGCGCCCCATCAAGGAGTAAACGAATTGCCTACTCCTTGACGGCTGGCCAGGCTGAGCTGTGTGCCTTAACGGGGCTTCCTGATGGTCACTGAAATTTAGCTGAATTTTCTGGTTATCCTATCAAAAGAAACCTAATTTATTCTTATCATAAGATATCAGCATATTTTTAGTTTGTCGATAATATCCCAGCATCATTTTATGGTTTTCCCGGCCAAAACCCGACTTTTTGTATCCGCCAAACGGTGCATGAGCAGGATATGCGTGGTAATTATTTACCCACACCCTACCGGCTTGAATCGCGCGGGGCACCTGGTAGATTTCATGGGCGTCCCTGGTCCAAACACCAGCGCCAAGACCATACAAAGTATCATTGGCAATTTCGATTGCTTCCTCAGTCGTTTTAAAAGTTGTGACACAAGCAACGGGACCAAATATTTCCTCCTGAAAGATCCGCATTTTGTTGTGGCCTTTAAACAATGTCGGTTTGATGTAATAACCGCCCGCAATTCCATTTTCAAAAGTATTGGCTTCCCCGCCTACAAGCACTTCCGCTCCTTCTTCTTTACCGATCTTCAGGTAAGAGAGGATCTTCTCATACTGGTCATTGGAAGCCTGAGCGCCCATCATCGTTGTTCCATCCAGAGGATGTCCAAGTTTGATTGCTTTTACACGTTCGATCACCCTGCCAATAAATTTCTCATAAATACTTTCATGTATCAGGATGCGCGAGGGACAAGTACAAACTTCACCCTGGTTCAACGCAAACATCACGGCGCCTTCGATTGCTTTATCATAAAAAGCGTCGTCAGCTTCTGCAACAGAAGGAAAGAAAATATTTGGTGATTTTCCACCCAGTTCCATCGTCACCGGAATCAGGTTTTCGGAGGCGTATTGCATGATCAGCCTGCCTGTCGTGGTTTCACCCGTGAACGATACCTTTGCCACTCTTGGAGAAGAAGCCAGCGGCTTACCAGCTTCCGGCCCGAAACCTGAAACAATATTCAATACGCCCGGAGGCAACAAATCACCGATCAGCTCCATCAACACCATTATGGATGTCGGGGTCTGTTCGGCAGGCTTTACCACGATTGTACAGCCAGCCGCAAGTGCCGGGGCTATTTTCCAGGTTGCCATCAGCAAGGGGAAATTCCAGGGAATAATCTGTCCAACTACACCCAGTGGCTCATGCAAATTGATCGAAATTGTGTTCTCGTCATGTTCCGAAATACCACCTTCCTCAGCACGGATCACTCCACCAAAATATCTGAAGTGGTCAATGACCAACGGAAGATCCGCAGCCCTGGTCTCCCTGATCGCCTTTCCATTGTCTATCGCCTCTACCACAGCCAGGTATTCAAGGTTCTCTTCAATTCTCGCTGCGATCTTAAAAAGAATATTGCTCCGGTACGTAGCAGCTGATTTTCCCCAGGTTTTGAATGCCTCATGTGCCGCATCCAGGGCAAGTTCAATGTCGGCCTTGCCCGACCTGGCCGCTTTGGTAAAAACCTTCCCGTCAATCGGTGAGATATTGTCGAAATACTCTCCATTAACTGGTTCTACAAATTTACCACCAATATAATTGCCGTATTTTTCCTTGAATTCAGGCCTTTTTGCCAGATTATCAGTCACGTTTGGGCTTGTTTCCACAACCGGGCTTTCTTCTAATGTATCCATGATCTTTGATAAGAGTTTAAATATAAAGTCTGATACAAATCTCGTCTGCAATCGCGTTACTCTATCGTACAATCGTTTCAGTTTATAGCATAATTATCTCATTTTTTTAAAAAATATTTATATTTAGAATAGAAATTGCAAATTTGTCATCCGAAAATATTTTCCAACCAGATACGCCAATGCCCACCGGATATAAACTAAATCATGTGACCGTTTCAGAGGAGAAATCCATGAAAACGCTGGTAGAAAACCGCAGGGCTTTTACGTTGCGGAATTGTGAATTGAATGTTTTCGAGACACTTCAGGCCTCGGCGCTCGTACCCCTGACTTTTTCCGATTTCGTGGTAACCAGTATGTTGCGGGGAAAAAAGGTAATGCATCTGTTTGACGAACCAGGTTTCGACTATCTTCCGGGGGAAACCGTCATTGTTCCCGCGAATGTCACCATGAAAATTGATTTCCCGGAGGCATCGAAATTAAACCCTACTCAGTGTATCGCACTGGCACTAGATCAAACCAAAATTCAACAAATCGTTACACGGCTTAATGAGGAGTACCCAAGAGAAGGCTCGGATAATTATTGGCAATTGCACAAAAATCAATACCATTTTCTGAACAATCTTGAACTGGCACAAAGTATCAATAAGTTGATCAGCATATGCAGTGGCACGGCACCCGGGAAAGACATCCTGGCCGACCTCACACTTCAGGAAATGATTGTGCATATTATACAGACACAGAATCTGCAGCTGGCGATGGATGATACATTCAGCCACAACAGCGCTTTGTCGTACGTCATCAATTTCATCAGAGCCAATATTGGAGAAAAAATCCACATTGAACAGCTCAGCGAAAAGGCTTGTATGAGCAGGGCTTCGTTTTACCGGGCATTTAAGCGCGAATTCAATATCAACCCTATTGATTTTATCTTACAGGAAAAAATAAAAAAGGCCAAACAGCTTCTCACTGAAACAACCGGCAGTATTTCAGACATCTGCTATCAGCTTGGTTTTTCAGATCTTAATTACTTCGGCCGGCAATTTAAAAAATCAGAGGGCATCTCCCCCACTCAGTACAGAAGTCTGAAGTAATTTATATGTTACCTCTGGTTCTATGTGTTTCAATTTTATTTCGGGATATTTATCAACCACAGAGGCACATAGACCACAAGATTTGCAAAACCATTCCTATGGCTCCTCTGATTCTATGTGTTTCCATTTTATTTCAGAATCAAAGCTTTAACTTCTTAACTTCTCCTACTCCTCACCTTCAACCTCTCAATCATCATAATCGCCCGGTCGATACGAATTTGAACAGATTTGGCCCCTGCTATATAATGAATGATATTTCGCTGATGACTGGGCAATTGTTCTTTAAACAGGCTGTTGCCTTCATCGTCCAATTCGAGCAGTTCTTTGAGTTCTTCAGGCATGTCGCGGCCGTATTCGCTATCATCTTTTTTAATTGCAGCGAAAAGCTTTTGTCCCAAGACGAGTTTAGCCTCCTGGCGTAAAGGAGCTCCCAGATTGATGTAAAATCCTCCCCCACCGCGTGGGCGAATCGCACATTGAAAATCGATCAGATCATTAAGCCGACACCGGATTCGTGCAGGCTTCCTACCCTCAACAAACTGCGCAACGATTTCGTCCGGAACCTCCATATAAAATTCGCCTCCCTTTCCGGGGAGGCGATCAAGCCGTGATTCAAAATATACAAGCTCTTCCAAGACCCCGTCTTACTTTTTACATTTCACGTTTTACTTTCACAACATCTCACACGCTACTACTCAGTCAACGGCCTCACCTGAATGTCCTTAAAGTACACAACACTTTTTGGATCATGGGCCTGAAAAGCAAAAGTACCGCTTCTTAAGAATCGGCCAACATGATCCGGAGTCCTCTTGTCTGCATCAACTTCCTCATAATCAACAACGGTTTTGTCATTAATTTTTATGGTGATGTGCTTGCCTTCTACCTTAATGTATTCTGTATACCACTCATCATCCTTCACATAAGTTTCCTTTATATCCACGATGTCGTAAAGGCTGCCCGTGCGCTTCCAGTCTGTATGTGAGTTATTTACCTGAATTTCATAACCCTCAGCCGGCCAGCCCTTTTCCTGATAGGTTGTGTGAATGTACATTCCGGAGTTGGCACCGGGCTTTGTCATCACCTGGGCCTTATATTCGAAATTCTTGAACATGTGGTTTTTGACCGGTCCATCATAAAATAAGTGAGCTCTTGGTCCAGCCACCTTAATTGCCCCATTCTCGACAGAAAATGAAGATGCATTTTCTCCAACCTTCCAGCCGTCCAGGTTTTTACCATTGAACAGGCTTATCCAACCCGACTGTGCATTGGAAGAAAAGGAGACCAAAACAAATAATATAAGAAGTGTGCTTAAACTTAAAATTCGATTCTTTTTCATAGGAATTATTAGAATAATGGTTCTGAAGAATACCGACTGGGCATTCCTTAACTAAATCTTATTTGCCCGAAAAACTACTGATTTCTGCACTCAAAGTTTCGCGCTTTAATCATCTCTTAATACTGGTGCGATGCGAAGTATTATCTTTGGGTCAGATTTACCAGCCCATGCAAAACCCCTACATAGCACTCCTTCAGTCCTCATGGCGATACGCCGGAAAGCAAAAAACACGCTATGTGCTGGTTTATAGCCTCTTTGTATCTGCAAACATTGTGATGGCCATGCAACCGTTACTTTACGGATGGTTTGTCGAATCCATTCAAAAAGACAGCGAGAAAGTCCTGCAAAATGTATGGATGTACGCTGGCGCTTACATTGGACTCACGCTCCTTGAATGGGTCTTTCACGGACCTGCCCGAATTATGGAACGAAAGCTGGCCTTTGATATTGGCAGGAATTTTCTAGACGAGCTTTATCATCAGTCTTTACATTTACCCATCCGCTGGCACCAGGACCATCACAGCGGTGCCACCATCAACCGGATCCGAAAAGCTTATGAAGCATTAAAAGACTTCTTTCAAAATGGCTTCATGTTTCTGCACGCCTTCTCCAAATTCGTCTTTTCATTTTTGGCCATTTTGTATTTTTCTCCCATTTATGGCGGTATTGGCGTTCTCATCGGCGCTTTTACTGTTTGGGTTATTTTCAAATTTGATAAGCCGTTCATCAAAGCGCTCGATGAAACCAATGAGAAGGAACATGTCGTGTCCTCTACACTTTTTGACAGTCTTTCGAACATTATTACCGTCATTACCCTTCGCCTGGAAAAAAGGATGCAGGTAAGCTTGCTGCAAAAAGTGGCTGATGGATTACCGCCTTTCAAAAAAACCGTGGTGATCAATGAATGGAAATGGTTTACAGCCAGCGTTCTCATCGGAATTATTTACGTTGTCGTTACAGTCGGCTATGTACACCAAAACTACATCCCTGGCGAAATATTCCTTGTCGGCGGCTTGATCACACTACTTGGCTATGTGAATCAATTTACCAGTGTATTTCAGGATTTCGCATGGCAATACACAGAAATCATCCGATACAACACCGAAATTCAAACCGCCCGCATCATAGGTGAAGCTTACCGCGACCGGCATCGTCCCGATACTTCCGAAACGCTGAATGCGGACTGGAGGCAAATCGAAATACATAATCTTAATTTTTCTCACGGCGATAATTACAATAGTAACAACAAGGCGCATAGCTTGCACAATGTGAATATTCGCATTGAACGTGGTCAGCGGATTGCATTTATCGGCGAGAGCGGCAGCGGCAAAAGTACGCTCCTCGCACTTTTACGCGGACTTTATGAATCAGAGACTGATCTCAACTTAACTGTTGATGGTAAGGAGCAACACGCACTCGCCGCCCTTTCCGATACAGTTACGCTTTTTCCACAAGACCCGGAAATCTTTGAAAACACGATCGAATACAATATAACGCTGGGCCTTCCCTTTGAACAGAGCGATATTCTGGGCGTTTGCGAAATAGCAGGCTTCGCTGATGTGATCAAAAGTTTGCCAAAAGGCCTGGAATCCAATATTCAGGAAAAAGGAGTGAATTTATCAGGCGGACAAAAACAGCGGCTCGCGCTGGCCAGAGGTGTACTTGCAGCGAGAAGCAGTGACATTGTGTTACTTGATGAGCCAACAAGCAGCGTTGATCCAAAAACCGAATCACAGATCTATGACAAAATGTTTGCGGAACTCAAAGGAAAATCAGTCGTATCGGCACTCCATCGCCTGCATCTGCTCACAAAATTTGATTATATCTATATCCTGCACAATGGACGCATCGTGGACGAGGGTTCATTTAAACATTTGCGCGAACACAGCGCAGTTTTTCAGGAACTTTGGAAACACCAGAAATTAATTGACAATTGACCATGGTGAAAGGTGAAAAGGTTAAAAGGTTAAGGGTTAAATGGTTAAGGGTTAAAAGGTTAAGGGTTAAATGGTTAAGGGCTGAATGGTCAAGGATCCAGATTCACTTCTCACCGCCCAGCGCCCCGGTTCTCACCGCCCGGCGGCCCGGTTTTCACCGCCGGCGGCCCGGTCCTCACTTTTCACTTTTCACTTTTCACT
>Ga0123337_10000510_pt1 | contig 64034 bp, 74 predicted proteins | sample frozenSSSSmetaG_FD_89792 | JGI IMG/M metagenome (GOLD analysis project Ga0123337, IMG submission 89792) | Glacier valley bacterial and archeal communities from Borup Fiord, Nunavut, Canada, to study Microbial Dark Matter (Phase II) -... | ecosystem: Environmental > Aquatic > Freshwater > Ice >...
TAGTGTGTAGTGTGTAGTGTGTAGTGTGTAGTGTGTAGTGTGTAGTGTGTAGTGTGTAGTGTGTAGTGTGTAGTGTGTAGTGTGTAGTGTGTAGTGTGTAGTGTGTAGGTGTAGGCCTTGGCTTGCGGGAGAGAGGGAGGGAGAGAGGGAGGAGGGGGGGTGTGGGTTGAGGGTTGAGTTGTGCAGTTTCGATACCGGGGCCTGGGGGCGGGTGTTTGTTGCGGTGGCAGCCAATCAGCCAATCAATAGGCGCAAACTCCAAAACTGGAGTCGGGCCCCTCGTGCACAAATGGCGCTGGGCGTATCGCAGGGTCGCTAAGCTGGCAAGGTAAGCTAAGCTCAGGTCAGCTAAGCTCAGGTAATGTTGGTGAGTTTGGTGAGGTGAGCTAGGCGGCAAGTGGCTAGTGCCCGTGAAAAAAATCCGGGACTGTGCAACGGTTTCTGTTGGTCCCTTGTTCTCGTCCTTCTCGTCCTTCTCCTGTACGTACCTATGTATCTAGGTATCCTGATCAGTCGCACGACGAGTATAACACATAGATATATATAGATATATATATAGAGAGAGAGAGATATATATATATATACTTATGTATGTATGGACCTTTATGTTATGTACATACTGTGGTGTACTCTACTGTGTACTCTGTGGATGGTACCTATGTACTGTAATTTAGAAGGGCGCTGGTAGGGTGAATAATGGATCAAAGGGAATAAAAGATGAATGAGCAAATAATAATAATAATAATAATAATAACAATAAATGAGGTTCTCTTGATGCGGAAAAGGAATCATGAGTGGGATGAGGGATTGATTAATCATAGAGAAGGAAGAAAGGAGACAGCCAGACCCGTCCCTGAAAAGTCTTCATCACCTGACACCAGGAACGACAATAACAACAACAAATGATAGCTGTAGTTCCAGTTGAGGCTGCGATGTTTCTATGCCCATATGCGCTGTAGTAAATATTATGTGTCTTATTATGTCCTTATTATGTATCTTATTATGTATTTTATTATGTAGTATACTATAGTATACTATGTACTATACTACCTAGGTATGTACTCCATAGAGGAAAGCCTCCATCTCCCTCTCTGTAGAGCACTCAAACACACCACAGCACCACAACACAACACACCACGCCACCAAGCTCGCCTTTTAAGCTGGAGAGCTACCTATGTATATATGTATATATGCATATATGCATATATTTATATATTTATATATTTATTGAGAGTAAACAAGACAGCTTGCTCTCCTGAAGTACACATTATTTTCTGAAGTCATTATTCTTATTAGAGATCTAGTCCACTATACACTCTATACACTCTATATACTCTATACGTACATACATAGCTATCCACCGAGATACTGCTTAGGTATGTGTGTATGTATGTATTGTCCGCCACGAGCCATCACTTTAGGTTCGAGGCCATTGAAGTTAAACAAACTTAGCAGAGATCCGCGTTGCTCTAGTTGTTAAAACTGAATTTAAGTCCATTTAAGTCCATTCAAGTCAATTTAAATGAATTTAATGAATTAAATAGCTTTAACCAAGCACCACACCACCCAGTCTATTCCTTAAAATGACCTTCGTACCTGAGCCAAGATGAATTCGTCCAGTCCTCATACACCAATGAGGTTAGTGTGGGGATATCAGAGCCTCGCTTGCGACTTAGCTCGAGATCAGAACTCCGAAGTGCATTTCACACGCCCATTAACATTAGGTACTTAACATTACTGCTTGCGCCGATATTGTAGGTAGTAGTGAGCACGCACGTAGTAGTGGCCATCAACACTTTTTACTCTCCTCCCTCATCTTGCTCTCTCCTCACATTATCCTCTCCCCTCCTCATCTCTTGCATGAGCATTCACTATACCATCGCCTCAATATTCTTCTCCACGCCAATTCCTATCGCCCTGCATGCAATCGTCCTAGAACCTCGGACCTGACCTCGACTTCCCCCCCCCCGTTCTCATCCTCCGCAATTCGTCTGCGTGTCCTCTTGGTCACCTCCACATCCAGTCAGCATCTTGACTTCACAGACACCATTCGTTCTTGTATATATAAATCTTTACTTCTTGGTGAGTCTCTCCGCCCCTTCTATAAATACGTAGCCAATGCCTCTCCTATCGCTTGAATCCAATCTGACAGGAATACTGGTTCAGGTCCGAGTCGGCATCTGCTAGCCCGCCTCCCGACGTCGCAGCTTTCAGATTACACACCAGCATCGTCTTCGAAGCTCATTTCGATCCTCTAACCATGTCTGCAACCGTTGCCACCGGCCTGCCAGAGGTCAATGGCACCACCTCCGAACTCTCTGCTGCGCAGAAGCTCATGCTAAAACATGAGGCTCACAACCCCACCATCGAGGATGCCGTGGACGAAGCTGATATCGTCAAATATCACGAAACCCCTCTCTCAAATAGCGTCTTAGAAGATAACGAGGTCGCCCCAGCTGCCCCGGTCCCTACGTGGGCTCCACCTGTCTCCGAGAAGGTTGCGGGCAAGCAAAAGGCCCCGGAGCAGCCCGCGACAGAGAAGAAGCCGCGTTTGGACACCCAATCTCATGATGCTTTCCCAGAATTAGGAGGAGGCAAGTCCCAGAATGCTCCCTCAGTTGCATCTATCTGGAGCGGAAAGAAGCCACCGGTCGTCAAGGCTGAGGGCCTCAACGGCACCAATGGAACAACCTCACAGGATGTTAGCTCTGGAGGATCCGCACCAACATCCGGCGCAGCTACGCCCACCTCCGGAACTGCCCCATCGGCGTCATTTGGCGGTCCAGGCAATTTTTCGATTCCTGGCAGGCATTCAGAGCGCATTTCCCTTGCGCCAAACCAGCTGCTCCCTCGCGCTCAAATGAAGAAGCCTTTGGCAGACGTCTTGAAAGACATTAATAAGAAATCTAAGGCCAACGTGACCGTTAGCACTGGAAATGCAGGTCTTCTGTGGTTCAGTGCTGTTGGCCCACAGGATGCATGTAGGCAAGCTCTTAAGGACGTCGTCGAGCAAATCGGCGCTAAGGTCAGTCAATGATATCCTTTGTAAAGGCAAGACTAACAAGTTACAGCAATCCATCCAAGTGCCGATTCCACGATCCGCAAGGGCACACATAATTGGCAAGGGAGGATCCGTAATTAAGGCGCTACAAGAGAAGACGGGTGCTTACATCCAGATGCCAAAGGCAGATGACACAGCTGCTCCGCGTGATGAGGATGATGACGATGCTACTGTTAACGTCCTCATCGAAGGAAATGCGCTTGCTGCGGAGATGGCAAGGCGTGAGGTTGAAAAGATCGCAGGAGAGCGCACGGCTACGGTTAGCCAAAAGCTGCGCAATATTCCTGCCGAATTCTACCCGTTAATTGCAGGTCCAAACAACGCTGGGGTTAACAGCTTGGAAGAAGGCAAAAATCTTCGTGTCCATGTCCCTGCTCATCATACCTGGAGGGATCAGGCTCCACCACAGCCAACTACTACTGGTCAGCCACTGAACTTCCTGCCCCCTGCGCCAAACAATCACATCACCCTGGCTGGAGACCGATTGGCAGTGCAACAGGCTCGGGCAAATATTGAACGCCAGGCTGAAGAGCTTCGACGCCAATTAGCTCTTGAACAGCTCCCGATCAATAAGGGGCGTCACCAATTCATTGTTGGCGACCGTGGTATTCCCGTGCAGCAGTTCTTGGCCGAGACTGGATGCGCAATTATTCTCCCAGAGGACCCCGAAGATGAGACGATCACCATCCTTGGTCCTGCTGATCGTCTGCAAGCCGGTGTTGACAAGGCTATGGATCTGGCGTCTAGTATGCACTCCACAAATGTGGATATTTCTAGACAGCACCGTAACGCACCGGGAGGCGCAAGCGCACATGCTAAAAATGTTACTCGATATTTGCAGCGTCGTAAGGAGATTGAACGCCTCGAGAGGCAGCACAATGCTCATATTGTCACACCAATCCTCCCAGATGGCGTTGCGCCCTGGGAATTATACTCTCGCGATGGAAAGAATGCTATTCGTGCACAATCGGAAATTACCAGCATCGTTAACGGTCATCCTCCTACTCGCATGGCTAACTTGGATGTTGATCCATTCTTCCATCAACATTTGCGCAATGATGTTGTACCAAAAGTACAGGAATCATTCGGTGTCTATACTGTCATTCCCGATAACAGCGATCCAAACTCCTCTGTACTTCTCGTCTTTGAAGGGCCAGCCGGAGCAGAGGAGGATTATCAAGTCCCTCGAACTCAGCCATCTCCTGCCGAGGTTCAAGCTTTCCAGCGCAGCCTTCAGGAGGCTACAAACTACATCCTGAATATCATCAATGGACAAGAGGAGATTAAGGCTCAGTCTATTGATGTCCCAATCAAGTAAGCTTCTATCTCTACCTTCTGCGATACCAACTAATGCCTTCTTCAGGTTCCATGACAAGCTCCGCAAATTCATTAAAAAGGAGCAAGAATCTCGAGCTGCGGACCAGATCCCAGTTCGTGTGACTGCAACGGGCAGTATCGTGAATCTCAGAGGAACGACATCTGCAGTAGATGCTCTCGCCGACAAGGTTAATAACTTCATTGCTCAGGAGATTTCGGATGAGAAAGAGCGCGGCTTTACCCTGTCCTTTGACTTTCCACAGAAGTATGTGAATATGCTCATTGGCAAGGGCGGCAGCAATGTCAGCCAGCTTCGCGAGAAGTTCGATGTCGATATTCAGGTTGAAGATGGAAAGGTGACGCTCAAGGGTCCTCGGGCGAAGGCCGACGCTGCAAAGTCTCACATTGAGAAACTCGGAAAGCAATGGGCGGATGAAGCCACTCATACCTTGAAGATCGAGCCGAAGTATCACGGGGAGCTCATCGGTGCTCAAGGCACCCAAATCAACAAGTTGCAGACCAGATACAAGGTTCAAATTCATTTCCCAAGATCTGCTCGTCCAGCTAAGGACGACCAATCTGCCGATGGAGCTGCTAGTGAAGCGGCTGCTCCAAGAGGTGGACGTCGCCAGCAAGCAGAAGACGAGGTCATTATCAAGGGTCCATCTCGAGGAGCAGATGAGGCGAGAGACGAGATCCTTTCACTTCTGCAGTACCTTAAGGATACTTCGTTCTCTGCTACCGTCAGCGTTCAGCAAAGTCTGGTTCCTCTACTCATTGGTCAAGGTGGCAAATCTTTGGAGGAACTCCGCCAGCTCACTGGTGCTAGGATTGATGTACCACCATCTCGCGAGGCGAAGAGTGCTTCTGGTCTCGTTGACATTCAGATCAGGGGTACCAAGAGTCAAGTTGCTGCCGCGAAGAAGCTGATCGAGGAGAAGAAGGCTGTCTTTGACGATTCCGATGTGAAGACAGTTGAGATTGACAAGAAGCATCACAGATCGATTATTGGTCCTTCGGGTGAGTTACGGCTCTTTTTCATTGAATTGGCCATTACTAATTAGTTGTAGGCTCAACCCTTCGTGATATCATCCTCAAGGCTGGTGGTTCAGACGACCGCCGCGAACTCCCACGTACCGCTGTTGACTTTCCACATGGTGAGACCGATAGCAATAAGGTCAAGGTGCAGGGACGCAAAGCCGTCGTGGATAAGATCATCGCAGCCATGGAAGAGATCGTTGCCGCCAGAGAGGCTCAGATCACCGAGATCGTCGATGTCCCGACTAGGCAGCAAGGCACCCTGATCGGCCACGGAGGGGCCGCCAAGAAGGCTCTGGAATCGCAATTCAAAGTCTCCATCGACATCCCCGGCCGCGAGTCTGGAAGGACGGGCATCAAAATCAGAGGCCTCCCCGCCGACGTTGCGAAGGCCAAGGCGCACATCCAGGAGGTGACGAAGGAGGAGCCGGGCGAGACGATCCAGGTCCCATTACACTTCCATCACGTCATCTCGAATGACGGACAGATCTTCCGCAATCTGCGTCGCGACCACAACGTCCGCGTCGACCATGCCGACCATAAGGTGCCCCCCAAGCCGTCTAGAAGGGACGCTCCCATCGACGCACCGCTCCCGCTCATCACCGACGAGCAGCCCGACGCCGACTCGCACACCTTCCGCACCGTGAGCGTCGTCCCCGCCGAGAGCGAGGGCGACATCCCATGGGTGCTACGCGGCGATGCGGCCAGCGTGGCGAAGGCCAAGGCGGCCATCACGGCGGCTCTGGAGCAGGCGCAGCGCACGACGACCACGGGGTACCTTTTCCTTCCCGACCCGAGACTGTACAGGTATGTGGTCGGGCAGGCCGGGAAAAAGGTGCAGAGTCTGCGCAAGCAGACGGGGTGCACGATCGAGGTGCCCAAGGCTGGGGAGCAGGGCGAGGCCATTGAGATCTCGGGGACTGAGGAGGGGGTGGAGAAGGCGAGGCAATTGATTCTTGAGGCTGTGCAGGATGGGGCGAGGCGGGCGGTTGATAATCGGAGGGATTAGATCGCCGTCGAGGTGTCTGGGGTCAGATGGAGGGATGAGAGTTGCCTTGACGTGATTTAATACATAGAAAAGCGGAGAGCTGAGCGAAAAGGGGAATAGTCGTGGGAGAAAAGGCCTAAAATGAACGGTTGGTTCGATTTTGAATTCTTGAAGCTTTGGAAGCGGCATGGATTGCGAGGCACGAAGATCAGTTTGCGCGATGGCACGTTTTGAATTCCGGGAGAGCGAAGAATCTACATGGACTTTTAATTCTACATGGACTTTTAATATGGATGCGAGACTTTGATTTGAGACTTTACATGCGAACTCTTGTGATTTCCCTTCCCATGCAGACATCCACAATGATCGAATCACGGTATTTTCAAATTTTGTCGTCGTCACCGCAACACAACACAACACAACAGAGTGCCTAATACGCTCCTGACATCCAATCAAAGCGGACAGATGGCCGAGCGGTCTAAGGCGCGTGACTCAAGAACCTCGAACATTCTTCTGGTCGATTACAACGCCTGGTGTATTCACGTATCGAAAGATGCGGGGGTTCGAATCCCCCTCTGTTCATTTATTTTTTGTTTTTGCTCGTGGGAGGACAGAGATAAGTTGGGTTGGGTAGCCGAGGGTGTGGTGGGGTAGGCGAGGAAAGAAAGGTATGCGCTGCGCACGCAATATGGGAATAATTTGTGAGTGAGGGGGATTTTGTACTGAACGGCGTGGGAGAATCATGTTGTGTTTGGTGGTATGTAGGTAGGTAGAGACAAGAAGGGAAGATAGGACCTTAAACTCTTTATTTTTATTTTTATTTTATTTTAGGTTTTTTTCGCTGTGCAGCCGTCTCTTGTCGATTTTGCTTGCACTTGCTTAGTAGGGAATATATTATATGAGAATATCCATACGACAGGGCAGTGCATTCCTTCTCTCTCCTATCAGGTGTCAAGCATCTTGCTAAGTTCCCCTGAAAGTGTATGCTACCAAGTTACCAATACATAGATAGCCCTTCTCCATTTCTAACATCTTCATCTTCACACGAACAGCCTCCTTGTCCCCGCAACTAAGCTCGTCGACCTTCTATCAGCCAATGGCATCGAACTGGCAGCATTTTTCAGAATCCAGAACACATCACCACTGGACAAATCGCACATCGGAGACCTTGCCGAAAAGGCTGCGGAAAGCGGAATTGGCAGAGACGGAAATGCCGAGTTTGTCACCCTTTGACGACTGGTTGATGCCCTTGGTGAAAAGGACAAAATCTTCGTCCTCAGTCGATGGTGTAGTAGTCTCAACACCTGCAAGCGATCGAGTGGCCACAAACCCAATGATGATATCTTTACTCTTCTTTGCAATCTCGACCGAGGATTCCGTGCAAGCTCCGACGTGACCACTTCGTTGTCATCTCGGCAAGAACTAATAATCCTCTGTCTCCCTTGTACGGGAAATCCTCCGAAGCAGCAGTCTGAGCTATGGCTTCCACGATTCCTTCTCCAGCCAGGATACTAGCATTGACAATGTGCGCCCATTCAGAAATGCGAAGAGCGCCGCCCTGGTTGCTGTTGAACAGTATGGCCAACGTCGGTAAACTTGATCCTCGAAGAAGAGGAAGTCGTGCTTTTTGGAGAGTGACTTGAGGCCAGCGACACGTCTCCACCCTGAAGTCAGAGACAAGATCGAGGTGTGTCTTGGACACAGCGATATATGGACCAAGCACTGTAAATCGGAGGATCAGTCACGAGACAAGACGAGGCATGACATGCATGTTATTGTTATGTCTTATTTTTGTAAGAATATTTAACCTAGAATCAGCTAAAGCCAGGAGATCTTTGGTGTTTCGGATGTCAGCTGAGACTGACATTCGATCGTTTTCCTTCTGCAACGCCGAAGAGCTTCTTGACAAGAGGATTTGTTTAGAGACTTGCCTGCTCGGCGTATGCCAAAGTAGACATAGATGCCATGTGGAGATGTCTTGATTTCTTTTAAATATGACGAGATGCTCGTCATGCAAAAGTATGTGGTATTCATGTATTCGTATATCCATGGAAATGGTGACGAAGCTAGAATCAAGAGTTTAAAGTCGCAGTTTCATTTGTTTGCCTCATTTGCTACGGCAACGGTGTCTGTAACTGTCCTTAACAAAGCAAACACTGCCACATACCTCTCTACCTACATACAATCTCTGGCCAAAATAACCTGGGTAAAGGGAGCCCATGGTCGTCTGATAAGGCTTTCGCGCCTGAAGAGACAATTGCTGCGTATGGACTCTAATATGGGCTCTTTGAGTATAATCTCTGTGCTGCTTCATTTCTGCACAAGCTTCGTATGCCATTGTCCAGCATCTTTTGGACAGACACTGTACCTTAGGAAGCTGCGAGGCAAGAAAAACCCAATCCAATTGACTTTATCAAAGATCGAGGTGAATGTTCCCAATACCTTGATCTGTCTGTACTGCAGCTTGTTATCGAGTCTTCGGTGTGGCGCAAGCGACATTCTGGATTTAATAATTATAGAAGCTATAGTAGACGTGAACTTGCGACGTAGTGTTTCGATTAGCTGTGAAAGACTAAAGCGAAGGACGGAAGATATGACCATATTAAAAGGTCAAATTCTGGGTTTGCAGAGTAGTTCCAGCATCAAAATTTACACGCCCGTAGTTTCCACACTCCACTGAGTATCCATAACTAGGTTCGGGAAGGCAAGGGTTGAAAGGCATTGAGAGAGACTGAAAGATGGTTGGGTAGATCGTGTAACTGTTCGTAATAGCTGTGTCGAGATACTGTAGAAGATCTCAGTCATGTTACTGCAGATGAATCGTTTCCTTTTCCTACCACTACCTGAGTGACGTCCCGAAACATAGTTGCAAGCGTTGAGGTAGCTATTGCATTTGGTCAAATAATATACTGGAGGAGGCCATGCACTGTGCATGATGGTGGACTATTTCCACAAGGAGATGAATATCGAATATGGCGAATTTAACCACGAGGACGCACAAATCAAGTACGCAATGGCTTGTATAGTGCATATCAGGCACGGAACCTGGCCGTGTTATGAACAGACATCATTGGAAATACATTCCAGAGCCGTCATCGTGAAAGCCGAAGAACAAGAGTAAGTTGACATCTTCGGCAAGGACATGGAATTCCACGCTATGTCTATTATAATCGAGGCAAATATTCACGGTAACCAAGCTTATAGACGGCATAGCGGACAGAATGCCTAAGACTCTTCAGTCTATAGTCGTATGTGCTCATCTGCCCAGTATCAGACCTCATATACGACATGTCGCTGAGCGGGTGCTTCTCAAGTCACCAAGAGAATCACTCGTGCTGAGGTCCAGCAAAGAACTTTCACATCCACTGTCACCCAGCCAATGCACCACCTCTACCTCCCTTCTTCGAGCGGGCTAAACCCACTCCCCTCCAACAGTGCCCTCCCATAATCCCCCCTATTCGGCAGCCGATTGCACGTATGGATATGGCATCTCGCAGGCGTCGTATTCGTCAGAAAAATCCCACAGTGGAAATCGAGCTCCATCCACGCCACGGGGCTGTGGATGCGGTAGTAGAACGGGTCGTCGTCGCCGCAGCTCCCGATCCACGCGAAGTACGTCCTGTCGATGTGCGCGGCGAAGTTGGACAGGCGGTACGACAGCACGCTCGGAGGGTAGTAGGCGTTGAAGGCCAGGAAGAGGGAGGTGACGAGGTTGCGGGCCGGGGAGGGGAGGAGCGATACGGGGACGCCTTCGTAGGGGATGACGCGGTTGTCTTGCCGCGCGCCGCCGAGGTGGCGCTCGTCGAAGGGGTTCCAGCGGCCGGGGGGGAGGCTGGCTCCGTCCATGCTTTTGCTGAGAGTGGCTTTCTCCTGTAGTTCTTTTGGTAGGCTCTGCATTAGGCGCAGAGCTGTCAATTCCTCTTCCTTGAACAGGCGCAGGCCGGCGTGTGGGCCTTCGTCGATGACGTCGGGCTCAGCGCCCATGAAGGTTGGTCCGATGACCATGCGGTGACCGAGGAAGACGATGGACAGACACAGGTGGTGCCCGAAGAATGTGTAGCCCCATGGCAGCTGGAGTGCAGAGGGACTGCCGCGGTTGAAAGAGGTATGGTTTTCGATGTTTGGAGAAGTGGAGTGGACGGAGGGTGAGAAGAGACGGAAGTTGTACGAGTGCTCGTTTAAAACGCCGAGGCCGTCGACGAGCTGCCCGAGAAAGTGGTTGGTGAGACAGCAACCGAGTGTTTTCTCATATCCTGCCTCAGACAGGGAGGCGCGGAGGATTTGGTGGATGCCGTGCCGGAGGGCGGGAGCAAGTTCGTCAAGACGGAGGCCACCTAGGCGTTGAAGGTCAGCCATATTCCTTAAGATCTGTGCCTGCTCCGTGTATGAACGACTTACCTGGATTCACATACAACTCGGGGTTTGACCACAATCGAAACTCGTCACTTCTCACATCGCCGCATTCCACTGCGGATTTCTGCTCTGGGGACAGCAACTCCAGCAATTCCCTCACTTTCTCCGCAACAGCTTCCGTTGGAGCGCCCTCATTTTCCGCATATTGGTATACATTCTGCTCGACTTTGCCGTTGGCAGTGAAACCCGCATATGGTTCCAGATTCCTCTTGTCCAGGCGATTGATGAGCCACGCTGGTGCTTCTATCCGACGCCGCGATTCGCACCAACTTAAGGCGGTATGGGAGGATATGCCAGCAATTCGAGGGTGATCCGGGTTGGGGATGATGTCACGGAATGGGACCGTTGCGGATGTAACTGTAGGATCGTCGAGCTGTGAGATGCCAGACGCTGAAGGAATGAAACCTGTCATTGTAAGAACTATATCATATATGGAACGATGGACAGAAGTATTAATGAAGGATCTGGATCAATAGCTAGGAGAACAGCAGACATATAGGAAAGATCAGAGAAAGATGAAAATGAAAATGAAAATGAAGAGGAGAGGAATTAATTGAATTATAGGAAATAAGAGAATATAATATATAACCTTGATGGCCATATTCCATGACGCAGAATGTGGGGTAAAGATTGAGCCGTGGAAGAATCCCGTCGCGAATCCCGTCACGCCGTCCGTCCTCCGTCCCATCCCCACCTGATTGTGTCCAAAGCGGCAGAAAGCCTTCACCGCCTCAGTTAAGGGTCCCCCCCTCAAAGAACAAAGCCCGGGAATCTGAAATCGGATCAACTTCGGACTCACCGCCGCAATTCAATTCCACCACCGACTTTCCACTGACTTTACACTCTTCATCCACCTCGTCGATTCTTTTCAACTTTTGCCCCCATCACTGATGGATTGCGGACGCGCCGCAGTTGCTATTTAATGCCTAAATCCCCTTCTGAACAAGGTCAAGTAGGACGCCCGTCTAAACATTTCGTCATACAAGATGTGCAGATTGCTCACAACCAGGCCATCTGCGAACAATGAAAGATAAGGCTTGTGCGTGACATGTGTATTTCCATTCCATAATCTCCTAGCCAGCCTAGTTCTGCGAGAAATACGATGCAATGCAACGGAAGCATGGTATGCATATGTTGTTCTCCTTTTCTCCCTCTCCTCCTCCCCCTCCCAAAGACGTATCCCGGCCAAAGCGACGAACTCCGCAATATTTCTGAAGAAAAGCAAACATATACGCAAGAAGCTGAAAGGCGTGCTCAAAATTCGTTTCTCCCTAGGTCAAGCTCACAAAGTCTCCTCCAACCCACTCCGCTCATTCACGCTCAGTGCTGACTATGCTGGGTAAATATCGCTCTCTCCGTTGGTATCAGGCTTGGACGAAATACTCGTAATTTCGAAGGGCGGCAAAAAAAATTGCTTAGGAAGATTAGAGTCCACATTAAAAGGGAAAGAATGAAAGAAAAAAAAACGAGAATATACCTGGGATATCAACCGCTCAGCTTAGATTATCTCGGCTCACTTATCAGTGTTTTTGGGGCGAACGCGACGTGCCGGCGCCGCCTCCTTTTTTGAAGACTCTGTAGACTTATTAGTCTTGCCCTTGCTTTTCTTCAGCTTAGGGGAGAACGACAGATGAGATTCGTAAAACTTCAGCATCTATCATCACAATTAGCACATCATCTCCATTCCCACACCCGCTGACGGGTTCGAGCGAGTCCGCAATTTCAACAGGCTGCGTGCAACTCACCCTCTGCGGACAACGCTTATACACCATCTCCTTCGGATGGCAGGTCTTGTGTCCATCGTTCCATGTCAAGTAGACCTGCACCTCCCCGTCCGTTCCCTCGCACGCATCGACCGCCTTGACCTCCTCCTCCCAGCTGCCACTTGGCGGCTTGAACGCCTTCAGGCTTGCCGGCGGCGTGGAGTTCTTCGGGTGCTGTTCCTTCTTGCCCTTCTTCGCGGCCGGTGTAGAGCTTGTAGAGGTGCGGCCGCGCTTCTTCGGCTGCTTGGTGGCGGCGCGCGCCTCGTCATGGACGAATTGGCGGCCGCCGATCGAGTTGTAGTACTCTTCAACGATTTCCCCTGCCGTTCCGGGGGGTTGTTAATGGGATGTTTACGAGAGGATTGGAGGATTTTTGGAAGGTAAGACGTACCCTAAGTTCGCTTCGGGCTCCCAGGTCATGTCGGACGGCTTGTCATAGCCTTCCCATTTGACATGGAAGAGTATGTTACCCTGTTAATGTTAGTACTCCCCAAAAGACCGTGCACCCAAAGTCTTGCTCACCTGATCATCAAACATATGCGTCTTGATGCTCTCAACGACATAACTGCAATCTTGTTAGATGTGGAACCCCGACACGTCTACTCGAGACGTACACATCTTCCTCATTTTCTTCTTCCTCTTCCTCGTCTTGATTCTCTTCTTCCTCTACAGCCAAAACCTCCTTCTCCTCTTCGGTCACGGATGGAGTCTTCTTTGAGCGACCGCGTTTCTTAGCTGATGATTCGACAGTGACGGTCTTCGTGGCCTCGTTATCAGAGGATTCATTCTCGCTCTCTGAGAGTGCTGCACAGTATTAGTTAGCATTTCCATTATCGCATATTGCTCCTCAAACTTCAGATCGACTAAAGAGCTCCAAATGAATTACAACAGAGTTTCACTAGGCGATATTGCTGAATCCAAAGGTGCAACACAACGTACCTGGAGGCATCTTGCCTAGTCGCGAAGAGGCGACGCGTGAACTTGAAATCTATCAGTTTGCTCAATTAAGATTCGGAAGGTGAATAAATAAATATGACTGAGGTCGCAGAAGCGCGCTGAATAACGATTAATGGTTGATAATGCAGTGCACAAAGGTGCGGTTTGCGCGCGAACAGAGTCGAGGTGGTTGGAGATTCCAAGTAGATAGATAGATGAAGTCGCGTCGCGCTTTATCGCACCAGATATTTGGTCACGTGATAGATTTTTGCCAAATAGCGAAGATTCTAGAGTTTGCGACTTCGTAAGACACGAATTAAGGCTTTGTAGATTACGATGTATGTTCGCTTTTTTCTGTTATTAATAGATTTATATTATATATATATATATATATATTATTTTCATCATCACATCTCTCATATCTCATGTAAACCTCATATAAACCTCATCTCCCTCCTCCTCCTCCCTCCTCTCTATGCGGTAGGCGCCAGTACTGCTCCCTCAAATCTCAGCATATCATTAAGCATCTGCAAACTAAACCCATCCGCCTCACACAGACTAAGCAACCACTCCGCATTAACCTGCTGCGCACCACTGCCCCTGCCAGCACCTTGTCCCCTATCAGCATTCTCACTCACCGTTCCGTCGCCGCTTTGATCCCATTCCGAGTACGCATAGCCCTCCAGGGGAGGCCACGGCGCATAGAAAGCATCATCTGGTCCAAATGATTGATTTATGCTCTGGCTCGGTGTTTGGGTCGCCTGCTGCTGCCGCTGCTGAAGCGGTGACGAGGGGCCAGGCGCCATCTTGGGCGTCGATGTCGTCCGCATATCACTCTCTCTCGGACTCAGCGGCGCGGTGAAGAGTGCAGGATCGATATTCGGGCTTTGTGGCGGCATGAATATCGGAGTTTCTGGTGCTGGCTTGTTCATGGTACAAGGAGACTCTGCGCTGGACGGTGTGTTTGATGTGCCTGTTGAGAAGCTGCAGTTGCTATTCGGTTGTTGGTATGGTTGAGTGGCGATGGGCGAGGAGGGCGATTTGGACATGTATTCCATGGTAGCGCTGATGACGGATTCAAGGGCGTCGCGGTATTTTTTTACGGATGGGACGCGCTCGGCCATGACGAAGAGGGCGGTTGAACAGGCGCGGAGATCGTTCGAGACTGTGAAGTTCCAGAGGGTGGAATTGAGGAATAGGGTATAACTTACAGAAGTTAGCTAAATATCTTTAGGAGGAGATTATTAACATACCACATAGTCACGCCAGCTATGAAAACAGAATGCAACGCAATAAACGAATGTCCATAGGAGTCCCTCTGATGTAGCCTCTTGAATATCTGGCAAATCTGTCCTGATGCATACAGACACAGCGCGATCGTAGGATCTGTCGGGGGAAGAACCGTCAGGAAAGGCTGGATTAACAAGCGGACAGCTTTGTAATAGTGCATATCCAAGTAGTCCCTTTCCGACGGCGCAAAGCGCGGTGTACTACTCCGCCACAGATCCAGTCGACGAAGAATAGGCGTGACTTTCGAGACTAAAGACGATACAGGCAGATCAACTCGATAAATGGTGCTCTGTATATATGACTCAAGGCGCATTAGTCGGATGCATTGGACGCCAAGAGTAAGATTCGACGAAGGCCGAGAGGCTTGGAAAGTAGATGAAGCTGCGACGGCTATGGTGCGAGCAATTAGCCCATCGTCTCTGACACTATCATCAATTTCTAAAGGCAGAGCTGCATCAATATCTCGATCCGCCAAGCTGTATGGTCTACCCAGAGATGTGGCAATGACACGCTCGAGGAAATATACACTCCAGAAGAGGCGGCGGCGCAGCTGTCCTTCGTATGGTGTCACCTTTTCGTAGTGTGCTTCTCGATGCAAGCCGAGATCCACGCACGTCCTAACAGCAAGTCCTATCATGTACCAAATTCCCGAGTTCGACGGTGAGCGTAGGTTGTAGATCACAAGCAGCGCCATGGCCTGGACGTTGTGGATTGAGTGCGATTCTCGGGCTGAGGAGATGTACTGCAACGCAGTCATGAAGAAGCTTTCGGGAGGAGTATAATCGTATGGCTCTGTCAGCTTGAGCATCGTTGCGCCAATTGCATATATCATATATATCTTGTAAGTGCCGAATCGATCCTTAATACTGGTGATATCCTGGTTGAAGCGGTTGGCGTGATACTCTATGATATCTAGACGGTCGAGAAAGGGGTAACGATGATGGGTCCTACGAAGCTGTCAGAACCAGTCATCCTCATACGTCGGGCTTCTGCCTACTTGGAAAAATAAGCATCCAGAATCCTCGAGCCCATCTCGTCATTCGGCGGGCCAGCAGCATTCTTTTTCACATCCGCAAAACTCAACACCTTCTGCTGATGATCCCCAACCGTAGCCGTGAGGGCCTTGTTCCACACCGTGGCCTGGACCATGTGCCCAAGACTAGAAGCAAGACTGGACGCCAAGGGGAACCCCGATGCAGATCCCACATACTGGCTCTCCCCGCCCAAGCTGAGAAATCCGACTACATCAGCAATGCTCGATCTCTTGGGCGCTTCCTCCTTCGCAGCCGGAATGCGGGTGATCCGGGGGTCGATGTTGGCGGATTGATCATACGGCGAAGGCTCGCTCTTGGGTGCATTGGCGTAAGCTGCCAGTTGTGCCTCGAGGAAGGATATGCGTTGAAGCAGTGCCTGGTTTGGTCCACTGAATGGAATCAGTAGATGCAGTTGCCCCTCGCACTCGAAGCTCTCTCATACCTCCTATACTCTTCAATAGCCGACGGAGGCTGGATACACTTCTCCTTCGCGCTCTCGCAATTCGCACAAACGGGGAAGCCATGGCATTTCTGCTTCCTCGTGCGACACCTCTCACAGCTCTTCCTCGCCCTCTTCGTCGGTCTCGGGTTGTCATCCATTATCATAACCTAGCACTCTTTTCTGTGGTGCTTCGGTTTCCTCTATGCCTATGCGCCAAGCGTGTCTTACTTGCAATAGCATCATGGCAGCACTTCCCATCCAAGGGGGCACTCTTCATTATGTGCTCGTCCGTCCTGAGTACCTACTCCAGACTTTGCTGGCTTGTCAGGTCCATTATGGCATTATGGCATTATGGCATTATGGCACATCTCTAGCCTTAGCCTTAGCCTTAGCCTTATCGTTATCTCTTTGCATGTGTGGACATGATGGAGAGGACCCCTCACAACTGAGGGACCAGACCAGTCGGGTTATATTCGGGTTATGGATTACTAAAGCGCAACCCACATGGACCTGGCAGCTCTGACGCAACTTCCAAACTTAAACGCCCGTACCGCTGTGATAATTGGTTTGTGTCATGGCATGGCCGATCACGCCCAGAGCCTGATGGCCACCTGGTACCACGCCGATCTTCTGGGGAGTGGGGACTAGAATCAGCTCTTCATACGGTTATCAACTGATGACTGGATGCATCAAATTGATGCGCAGAAGCCCGCCAGTTGCCACGCATTGCCCGGATCCCTCCTCGCTGCTTCAGCTGAGGATTGTTGGAGATCCTGTCGAGGACCTCCGCATCACATTCCAGACACCTGTCAGGACTTACCAAGCAGTACCTACTGCTCTTCTCCGCATACAGCGTCCAATTTAGGCCATCCAACCCACAGAGCTGGGAGCCCACAGTAGCCACGGCTTCCTGGCGTTGCTGCCGCTGTTAAAACACGGCTGGGGCGGCATCGCATGAGCACAACAGAATCGACGTCCATCTTTCCAGACTCGTTCTTTGCTTGCCAGAGACTTCCAGCAGTGCAGTGTGGCAGGTATGTACATATGTGCGACAGGTCATGGACTCACGGGACAGAGGGCTCTTGATGTAGTCATCAGCCTGCAAGGAACTGCTTCGATCGTCGTCGTCGGATCTCCGAAGCCAAGAGCATGAGTCTTCACCAGCGTTCAGCCCTGGCTGCAGTGCCTGGCGTTGCTGTGGCTGCCACGTTGCAGCACCGTGGCTTCGACGATGGCAAAGCTTGTAGCCACTGGGATACTTGCCTTTTCTCCCGTAGTGCTCCATACGCCGATTACCGCGGCTGCGAAAGGGTTGAGGTGATTGGCCAGGTCTCACCTCTAGCATATGTACCTCCTTCCAATAAATCGCAAGAGAGAGAAAACATGATATACTTATAGTGTCGTACGTTAGCTATTTCAGACCGACAATGTACCTAGGTAATAATACCAGCAAATCCACCCGCTATGCTCCCCAAAAATAAACAATTTAAGCATTCAGATATGCCCCAGCCAGTCCCACTATCTAGTATCCGCCCCATCAATCAATTCTTTGTCCAGTCTGTTCGCCCAAGCTCGTCCCTCGAAGTGGCACAGCAGAGCTGATTACTACGCCTACTCAATACTCATCTTCATCAGCCCATCATTAGTATCAGTCATCCCCTGCAACCCAACCCGTTTCGTCCCACTTGCCCTCCCACCGGTGGTCTGCCCCTCGACCTTATCAGAGCCACTATTACTCGCCGGCCTCGTGCCCCATGAACTGATATCCCTCTGCATCGGGCTCTGCATCACAGGGCTATTATGCACAGACATCCCTGGCGACACAGCTCGCCTCTTAAACGACATCGGATCGAAGTCATCGTCTCGGCGGCGCTTATTATTCACGCGACGAATATCTATTGCCGCAGGCAGCGGCGTCGTGGCACGTGTAGATGATGCCGAGGGGCCGCGAGAATCAGCGAGCTCGCTTGGCTGAGAAGGCATCGAAAAGCCGTTCGAATACAGCGACGGTGACTCCATAGACACGTCGTCGCTCACGGTAGAGTTCGACTCGCGGAGCAAAAGTTGAGGCGGAGGAGTCCGATAATTGCGATCCTCAAAGCCTTCCCAGAATTCCTTGCCTTTCCCATTACGCATTGCTTGTTGCTTGAAGCTGGCACCAGGAAGACCCTGAGTAAGGCCCATCATATCGTCATTGGGTACGTCTTCTAAGCCATCGGCCAGAGAAGGAGCAACGCTTGGTGAGGACAAAATTGCGGATAATGCACGGGGCCGTCTCGGCTCCAGCTCCATGTCATTTTCGCGTACTTGACGTATGACAGTAGCTTCGCGCCGGACTTCGGTTTCCACAGGCGTACTCTCCTCTGCCAAAGCTGCACGGATCCGTGCGAAGCCTTTAGTCTTGGGCAGCATGTTCCCTCGGCGTGTGACAGCTCTTTTTATGACACCTCTCTGCGCATCTCGCCCCGGTGTGGTTGGCAAGTTCTCCGGGTTCTCTAGTGTGCTCTTCAAAGTACCATCATCGCTTTCACTCCCATCGATGTGCAATTGATTTGCAGCCCAGCTTATACTTTCCCTCCTCGATTGTGTTCCAGATGGCAGGTCCTTTGCAAAGGAACTGGTATTCATAGCATCCGTATTGGCAACTGGCGGAGACCTCGACATTGGGCTAGCCATTGAGCTTGAACTGCTAGAGCCTTTCTTGTTCCTGTTAATGCGCATTCTTGCCCGCTGAAAGTTGATTAAACTACTAGCTGCAGGAGGCTGGTTCATCCAATTGTTCCCTGGACTGGGTTGTGGCTGTGTCCAGATATTCAGACCAGCAGGCATGCGACTGCTAACTTGCGGTGTCGTCAGGATTGAATCGTCAATGTCGTCGGCATCCATAAGGTCTCCGTCAGAACTGGTATCAGACGATTCTGAACAAAGCATGTTGACGCTCCCCAGAGAACTTGATACAGTGGTTCGATCCCCAGGCGGTCTAGAAGACCAATGTGACGGTAATTCAGACGAGAAATGCCCGCTTCTTCGCCTTCCTGGTATATTCATAGCTCTGCCCGTAATAGTCGGTGATGAATCAGGAGATGGCTGCTCCGCCAGTGTAGAATGATGCAAGTTCGTTGCAGCTCTAGAAAAGTCGAGGCCTCGCGATCGTCTTGGTATAACTGGCGAGCCATAGGTGTCTGCGGCATCTAATTTCGGTGAAAGAGGTATCCGGCTGTATGCAGATCCTAAATCGAGAAGACCTTTCGGAGGCATTTGAAGGGAGAGTCCTCGAGGCGGAAGTGGGGGCCGTCTGGGTGTCGTTGGGCTGTCGATTGACCCATCATCTTGCGACATTTTCTCGGGTTCGCGAAATTTTGGTGATGGCGATAGAACAGGCGGGTTATCTGATATGGATGTTGATTTAGAAGGTGGCTCCAAATTCAACTGTGTAGCTTTATCCCCATCGCCGAGGCTGTTCGTTGCAGCAAGCACTGGGGCGTTATGGAGTCGTGAGTCTATCAGCCTTCCAGCCATATCTCTAGTCGCGTTATTTCAATGGAAATGGTGCATAGACGCGCTTGATAGTAATGAGCACTGTGCCAGGCGTTCTTGCAGTGTATATATTTGGTCCTTTGATGCTGCTGTTTATCTAAATTCGAGCTGTATCAATTGCCAGGTCGAATGTAATCTTCAAGCTCTGCAGGTGAATGTCGACAGATCACTCTATCACCAAAGTTATCACCACCCTCACGACAATCGGCACTCAGACATGTTGAGCTTCAGCTTTGGGCAATGTATCGGGTAGCAAACCGGCGGCTATGGCGTTTCAAGGCCAGTACACTGGGCCACGGAGGACTGTGTTGTACCGCAACTCAGGGGCAAAAATTGCTTATGGCAGTGACCAAGTCTGCCAGAGAGTCGGAATGTTGTGATCATAGGTATCGGGCTACGTGGTTTCGACTGAATCGTAACAATGACGGCAGTATGAGGCGCGATGGATTCTTGGTGACCCGAGTGTAGTTGATTTAGGCGCAAAGGTTGCAGAGTGTTGAAGGAGCTACTGTTGCAATAGAGTGCGTAGACCTCTCTGTTCTCCAAGAAGTGTGTTGTCGATGGATAATCGATGACTTTTCCGTGTCGCAGTTATATAATGAAGAGAAAGAGATGTGTCGTTGAGGAAGAGCAGGTGCTCTACTACGTCTTGTTCCCCGCCATGGATATCGTCAGTTCGTCTCGGGACTTGCCTCCACGGTACCATTGGCTCAACGTTAGCTTGCCATTAGTGGCGGGAGCTAAAATACGGCACACTAGGCTAGATTTGGTACGATTGTATCTCATATTCGACAAAATTCATCATTCTTATTCTTATTATCGACAATCTCGCAGGCAAATGTCGGATTGAATAATATTTTATAGATTGACTATGTATATTTTTAAGTTTTAAGCTAAGCGCAACACCTACATTTAGTGCGTGCTTTGATCTCACCAAACGGGGGCTTTAGCATTTCAATAAAACCAGCAAGGAATGATGCCTTTCCAGGGTTCTTACAAAAACTCAAGAAACTCATGAGTTGCCAAGAAATGAGTTGAGTTTGAGTTGGGGCTATAACTCAACTTAATGAGTTTGGGTTGACCCTAAAACTCATGAGTTGACTTGGAGTACTAGCTTTTTTGAACGGGAATATCAGTACTTGAGTAGGACTAGTGTCCAGAGCACTGGTATTGTCTTAGATCCTACTTAAATCAGGTCCTACGTTTAACAACCTTAGATATCTAAGGATCTAAATAGCTTAAATGAGAAGAGAGTGTATATAAAGTATGTAGATAGTTATATTATGCTATCTGGATTTTAATACAAAGTGTTATATATACTACATGCATATCATCGCATATGCTTTCTTATTTGCGAATCTCGGTAGTATTCAGATATTTATGAATAGTATTCGCGGACATCTAAATAGTACCAAATTCTCCGCGGACACCAACTATCCACGAGCACTGGCAGAGGGATAGGGTAACCTCGTTCGTCTCTCTCCCCTCTATCCTAGATCATGGTACAGGCACAAGAGACGGACGAGGCCGCCCTATTAGTACCCGGGCTGGAAACCGGGCTGGCAATACTGTTTTCAGATATCAATCACAATATTTAGAAGAGTGTGCACCACATTTTCGACGTGACAGTGTTTATTTGAAGGACTACACTGCGGCACCTTGCATAACAAGGAGCCAAAGCCGCACACCATGCCTCCCAAACGCCGGGAGAAGTCTGAAATGGCAGTTAAAAAGCATGTCAAAGTTGCAGAACGAACTGAGGAGGTTACGGTAGCGTCACCCAGCAACAATTCTGATCCCGAAAGAGGGCCAGTGTCTCTGACCGTGCCTTCCATACGTCCTTTCTCTCAGTCAGTCGAACCACACCACTCGGGAGCCCCTGCGACGTCGGCTGAACGCCTCCAAATGCGCCAGTATCTGAAGGGCAAATCTATTTCCGACAACGAAGATGGTACACCACCAGACGATGACTCTGATTCCAGTGATGGATCGATCATTTATCCAGAAAAGATCCGTTCAACCAGCAAGGCGGAGGCTGCCCTGCATTTCAAAGACGCACCAGACACAAGAAAATCCAATCCAATGACATCTTCCATTGCTCGGAAATCAGGCAAGGACGTCATTGGAGAGTCAATCCAGATCGATGCAAAGCCCGTCGAGAATCCATGCTCAAGCCAAGGACAGAATTCAGGTGAGCTCACTAGAAAAGCCAAAGATTGCCAGAAGAGGTCGAGCAAGGCCAACGCCAGCGCTTTGAGCTTTCAACCAAATGGAACTGATGGAGTCTATCTTTCAGACTCGAGCGAAGAAGACGAAGATGGTGGCTGCGATTACAATGAGAAAAGCCCAAGCAACGAATCCAATACTAGGAAGCATATACCAAGGGCTCCTATCCATCTCAGGATCCAGCCGGCTTCCACTGCAGTTGGTCAATCTGCAGCGATCACTACCGGCAGAATGGCCCCACAATCTCCAAGAAGTCCTACAACTGCAACATGGTGGACTGGACCAGCTCCTATCATTGTAACTGTGGTTGGTTCCGCATGCACAGATCTGCCACAGCTCAGGAACTACGTGGGAGAATTCCTGCTGAGAGATTATATGTCACGCGAAGATTTCCTTGACCTCGCCGACCTCTTTTGGAGCTGTCCCCATTGCTGGAAGCTCTTGGATCAGCCTGTCCTGCACCCCTGTGGGCACATGGCCTGCCTGAAATGTGTGCGCGATTGGGTCTGGCATGAGAACTCAAGCCCACCATGCTGCGTTGAGTGTGCCACTTGTCTGGTTCCTGGATGCCAAGCCCAATTCGATGATAATGATCAAGCTGGAGTAGATGCACACAAGCAAGAATGGTGGGATCAAGTCCAGGTTTCTCTCGTTCTTGAAGAAATTATGCGCCTCATCTGGCGCATCTATGGTTCCAGAAGATCACTCCCAATGGCACATATGTGAAGGATTCATGTGTTCCTTGAAAATTCAAGAGGCGGGATGGATGACCTTCATTGAGATTGGAAACGATTGAGCGACTTGTGGCATGGAAAGATATGTGGAATACAGCAATACGATCAAGGCTTTGAGGAGCTGTTCGTGATGTTATGTGATTGTTTTTGTACCATGACACCATGACTCCTCATAGAAGTCTCCATTGAGAGCTTTCAATTACTACAGAGAAGCAAGATTCTCAAATTATGCAGACAATTCAGAGACTCTTGAAAGACCTCAATGCATATTTGGACGTGAAAATCAGTTTATACCCGGTTACTGGCCGAATGATGAACAAAGAAATGTGTCTTTCTTAAACAAATCTTGCAATTTGAAGGGCAGCAAGCATGGCACGCATGACAGTTGGTTTTGGAGAGAAAAAAAAAAGGGAAAACTGCTTGCTTTCCATCAGAAAATCACAGTGGTTTTCAAGACAGTATGAGGGTGTAGGTGTAGGCATTTCATTCACAGTATATATCTGAGTATATGTCTCTGACGTTGCAAATCCTCAGAGAACTTTCCGCTGAGAGTCAGAGCCTGCGCAAAGCTCGAGTGGAGGAGCTTCAAGAGCTTCAAGAGCTTCAAGAGAGATTGGCTCTTTTGTTGGAATTACATTACTGTATCGTATGACCAAGGATCTGTCAGACATGGAGCGTCGCACAGTTTCGCGCAAATGTACTGCGAAGATGTTGGATGTCTTGGAATAGTGGAAGTCGCTCAATCTTTCTTTATACATAGGACATAGGTACATATCTAAATCCTTAATAAGCGAAGCGAAGACAGAGCACTCTCCGACTCCCCGACTCCGACTCGTGCAGAGTGATGACATGACGCTGTGCACTTGCCCACTTGCCGTGCGCCGCATCAAACCCCCATCCACCAGTGCCGCTTGTCAGTGGAAAAACAAACGTGGACGCCCCTACCAAACGCAATCCTCAATCCACGATCCACGATCCACGATTTATGATTTATGATCCACGCCCCACGACCCCGCCAATCCACTTTCACGTGCTATTTCTCCCTCAATACGAAGTACGAGCACGGAGTGCCTACTACGGACTACGGTACTACCTACAGATCCAGCCCTACCTGCTCCAAGTCCGTGCGCCATATTCTCGACAACACTCGACAACACTCGACAACACTCGACAATACTCGACAATACTCTACCAATCGCTCACTTTGACTTTCCCCTTCCCTCTACAACTCCCCACTGTCATTTACTTCCGGGAGTCCACGTCGAGATCGTTTCGAATCTTACGTACCGAGAAAAAAGGAAGGGTTCTGCTATTCTGCTACAAGGATCTTAAAGGCCGTCCGTCAATCGAACATCCCGCGAGCATTGAGAAAGAAATACTCGGGCAACGTGTGTGTTATGGCAGGTGTGCCGACGACAACGACTGGTGCACGCCACTCGATATATCATGGCTCTGCCGCAGGGACTCGGCCAGCGGCGCTGGGGCTCGCGAAGCTGCTCTTTCTAGGAGCTTCGCAGATTTCGATGGCCGGGGCGGCGCCGTTGAAGACCTGGTTATATGGCGACGATGAAGGCTTGCCTGACGATCCCGAGGATCCTAGTTTGTGGATTTACATGACGATCGCTATGGTTTTGGTGCTTGCCGGAGGAGCTTTTGCTGGCTTGACTATCGCGTAAGTTGGCCCTGCACGCGTCGAATGCTCTCATGTGAGCGCTGCGTAGGCTAATCGGCGTTGTGATTGTAGGCTGATGGGACAAGACGGCATATACTTACAGGTTATTGCGACCTCGGGCGAGGGCAAAGAACAGAGGCATGCGCAGCGAGTTTATCGACTATTGAAGAGAGGAAAGCATTGGGTTCTGGTGACGCTTCTGCTCGCGAATGTCATTGTCAACGAGACTCTGCCCATTGTCCTTGATCGGTCCCTTGGTGGAGGATGGCCTGCCGTGCTGGGTTCTACAGCTCTCATCGGTACATGTCTCTGCTTACCTGTTGTATGTGCTATGCTGATATGACTAGTTATCTTCGGCGAGGTCATCCCACAATCGATCTGCGTTCGATACGGCATGCAAATCGGCGCATATATGTCTCCTTGTGTCCTGGTTCTCATGTACCTTCTCGCGCCAATTGCCTGGCCAACTGCGAAGCTTCTCGACTGGCTTCTCGGCGAGGACCATGGCACCGTCTACAAGAAGTCTGGGCTGAAAACTTTAGTAACATTGCATCAGACTCTTGGACCGAGCCCGAGTGATCGCTTGAATGAAGACGAGGTTACCATCATCAGTGCTGTATTGGACTTAAAAGATAAGCCCGTTGGTGATATCATGACGCCTATGGAAGACGTTTTTACAATGTCTTCAGAAACCGTCCTTGATGAGAAGACTATGGATACAATTCTCTCTGCGGGATATTCACGCATACCCATCTACGAGCCTGGAAACGAAAGCAATTTCATAGGAATGCTCCTTGTGAAGATGTTGATCACCTATGATCCCGAAGATTGTAAGAAAGTCGGCGAATTTGCTCTAGCCACTCTTCCGGAGACGAGGCCTGAGACAAGCTGTCTTGACATTGTTAATTTCTTTCAAGAAGGCAAGTCACATATGGTATTGGTATCTGAGTATCCGGGTGAAGACCACGGCGCCACTGGTGTTGTGACGCTTGAAGATGTCATTGAAGAGTTAATTGGCGAGTATGTATAGCCTCCGTCACCCCGTAGACATTCACTGACCCACAACGCAGGGAGATCATTGATGAATCCGACGTGTACATTGACGTTCACAAAGCTATTAGGCGTCTTGCTCCAGCACCAACAGCAAGGCGGGTCCCAAAAGGTCAAATAGCTAGCGATAATGTTTATCCAAGACTACAGGACATTGACGCGAGTCTTGTTGATATTGAGGGCGAAACCCCAAAGGATGATAGTGTACAAAGACGTCAAGCGTCGCTAGACGGTAGAGCTTCAGCTAGTAGCCATGCAGCCTTTGGGACCAGTCCGAAGGCGACCTTTATGATTCGTCGTGGTTCCAGCGCTGCAGATGGCAACACGCTCATTGTTCGAGGGAATGTTAACGAAATGCGCGAACATCTAAAGCATCTCGGTCCGTCAAATCTTGCAGCCCGTCCAAAACAGACTCGCTACCAGACGGTAAAAATCAAGCCAGGCCATGCGGTAGACACAGTAGCACCCCCCGGTTTAGTTATCGAAGAGCCTTATCACGATGAGCCAGAACTTTCCCATGGGCCGAATGGTGGAGAAGGAGAAAGTCTGTTAGGCAGCGGTGGCAGAGATGCTTCGGATGCTGTCCATGCAGTGCAACAGGGCTATGGAAGCATTGTTCGTACTCCACAAAGCCCAGAGCAATTCGATAAGGCACAACAGGTCAATTTTAAGGGACCAAATGGGACATTGGCTGGCAAGGTCTCCCCTTCAAGAGAATCGCCTGATAACCTCAACATTCCAACTCGCCGTCCGACGACCCGTGGAACTGACAGTGGCAGCGATGTCGTCGTCAGCCTCCGTTCGAGTCAAACTAGCCCTGTGCCGCCAAGGAAACGAGCTATCGCCCGTAGTGGTAGCATTACGGAGAGTGTCGTCGATGCCAATGGCGTGAGAAAGGTGGTGCTGCAAACGACGAGCTCCAGTGATGGAGATGATATAGAGAACTGGCATAACGGCGGCGCGGCCCTGGGAAAGAGTAAGAATAAGGAGAATACCAAGGACGCCGTGCCAGCGAGTACGACAAGTCAAGAAGATAAGCCTAATAATGAAGAGATGACGAAGAAGGCGAAGAGGAGACGCAAACGCAAGAGTCATAAAGACGAGGAGCATGGTGGCCCGCGTGAGACTTGAGGCGTGGACGGGCTGGGCTCATTTAGGGGGTGCAAGAATCTGTACACTGTGAAGCATTTGGCGTGCATCGAAATGCTTGTTTCTTGATGGAAAAGGGGAACCTTCCATCTGTATTTTGTACCATAGCATCTGCCTGGCTTTGCTATCATGGCACCTTGCACTATTTTCCATGTAGCGTAATCGGGGGCCCTATGGGGCAACTCACCAAACGTTTTCCGTTAGAGGGGGGACAACGAAACGATGATGTACCTTTACACATAAATATTGTAAGAGTTATGGACCTATCTTATTTGTGTAATAATAACTGATGTCGTTATTATGATATTTACATTTATATATAAAAAATATGGTTTTACTACGTATTTTCCCCTGGCGGCTCTGGATTTAATCGTTGGTTGCGACCAACCACCTCTCAGAGGTGAAGTACAGTTTGTCGAAACCAACGATTAGCTGATCTCTCCTCAGCCCACATCATACATGTGTACCACAATCAGATCGTTATCGGCGTCTCGGAGCAAGTGATCCGATAAGCATTGCCTATCGAAGTGGACTCCAACTAGTGGAGGCGGTGAGCGAGCTCATCGGGCGGGATGTTCCATAAAGGAATCCAGTGTCCTCGAGCATTCGACTCCACGTGTTCACCTCGTGCTGGCTGCTTTCACGATAATCACCACTTGCCAATTGATCAGCCTGTTAGTTGACTTCGCAAATCAAGGAGTTCTTGATGGGCTGCCACTGCAGTTCTCCTCCGAATCATTATTCACGCATGATTCCAGATACTGAGCCATCCGACGAACCGTCGCCACATATATACGACACATCGAGTCTGTCCTCGATCTGATACTGCAAACCCACGAGGCAAATCCGCCGCTATCATGGCCAACACAACCGTGACCGATTACGAACAAACTGCCGCTGGGACATCTAGCTTGCCACCGTCACAGAATGGCCTCGCACCACGCCAGACCCAACGTCCACCGCGGCCCTCCTCCGGCCTCTGCGACATCAAAAGCACCCAGCCGCAGAAACTCCACGTCCTCATCGCAGCGAACTGCGAGCGCGACGTCGCTAGAGCAGAGGCCCTCGTTGTCCGCTTCTACGGCCACCCCAAGATCGAATGCCGCGCCATCGTCAACGACCTCACCGTGAAACTGCAGCACTTCGCCCCCGCGATCCAGAATACTGAGGGGAGGGACCACGCGCACGAGGAGGACGAAGGACTGCTGCAGGAGCGTACGGCGTATGCGTGGGGCGAGTGGGCGGATCTGCTTGTTCTCGCGCCTGTAGATGGGGATACGCTGGCGAAGATGCTGTATGGTATAACGGGATCTACGATCTTGGAGGTGCTCAGGGGGTGGGACGTGTCGAAGAAGATAATCTTGGTGCCCGGCATGACGACGGCGATGTGGGAGAATCCCCTGACGAAGAAGCAACTCTCGAAACTGAGGAAAAAGTGGAATTGGGTGCGTGTTATGTCGCCGATCTTGTGGCATTTCGACGAGAAGGGGCCAGGGAAATGCTTTGTCGGTTGGGACGGTTTTGGAGAGCTGGTCGAGGTAGTGAAGAACCAGGCGGAGCTGATGACGATTGGGCATGACGTTGATATTGCGACGGCTGGCGCTGCGCAGTTGTCGCGGAGCCACAAGACGGAGACACTTCTGCCGCCGGAGATTTGGACTGTAATCTTCGAATACGTTGGGGATTGGGAAGTGGCGCAAAGTCTCGCCGTTTATACGACTCTGCCGACGCCGAAAGAGTGGGAACAGCGCGAAGCACCGAAGGATGATCTGCAGAAATACATGTGCGAACTTGAATGGGCGATTCTTACTCAGTCGATCCCGAAAGTCATCGAGAAACTAAATGAGGCGCCGAAGAACATACTCTATATATCTCCGCTCTGCGTCAAACTCATCATCAAATTCTGCCTCACTCCTCTTCTCTCTCATCTCGAGACCAATCACCGCGAGGTGTTCTGGGCCTCCTTCCGCGGCAATTTACTCCCTACGAAAGCCTCGGCGGTGTACGGCCGCACCGCGATACTCGAATGGTGGCGCACCTCAGCTTCTTTCTTGAAGAAAGACTACACTGCCGAAGCCATCGACGGGGCCTCCAGATCGGGTTTCGTACACGTCCTCGACTGGTGGAGGAAATCGGGGCTCCCGCTAAAATATACGGAGGCGGCTCTGGAACAGGCGAGTGGAAGAGGCCATATATTGGTGTTGGAGTGGTGGAAGGAGGCGAGTATGCATCAGGGTTCTTATGTGCTTGAGCCGGACACGAAACCACCTATGCGACGTGCGCACTCGAATTTCTTATATGACGCACCGACAACAGATGTGGCGCCGAGTGAGGCCGAACTGCCGCCGCTGAGGTTGAAGGTTGGAAAGGCGATATTGACAGCGGCGCAGAATGGACAGGTGACGAGCGTGCGTTGGTGGGACACAAGTGGGATTCCTTATTCACACGGCGAGTCTGTTGCGCGCATTGCATCGGCATATGGGCATGTTGATGTGTTGGAGGAGTGGAAAGAATTGAAGGGAGATAAGTTCGCGATGAGCTATGATTCTCAGGTGCTTGTTGGGCCAACGAAGAATGGGTTTGTGAGGGTGCTGGAGTGGTGGAGAAGGCAAACAAGGGGAGATGGCGGGGACGGAGATGAAGAAAAGAGACTTAAGGTGGAATATAAGACGTGTGATATTGAAGAGGCACTTGAAGATAGCGTACGGCTGGCTGGTGGCGAGGGAGAAGATGAAGTCCGCAAATGGTGGGCTAGAAACGGTCTCAACCTTGGAGTTGGGACCAGCGAATGGATGAAACTCAAGACGCTGTAATGGAGACGGGCGCATATTTCCATCTTAAGGATTAAAGGAGTGCGAGAAATGGAAAGTTGGATATTGGACTGGGCTGGCGTTTGGAGTATGGGAACTTCTGGAAAGGAAAGGAAGGGATGGGAAAGGATGGAGTAATGTGCGAAAAACGAGGAATAAGGATATAGCTGTAGATATGTACATTATAAGCGTGGCAAGGCACTTAAATATATATATAATCATAGTTGCTAATCATAGTTGCATCCCTGTCGCGCTGACTGCTGGAAAACCCCCCACATTCGTTCCCCCTCCGCTCTGAACTTGCTCTCGAATACTTTGATGACCTTAAAGCCTGGCCAAACGTCAAAACGACGATTCTATCTCGGTTCAGATACAACAGCCATTCATTGAATGAAAAAAATATATATATATATATATATATATAGCTTGGAGTCGTTGGTAGATCAAGTGCAAAATGAGAAATATATATGTCACCGTCACCTCGGACGTTAAGTAAATAAATACCTTAGCTCCGAAAGTGCGCCAGAAACAACTCCAGCCAATCAACGGCAATTCGCAATTATCCCTGAATGCACGTCCCCTATCGTTCCCATCTTCCCCCCAAAGATTTCCCAACTTAGTCTCGTCACCACTCCTCCTATTCTTCCCCCTTCTGTGTCGCGATAAAACACCTTTCACTTCTCCTTCTCTAATACGCATTTTCCTCCTATATACGCATTGCCCCCTCTTCAAATGCACCACTAAATGCTGACACCTCAGCGCGACGCAATGGCCGAGCAAATCTCCACCCCAGGCTCTGCCGCCGACTCCTCGATCACAGGCAGCAAAGCGACGGCCGGCGCGCCCAAAGACAGAGCCTGTCCCTTCTGCCAGCAGCCCTTCACCTCGTCCTCGCTCGGCCGCCATCTCGACCTCTACATCAAGGAGAAGAACCCGAAGCCCGCGGATGGCGTGCACGACGTCGACGAGATCCGCAAGATGCGCGGCGCAATCACGCGCCGGCAGCCGCGCAACAGCAGCTCCCGGCGCGAGGGCAGCACACCGGCGAGAACGCCCGCATTGGGCGGCAGGGGTGGTGCGAATGGGAGTCCGCGGGATACGCCGATGCAGAGTCCGAGTCTGGTCACCAGGCAACCCATGGTGCTGGATAAGGGGAGGGTGAGGACGACGCTGAACCAGGCGACATGGCAGAGTACGGGGGTGATCAATAACATTCCGCATGTGAATCAGAGGAATGAGCTGAGTGGTGGGGACACCGCAGAGATGCAGGGGAAGCGGTTTGTCAGCAGGCAGATGTTGGCGAAGAGTACGCTGGATCAGAAGCAGAAGATGATGGATGCTCTGGATACCGCGCGAGCGGCAGAGCTCGCCTTGCGCGAGATCTTGGGGAGCATCAAAGCAGCTGTGTACGCCCTCTCTATTTCCGTCACTTTCTCCCTCCAAACTTCAAGCTAATGTCCCTCCAGCGCAACCGTTCAACCACAACACCACTCCCCCTTTGACTTCGACCCCCTCTCTCTCGACTTCCCGACCCTCTGCCTCACCTGCCTCCCGCCACCCCCGACAATCAGCCAACTAACCCCCATCGCCAACCCCTCCTCCTGGTCCATCTCGCCGCCCAGCGAGCCACAATACGACTCCCTGGCCGCCTACTTCCGCGACGGCTTCCACGCCGCCCGCATCGCCCGCACCGTCCTCTCCTCCACATCCCACCCCGACGACATCCTCTATGCGCACCACGCCGCGCCTTCCCTGCAAGCGACCCTCAACGTGCGCGCCCAGGAGTTTGAGGAGAAAGTCACCAAGCACCTGCACGCCTCGTTCGGCTACTGGATGTCACTGCCGCCGCCCAATCGCATGGAGCTGTGGAAGCTGGAGCTTGCGCGCGCTGTCGGGGAGAAGGACGGCAAGATCGCGCAGCTGAAGAGCACGGTCGAGTCCGTGCAGCAGGAGAATGCGCATCTGCGGCAGCAGCTCGAGTATCTCAGCCGGTGCCAGCAGCCGCGCGAGTTCGCGATGGCGCCGCCGCAGACGTTGACGATTGGAAAGAGGGTGGCGGTGGAGCTGGGCGAGATTGGCGTCCGGGGCGGTTTGGTGGGGTTCCAGCTTGCGGACCAGGAGGAGAGTTTGCAGAGGAGGGTGGAGAGGGCGGTGGGGAGGTGGAGGGAGATTGTGAGGAGTAGTAGGGGGGTGGGGATGCAGGGGCAGAGGAGTCTGAGTGGGCAACAGCAGCCGCAGACGCCGCAGGGACAGAACCAGAATGGGCAGATGAATGGAAGTGGACAGCAGCAGATGAATGGTGGTGGAGACGGTAATGCAGGGGACGATATGGATCTCGATGCCGACGGTGACGTGGACGCAGACGCGGATCCGGACGAGGAGAGCTATGGGAACCAGATGCACGAGCAGCTTCAGCAGGCCGCGCATGTGCCGGAAGCGCTGATGATGGGTGGCGGATACGGGAACAATCAGGTTCAGAACCAGAACCAGAACCAGAATCGGCAGAATGGTAATATTAATCACAATGGGGAGGCACAGAACGGGATGGGCCAGAACGCGATGGTGCAAAATGGCACGATGGGGAGGCGGCAGGGAAATGCGATGGCGGGGGTTAATGGAGGGGGTGGGGGGAGGATAAGCGTTCCGTTCTGAGCTGACGCCGCGAGCTGAGGAAGTATGATGGAGGGTGCAGGTGCCGATGCAGATGCAGATGATGCAGATGATTGATTGACGGCGGACTAACCTGAGGAGTGGGCAGGGGAAGAGCAATGATTGATGAGAGGCCTCAAGACCTATATACCACGGCGGGAGTTTTTCTGACACTTGCCTGACGGCTAGCTTTACTTGTAGATTTCTATGTACTTGTGCAATTTTAAGGGGGCCATTATGGTGGCGACGGATGATGAATTAGAAGATCAGGGGGGGTTACGGTACAAGACCTATATAGACAAGCCCCAATTGTAATGCTCTACATACCACATATCATCGCATTCTCTTTCTATTTGACTATTTCTGATAACGTCTCCCTTGATTGCAAATCCCTAACTCCTAAGCCTATACATAGGTATTATTAATGGCCGATCCTGGATCCACGCATCGGCATGGCAAGTGGCCCCCTTCCCCCCCCCCCAAACAAACTCTAGATGCGGGGTCGTTCACGCAAATTTTCTTTGTCTCATATAAATAGAAACAACGGAGAACTGCCAACAACAACCCCTCAATACGGGTTTTATAGTGTAGTTGGTTATCACATCGGATTCTGAATTCAGAATATTCCGGGGACCTGAGTTCGAATCTCGGTAAGACCTCATTTCGCAATGAGTTAATTTTTTTTAATTTTAATTTTTTCAATTTTTAGACTTTACTCTCACAGTTGGTGGTGGCTGGTGCGGGCGGGAGGATCTTAGCTGATCGGCGATGTTGCTTTTTCGTTCTAAGTTTTTCACATCGCATGATGATGGCAAGAACGTGAAGGCTCGAAAGGAGAGAAGCTGCCTTGGGTATTTGCAGGATTCGTGATACATAAGGACCTATTCTCGATTTAATTATTTTAATTTACTTATATTTCCCAGCTGCTCATATAGCATTGGGGACGGCGATCCTCTCGTTCGATAACACTCACGTGATATGGCCATTTGCTCTCTCACTGGCGCAAAATCGCCAGCCCGCCAGCCAGCCAGCCAGCCAGAAATCCAGCTCCTCTTCTCAGCATCTTCCACGTCCACATCGACCCCTATCTTCCTTCCCCTCCTCCAAATTAGCAAAACATCAAAGTATGTACTCCAAGCCCACACATACGCTCGTGAGCACAGAGAGCGAGGGGCGACGACGAGCGAAGGTGCGAAAGTGCCAAAAAGAATGAATTGGTCCCTACGAGGGTCGAACTCGCGACCTTGGCGTTATTAGCACCACGCTCTAACCAACTGAGCTAAGGGACCTGATTGGATGACAGCTGTTGGTTCTTGATGTATGTAGGTGCGGCACTTGATGCAAAAAAATGTCGGTCGAGGCCAGCCAGCCAACCAACGACAGCCCTCCCTGTCTAGCGCCCCAGCCTCGCGTCGCGAATTCTCAGCCTCCCCGTTTCTGTGCGAACGCTCGTCGCCCGGCCACATCATTAATGGGCATGGGCATACAAAAGCTTGGGGAATGCACGATACCCTCCCATCCTTCTTTCTGTAGTATATCGAGCGAAATTGATCGAGGAATGCTTCTAGCTTCAATCCTACCATATACATACATACATACATACATACAAAGGAAAGATTTGAGGATTGCGACTGAAAATACTTGGGATAAGATAAGATCCGACAGAGACAGCCTTGTTTATCAGCCTTGTGGTTTGAGGTATGAGAACATCCTTTCCTTCCTTCCTTCCCAACGCATACCGCCGATGAGATGCTGACAGATTTCCAGAGCATCTCAAGCACCAACCTGCCATACATCCATCTATCTATCCATCCATCCAACCCCAACCTCACGACATCGACTCTCGACGCCATCTCCAACTCCCCTCACCAGTCGACAACCACAAGTCGCAAGACTTGGTCCCCCACCTCCCCCCCGGCTGCATCCACACCGCAACCATGCAGGAAAACTACACCATCGCCGTCATCATCATCATCCTCTTCATCGTCATCGCCCTGCTCTCCTACGGCATCTACCGCCTCATCCAAGCCGGCCGCGAAGGCAGCTCCTCGTCGGGCACCGCCACCGAGTCCCTGGTCGACGACGACTGAGCTGCCACTGCCACTGCCGTGAGCATGCTGCTGCGATTTAAACATCGGGTCTTGGCGGTGGACTATATGGCGCTCCATCGAGCGCGGTGATGCGACGAGGCGAGAGATGATGACGAGACGACCGATATGACGAGCGACGAGCGACAGGACGGATGTGTGTAATGCGCGCAGAGAAAACGAAATGGAACGGAACGGAGCAGGACCGTGGATTTGGAAATGCTCGGTTGGGACTGGGAAGATTGAGCGATGGCATTATTGGCTTTTGTTGCATTTGGCATAGCATAGCGGAGCATGCGGGGCGTTTGGGGATCTGGAAGCCACGCAGTACTTACTGATGGCAGGGCATATTTGAGATGATATATAGATGAAGATATCCACGATCCTATGAGGTCTATAGTTGATAGTTAAATATAAGAGCGTGAACAATAAATCAAGTCCTACTTCCAAGTGTATTTTTAGAGCCTAGGTGTTTAAAATAGGTACTTTAGACCAGAAAGCAGAGAGTTGAGATCTGTGCGTGAATTGAGCTGTTTTCAAGCATCGTAAACTGCATTTATCAAATGGGTGACTGGATTGAGTAAATCTCTTCATTAAATGCTGATCGAAGCATCGCTATCGCAATCGTCGTGCAAACCTAGCTACTTCTGTCTCTTTCGTGAAAACTCCCCGTCCATATCCATCCCATTCTCTCTGCCCTGCTAATGCTGTAGAGTTACCCTCCATCCTCGAAAATTACGCAAACCCAAACCCCCTTGCATTCTCCAACGCCATCCCGAGCTTCTTCTTCAACGTCTCCCTATCCTTATACTCCGGCAATAACAACGTCCCATAACACGTATAGCTCGTCGGCAGCCTCCCCTTCCCGCCCTTCTCCCTCCACCCCTGCTCCTCCCCCTCCCGCCCCTCCTCCTCCAATTCCTCCCCAAAATCCTCCCCGTTCCTCTGCACCACAAACACCAAATTGCGCATCCCGCCCACGGGAACGCGATCACTCGCCGTCACGAACTCCAGCAGCCTCTTCAGCTCCTCCTGGCTGTACCTCTTCACCACGCTCCAGAAGTCCCGGATCGTGTGATGGCTCGCATCCCAGCCTACATACCGCGTATACCGCCGCAGCTCCGCGACGTCGATCTCCTGCACGCCTTCTACCACGTTCTGCAGCAGGGAGGGCGTGAAGAGTGACAGGGACCGCGGATCCAGACAGGTCAGGAAGCCTTTCTGGAAAGCTTCGAATTGTGGGGCGATGGAGTGCGTGGTGAGGTAGGCGATGTAGTCGCTGACGTAGTCGTTGCGGTTTGAGGCGTCGACAAGCGGTGCTTCCAGAATATTTGAAGCGGCGTTGTCGCTTTGAGGAGACTCGTCTACGAGATTCGCGAATTGCGGCCAGGGGGAGGAGCTGGGCTCTGCCATGTTGCGGGAGACTTGGCGGCCGAAGACGTCCAGGCTGAACTCGTAGGTTCGGCAGAAAACGTCTTCTATGAGCCCGTTCTGCTCGTCCCACTCCAGAAGAGCTGTGAGCCCGGAGGCGAGCTCGGGCCAGCCATCGGCTATGTGGTGCAGTTCGGTGACTGGGAGGCCGAGGATTTTGCGGTAGAGAGCTTTTGGGAAGGTGACAGGGAGGGTGAGGCCGTTGTAGATGGCGAGGCCGACTAGGAGGCCGATGAGCTCGAATTTCCACAGTGGCTCGGGTGAGCTGGCCTGAAACCAGATCATCTTGGTTCGATCGTCAATTGTGAAAGCGCCATAATCTGCATTTAACGCTTCTGCGATAGCCATACGGAAGAATTCTTGCTGGACGCCTCCTGAGTCCGAGCCTTCCTCGCCTCCCTCTTCCCCTAATTTGATCTTAAGCGGTCTCAGCAACTCTCTTTCCTCACGTCTCCAAAGCTGGTCAAAAGCATCGGCCAGAACATTATCCCTCCGGATTTGGAGGACCATAAATTTCGATGTAGCAACTCTAAGCCTGTCATTGAGATATTCCCGACGATCGGGATCCATGATGAGGTTAGTCGGCGACGCAATGGCGCTTACGCGAATACTCATTGTCGCGGACGCGTCAAATGCTCCACTCATCCGGGAGAAGTTGATAGCTCGGAAGTATGTGACGAGACTAGGTTTGGTAAAAAGGAAACTGTAGTCAAGCAGATGGACGGTTTTCCGGTTCGATGCAAATGATAGCCACTCAATTGGCATATCCGCAGAGTCGAGGCGATCCGCGATAAATTCTGTACGGAAGTTTTGCTCCGTTAAAAACAAAGATTTGCGTTTCTTGTACAATGCCGCAAGTAGAGCTAGGGCTCCTCCAAATGCCCCATCAGCTGGAACGATGGAGGTCCCCTTCCAGTCTTGCAACATAACTGTTCGTGCCCAATCAATGAGTATCGTTGCTGCCCTCAATTCGTGTAGTTCTCGCTCTCGATCACCGAAAGTCATTGCCGGAGATTTATCAATGTCAAACGACTCCAATGACGCAATGATATCTTCCAATATGTCAGATGGGTGTGTTGGTCGTATTCCTTCCCAATTATTAAGTTTTTCCAGTTCTTGGAAAGTCTGCTGTGCAGGAATGGCTGCAAAGAGTCTTCGAGCCAGCCTGAGCGCTAATGGATCAGAAAGGACGTCGTCGGTTTCGAGAGAATAATTATCAGCAAGACTATTATTGTGAGCGTGAGACAGTCCCTTTCCACGTGAGCGAGAAGCTGCAGAAGTGATGTTCCCATTATTCGAATATGGAATGGCTGCAATCAAGGCATGAAAGCATATTATCATCAATCGTGAAGCCTCGTCATTTGTAGTAGGAGGCCTCGCTGGCGAATAAACATTGAGCTGCGGCTTTCCCACATCTTGTATCTCTGAAAGTTCTCGTGGCATTTGATATAAATCTGCTGCCGCAACCCACAAAGAATCAAAGAGCACTCGGGGAGAGACTCGACTTATGCGCATTAGGCAATATGTCAAGGTTCGGCTGTCGAGCAAGGCGTTGGATTCTGTGCTAAATGATTGTATCAAGGCTTTTCGGTCACTGAGCACGTAAAAGAAACTCTGCTCAATGAAACACTTCCAAACCTTTGCTGTATTTGGCAGTCTTTTGATCTTTAACTTGGGTATTGACGAGATTGGATGCCTGAACGATCTTGCTTCATCCATAGCAGACAAAGTATTTGCTTGTAAATCGAGTATGTTATCCGCCATAAGGATGTTGCACATCAGCTCGATACTCTGTATTGATAAGATGGATAAGGATTGCGGGAAGGGCTCCGCTCTTGGTTTTTGAGAAACTTTTCGTTGGGAGCCATTCTTGAGCTTATCTGATTCCACATCCTTCGGAGGTTCGACGGTCAAATCATCGTCTTCCTTCACAGTTGTCGTAGGAATAATAGATACTTTTACTGGAGAGAATCCTACTTCTCCTAGACTCGGCAGAACTATTTCTTGACCAGCGAACGAAGTCGTTGTCTTCAACGTAGGTGTAAGGCCGATACGAGTCTTCTTGGATGCCAGTGAAGCGTGGATATCGTTTGATTTGCGTCGTTGGAGGGAATTTTCGTCGGAAATGGAATTTCCTCTGTGCAATTTCGTTGATTTATCTAATTCAGAGGAGTCGCGTCTTCTGATCTCAGGCGCTGAGGCACTAAGAGGCTTGAAAACGGTGGATGGCGGAGATGCTGCCATTTCACTACGCCGTCGATGCTTGTTGATGGTAGAGATTGTGCCTATGGGAGCTTTGTCCACACTTATCCCTTCGTTGATCACTGTACTTGAGATCCCCGCTGTCATTTTCTCTGCTGTATCTGATATCGGCAGAGGGGCTGGCGTGGTCTCTGGGCTGGGAGAAGACGCAGAGGGCACCTGCGCCTTCTTCGGCTCTTGTTCCGCAAGAGGTATTGAAGATGTCGGTTTTGCCGAACCCGTTGCTGAATCTCTTGCCATAGCCTTTCTGATCCCAGCAAATGTCGATGTCAAGCTCTCAATACCAGTTGGCGTCAGCCATTCCAACATCTTCATAGCATCGGTATTGAAGACGCTCTGCACGAAAGATCTAGGATCTATTTTCACAGATTGCTGTCCCAGGTGTGAACTTAGCGACACATCATCAGTTCGACTGCTTTCGCGGGTTCCTCTCGGCAGTGATTTTGCTTGAATGCTTTCCATCCCTGAGCTCTGTCCTTCGGAGGAATCGTGAGGCAGGTCTCTCGTGATCGCAACCGAGCATCTTCTGCTGCAGTTTTGTGCCAGCGAATCTCTCGCTTCTAAAGATGTATCCTCCTCCACGCCCTTTTTGCTATCATTTGTCGGGCTCTTTGGATGTTGCAACATAGGCGATTTTCCATAAGATCTACCTTCTGGGAGGGCATTCATATGTGGGCAAAGAGCCGACTCGGGATCGTTCTGACTTGCCATATGGCAGGCCAGTGTTCTTGCGCTCGTGGCATTGTATCGCCGCATAGGCTTCGCGCCTGCGACTCGTCTGCGATAGGTGAAGCAGGTCGGTGTCGTACAATAAGGCACGCGGCAGCCGTATCGTATCTGGAGGATAAACCTACGTCGCTCAGTTAGATGTGATGAACGCCACTGGAAGGGGGCAGGTATTTACCTCTCCACGAGGAGCTGGAAATGATAGCGTCTGCTGGCACGATATATGCTGTAGACTCGCTCCGCATCCTTAATATCAACGGTTATCTTCTTCAGCTCGATAGGAGCATCGGGCGGTATATGGGGGAAGGACGATGCTTGCGCCGCCCACAAGGCTGACAAGACATGAGCGTCGACATTGGAGGCGTCGGATGGCCGGTGCATATGGCGAGTCATAACATGGATCTGCAGAGGATGTTCGAGGGTGTCCAGAGGATGTGCAGATGGGGTGTTGAATTGTGGTTGTGGCAGGATCAATAATGAGGTATAAGATATGTATGCTGACAGCTATGGTGATGAAGAAAGAGTGAAGTTCGTGAGTGAAGGTCGCAAGGTCGCAAGGTCGCAAGGTCACCAGGCATTATTATGCCGCTCCACAGCCCCAAGCTGGTGTGGAGCGGGAGCCAGAGAAGTCCAAGCACGGAGTCCAAGCACGGACATCCAGCAGATGAAGATGGACGACCCCTAACAGATCTGTACGAGATGTATGTATGTACCTAGGTATGTATGTACCTACATACACTGGAGCAGGGGTCGAGTCACCTATCACCACCTATGTTTTTAGCGAGACACTCGCTGGAAATGACGCACTTCGCACTTTTCCAGGGAATTTAGGGATTGATTTAGGGATTGAGTTAGGGATTGATTTCGCAGCGACGGTCACTGTAGATCACTGAGGGATGCCCGATGCTGCTTTCGTTTGTGGCGCTGATGCCAGTAAGGTGACAGGCACCGGAATAATGTCACAAAACCCTATAGTTCCGCAAACAATGGATAATAATAATAATATTTGGCAATGTATTTCTCCAAGGGACAAGATCAGAGAGAGAGAGAATATTAATAATAATAATAATAATATAATTATTCTTATTACAATTATTATCATTATTATCATCATTATTTATAATCATTATACCACTTTATTCAGCTGTCATATTGCCCCGCATTGGTCAAAAGACAGACGGCCTAATCTTCGCCAAACTTATTTTCTTCGCTTTCTTTCCCCTCCTCTTATCGATTGTAAATCAAAGTTCGACCTTGGTTATCGACTTTGCCCGCTCCATCTTCTTCTACCCCTCCACCGAATATCTACTACAACAACCCACTACTCGTTCTATATATCAATATGGCGACCATAGCAGTCAGTCGTGCACCTGCTCTCGGCATGGGAGCAGCGGAGGTTCCGTCCTCCCATCCATATACGTGTAACACATGTCAAGTCGCCTTCCGCAACAGCGAGCTTCAGCGTGGGCATATGAGGAGTGATTGGCAGTAAGTTTACCCCAGTTCCAGTTTTGCTCTATCCAGGTTCTGACAAGATGTAGTCGTTATAACTTGAAACGTCGTGTTACTTCCTTGCCACCCATCTCGTCGGAGGTCTTCGCCGAGAAGGTGATCGCCGCTCAAGCCTCTTCGAACGCCGCCGCCACGAAAGCCGCATACGAGAAAACTTGCACGGCATGCGAGAAGACATATTTTAGCGAGAACGCCTTCTACAACCATGTTGGAAGCCAGAAGCACTTGAAGCAGGTTGCCTTTCTTCGGAAAGCAAGAGGTCCCGTTGCGGACGATGCCAGCTCTGTCGTCAGTTCCACTTTGGATTCCCAAGTCACTGTAACTGTAGACATAGAGACCGAGACCGAGAGCGAGTCCGAATCCGAGTCCGAGTCCGAATCCGAGGATGAGGTGGCTGCTGTGGCCAGCAACCTGAAAGAGACAACCTTGACAACCAAGCCGGATAACGCCGAAAAGAAGAAGGTCGAGGTTCCTTTGAAGCGCTGCCTTTTCTGCAACTACGAGTCTCCCAGCGTTACTCTGAATGTTCACCATATGGAGCGCATACACAACATGTTCATTCCCGAACGCCAATATTTGGTTGATTTGGAGGGCTTGATTGGTGCTCTATACGAGAAGATCAATGTCTATCAAGAGTGCTTGACCTGCGGAAAGTTGAAGCCAAGTGTTTTCGGTCTGCAGACACACATGAGGGACAAGGGACATTGCTCCATTCCATTTCACACCGAGGAGGAACAGCTGGAGATTGGCGAATTCTACGATTTCAGAAGCACATATTCTGACGAGGAGGATGAGGAGGATGAAGAGGACGAGGCTAGTGGCGGGAAAGCGCGCGGCGGCGTCAAGCTCGGAGCCAGACGTGATGCTAAGGAGGAAGTCGAGGATTCGGATGAGGAGATGGAAGATCCCGAGGGATGGGAGACCGACAGTTCGACGTCCTCCCTCGATTCCGCCGACCTCACCGCCGTACCTCTTGGATCTCGCGAGCACCGTTACGAGAAATTGGATCGCCATCCTCATCACTCCTCTGAAGATCCAAGACCTCATAAAAGCGCGGACGGGTTCCACTCTCACGCTCACAAACACGCCCACGCAGCCTATTACTCCGACTACGAGCTCCACCTTCCATCCGGACGTGCTGTTGGTCACAGGTCGCTGGCGAAGTATTATAAGCAGAACCTTCACAACCATCCATCTCCTGCTGAGCGTCAAGAGCAATACATGATTGAGATGGGACGTGGTTCTGACGATGAGGAGGAGGTAGATGAGAGAGTTGCGCGCCGCAACGATAGAGAGCGCGGCAGAGCTCTTAACACCAGGGCTGACGGTGGTAGAGGCATGATGGGAGTCACCGAGTCGAAGAAGAAAGAGGTTGCAGTGATGGAGAAGAGGGCGAGGAAGCAGGAGTACATAGACCGCGGGAGATTCCAGTGGGGCAACAACAAGCAGAACAATTCCCAGAAGCATTTCAGAGTAAGTCCCAGTCACACTTTGCGCATTCAAGCGGCCGCTAATATTCTTTTAGGATCCCCTTCTGCAGTGATCGCACATGCCTCACTCTTTCTTTCGCTTTCTTGCGGGGTATGCCCGTTTTTGTTTGGGCACGAGTCTGAGGATGCACAGTGCATACGAATGATTTTAGTTTCGAATAAATCTCGATTGGCAGGACTATGAGGAGGTTAGAAGGATGTCATGGTTGGCGATAGACAACAAGGCGCAGCTAGAAATCTGAAGTCATTTTGCTCCGAAACTCGCTCAAGCTTCTCCATAAATGTGCATGATGCCATCTCTGTTCCGCCGGCATATAATTTACCCCGCCAATGACACATGTATTTCCATAGCCCCAGATATAAAGTGACATCTGCATGCCTTCCCATCTGAAATTCCTGATCGATTTTCCGTAGAGGATCAGGCAAATTACTAATCTTACATTGTTCTATAAGCTACCTTTGCAAACATGCCGCCGAAGGGTCCATACAAGCTGGTTACGGTGAACACAGCGCCGGCGCGGGCGAAGATCATCATTGGGCGCGTAGTGGAAGCAGTCAAGGAGATCTACACCATCGATTACGTTGCCAATTCCGCGCGTACGTCTGCCCATCTCGTCGTGTCCGCTCCGCGCTCGCGCACTGACTCCCGCAGGGATCGAAGACGTCCGCGAAATCGTAGCGCGCGAGAAGCCCGATCTCCTCGTACGTTCTCCCCCCCCCTCTTCGCCTCGCATCTCCCGATCTCCTGGACGCGGACGTGAGGCCGGATTGTGGTTTCGGGGTTGGCCATCGGGATCGGAGCGCTTACGCGGTGAAGTTCTGCGCGTCGATGTGGACGAGGGAGGAGAGCGAGAGGATTCAGAATATTGCGAGGGAGGCGGTGCCGGGGGTTAGGACGATGGCGATTCCGGAGGGGTTGCAGGTTGAGAAGGGCCCGGATGGGGTGTTTGAGTGGCTGATGTTGGAGGTGCCGAAGTTGATTGAGGGCTGAACTGGGCAGACTGTATTTTCTGGAGGGAGCCTTTTGACAGATATGATGATGAAGTGTTTATCTACTTACACGGCTATCCTGACATCCTCGATCTCCTTCTCATTGTCCAACAAGACTAAAATCCAGAAAGCCACCTCTCCGCCATTTCTCGAGGCAGAAATATATCCCCAATATTGCGCCAGAAGCCGATATCGTAGATATTCTCCAGCTCATGAATACTCCGCACCGCCCTCCACGGCCCCACCCCTCTCTCTCGCAGCTCCCTCTCATCCCCAGCCGGCACCGTCTCGCTGCTCACAGCCACAATCTTCGCTTCTACCGGCCACCTAACATACGGCTCAACATCTCTGCGCCTAACCCTTCTCTCATCAATGGGTCGCACGAACAGCATCCCATCTGCGATATCCAGTTTCGTATCATCCCACTTCCCGCTCTCATTCGTCGTGATCCCCGCCCAGACCTGGTACAGCGTGTAAATCCCCAGTGCCACCACCAGCAGACTGCTCAGCACACACAGCAGCGTCACACCCCCAGCGCCCGGCCTTTGATGCAATCCCCAGAGCCAGAAATTCCAGTAGTCGCGCCACGCAAAGCCCTTTCCTCCCGGGGTGAAGCTGGGATACGTGGTCTGGATCACCGCAGCGACGTACTGGATGCCGAGGTACGCGCCGGCGAGGATGAGGATGCTGGTGGAGATCAGGAGGAGGATGAACCAGTGCGTGTTGCCGTAGCCGACGCAGCCGTTGATGAAGATGCAGTGGTGGTCGGAGCGGGCGACGCAGCGGTTGCAGAGGGAGCAGTGCTTGCTGCGCGCGGGTTTGGGGAGGTTGCAGGTGCTGCAGGAGACGGAGGGGTGATAGTTTATGTGGTCGTAGGGGTACAGAGACATGTGCTGGGAGTGAGTGAGGGGAGTGATGAAGCCGGGGTCGGTGGAGGCAGAGAGGTAAAGGAAGATGTAGGGTAATGTCACTATTGTGACCATGGCAACTTTGGTAGCGAAAGGTTGTGCTGGGTAGACGGAGGGAAGGTAGAGATATTCGGAAACGGTGAGAAGGACGATGAAGAGGATCTGGGCAGTGTTAGCTCATAATATGTATATTGCTCAAGCCAGGCGCGGATATAAGATAAACGGGTATTCTAGACAGTTGCAGTTGGGCAGATGTGAAAAATACATAGAATAAATGGATTAAGTCCACGGCGCATGGTGCGAAGGAGCAAAAAGAACAAGTATCGAACTGGGTAGATTGTAGTTGAGAAAACCCCCAGGCGCCTGGATTTTTCATTTTAGATTGTTTAAGGGGTTGACAGAACCAGAGACCACTTGATCTACACAAACTGTGCTCCTCGACAGAAATTGATGATTTAAACTTAATTATATCAGTGCCTCCAAATTCCTGGTGGTTGAGAAGCGAATTTGCTCGGGGCTCAAGAGAAAAACTGCAGATGGAATCAGACAGTAGCAAGCTTCTCCAACTTACAAGAACCGTAGGGTGCCGCTCATGCATCATAAAATGAAATGTCTCAGCTCCTGATGCATATATGCGTCCATTGCTGATTTTTTGATCCAAGGCATACAAAGCTCTGGGGATGTGTACCAGCAGAACCCGATGCAGAGCTCCAATAGGCGTTCTCCTGTTTTCTGGTAAGCTCATGCATAGCCTCCTCGATTCCTTTATTTTCCGTTTACAGACCTTAAAGCTGGCAATCTCCCAAAGAATAAGACAAATGTCATGAAGGATATGAAAAACACGACTCCGACGACGTTGACGAACAGACCCATCTTGAATGTCTAAGGGCCAGATGCCAGATTTGCCCCTGTGGTCGTCCCGGGTCGAAAAGTTATAATCATGCAAATGACATCTTTCTAGAAAATAACATCAGTTGAATGGTTCAAGGTTCAAGCCAACTTCACATGAGCTATATATTGATTATTGGGGCATCTTGGTGGATATTTAAAGTAGATCTGTCACCCGTGTCTTCGTCGTCTTCATCCAAGCCACACTCGGTGCGGATGTGGCCGCCTCACACCAAACCTTAATAGATCCTATCACTTCACGTGATGGCGCGTTACCATCTCGCGACACCGCTAAAAAGTCTCGAGGACGACATCCACGATTATCTCGCAAGTGACGAGTCCTTTCAGAAGGCCAAACCTTACGAGATACCTAATCCCTCTTATTCCAAGCCTTCGTATTGTCCACCTCTCCCTTCCCAAGGGAGCAGCTATGTAGCAGCTGAATCGCCAGCTCTTTGTTCCAGTTTCACCTCGCTTTCATCAGGCTTCTCGCCACGCACCGCCAGTTCGACGCGTCTCGAGTTTCAGCAACTCACTAAACCGCTGAAGCTTATTGGGAAGACTGAAATTCTGGTCAACGGTCGTACGGGTCGTAGGTCTTCCCTAAGGGTTCCGCTCAGGCCAACTCACATAAGAGTCCATCCAATGGCTTCGATTGTTTATGACGGCGTTGCTGGAAATGGGACTTTGTTTCAAGGGCAGAAGTTCTTCATTGCACAGCGTGTGCCATCTAGACATCGCTTTGTGGAGAGTGTTAAGGTAAATAGGCCAGCATTTTGCATTCATTGCATCTATTAACGACGATAGAACAACGGTGGTCTCATTGTCACTCTGGAAAATAATGCTGATATATTGATTGCCGATCATGCGAGGCCCACAGTTGCTCCTCCAAACTCTTTTTCGTGGACATATATAGACGAATCACTCAAGAATGGTGTGCTTGAGGACCTGGAAAAGCATCGAATAAGCACAGCAACCAGGTCTCCTCGTCCGATTGGATCTAACACGCCTACAAAATCAACTCGCACACCTTTCAGTCAAGCTGACGACAATCAACTTCGCATTTGGGTTACAAAGGCCGAGCTAAATGGGCTGTCTACTAAAGGGAACGAAATCTACCAGCAACTAGCAGCCATAGTATGTTGAGAAATCTTACGTCATGTGTGGATTAACTAACTATCTCTCTAGAATCCCCGGCATACTTACCAGTCATGGCGAGACCGCTGGGTCAAGTACCTCTCGTATCAGCCTCGGCCCGATGTTTCAATGGACAACTCATCTGGTCCAGTTAAAGCAAGCAAAAACAGTTTTCCCCAGTCAAGGTATGCCCATACGGCTGCTCCATCATCCAGTGTTACTCAGGCTCAAGCTTCTGCGGCTCCCGGCAATATTTCAACTCCGACAAAACAGACAATTCCAAAAAGACTTGCTGTATCCGCAGCTCGTTCTCCCCCAGAAAATATCCCATTCACGGCAGAGGATGAAGAGATACTAGAGAAAGAATATTGTGATATTGAGCGACTCGACGAAGCACAGCTGGTTGATGCCTGGAATAGGTTCGCAGACCATGTGAGTATCTATTTCCTTTACGCTTCGCCGGCGCTTCTGAAGCAAGACTAATAATTCCATAGTATGGACGGCATACTGCAAGTGAATGGTGTAAATATTATCACGACATTTTTAAACCGCAGAAAGAAAAGGAAAAGGAAAAGGAAGAGGAAGAGAAGAAGGCGAAGAAAGCGAAAAGGAAAGCGAAAGCCATGGAGGTTGTCCTCTCTGATACAGAGTCCCCAAAACCTAGACCTCATACTACACCTATTGCACCAACGTCTACGACGCTTCCAATCTTGATCCCTAGCAGAGAAGAGGCCGAAAGGATTGTTATTTCAAAGTTATCACCCAAAAATGCACGTTTTATCGAGCCCCCTGGAAGTTCAGTATCCGTCGAGAAAGCGAAGTTTCTGGAGGACTTGAGGTCGTTGGCGAGGTTTAGGAAACTGCAAATAGAGCCTCAGGTCGACGTCGGCGGACTGAACGTTCAGTTATATGATCTCTGGAATGCTGTCAATAAGCCTGAATTTGGTGGCTTTGACAATGTAGACAAATCTGAGAGATGGCTCCAAGTTGCTATCAAGCTCGATATCAACACTTATACTCATACAACTGCTCCTGCTGCCCTGAGGAAGATATATCATGACGTACTTATCAATCTTGACACCTTTCGTGGAGTCAAAAAGATCCAAGATGCAGAAAGGGCCAAGGAAAGGCCAGCTGCTGCTTCAATATCGATCGAGCAACCTGCGAGCGCAAAGATATTGGGGAAGCCGTCAGATCTTTCTGAAAACATTACAACGAGCGTGAAACCTCCAGCGCGAACATTTCCTCCTTTGGAGATCGCAGCAGATGTCAACAACACAATAAAGGATGAACAGTCCTTCTTAGCCGAGGAAGAAAGATTCCTAGCCGATGTTACATGGTTTGCGAAGGAAAAGCTTCGCATAGATGTGGAACAAGAACCGATCGTTTGTGGTCGCAGAATTGACATAGTCCATCTTCGAGATCTTGTAAATGGACTTGGAGGATTCGATCGCGTCGAGGCAACTGATAGATGGAAGGAAGTTGCCTTCAAGCTGGGTTATCATCGCCAAAGAAACCCGCTCGCATCGCTAGAACTGAGTCGGTTCTATGAATATTTCCTAGCAGACTATGACGAATTCTGTGAAGAAAGGGAGAAGGCTCGCAGAGAGATCGGGGAGGTTGCATTTGAAGACGAAGAACCAGATGAAGACATGGATGACGATCTCGATCGCCCCTCCTCACTTCCCAAGCCAGCGCTCTCCAATTCACAAAAGCGAGCTCGTCTCGAACAGGTATCTATGGTGAAGTCCACCTTCACCCCTAATCTAAACCACAACAAACGTCTACGCATAGATAAAGTCAAGGGAAAGGAAGTAGAAATCCCTTCTACCCCCGAGCACGTGTATAACAGCAGCCTCGCTGCCCAGCAGAAACTTCTTCATCTCCAAGAGCTCGAGGAACATGAGGATGAAGAGGTTGAGACCGCAGTGTTTGACACACCGACAAAGAGGTCGCAATTTGCGAAGAAAGCGACAACTCGAGGGAAAGTGACACTTGCGGAGCCAGAGACGCAGGATTTTCAGTTCTCATTTCCATCCTCGCCGTCGCAGCAATTATGGGCAGAGGCGATGTTTTCCGTGTCTCCGGAAGCTCAGCCTCATGTTCCGGCTCAACCCCAGGTCGAGCCTGATCATAACGCTGAAATGCAATCACAACCTGATTCACAGCACAATGAAGAGGAGTTGGAGACTTTCTTCGCGCGCTGCGCCGAGTTGGGATACTCGGAGGAAGTTGTGACGAAGGCACTGCAGTGCACGACTATGGAGGCGGAACTTGCACAGGGGCTGCTAGAGGTGCTGACGAGCGACGGGCAGGTTCCGGATGATGTGGCGGGAGTGTGGACGTCGGAGGATGATATACATCTCAAAGATGCAGTGAAGGGCTGGAAAAGGATGGTGAGGAAGCATGGAGTGGACAGATGCACGGCAAGGAAGAATTTTTTAAGGGATCTGGAGGAGGCAGAAAGGGAGGTTTCTGGTGATTAGAGGTGATGTTATATTGGGATGGTAACGGGAATGGAGAGAATAATTATGGAGGGCTGGAGAGTGAAACATTGATATTGATACCCGGTTAGCGACAGCTTTTATCTTAGACTATGGCACACAGTCCAGGATGCTGAGACTGATATGGCTGATATGGCTGATGTGGCAGCATATAAACAGAAAATAAGGCGTTCTTTATTCTTGTTCTCCGGACTCGAGTAGCTCTTGCCCAGATCAAAACCGAATTTATAATGTATCCAAGTGGGAAGGCGGATGCAGTAACCGAGTTTCACCTCGCAGCAATTATTTGCTTGTCCACCTCCATTGCAGTACTTCAATACCAGAGCAACTTCTGATACAGACAAGGGCATATTTGTTTGTCCACCTCCATCGCAGTACTTCAACACCAGAGCAACTTCTGATACAGACAAGGGCATAAAATAGAGGTGTGTTTACGCGGATTATACGATCTAAATTCACGAAATCTTGTGAAAACGTTCTGTGAAGCTGAATCCAACGCGTCCGATACCGAATGAGCAAACAGATCGCTCAGATCTGGTCTTATGGTGCTTTTCACCTCTCCTCTCGTCAGAACCCCAGGACAGTCAACGCGCTCCTAAAGACCTCATTCTGAGTGTAACGAGTACCAGATATCACTGCCACGACGTGAGCACCTGCGTACGCGCTATTTCTACGCAATGTTACTGGCATTGTTACAGACATCGTTCCGCCCCAGCCTTTCCCTCGTTCTCGCTCTGATCTTCTTGTTCGCTGTTCCTACTCCCTTCGCAGATCACCCAAGAACATTTTTGGACTCCATGAGGGAGAATTCGATATTTACCTTCCTGTCACCTACCGCCCTCGATCCTCGCCTCGCAGCGCTGCTATCGTCGCTGCAGGCGCTCTTGTCCTCGGCTTCCTGGCAAACACTCTCCTTGCCTCAACTCCGCCACATCATCTCTTTGGTCCCTGGTGCCGTCTCTCTGGACTTGAGGTTGACCCGCAGCGTCATATCCGCCTCCGCAACTCGAGCCGCCAGAACAGGAATCCCGGCTCTTTTGGGGAGTACCAAGTCATTATACGATACAGTGCACTCGATCGTCTACCCGCCAGTGCGACAAGGCACAAAAGATGATGCATTGACGCAGTTCTACCAGAGTCTTTCTCGGCTGCCCGGCATCTTGCTTACGACGATCGAGTTGGTCTCTCTTGCCGTCCATTCCCTCTTCGTGCTCGATCGCTGGGTGAAGAGCCGGGATGGCGCACTGGCGACGATCATTGCTGCTGGAGCGGAATGCGAATGGGACTACTGCACGAACGCGAGACAGTTTGCGGCCATGCTGATGGTGGTGGGATTCCTGGGCTTCGCGCCGGTGTGGATGCTGATGTGGTGGGCGGTGGAATATGTTTCCGAAGCGCGCCGATATCTTCAACTTGCAGCACAGGATGAAGAATCAGGCGGTCGGGGTGGAAGAGCGGACTTGAAGCGGGGCGAAGAGCTGCTGGATGCCGCGAGGAAGGATAGGGAGGAGGGGAAAGAGATGGAAGAGCTGTCACGCAAGAAGAATGAATGAGATCTCCGAAGATGAACGGAAATAACGAAAGAAGAATGATGCGCCCATGCGTACATGCTGCACTTTGCTGAGTCGAGACTCGAAAAATTAACGCAGAGGGTTGGAATGGAATAGATTTTGGCTCTACATGGTGGTGTGAGAGAAGGAATTGCTCATCGGTATGCTGTTTAGCATGGTTACTGTGTGAAAGGGTAGCTGCATGATTGCTGAGAGAGCGAAGTGCTGAGAGAGCGAAGATTCAAGAGGAAAGCGAACGAGATGAGATGGCCATGGGACATCTAAGAGAGCCTATAAGGAAATAAAAACGATGCCAACAAAAAAATAAACAATGCTTTGAACATGATAGTTGTGAGCCTCTAATGGCTTTTCAACATCTACATAAGCCTCACCAATCCCATCCAAAATCAGATATATCTCCGTTTCTCTCCTTCTTTCCTACACATCCACTTTCAGGCCCTCAGACCGATCTCCTGAAAAGAGCCGTATCAGCACAAATTTAAACTCCAAAGGATCGATTTGACAATTTCTTACCACTTCGGCTCATCTTTCTCATAGCCCGGCGTGTCAAGCGCATTTGAATCTCCAAAAGGATTGTCCTCATCCTCCTCCTCTTCCTCCTCGCTCTTGTCACTCTCCTCCACTTTCCGTGCTGGTCTCGGTGGCTGAGGGGGTGCAGGACTGTTGCTAGCTCCACTGCCACTCAGCGACAGTCCCACCAAATCGCTCGCAGCGCCGTCGGCGGACTTCCCCTTTTCGGTGAGCACTGATAGGGATTAGCATGGGCGAAAGGATTTGGAAACTGGAAAGGGGGAGGAGCGAACTTCGATATGCATGAGCCTGCTCGGCAAGCTCGTCATCGGAATCACTATCTGCATCAATGGAGCGATCCAATTGCTCGAAAGTCATGAGAGCGGTGACGAGTTGGTCATTGGCTTGGATGAGGGCGCCGAGCCATTCTTCAGTCTCAACATGCTGGATATAGCGAAGAACATGTCTCCGCAGCAATTTGCATTTCTCAAATTGCGCCAGGCAGATTTGGTTTTCAGAGACCTGCTCTTGCTCACGGTTGATGCGTTGTAACGCATTGAGAAGATTGATTGAAGCGAGTGATGACTCGGCGATGGTCGTTTTCATCTTGTCTTTCTCGGCTTCGAGGTTGAAGGGCTTGCTCTTGCCCTTGCCGCTTTTTTTGTCCTTCTTGGACTTTGAAGCCGTAGACGAAGGCGTGAATAGGCTGCTGCCAAAGCCAGAACTACTTGATTTGGACTTATGAGTCTTGGTCCTTGATGCTGGTGTTGGAGGTGGAGTAGGACTCTTAGAGCTGCTGGCGGCTTGCTCAGCTTCCTCGTCTTCGTCATCTTCAAAGGGATCGCGCTCGGTTTCTTTGAGGACTTTCGAGCGCTCTTGGGTAACTACTTGTTTTCGCCTTGGTAGTTCCTTCGGTTTATTAGCATGCTTATTACTTTCTGATACTTAGGAGCCTACCTTGTAGAGCGCGGCAATCCGTTCCATGCCAGGGGTCTTTTTATACTCATGTGCCCATCCAGCAAACAGGACTTTGCATCGTTGTCTTACTTCCTTATCCGAAAGCTCGGATGTTGCGCAGACTCTCAGGCGTTCGAGAAGAGGCTCATCGGCGAAGGTCTTTTGGAATCTTGAACCCGCATTTTGGATGAGACCGTCAAGGAGGGTAAGGGCTCGAAGTTGACGATGTACGTTGCCATATTTGAGCTTCTTCCTGAGTGCTCGAGCAGCTTCGCCTGGACCTGTGGCTTGGAGTTTGATGACTTCTACCAGGTCAGGGATACCGCTCAGGTCGTCCTCCTCATACTGCTCACTAGTGAGACGCTCGATCGACACGGTAACGGACGAATACGGCTTCTTCTATAAATAGCAAATGTTATCAAAACCAGTCTCTGCTGTCTATTTCAGGTTATAGATGCAAGAAATCGAGATATTAAGATTCTACGGATGCCAGTGGGCTGAGGACAGTACCCACATGGATGAGCACGTGATAGAACAATGAGGCAGTGAACCAGCTGAAGAAAAGTCATACAAGAAAGAAAGTGGCCGAGGAAAACCGGCCCAGATTCGGAACATCCTCAGATGGCAATCAAACAATGAAGGACTTACTGAGTTAAACATGATTGCTGAGATCTACGATGAAGGATTTGCAATCGTGACCTCAAGCTATCTGCAAGCAGCCGCACCCGAGTCTGCTTGATATTTACACCTGCAACTGAATTTTCTCTGTGCTGGAACAGTAGATCTAATAAATGACGACGAAAGTGTGAATAACAGCGGCAGCGATGTGAATACGTAGAAGTGCCGATGACCACGGGGGAGGGGATGTCTGTTCGGCAATGCTAGAACAATATCAATATCGTCGTAATCGCGCTTGAAAATAAGTGTCTGGGGATCCAAGGACTGAGATTTAGCCGCGCGACTAAAAAGCACTCTGATCCTAAAGTTGAGAAATCCCCGAAGGAGGAGGAGGAGAAGAAGAAGAAGAACGCGACTCTGATGGACGTCTCCTTTGATGTCGAGATACACAATATAAAGCCAAAGCCAAAGCCAAAGCCAAGGTCCGGTGCAGGTCTTCGGTGTACTACCGTGTGTACGGTACGATACTGATAGCGTCGCCCAATCGATAAGGCGCAAGAACGACCTTGCACATGGCGGGGTAGCTTCGTCTGAGTGACGACCGATGACCGACGACCGACTTCAATGTCAGACTGTCAGTCACCTACCTCTGCACATCGCTGCACTTTTACAACAGTACATCGCATTATCCAGAGTTCTCGACATCATCCATAGAGAGAGAGAATGACGAGCGAGCATCAACTCGAGAGCCTAGACAGATGAGAGAGCTTCATTATCCTTCTACCTTTGCCAGAGCTGAACAGCAGCAATGCCTCCAAGGACAAGGTATAGCGGCTGGAATGACGAGGAAGCCAGACATCGAAACTGCTCAAAGGATGTTGGCCTTTTGAAGTATGCATCACTGCTCTTATAGGTATACAGCAGCACAATGTTGACGATTATTTAGCCAGTCTGGACAAGATAGCTTCTGCTTTCCTCGGTCCTACCAGCTCCCTGCCTTCACTCCGGTCAATCGCAATCCTACCAAGCCTCACAATCCGAATCCTACTTTCAAATGTCCTACTCGCGGAAAAGATAGCGACACAATTTATGATATTCCCGATGATGATGATGATGATCCTCCTCCTGCTTCTGCAGTCCCTCAAAAACGAAAACGGTGTTCAACTGCTCCTGCTCGAAGCAAAGGCGCCCCAGCAACAAGAAAACAAGCCCGGCATCAGGAAGAAGATAGTCCGATTTCGAAGCGATTTGCATCTATATCAGCTCTTGATAGCGATCGGTCCACACAGCTTCTCCCATCTCCAGTCCCAAAGAAACGTGCTACGAGAAGAGCCAAATCGGCACTTTCAAAGCAGACAAAAGCATTTCCAAATACCGGTATTATTAAGCCAAATATTCATCAATCATACGAAGATACCGCCACTCTCAAGCTTGCTCCAGACTATACGATCAATGTGCCATCAACTATTGAGAAGATCAAGGTTGGACACGACAGACTAGCTAAGACGACCTTGGAAAAGCTTGCTGCTTTCAGATTTACAAAGTCTTCAACCAAGATGCCAGTACAGCATGATCATTCACAAAACTCAGTCGTACAGAAGGAAACCCTAGATTCCTTTATTCGCGATAACAATGAACAATTAGGAGATGACTGCGTGGCATCTGTGCCTCATGATGTGAACGGCGAAATCCAAACAACTCTCGACAATAAAAGCCATGAGCAAACAGCAGATGTTCCATTCCCTCGTACAGCTTTTGAAGGGCCGGGAGAGGTCTTCAACGATCTTTTTGACGATCTAGGTCTTGATTATGCGAACTCTCGGGACACAACTCTTCTTGAACGTTCTGATCATTTGTGTGTGGAAATGCAGAAGGAGTCAGCCATGCAAGGCTTCTCAAAAGATAGACATGGCAATGTTGCAATTTCCAAGAGCTTTATTCCGTCAACTGAAGCTCAACCTGAACAGGATGTTACTGACGACCATCCACAAAGCTCTCATCATTGGGAAGAAGGTCTTGCCGATGAGGATCTCCTTCAACTTGATGTAGAGAATATTACATTGATTCACAGCGTCACAGTACTCGAGAACACAACGAATACCACTCCTTCCCCCGGCCCCAGGGAAGAATATGATGACGAATACGATCAAGGCCTTGCTGATGAAGATTTCGTAGAAATAAGGGACACAGAACAGGACGACTCCAATAATATTCTAGGAAACCAAACAATAGCGTCATTCGGTACAAGGGGTCAAGACACTAGAGTCGATAATGCTTTGCCAGCCCTCTTATCCTCACGATCTCTAGAGGGATTTGATGATGAATACAATGGTGGCGTTGCTGATGAAGATTTCATGGAAATAATAGATACAAAACAGGATGACTCCAATAACGGTGATCTACGAAATCAAACAACAGCGCCATTCAGTCGATCTCTGGAGGATTTTGATGATGAATTCGATGATGGTGGCGTTGCTGATGAAGATTTCATGGAAATAATGGATACAGAACAGGATGGCTCCAATAACGATGTCCTACGAAACCAGACAACAGTGCCGCTCGGTACAACGGGTCAAGATACTGGAATCAAGGATACACTGCCAATCTCCTCGCGAAATCTGGAGGACTTTGATGATGAATATTCCATGGATGAGGAGGACGAAGCTGCGCTGGCTAACTTGTTAGAGACCGATCCAATTGTCGTCGAATCGCATTCTCCCCCGAGTAGCGTCGTTCCCTCCGAAGCCGACTCTCGAGATAGAGAAATATATGATGAAAAGCTTGGTCATTCCCCTATTTCTCCTATATCAGACAGATCTATTCAACCAAGCAGCGCGTGGGGGGTTGAAAATATCATTAACAATACGCAGATGGATCACAAATCCAGCGTCGAGTCACTGACAGAGACAGAAGATTGGTCTTTCCTCAAGTGGCATCAACCACCGCAAACAATCCAGAACACTAATCATGAATGTCTACCAACGGCACCATTATCACTTTCCCAACCCAGCCGTCTTCGTTCCATCGCCGACGACGCCCACGAGTATCTCCCGCTCGCACCTTTTGCCCGTCCCCCTTTCCCGGCCAGAGTCCGTGACCGCTCCCCCGTCACAGGCATCACCTCGAGCAGCGTCCTCCGCACCTGTTTCCGTATCGGTGAAGCCCTGCGCGCCGGGTCGCTCTGCAGCCGCACCAACCAGGACGCCGTGATCGAGCTTTTCTGCCGCGTGACGTTCTCGAGCAGAGAGGATGGGTGTCACAGACAGCACTTCCAGTTTGGGGATTTGTTCCACGCCAATCCGCCGTTTGTGAACGGGGTAGTGGAGAATTATATGGCGAGTGGTGCATTGGGGGAGGTGGAGAGTAGGGCATTGGTGACGGTGGGAACGGAGAGGAGGGAGGGGGACATGGGGGAGATGGTGAGGGTCTTGGGGAGGCTGAAGAGGGTGATTAAGGGGGCGGGGTGGGTGTTGGAGGTGGTGAATGTGAGGAAGACAGATTGGGAGGAGGTGAGGTGGACGAAGAGGATTGCGGGGGCGGGGGAGGTGAAGCAGGAGGTGGAGTATGATTTTGAGACGCTGGCGAGGAGAGGGATGGTGAGGGACTGAGGAGTGAGGGTGAAAGTTTGCTATTTTTGAAGATCTTGCTATGCCACGATTGAGGGCGAACTAACATTTCTAGCTATGACTGACCAACATCAAGGAACAGATATACCGTGGCATTCTACGGGCAGATGGGCCTAGAACAGATAGGGTAGGTAGATGGCATACATATATAGCTCCATTTAAGAAGATCACACGACAAAGGAGTCAAATCAAAACATTTACAGCCATCGCCCCCAGCGACGTGTTTCCTGACAATGCAGCTGATGGGAATCTCGATTTGACAGCGCAGAAAACTTTCCATATCATCTTCTAGCATTCCCAGGTCGCATTGGGGGCCAACCCTCTATATAGCCGGAGCGCAGCAGCGCAGCAGCGTCGTCAGCCTCTCCCTTCCCCCACACTTCGGCTTTCCTCTCCTGTGCCGTGGCCGTTATGCAGACCAGCCTCAAGGTCGTTTATCTGCCCTGCCGTGTCTGCGTGCGGTGCCGGTCGTGCAGTTGGGGTCACGGCTGGGTAGATTGTTGATATCTGACGGCGTCTGTGTGAGCACACCGTATACGGCTGATATTGCTTGCATGCAGCACGCGTGGGTCCTATAGGCAGACAGAGTACAGTACAGTAAGTACAGTACAGTACGTTGAGCATATATTGGATCCTTCGCGGTATGTATCTGCGTTGTCTTGTCTTGTCTTGCCTTGCCTTGCTTTACTTTGCTTACATACAGCTTGACGATCTCCTTGGTATACGCAGTCTGCAGTGCAATGCGCCTTTTACAAATCCAGCGCGTGCGCAAAGCCGGCAGGTAAAATGGATTGACGCGGCAGCAGAGCTTGTTTACCTACTTAGGCGTTTACCTATCCATCCGCTGGCTGGCGCTGTGTGGAGAGGGTCGCCATCGATGCTTTGTCTTCAGGACTCGACATTCCGGGATTCGGAGCACGGATGAGGATGCGGATGACGGCGACGAAGCTCCGCAAGCGCAGGGCCGAGGACGCAGTCGTCTTTGTCCTCGGAGGAGATCTTCGGGTCCCCTGTGCTTTGTCGACGGCTGTATGTGATATCCCCGCCGCGCCTGGAAGAGGGCTTCTCGGTCCGAGGCTACAAATGGAGACGGAGACTGGAGATGACTGGTAGGGATGGGATGGGGATGACAGTATTACTGTTCTGGGTAGTTTTCGGGGCATAAATGAATGAAAGACGAGAATTGTTTGATTTTTAGGTAGGATGACTTAGGGTTAAAGAGAGAAGAGGAGAGGAAAGGAGGGGGGTGGGAGATAAGATTGGAGAAGGGAGTGTGGAACCCCCTGAGAGATTATCGAGGATTGAGGGCTGGAAGGTGGGATCAATCCACGGGATGTTGTCTGTGGGGGGGGGGGGCATGATTGAAGGTGTTTCCAACTCCTGCAGCGCAACACCAGCCAGATAAAACGTGCTGATAATGTTTCTTTTCCTCCCACATCCACCTGCAACATACTGACCTTCCTTCTGAGGGGACAGCTTCCTGCCTCTGCCTCTGCCCATCCCATATCCCAAACCTCACACATCCATCCACATCTCGCACGTGTCTCCGCATCCAACTTCCCCACCCATCGATGCACCCACCCCTCCCAATCTCCCCAAGTCTCCTTTGACAATCTTCCACGCCTTCTAGCGCCGCACTACACGCCTTCCACAGGCCTTCGAGACATGTCTTGGGAATGAATGAATGAATGAATGTCGAAGGCGGATGAGGGAGGATCCGACCGGGTTTGGGCCTCGGCTCTTTGATCCATCGATGGCTCGGAGACTTGGCGTATGGCAGGGTCGACGTCGTTCTCTAGTACCATGCGGAGTACCGAGAACTTGGGAGTTGGGAGTTGGGAGATGGGATTGGGAGGAGGAGAGGAGAGAGGACTAGGTAGATGTGATGTGAGAGGAGGAGAGGGGGAAAGGAGGAGAGGTGAGACACCTTCATGAACTGACATGACATGAGTATCGGGCCTGTCTCGGACGCTCGGGGGATGGCGACGGAGCACGTGCGACGGAAATAAATGCTGTTCTCGGAATTGTGGGGAAGGTGTGTACTGTATTGTATGTATGTACATATTTATGTACTTGTTTGTTGCAATAATATTTGCGTAGAAGCGTGGGAAGGCCAAGACAGGTAGATGGCACGAGTTACCCTTTTGGGATGTTTCGCGGTCGATATCCCTTTGTGGCTGGAGATGCTCGAGTCCTTGAGTCCTTGAGCCCTTGATCCTTGGGTTAGAGCATACTCTCCGTACATGTTTTTCTTGTAGATACCTAGGTCTCGTCGTCGTCGTCGTCGTCGTCGTCGTCGTCCTTCGTTGAAACCCCAGGCATTCATGCAAGCGCAACGTGCTATCTACATGCTGTGCGACTCCCTACAGCACACACGCGCCTTAAAACGCGCTGTCAATGCAGCCAATGCAGGAATATGCAGGAACGGCCGTTGTGGTCGCGGTCGCGGTCGCGGTCGCGCACGTCTGCAATGGGCATCAGGAGAGAATACGTATGTACGTATTCTGCAATACCTAAAGTAATGTATCCGTATTTCATGCAATTTCTTCTACAGTACGGATAGATGTCGTTTCGCTGTTGTTTGGAAGCCCATCTGTGCTGTCTGTTCTTTCATCTCCGCCGCGCGCTGCGCATATGTCTCGGTCAATGATCGATCGGACTCAGAATAGACCATTCATGCCTGCCTCGGAGCTCGAACGAGTGTCTCAGTCCCATCCTTCCCTCCATCCTTCTTCCCCTCCCTCCCCTTCCCCTCCCCCTCTCCCACGACTCCAGACCTCGGCCAAAGAGCAGCAGGCTATCTCCGCATTCCCCCATCCCCAGCATCCCCAGCTCCCCTCCCACGCGCCACATTCCTCGGCGGAACCAGCTCGCCCTTCCGCTCTCGACGCCTCGCCTCCGTTTCTCCAAACGCGATGTCGTTCTCGGGGCTGCGAATGGAGCACAACGCCGCTGGGAGGACTGCCAAAAGAGGCATTGGATCCTGCTGCGCGACGTCGCTGGCAATCCCCATCTCCAATCTCCAATCCCAACGCAGGGATGGAAGCCACTGACTGTACTGCTTTAATCCGGAGATTGCGCCGGATGGATGTAGCTTGGTCTTGCGACGACCGATGTCTGTTGGAGGTCGGGACCTCGATTTAGGGATCGAATGTCCATTGACGCTGCCTTCCATCTTACGATTTCTGATCCGCCGTTGACGGATTGCCTGTTGGGGGCTTCATCCCAGGCAGGTATCTGTGACCTGAGATCCAGGGTGCCCCATACCCCATACCCCATACCCCGTAGAGCGCCTCAACCCCCAGTCTCCGCGCTCATCAAGTGTCGCGTCTCGCCTCTCCCTCCGCAGCCCGAAAGTAGACGACGGCCTCGCGTTTCCGCTCTGCGGCGTCGTGGAGTGAGTACAGTAGTCTCCTGTGCGCAAACTCCACGCATAAGCGTTAGACGCTCTAGCACGGAGGAAAGGCCGAACGGGACGAGGGAAGGACGTGGCGCCCAGGGCAATGGTTTTGGGTCTTGCAAGATGAGGTGGTATTGGGAAAGGGAAGTAAATGGTGGTGCGTGTTGAGTGCTGGCCGGCGGCGGAAAGATGGGAAGGTGGGCCGGCGGCAATTCCTCATGCGGTGGTGGTGCCAGGTGCGGGCTGGGAGTTGGAAGTACGGAGTAACGGTGAATACGGCCAGTCTGGTGGGATATGTAGACTTGTAGGTGGGAGGGCCGAGAACTCAGAACTGGGACTCTGGGAGTCTGGGACGGAGTAAATAGGCTGAATGCGCAGTGAGGCAGGAGAGGAGGGAAAGGAGAGGTATACAATACCGGCTGGATGGTTCGGATGAGAGTAGGGAAGTGTTCTCGAAGATCGGATGGAAGGGGGAGAAGGGAGATCGAGCGAGGATACAGAGATGGGCAAAGTGCGCGATGAGAACTTGAGAACGAGCGTTAGAGCAGGAGTACTCCAATATTATAACACATATTAATTAAAAATCACTCTCGCCTTCGTGTTCCTGCATTAGTTTTACTTGCAATAAATATCTATTTATTTCTAAAATATCATTTCTCGTTTCCCCTTTTCTAATTTCTGGCATTTATATATTTCCTCGAGAACATTCGCATCTCGAATCTGTACCATCCCCATCCCGCCCAAAGTAGGCCATTCATCTGAGCCCCCTCCCCCCCATAGATTACCCCCTTCCCAAAGCATCTGCCTCTCCCGCCACCGTCTGGAAAGCAGAGCGTGATCAGCTGAAATTTCATGGCATCGCCACCGCACACAGACGCACACGCGTCTACGCAATGCAGGCCCGTCGACCCCTTATGCGCTATAAGCCTGTATTGCGGCTCTGGCAGCGGAATGGCCGGCTGAGCGCTTGAACCGCATATGTGCCTCTCACTCGGCTATCTGCACTCTCATCTCGGTGATGCTGAGCCATCTACCCCAGAGGAGCGCTATCGAGCCTTGCGACGCCTGCACCACGGCGTTGCGCCGAGTCCTCGTTGGACCTCCTGGATGAAGTCGATCGTCGCCCAGTCGGAGGAGGAATCCTGCCCAACAGATCGCCATTTGATCGTCATGTGCGGAGTACATTCATCTCCCCTCGAGACTCCCGAGCATCCCATCCAACGTCCCTCCAGCAAATCCCTCATCTCTTCCACTTACCCATACGTCCAACAGGAAGCTGCTTCCGGACGCAAAGCTCGCCCCGTGGCAAAATATACTCCTTCGCTCCACGCACGTGTCCGCAACACTGCAATGAAAATCCCCATTTTTGTAAAACCAATAACAGAGGTATTAATTAGAGAGTACTCACAATACTCACACGACAATTAAAATGCCCAGATAATAGGCATCTTAAGTTACGATCATTCCCCCCTCAATATCCCCTTATCCGACTCTGATCATCACGAGTTCCCCCTTATATTTCATCCTCGCCTCGGCCCTTCCCGTGGGCCGTCCCCGTTCCCCGTCCCCGCCTGACTCCAACTCCACGTGGTCTCCCCGCATAACCCTCAGCGCCTCTGCGTTTCAACATCCCCTCGTGACGACTGCAGACTGCAACCTGCAACAAATGCATCGACCATCGACCATCGACCATCGACGACCCGCCCCCATCATTGCAGCCGCTCGGCCCTCAATCACGCGCCCGTGTGCGACTCCGCAGTGACAGAAGGACCGGCCGGTGCACAGGCACAGGCTCCCAGACGCGCTGCTGTACGTACGTACGTACGTAAGGCATGATGTTAATGTATGGATGGATGGATGGATGGATGGGAGACACAGACGGGTGAGAGGAGTGATCAAGTGATTGCTGGTGAGACGCGGGCGGATGCACAGAGGCAGGCAGTGAGGCAGGCAGGCGGGCAAGTACATACATGCCCCTTAACTTGCGCAGCGAAGCGACCTCACGGGATGGAAATATGGGAATGGGGGCGGGGGGCGGGGGGCTCAGCCTTGTGTGGGTTTTAGGCTGAATGTGGTGTCCGGATAGGGTAATTGGGGAGATAATTGGGTTACGAAGAGTTGAGATGTTTCGAATCTTTGAAGTGAGAGAGGTGGAAGACGAAGACAAATAGGAGATGGGGAAAGAGGAGAGGAGGAGGGGAGGAAGAAAGCGCTGAGATAGCGCCTAAGATGCTATCGCGTATAGGGATCGCGAGATTGGGCGAAGCCAGACACACGTGGTGATGATGCTGACCTGGGCGTTGGAGGGCGCCAGAAACGGCGTTAAGGGGGCCATGGGGGAGGGCTGGTCACCGAGTATGTCCAGGTTATCACAATGCCATCACACGAGCCAGCTTCTTTACCAAAGCTGCCGTTTGAGACCTTTGTCCAAATAGCGTCCAGTATCTGATGCAAGAGAGAAGAGGACAGGGCAGGTCACAGTTAGATCCACGGCCAGTACTCGTGATCGCCTCTGCATACGTGGATCGATCATTCCCACCTCGATTATATGTCCGATGCCGTACATACATCCATATCCAACAGCCCAGACATCGAGAGAGCACAAGACGTCCAGGTCAGATCAGATTCATTCCATCGATCTTCTATTTTTTGAACAAGGTGCCGGCCCCGCCAACAGCAGTGCAGCTGACTGCCGACGTTCTCAGCCCCCAATTCCCACATTTCTCAGCCCAGACGCTGGGTCTGTACTGTACGATGCTATCGCATAAGCCGTCATCCATCATAGAGTGCTGTATCCTACATACATACATACCTTATGTTGCAGGTAGATTAGACACTGTGCGCAAACGCAAACGCAAGACGGAAGGCCCGTCCCTCCCTTCGTGATCTACTCCAGCACATACTGTCTGTACCTACGCCTACGCTGCATGATCGTACAGTACAACTCACATCTCTCTATTTAAAGACTGTGGGGAGGGACAGGTACGACAGTGCTATGGACTCCTGACCGCTTCGTGGGTACAGCCGTAGGCAGTCTACATATCCGTCTGATCTCAGCTCAGCTCAGCTCAGCTCAGCGGTATATTGCGCGTGCGTACATGTTAGAGGCTATACATGATCTACTGTGCAAGTGCAAGTGCAAGTGCAAGTGCTGTAGATGGCCGACCTCTGCTACCGCGGATGTGCTACGCTGCGCTGCGCTGCGCTGCGCTGCGCTGAGCCTCTCAGCTCGAGTTCCTCTGCTTGGAGACCTACTCAATACAGTAATTCCAACCCATCACATTGCCGTTTGAGCCCAGTGCCAGACAGCAACGAGACGACGACCTTGACGCTCGATGCCCGAAACACCGTCTTCTTCCCGACATCCATCCTCACCTATGTATGTATGTATGTATGTATGTATGTATGTATGCGCACACACTGGCACACACCTCTCTCTCCCCCTCTCTCCCCAAACATTACCAACCCAACGGATCCAGCCCTCGCAGTCCCATCACATCCGTATGTAGAGCCCCTTAACCCCCGACGGATCAGCGTATGTAGTGTAGATACATACATACCATCAGTTGCCAACTCAGCGTGTCTCACTCCCTCGTTCCTCTCGTCCCCATCTCATGACCCCTCGCACCGCCCCGGACACCAACGAGGATCTCTCTCCTAACCTCTGCTTTCGCCCTCTCTCCTCCTCCCTCAGACAGATATCACATCCCACAAGCCACACACACACATCAGCGCCTCGCGCCTCGCGCCATGCTGTTGCCTGGACCGGTGCTGGCGCTGGCGCTGGCGATGGCGATGTGACGACCCCTCCAGATGGATTGGATACTCGTCAAACAACCGCCCCCTCTTCTCTCCAAGTAGTAAGTAAGTAAGTGTGAACGGCCCACGTCTCAGACCCCTATCCGCCTATGCGCTGGCTCCGCACGGGCTCAGACGTCACCGCACCGCACCCATCCGCACCCGCACCCGCACCCGCACCTGCACCTCCCGTCCGTCGCCCTCCCCTCCTGCCATTGCCATTCGTGTGGCTGCGCGCCTCGTGGGGGCAGCGTGGAGGATGACGACGTATGACTGGGTGTGGGAGGTTGAAATAAGGAATTCTCTGCTTTTAGCTGGTTTGGCGAGGAGTGAGGGTGTGCTGTGAGTCTGTGGTGTGGCGGGGTGCTTGCTTGGCTGAGGGGGGAGGGGAGGGGGGGATGTCAAGTCGCAATTCGGGGGGTTCGACAAATAGATATCACATAGGAATGGAAATGGAAAACGGACGGGAATTGATGATTGCATTGATAATTGAATTGGATACTCCGTGTGTACGTATCCGAAAATAATCCAGCACCGGAAATACGAAGGGAGATGAGGACATCCTTCCTGTGATGCGATGTGATGTGTGATGTGATGGCGAAAATGAGCTTCGGGTGATTTATTTCATTTGATCGATGCTGTGCTGTGCTGTGCTGTGCTGTTTGATCCCGTGATGTCTGTACCTAAATCGAGGTGCGACTGCCATCGCCCATCTCATCATCATCTCATCACAAGTCCGCGACGCGCTCACTGTCTTCCATTCCATATCATTATGCCACATTTCCATTTTCCTGTAGATTTTACAGGCAAGAATCCTCCTGATGACATCTCCCCTCCAAAGACACCGTTGGTGACTCTCGAGAGGATTTCACATACTAGATACGAAGCCTGGAAGGGAGGCTTTATACAATCGTGCAGTGGTGGTGCTGTCAGTGTGACGCTACACAGCTTGCGAGCTTGCGACGCAACGCCAGGGACTCGCTCTGTTGTAACCAGGAGGGCTAAATAAGGAAAGCATGTCGTTGTGACACAGATCAGAACTCCAGAAGGCAAAGAAGAAGAAGGAGAAGGAGGAGGAGGAAAAGAAGGTGATAAGGGATAAGGGGCAGTGTGATGAGGCACGGCAACGTTGCCTTCCCATTTCCCACCTCCCTCCCAAGACCCAGAATCCCGCCCTCCCAAGCATCTGGTTAACCTCCTCTCCTGTATGTACATCTCCACTCCATCCATCGCCTCCCTCACGGGATGGCAATCTCGCACTCTCCTGCCCGATCGAAGCATCGCGCCCACTCTCGCACACGTAAAGTTGATTGCGACGATACAGACACCCCTCCATCGCGTCGCGCGGGCAGGCGACGCGCACCACCACCCACGCTCGCACACCATCGCGGAAGCTGGGGTGTACGGCCGCGGATGAGCCTGTGGCTGACGGGGTGCTTGGGGGATGGGGGGGGTGGGTGGGTGGGTGGGTGGTGATGAGGCGCCTCCCTGGGTGTGGATGGACAGAGCA